>Ga0265294_10000064_pt1 | contig 115442 bp, 118 predicted proteins | sample MunlanPumphouse3_FD_192504 | JGI IMG/M metagenome (GOLD analysis project Ga0265294, IMG submission 192504) | Groundwater microbial communities from a municipal landfill in Southern Ontario, Canada - Pumphouse #3 | ecosystem: Environmental > Aquatic > Deep subsurface > Groundwater | place... | reverse complement strand
CCCGGCCAGCAACCCTTGATCTTCTAAAATTGTAGTCCCTAATTGCGACGGTCATAAGACCTTCTTATTACAGACTAATTCTTGTTTATTTTTACCTCTATTATCTCTCTTTAATACGTCAATGAACTACCGTTAATTTTCAAACGGGCTGCAAAGGTAAACGATTTTCCACAATTCGCAAATTTTTGTGGGATTATTTCATTATTTTCGCACAATGAAAACGCTTTTCCTGTGTTTCCTCATACAGGTTTTTTTTTCATCCGCCGACACCCTGCCGCAAAACCGCCGGGACGGTTATGTGCATATAGCCGAGGCCGACACGTCTGCGGGAATTCTGATCCTGGTCAACAAAAACCTCAAACTGCCAGAGGGCTACCGGCCACACGATCTTGTCCCTGTTGAGGACAAATACAACAAGGGCGTAATGAACCTGTTGCGCAGCCTGGCCGCAGCTGCCTTTTCCGATATGTGCCGCCGCGCGGAAGCGGACAGCATTGTTCTGTGGAACCGGTCGGCCTACCGGTCTGACACCATACAGGCCCAATTGTTTGAAAATGCAGTAATACGCAGGGGGCTGAAAAACGCATCACGTTACTCTGCCCGTCCCGGACACTCGGAACACCAGACGGGATTGACCGTAGACATCAACAGCGTGCACCCGTCTTTCGGGAATTCCCCCGAAGCCGCATGGCTCAGAAAACACGCCCATCTGTACGGATTCATTGAAAGGTATCCCAAAGGCAAAGAAAAGATCACCGGCTACCATTACGAACCCTGGCATTACCGTTTTGTGGGGATCAGGGCTGCAAAATACATATACGAAAACAACCTAACTCTGGAAGAATATCATGGATCAATTGGAAAAGAAATCAGGGACACTGCCCGATAACGCTTACCGCGAACTGAACCCTGGCGAAACGTACGAACCCCTGATGTCCCCGGGAAAAAAATATCCCGAAGTCACATTCTGGTCAGTTATCACAGGTCTGGTCATGACGGTTTTATTCTCTGCCGCTGCCGCGTACCTGGGTCTTAAGGTGGGACAGGTATTCGAGGCGGCCATACCCATAGCCATCATAGCGGTAGGGCTCTCCTCGGCATTCAAACGCAAAAATGCCCTTGGGGAAAACATCATCATACAGTCCATTGGCGGCTGTTCGGGTGGTGTTGTCGCAGGAGCGATCTTCACCCTGCCGGCCATGTATATCCTGCAGGACAAATATCCGGGGATCTCGGTTGATTTTATGAAAATTTTCCTCAGCTCCCTGCTGGGAGGTGTTCTTGGCATCCTTTTCATCATCCCTTTCAGAAAATACTTTGTTAAGGATATGCACGGGAAATTTCCCTTTCCCGAGGCAACGGCATCCACCCAGGTGCTGGTCAGCGGGGAAACCGGAGGCAAAGGCGCACGTTACCTTCTTATCAGTGGCCTGATAGGAGGTCTGTACGATTTCATCGTATCTACCTTCGGGTGGTGGAGCGAAGTCTTTACCACCCGGGTGCTCCCTTTTGGAACCACGCTTGCCGATAAGGTGAAGCTTGTGGGCAAACTGAACGTTAGTGCCGCGGTGCTTGGTCTGGGGTATATAATAGGTCTTAAGTACGCCTTCATCATCTGTTGCGGATCGTTCCTGGTTTGGTTCGGGATCATCCCGCTGATGAATCTGATCTGGGGGGGGCGGGTCATTGACCTGATGGGCAGCGGCGTGTTGCAGACCATTGGCCAGATGAGCCCCGAGGAGATCTTCACCGGGTACGCAAGGCATATTGGGATCGGCGGCATTGCCGTGGCGGGGATCATCGGCATCATAAAAGCCTCGGGAACGATCAAATCGGCTTTGGGTATGGCAGGAAAGGAACTCAGGGGAAAGCGCAGTCCCGGGCAGGAAAAAACGGAACGCACCCAAAGAGACCTTTCCATGAAGATTATCGTCATCGGCACACTGGTAACCCTGGCCCTTATTTTCATTTTCTTCTACTTTGGGGTCCTCGACTTCAATCTCCTGCACGCTGTCATTGCCCTGATAGTGGTAGCTGTAATTGCCTTCCTCTTTACCACTGTGGCCGCCAATGCCATTGCCATTGTAGGCACTAATCCCGTTAGCGGCATGACGCTCATGACGCTGATCCTGGCCTCGGTGATCATGGTCGCCGCCGGATTGAAAGGAACGGCCGGCATGACGGCTGCCCTGATTATCGGAGGCGTTGTATGCACGGCTCTGGCTGTCTCGGGCTCGTTCATCACGGATCTCAAGATCGGATATTGGCTGGGGTCCACTCCCTTAAAACAACAGGTATGGAAATTTGCAGGAACCCTGGTAGCGGCGGCCACCGTGGGCGGGGTAATGATCGTTTTGAACAAAACGTATGGGTTTACAGGGGAAAATGCCCTCGTGGCTCCTCAGGCGAATGCCATGGCGGCCGTCATAGAACCCTTGATGTCCGGAGGCGGCGCACCCTGGCTACTCTACGGGATCGGAGGGCTCACAGCCATCCTGCTGACCGTTTTCAAAATACCGGCCCTGGCGTTTTCACTGGGAATGTTCATTCCACTGGAACTGAACCTGCCCCTGCTTGTGGGGGGGGCTGTCGCATGGTACGTTTCTACCCGCAGCAAGGAAAAACAGGTCAATGAAGCACGCAAGGACCGCGGAACACTTCTGGCTTCCGGTTTTATTGCCGGGGGAGCTCTGATGGGAGTCGTCAGTGCCATCATGCGTTTTGCCGGGATCAACCTGGTCAACACACCCTGGCAGGGATCCGCAGCGGCCGAATTTCTGGCTTTGGCAGCTTATGCCGGCATCATCATATATTTGGCAATCAGCAGCATACAGGCATCAAAAAATAAACAATACCACAGATAATGGAAAAAATACTGGACAAGTTCCTCAGATACATTTCTTTTGATACGGCATCCGACCCCGAATCCGAAACCCAGCCCAGCACGGCCAAACAATTTGCCCTCATGGAGGTGTTGCTGGCCGAATTCCACAACATGGGCATTAACGATGCACATCTGGATTCCTACGGATACCTGATGGCTTCGGTCCCTTCGAATATGGACGGGGACATTCCCGCCATCGGATTCATTGCCCATGTCGATACATCCCCGGATGCTTCCGGGAAAGATATTCGCCCTCAGATTTTTCCGGACTACGATGGCAACCCCATCCTCCTGAACAAGGAAAAGGAGCTGTACCTGACTCCGGAAGAATTTCCCGAACTTCTTTCCTATAAAGGGAAGACAATCATAACTACCGACGGAACGACCCTGCTGGGAGCCGATGACAAGGCCGGGGTGGCTGCCATTATGTCGGCTGCAGAGTACCTGATGGAACATCCCGAATTCAGGCACGGACCGGTTAAGATCGCTTTTACTCCCGATGAAGAGATAGGCAGGGGAGTGGCAAAATTTGACGTGGAGAAATTCGGCGCACAATACGCCTACACAATAGACGGAGGGCAAATTGGCGAAATGGAGTACGAAAATTTCAATGCTGCTATGGCCCGCATCCGTATCCAGGGAAGGAACATCCATCCGGGATATGCAAAAAACAAAATGATCAATGCGTTGATCATCGCTACCGAACTGAACAACATGCTCCCCGTTGAACAAAGACCAGAATTCACGGAAAATTACGAAGGGTTTTTCCACATTACCTCAATCCGGGGCACCGTAGAAGAGGCGGAAATGAATTATATCATAAGGGACCATGATGTTGCCAAATTTGAACAAAAAAAGAAATTGCTGCACGACATCACCGGTTTCCTGAATGGAAAATACGGGAACTGCGTTGCCCTTGAAATGAAAGATCAGTATTACAATATGCGCACGCAGATCGAACCTCACATGCATGTGGTGGAAAAAGCGGTGGAAGCCATCAGGGAGGCCGGGATCACCCCTATTGTCCATCCCATCAGGGGAGGGACCGACGGAGCGCAGTTGTCTTACCGGAACCTTCCCTGTCCCAACATATTTGCAGGAGGACACAACTTCCACGGAAAAATGGAATACCTGCCACTGGAAAGCATGGAAAAAGCCTCGGAAGTTATTCTCAGGATCATTACCCGGTACACCCGATGACCTCTCCCCTTCCGAACTATTTTACTGCCAGATAGAGCAACAGGGAAGCGAACGTCTCCACACCCCAGTCAGCGTGCGTGCCTGGCCCCGATTTGTATACAATATAAGCCCCTTTGTTCCTGAATTCCCGGTAAGCATAATCGGCCGCTTCAACAGGCACATATTCGTCTTCCGTGGAATGATACAGGTAAACCGGCATATACGGCACCCATCCGTCGACTGCTGAATTCATATCAAGAATGGGTTGCAGTTTCCGGAATTCGGAATTCCTCTCTTCCAGGGGCCTGAAAAAATCAGGGTGCATATACCCGCGCATGTCTTCTCCTATTAAGGACACCAAACCGCTCGCGTTACGTGTCCTGTCATACCAGGAGGCATAATTGTCTGCAAGCGGACCCCTGAAGATCATGCTGTAATCCAGGTCCAGGCCGTAATAATGGTCCAGGGACATGATGATGCCGGGAAGTAGCGGATAGGTACATATGGGGTTGGCCGCAAATCCCCTGAAGGTGGCGTTCAGATCGCACGCTCCGCCTCCAACCACAACCCGCTCCACATAGACATCGGACCGATGATGTTCCTGGTAATATCTGGCAACGGCAAGGCCGACTCCCCCTCCGTAAGAATACCCGGAAATGATCGTTCTGCGGGGAATCTCATACCCCAGTTTCCGGAAAAATTCTGCAGCAGCCAGGCGGAAATCCCAGGTAACCCTGCCCAGGTTGTCTGTCATCATGAAAGGATGGAACATCTCTTTTGTGTTGCCGTATTTTCCGTAACCTATCATATCCGGGATCAGAACGGCATAACCTGCCAGTACGGGCAGCGCCTCCAGTACAGGGATATCCTCGGAAGAACCCCCGTTTTTGTTCATATGGGCGATCCCGGACATTTCCACAACACCGCGTATTTCGCAATCCAGTGGATAATACAGCGTTCCGTCGGCGATCACCGGCACGCCCGAAGGATCGGTCGTACGGTATGTGATCACAACAGCACGAAAATTCCGGCTGGATATGATGTATTCCAGTTTGGACGTGATCTCGGGGTAATCTTCAACGCCAAAAGCGCCAAACAACACATCCACATTCAGGTCGCTCGTTTCATGGATACCGGCCAGAAACTGATCCCCGGCTGCCGGGGCATCATAATACGGCTGACACGATAACAAAAAAACTCCGGCCAGACAGGCAATTATTCTCCGGGTCCTTTTCATTTTTTCTTATCTTTATATTTTTATCTAAAACAGCTATTATGGAGGTAACACAGTATATTCACGGGTACTCACCCAAAGGAGAAGCCATCGTCAGCTACAAAATTACCAATAAAAAAGGTTCTTACGTGCAACTTTGCAACATTGGGGCAGCCGTAATGGGCATAGGCGTACCGGACCGCAACGGGATGATCGGGGACGTGGTCCCCGGATATCAGGACATCATGCAATATTTTCAGGATCCCCCCTATCTGGGAAAGACGGTGGGACGTTATGCCAACCGGATCGCCAAAGGAGCGTTCTCCCTGGAAGGGAAACCATACCGCCTGGCCGTAAACAACGGGCCAAACCACCTGCACGGGGGACCTCAGTCCATGTGTGTCCAAACCTGGATTTCACGTATAGAAGAAGGTGACGATGCCGTGTCATTTACCTATGCCAGTCCGCACGGAGAAGAAAATTACCCCGGGAATATGCAGGTTACCGCTACATTCCGCTGGACCGACGACAACGAGCTTACGCTGGAACTGCGGGCAATAACGGACATGACCACCATCATCAACCTGACCAGCCATACCTATTTTAATCTGGCGGGAGAAGGGAACGGATCCATACACAATCACCTCCTGCAAATCAATGCAGATCGTTACCTGCCCGTCGATGCCACCAGCATTCCCCTGGGAGCTCCCGCTCCGGTGCAAGGCACCCCGTTCGATTTCACCTCTCCAAAGCCCATAGGAAAAGACATAGCACTGGATAATGAACAGTTACGCATTGGCAACGGATACGACCACTGCTGGTGTCTCCCGCGTGCTGACGGAGTCATGCAGCAGGCCGCCGTACTGAGTGACCCGGTCAGCGGCAGGAATGTGACCCTGTATACCACGCAACCCGGCATTCAGGTCTATACGGGGAACTGGCTGGACGGGAACGGCAACGGGAAAAACGGCATCCCGCACAGGAACCGTCATGCCGTTGCCCTGGAATGTCAGAATTATCCGGACAGCCCCAACAGGAAGGATTATCCCGGCTGTATCCTCAGACCAGGTGAATTGTATCTGCAAAAGATCGTGTATGCTTTCGGAACGGATCAGTCCAATGCGGGAAGATAATCCAGCAATACGGCCCGGCAGGGAGATCCATCCATCCCTCCGAACTTAAGCGGGAGAGCCGCCAGATAATAATTACCCTCGGGAACATCCTGAAGCACAAGGCCTTCCAGAATAACAAGGTTCTTTTCCAGCAAAATACAGTGTACCTCATCTATTTGCGCCGCGTGGCCGACTGTCTGGCTCTCGGTCCCGACCAATACCACTTCACTTTCCGAAAGCGCCCTGGCAGCTTTCAGGGTAAGCCAGCCCTTTCCTTTGAATAACAGACGCTTGGTTCCTCTTCCAAGCAGCGGGGAAATCAGACCTTCATCAATGGGGCCGTTGGCCGACAGCACCATGCATGGACCGATACAAGACTCCAGGGATATCTGGTCCACAGACAGGCCGTCTTCAATGTAGTGGGACGGTGCGTCAATATGCGTCGCGCTGTGCAGACTCATAGATACCGAGGATAAATTGTAAGGGGATCCGTTTTTGATAAGATGTAGCGGTGTGGGGGCAGGAACAGGATCTCCCTTGAAGATGGCGCCGCTGAAAATTTCTTGAGAAATGTCGTATATTCGCATATCAGAATGTCAAATGGATTGGCAATTTACAAAATTAAAATGACATGTTACGCAACCTCTTAGTTTCTACCGTTCTCTTCCTGCTTACTTCACTCCCGCTGCTCTCCCGTCCGGAAATAATCGCACACAGGGGTTTCTGGACCCGTGAGGGATCTGCACAAAACTCGAGGAATTCCGTCCAGAATGCCATTGATGCCCGTTGCTACGGAGCCGAAATTGATGTTTACCTGACAACAGACGGCAAAGTGGTGCTGGTACATGATCCTTTTCTGAACGGAGTACGGGTGGATGAAAGTGCTTACAGCGATCTTTCCGCTCATCGTCTGTCCAATGGAGAATCCCTCCCGTTACTTGACGAGATTCTGCCGCTTATTGCTGCATCGGGCCACACCAAATTGATCATCGAGATCAAGCCGCACCGGGATGAGCCTACCGAAAAAGCGGCAGTGGCGAAGATCCTGGAGCTTGTCCACCGGGCAGGGGTGTCGGACAAAGTCGAGTATATCAGTTTTTCCTCTCATATCTGCGAAACCGTCATAGCTTCAGCCCCCGGTGCCCTGGTGGCCTATCTTGGAGGTTCACTCAGCCCTGAACAGCTCAAAGAAAGGGGATACTCGGGGCTGGATTACAACATGAGGATCCTGAAAGAAAATCCCGCATGGATCCCGCAGGCACGCAGGCTGGGCCTGAGCGTTAACGTATGGACCGTTAACCGTCCCGAAGATTTCCATTATTTTGCACAAGCAGAGGTGGATTACATTACCACCGACAATCCGTTGTACCTAATCGGGGAAGTATGGCAGGATCCGGAAGTGAACCAGATCAACCGCGCCCCCATGCACACCTCGTATTTTGCTTACGAAACGCTTCAACTGGCCCATAACGGCGTCAGGGAATCTTCTGCCGGCTACAAAGACCTGGGAGGTCTCTGGAAATTCGCCATGACCGATCATGCCGACCAGGGATATACCGGGTTTCAGGACCCTGCATACGATGACAGAAGCTGGGCCCTCATGCCTGTCCCGGGACTGTGGGAACTGAACGGATACGGCGATCCGCTGTACCTGAACATAGGGTATGCCTGGGCCAATCAGTACCGCTCCGATCCGCCTGTAGTACCCCTGATCAACAACCATACGGGATTTTACCGACACACCTTTACCGTGCCGCAGGAATGGTCCGGAAAACAGGTCTTTATCCATTTCGGATCGGTTACCTCCAACCTGAGCCTGTGGATCAACGGGATGTTCGTGGGGTATTCGGAAGACAGCAAACTGGAAGCCCGGTTTGACATAACACCTTATCTGCAGCCCGGAGAGAACCGGATCGCCCTGAAAGTATTCCGGTGGTGCGACGGGACATACCTGGAAGACCAGGATTTCTGGCGGCTGAGCGGGATAAGCAGGGATGTGTTTCTGTTTGCCAGGGAAAAGACGCACATCCACGACTTTACCCTGAATGCCTCGTTGGAAAACAATTACAAATCCGGAAACCTTCAGATATCAGTCGCCCTCAACCGGCCGGCCGGTCAGATGCGTGTGCAGGCCGAGTTGCTTGATCCGCAAGGCAACAGCCTGGGATCAAAGATTCTCGGAATGGAAAACGCAACCACCTTTTTGGGGAATTTTTCTGTCAGGAACGTGAAGCCCTGGTCTGCCGAACTGCCGCACCTGTACACCCTGGTCCTTTCCCTTGCCGATGCGGCCTCCGGCCGAGAAACGGAATTCATCCCCTGGAAAGTGGGCTTCAGGAACGTCGAGATCAAAGATGCGCAGCTGCTGGTCAACGGACAACCGGTCCTGATCAAAGGAGTGAACCGTCATGAAATGGACCCGGCCACGGGATACCACGTCTCACGTGAACGCATGATACAGGACATCCAGGTAATGAAACAGTTCAACATCAACGCAGTACGCACTTGTCATTACCCGAACAATCCCTTATGGTATGCGTTGTGCGATCTTTACGGTATCTACGTTGTGGACGAGGCAAATATCGAATCCCACGGCATGGGATACGGAGCACACACCCTTGCTGCACGCAGCGATTACCTGAAGGCACATCTGGAGCGTGTGGAACGTATGGTCCAACGAGACAGGAACCATGCTTCTGTCATCATATGGTCCATGGGTAACGAGGCGGGTGACGGGGAAAATTTCACCCGGGCTTATGACGCCATAAGGACTGCAGATATCCAGAAGCGGCCCATACAGTATGAACGTGCAACCAGGCCCGGGATCTCGGACATCTTTGTCCCCATGTATATGGATTACGAGGGATGTGTCCGTTACCTGGAAAACGATCCCGAAAGACCGTTGATTCAATGTGAATACGCCCATGCCATGGGAAATTCCATGGGAGGGTTCAATCGTTACTGGGAACTCATCCGCAAATACCCGGAATACCAGGGGGGATTCATCTGGGACTTCGCAGACCAGGCCTTGCTCCTGGAACGGCCCGGGGGACATTTTATTTATTCCTACGGAGGAGACTATAACCGTTACGACGCCTCGGACCAGAATTTCAATTGCAACGGGGTCTTCAGTCCCGTACGCGACCCGAATCCCCACGCATACGAAGTCGGGTATTATTACCAGAATGTATGGGTCACCGATCAGGATGCAGCGAATGGCAAGGTCCGTGTTCTGAATGAATATTTTTTCCGGGACCTTTCACACCTGTCCATGGACTGGGAATTGCTTTGTGACGGAATTCCCGTGCTGAAAGGTCATCAGAGCGACCTGTCAGCGGGACCTCAGCAAACCGTGACCGTGGACCTGGGATACCGCGCCGCTGACTGGTCCGCATATAAACACGGAGAATTGTTCCTGAATATGCATTTCTCCACAAAAAGAGCCGGGGAGGGGCTGCCTGCCGGAACGGTCCTGGCCCGCGCCCAGCTTCCGCTGTGGAGCCCCGACCCTGCAAAAGACAAAGAAGACGAAGCTCAGGATCTTGCCTTTACCATAGAAGATAATGACCGCAACTGGCTAATTGCCAAAACGGGAAACATGCACGTGGAATTCAGCCGGAAAAACGGGTTTGTTTCCGGTCTTTCATTTTCTGGACGAAAAATGCTTCTGGATGACACCCAGATCATGCCCAACTTCTGGCGTGCTCCCACCGACAATGATTTTGGCGCATCCTTACAATTGAAGTACCTTGCCTGGCATGCTCCCACAATGGAATTCAAAGGGTTCCGGGTGGAAGCGACGGCCATCACCGCCAATTACCATTTGCCTCAACTCAAGGCCACACTGGTCATGATCTATGAACCCGATCCCGACGGGGGTCTGCAGATCACCCAGCAACTGGTCACCGGGGCCGGGGAAGATGAAGCCATGAAAATGCCTCCGCTGTTCCGTTTCGGTATAAGATTCTTTACTCCAAAAAAATACAACCGCCTGGTGTATTACGGGAGAGGTCCGGCAGAGAATTACGAGGACAGGAAAGATGCCGCTTTTACGGGCCTGTACAGACAATCAGTTCCAGAGCAGTTCTATCCTTACATCCGTCCGCAGGAAAACGGGAACCGGACAGATCTCAGGTGGTGGGAACTGGTGGATGCTGCAGGTGCAGGCATCCGCATAGATTCAGACCTGCTTTTCTCTGCCTCTGCCCTTCATTATGCCATGGAAACGCTCGACCAGGGCCCGGAAAAACGCAACAGTCATTCCCGGGACCTGAAAGAAGAAAACTTTACGCAATGTTGCATAGACCTCCGTCAAATGGGCCTGGGCTGCCTGAATTCATGGGGAGGACTCCCGCAACCACAATATATGATGCCTTACGGGGATTATACCTTTACCTTCTCCATACTTGACTCAAACAACCGATAATGATATGAAAACTTCCCTCACATCTTCCGTACGATCTCTCATTATGTTCGCAGGCCTCCTGTTCCTGACAACCGGCACACTCGATGCCAAAGTAAAGATTCACTCCATTACTTCTCCCGACGGGAAGCTGGAACTCCAGGTTGTGACCGACACCAACATTTCTTTCTGCCTGTTGCATACGGACCAGGTCCTGGTCTCCTCCGTGCCGCTTTCTCTGAGTCTGGAAGACGGGACCATACTGGGGCCGGGAGCCCGGTTAATCTCGGCAAAGAAAACACAATCAAGGGATGTTATCCCTTCCCCTTTTTACAAAAAGTCGGAAATATCACTGGAATACAGCCAGATAGACTTCAGGTTCCGTGGGGGCTTCGGGCTCTCTTTCCGTCTCTATGACCAGGGAGCCGCTTACAGGTTCTATACGACCATGAAGGATTCTCTGAAGATCGTGGACGAAGCGGCCGGATTCGTTTTCCAGAAGGATCATACCTCCTACATCCCATACAGCCGGGGGGAAGACAATCCTTTTTTCAATTCACACGAAAACATTTACACGGTATCGCCCATAAGCGGTTTTGACGCGGAAAAACTGGCCTTTCTTCCCCTTTTGGTATGCCTGGACAATGGCATGAAAATGGTTTTGACGGAATCTGACCTGGAATCTTATCCCGGTATGTACCTGCGCGGAGGAAAGACTTCGGGGGGGTTTGCCTATCAGGGCGTGTTTGCACCCATCCCTTCCGCCACAAGAACAGATCCCTTCAGGGGGCAGGTAATACCGGTACATTATTCAGATGTACTGGCCCGGACTGCCGGACAAAGAACTTTTCCCTGGCGCATCATGGCAGTATCCGAAAAGGATACCGAACTTCCCGTTAACGATCTGGTATATGCCCTGGGCGCTCCCAACAGGATAGGGTGCACGGACTGGATCAAGCCCGGCAAGGTGGCATGGGACTGGTGGAACAACTGGGGTGTTACCGGCGTAGATTTCCCTGTAGGCATCAACACCCAAACGTACAAATATTTCATAGATTTTGCCAGTGACAACGGCATTGAATACGTTGTTCTGGACGAGGGATGGTCTCCTCCTCAGGGGGGTAACATCATGCAGGCCATCCCCGAAATTGACCTGGACGAGCTTGTATCCTACGCTTCAAAAAAGAACGTGGACCTGATCCTGTGGTGCGTGGGCTATGTCCTGGACAAAAAGCTGGAAGAAGCATGCCGTGTATACTCGGAAATGGGATTCAAAGGCTTTAAGGTGGATTTCATGGACCGTGACGATCAGCCTGTAGTGGACATGTTATACCGTATTGCGGAAACTGCCGCGCGTTACAACCTGCTGCTTGACTTTCACGGTATGTATAAGCCCGCAGGGTTCAACCGCACCTATCCCAACGTTGTCAATTTTGAAGGCATCTTTGGCCTGGAACAATCCAAATGGAGCCGGGAAGACCTGGTTCCCTATGAAGTGACCTTCCCCTATATACGTATGCTTGCCGGGCCGGTTGACTACACCCAGGGAGCTATGCGCAACGCCACCCGCCAGGATTTCCATCCCGTATACAACAATCCCATGGCGGCCGGCACACGCGCCCGTCAGGTGGCCACATACATAGTGTTTGACAATCCCCTGGTGATGTTGTGTGACAATCCCACCACCTATATGAAAGAACAGGAAACCACCGATTTTATTACAGGTATTCCTTCCGTATGGGATGAAACACGGATCCTCCAGGGAGCATTGGGCAAATATATTGTTTCGGCGCGCAGGAACGGGTCACATTGGTTTGTGGGAGGCCTGACCGACTGGACTCCCCGGACCATAACCCTGGATCTCTCTTTCCTGGAACCCGGCCGCACATACAAGGCAAAAATATTCAAAGACGGGGTGAATGCACACCGTCATGCTACCGATTACAAGATTGAAGAATGTGAAGTAACCAGCCGGGACCGGCTGACTATTCATTTAAGCCCGGGAGGAGGTTTTGCGATAAACTTTTAAGTTTTTCGTAATCTTCCTGATTGTAGATCTTTGTTTCTTTCAGCCCACTCCCCTCCGCTATAAGCGAAGAGGGGGTGTCTGAATTGTTAATCAGCAGCCACCGGTCACTCAGGGGAATATAGATATGGAACAAATTGCGGATCCCGGACCAGTACCTGCGGCGGATCACATTTTCAGGGATGCTGTGCCCTCCTGCAATGACCCTGTTTTTTACACGGTCAACAGCCAGGTCGGGATCGTTCAGCCAAAAATATACCAGCATGACCTCATACCCTTTCTTTTTGGTTTTGTCTATGAGTCTGGCGTAAGAACGGACTGCAAGTGTGGTTTCAAAGGCGAAGTCTTCCTTCGTATCGGTCAGATCCTTGATCCTTTTCAACATAACCCTCCCCGCATCAATGGCTGCATGTGAAAGGTCAAAAGGCGAGATCCCCCGTGCAATTTCGTCCGAGTTCACAAAATCCCTGCATTGGAGCATTTCTGAAAGAATAGTATAGGAAGCTGTGGTTTTGCCGGCCCCGTTACACCCGCTTATAACATACATAGTTGGCATAATGCAAATTTACACTAAAATCCCGTACCTTTGCCCTATGCCCAGAAAAATTCCAAACAGGGAACTATGCAGACTTTCTCCGGAAGAGTTCCGGAAAAGCCCCCGATTACCTCTCGTCCTGGTCCTGGACAATGTCAGAAGCCAGCATAATATCGGATCGGCTTTCAGGACCTCCGACGCCTTTGCCCTGGAACACATCTGCCTGTGCGGGATCACAGCCTGTCCGCCGTCACCCGAAATCCACAAGTCCGCCCTGGGAGCAGAAGATGCCATTGAATGGTCGTATTGTCAAAACACGCTGGATGCGGTACGCTCATTACAGGAAAAGGGCTATTCGGTCCTGGCCGTTGAACAGGCCGAGGGGGCCGTCTGCCTGACTGACTTTCATCCCGGAAAAGATAAAAAAACGGCATTGGTTTTCGGAAATGAAGTGCGGGGCGTCACGCAGGAAGTGGTAGACGCCTGTGACGGATGCATAGAAATCCCGCAACACGGGACCAAGCATTCCCTGAACGTGTCGGTGGCCATAGGGGTCGTCCTCTGGCATTGTTATCTGACCATCAAGGTCTGATAGATCTCGACCGTTGCCCTGGATTTGTTGAGTGTATAGAAGTGAAGTCCCGGAGCTCCCAGCATCAGCAGGTCCCGGCACTGGCGAATGGCAAAATCCATTCCGGCCTTGTAAATGGCATCGGGGTTATAACGGTTACGTTCCAGTTGCTCCAGGAAGGCTGGCGGTATGGATGCCCGGGACAGGTTTACAAAACGCTCCAGCTGGGAATACTTGATCAGGGGAATGATACCCGGGATGATGCGGCATTTGATACCGGCTCTTCGGGCTCTTGCCACAAAATCAAAATATCTTTTATTGTCAAAGAAAAACTGGGTTATTAGAAAATCGCAGCCGGCATCGACCTTCTTTTTCAGGTTCCTCATATCGGCATCCGCCGTTGCCGATTCAGGATGCACTTCGGGATAGGCGCCTCCTCCAATACTACAGTCTTCAATATGTTCCCGGGCAAACGAGATCAGTTCGGTGGCGTTGGCAAAACCATCATAACAGGGAATGAACCCGTATTTGGACCCCACTTCGGGATCTCCCCTAAGCAACATGAAATTCTGCAAGCCCAGCTGACGAAGCTTCTTCAGGTCCTCCAGGGTTTTGGTCCGGGTACTTCCCACACATGTGTAATGCGCTACGGTATTAAGCCCCACCCTGTTTTTAAGGTAGTCAACAAGGTCAAAGGTGCGGGAACGCGTAGATCCGCCGGCCCCGTATGTAACAGACACAAACGAAGGACTCAGTTTGATAAGCTGCCCTATGTTGATCCCGAAATCGACGGCGGCGATCTCATCCCTGGGAGGATAAAACTCGAAAGAAAAGGTCTTTTCGGCAACGGCAAATATATCTGTCAGCTTCATACCCCGGGGACTCTAACCGTAAAATACCTGGCCTGCGGATGACCAATATACATCCCGCACACAGAGGCGGCCGGACGTAACATCCAGGATGATGTGAGCTCTATCCCCAGGTCTTTTTCCTGTTGCAACAGCGCTACGACTTCCTTTTTCAGTGCATGGTCCGGGCAGGAAGGATATCCGAAAGCAGGACGAATACCCCGCAGGGCGCCGCAGGGAAGATACATCAATTCTCTGTGCAGGTATTGACTGCAGGCTTCTGCAAGCCGGTCCAGCAGGGTTTGAAGTAAAAGGGCGTTGTATACATCTCCCTTCTCCCGAAATTCGTTAACCAGGGCTTCCATCCGGGGTGAAGAAGCCGTAAGGACAAACAACCCTGCATAGTCAGGAGTATGGGCAGGGTTTTCCTGAACAACAAAATCAGTCAGACAGAAGTTGGGAGACCCGTCCTTATGACGAAGCAAATCCCTTTCCAGGGCCATATCCAGGATGATCCTGCGGCGGGAAGCATCGGCGTAAAAAACCAGGTGGTCTTCGGGTGTGGCAAAAGCAGGCCAGAAACCTGCTGCGGCACGCGCCCGGGCAATATCGCCGTAACGACATTGTATCAGATCGTCTAAAAGGACTTGGGCATCTTTCAGAGATATTGCTGTCTGCTCCCGGTCGTCCCTGACCTTCCAGGCGTTCAGAAACGCATTCCAGTCGATCAGGGCGCGTAACGTGTCAAAAGGAACGGAAAATTCTCTTATCCCTACAAAAGGCGGAATAAAATCATCCAGGCCGTGTCGTTGCCCGCAATGTGCACAAAGACTGCGCATCCTCCAGTTGACGGTGGAAACCCAACGGTTGGCACGGGCGGCTTCAGGGGAAAGGTATTCCTCCCCTGCTTTTGCTTTTTGGTAAGCATCCCTCAAACGGGCCTGCTTCTCCCGTAACGAAACGACAAAATTTTCCCTTATCCGGGGATCCCCGGAAAAACAATCAGCCAGGAGGGGTGCTACTCCTGCGGCATCGGGACAATGAATAACCGGGCCGCTGTATTCCGGGGCGATCCTCAAAGCAGTAAACAAGGCAGAGGTGGTTGCGCCTCCTATGAGCAACGGGATGGTCAATCCGGCTTTTTCCATTGACCTGGCCACATCCACCATTTCGTCAAGAGACGGAGTAATCAGGGCACTCAGCCCGATAAAGGCAGCCCCGCTGTGACAAGCCGCTTCCACAATTTGGTGCGCCGGGACCATTACCCCCAGGTCTGTTATCTTATAATTATTGCATTCCATGACCAGGATCACCAGGTTCTTCCCGATATCGTGTACGTCACCTTTTACCGTAGCTATGATCCCGGCCACTTCCCCGGCAGGCTTTCTGCCGTCTGTCACCTGACCCTTCTCGGTTTCGATGCGGGGTTGTAAAAACATCACGGCCTGTTTCATGGTCCTGGCGGTTTTCACCACCTGGGGCAGGAACATTTTACCTTCCCCAAACAATTTGCCAACCCGGTTCATACCCTCCATCAGGGTCTTTTCCACAATTTCCATTGCCGGGATCCGGGACATGGCTTCGAGGTCCTGCTGAAGGTGTTTTTCAATTCCGTGAGCCAGTGCGTACATAAGTCTTTCACTGACTTCCAGTTCCCTCCATGCTTCCTGTGATGGTTCGGGTCCCTCCTTGTCCTGCCGGTTGACGGTGTTTGCCATATCCACCAGGCGTGAAGTGGCCTCGGCATCGGTATCGAGTATCACGTCTTCCACCGCTTTGCGTAAAGGCTCCGGAATATCTGAATAGACAGGCTGTTCCCCGGGTCGCACAATGGCCATGTCGAGGCCTGCCCCAATGGCGTGGTAAAGGAAAACAGCATGCATGGCTTCCCGGACCGTATTGTTGCCACGGAAGGAAAAGGACAAATTGCTTACCCCGGCCGTTACCACGGCACCTTTCAGGTTTTGTTTCAGATACCTGACCGTTTCAATAAAATCGACAGCAAAATGACGGTGCTCTTCCATGCCCGTGCCCACTGCCAGCACGTTGGGATCCAGTATGATGTCGCGGGGTTCAAACCCGGCTTCATCCACCAGCAGGTGAAACGCCCGGGTACCTATTGCCACGCGGCGGTCAAACGTGGTAGCCTGGCCTTGTTCGTCAAAGGCCATAACCAGTGCGGTCGCCCCGTATCTTTTTATCAATCTTGCCCTACGCAGGAATTCCTCAGGACCTTCTTTCAGACTTATGGAATTCACGATCGATTTTCCCTGTAAACACTGCAATCCCGCCTCCAGTACCTCCCAGCGTGAAGAATCGAGCATCAGGGGCACACGGGCAATTTCGGGATCGGAACCCAGCATCAGCAAAAATTCCTTCATTGAAATCTTAGCATCCAGCATGGGATCGTCCATGTTCACATCCAGGATATGGGCCCCGTCCTGTACCATGCCCCTCGCGATCTCCAGGGCCTCTTCATATTTTTTCTCGTTGATAAGTCGCGCAAAACGCCTGCTCCCGGATACATTGGTACGTTCACCCACTATCAGAAATGCCGGTTCTTCGGGGACGGTCAACACTTCCAGTCCACTCAGGATCACTGACCTGGAGCGGGAAGCATCCCGGCCGGGAACCGGTTTTCTCACAAGTGCCGATGTTTCACGGACCATACGTGACAAGGCGTTAATATGGGCCGGCGTCGTGCCGCAGCAGCCCCCGACGATATTCACCAGTCCTTCCTCCACAAATGGTTTTACCTGGTGGCTCATTTCTTCCGGTGTGAGGTTGTACTTTCCGTACAGATCGGGCAGCCCGGCATTGGGATGTGCGCTGGTGAATGTGGTGGCATGACGCGACAGGATACGTAAAAAAGGCAACATCCTGTCAGGCCCGAACGAACAGTTCAGTCCTACACTAAACAGGTCTGCATGGGCTGTGGATACCAAAAAAGCCTCCAGGGTCTGTCCCGAAAGAATACGTCCCGAATTGTCGGCTATGGTCGCAGACAACATTACCGGAATACCGGGAGCCTCTTCAGATAAGGCAAACAAGGCGGCTTTGGCATTTATGGTATCAAAAACAGTTTCTACCAGGAACAGGTCAACGCCTCCGTCTCTGAGTCCCCGGGCCTGCTCCCTGTAGGCCTCTGCCAGGGAATTGAAATCCACGCCACGGAGTCCCGGCCGGTTCACATCGGGCGAAATGGATCCGGACTTATTCGTTGGGCCCATTGATCCGGCCACCAGCAGCGCCCCGCTTTCACGGGCCAGACGCGCCGCTTCCAGATTCATTTGGTAGACCTTGTCCTGTGTTCCGTAATCCTGTTGCGAAATACGGTTGGCATTGAACGTGTTGGTAGTGACAATATCGGCTCCGGCAGCCACATATTCCCTGTGAATGGACAGGATGAGATCGGGTTGCGTGAGGACAAGAATATCATGATCCCCCTCAGCTCCGGGCGGGAAAGATGGATCAAGGCGCTGGATCATCGTCCCCATCGCCCCGTCCAGAATCAATATTCGCCCCTGAAGAAAGGTTCCGGGCTTGCTATTTGGCCAATTCACTTATTTTTTCAAATAAGACATCAATTTTTTTAAGAAACTCTTCTTTCAACACCTTGAAATGAGGTCTGGCAGGTTTTTCATGAATTTTGTTCAGACGTTCAAACATGTCATCCCTCAGGGCAATGGCCTCGTTGATCACTTCCATGGCTTCCGCTTCTTTTTTGTCGGGATTAATGTAAATGAAGGTACAGCAATCAGAGATCACTTCATCTATCAAATAATCAATATCCTTTTTGAATGTTCTTAAATTTTCAGGCATACTCCTTGTGTAAATTAATTGTTTATGGGTTCAACACCTATTCCCGGTTTATCTTCCAGGGTAATACGTCCGTCAACCACTTTCATTCCGGTAAATATATCATTGGCAATAAGCCAGTTTCCGTCCAGATCCGCCCACTCCACCTGGCTGGCGAATTGGGCTGCTGCCGAAATGGCCACAGAGGTCTCCGTCATACAGCCGATCATGATGCGCATATGCAGTGCCTCTGCCAGGGAGATCATCTCGCGTGCTTCCCGCATACCCGTACATTTCATCAGTTTGATGTTTATCCCGTCATAGGCTCCATGAAGCTTCCGTATGTCTGATAAACGCTGGCATGCCTCATCGGCCATAATGGGAAGAGGACTGCGGTCCCTGAGCCAGGCTTGCTCATCGAGCATCAGTTTGGGCATAGGTTGCTCGATCATTTCCACACCCCTGGCAGCGAGCCATTCTATCATTTTAAGAGCGTGGTCTTTATCTTTCCATCCCTGGTTGGCGTCCACCACTATGGGCAACCCGGTAACTTCCCGGATGGTGTCAATCATCGTTTTATCATCCTGCTCGGCGTTCCCCAGTTTTACCTTTATCAGATTGTAATCCAGGGTCTCGAGTGTTTTCTTTCGCACCTCTTCCCTGTCTATGCTCCCGTCAGGTCCATAGGCCAGTCCCACGGTTACCGAAGTACTGGGCAGGTCCTTGTTGCTCCATCCCCAGATTTTCCACCAGGGCTGTCCCATGATTTTTCCGCACAAATCGTGCAGGGCGATATCCACAGCGCACTTGGCTGCCGTGTTATTGATGGTAATATTGTCCACGTATGTCAGGATCTCTTCCATCTGGAAAGGAGAGCTGAACCGGCTCAGATCCACGCGCCTGAGGAACTCCATGGCCGAGGCGGTGCTTTCCCCGAGGTACGGGGGCATGGAAGCCTCTCCGTAGCCCGTGTATCCCTGATACGAGATTTTTGTGAGTACAATGGGGGTAGTGGACCGGGAAGATCCGGCTATGGTAAAGACGTGTTTCATACGGGCTTCGAAAGGTTCGAAAGTCAGTACCATTTTATCAGAACCTGCAGGGATCCTTGATCGCTGCCTGCCGGTATCTGCAGCAAACAAACGTGCCGGCCCTGCAACGGCCGCAGCAGCAGCCAGTGCCATTGATGTTTTCAGAAAATCGCGTCTTGTCGAGTTCATGTCTTTCATATTGATTCTTTAATTACCGGAGATTCCGTACCAGGGATGTTCCCGAATCGAAACCACATGGGTGCCGTCATCTACGTGGTTCAGGATCCTTGAAGCCCTGACCAGACGGTCCGATCCTTCGTAATAAATATCACTTTCCGGGTCCAGGGAATTGACGCGGACGCGTCCCGCTGAATGAATGAAACGCGCATCTCCGATATATATTCCCACATGGGTAATGCTTTCTTTTCTGTCGGCGGTAGCTTTTCTTCCAAAGAATAAAAGATCGCCCATCCTCATATTACCCCAGCCTTCAGATATATCCACCTGTTCTCCCATGCGAGCCTGCTGGGAAGCGTCCCTCAACAGTATGATCCCGTTCAGGTAATAGACCGTTTTCACCAAACCGCTGCAATCCATGGCCTTGACCGAAGTTCCTGCCCACAGGTAAGGAAATCCGACAAATTGCAGAGCCGTTGAAATAATGTCCTCAGGCAGGGGATTCTCTGCCTGTGCCCAGGACTGGAAGGGTTCTGCATCATAGCGGGAAAGATAAGCCTGTTTCCCGTCCGGAAGCCTGACTTTATAATACAGAGGCGTCTGGCCTTCCAGTTCTGCAATATTTCCCCAAACGCCGTCCGAAACTACCTGGGCTCCGGGCAGCGGTTGTTCCCTGAATAGTGTATAATGCTTGTTAACAATTACTTTTGGCGAAGCCATCCATTTTTCATATGCAGCCAGGTCCATTTCCTGCAAACTTCCTGAAGAAACCCATGCGATATAGCCTTCCGGTGTTTTTACCCGGGTCCATCCGCCTTTTTTTTCCAATATTCTCAGGGGCATTCCCATCAATGTCTGCGTTGCAGATTCCGACGCATACCGGGGTTCGTACCTCAGGTTGGCAACAGACAGGGTGGTCACTCCGTAAATTGCATCTCCCAGGGCAGGATCAGGCAATACCCTGATGCTGTCGGCCAGCGTGATCCCGTGAGAAGCAGCTGCGGCGGTCAAAGCCGGCACCACTCCTTCTTCCGAAGTAGATCCCCTGGCAACATAGATCCGTTTACCTTTCTGTTTTTCGAATGTGATTTCATATACTTTCTCCCTTCTGTCCGGGGCGAAAGCGCTTTTCACATTGTCCGAAATACCGGAAAGTTGTTCCAGCGTTCTGCCTTTCCCGCATCCTGCGAGAACGGCAAGTGCGACAAATGCCGCCAGGAAATAATGCACAGACTTTTTCATATCCTACAAATTTACAGCAAATCTTTGATATGACAAGACATACTTTTTACCTTTGCCCTATGCAAAGATACCGTTCCTTTACCGGATTCTTCAAAGAAAAGTACGGAACACGACTGCAGAAAGTCGTGGTTGATGCCGGCTTTTCCTGCCCCAACCGCGACGGGACCGTTGGTACCGGAGGCTGTACCTATTGCGACAACAAGGCATTTCACCCGGGATACAGTACTCCGGACAAAAGTCTGACCCGGCAAATAGATGAAGGAATCGCGTTCCATCGTGTCCGCTACAGAAAAGCCGGCGGATACCTTGCCTATTTCCAGCCCTATTCCAATACGCATGCACCCCTGGAAAAACTGCGTCTGATCTATGGAACGGTTCTGAAAGACCCCCGCATAAGAGGCATCGTGATAGGAACCAGACCAGATTGTATGGATGCGGAAAAACTGGACTATTTCAGCAATTTGTCCAGGGAGAAGATCGTAATGATAGAATACGGCGTGGAATCCTGTTATAACAGGACCCTTGCGCGTATCAACAGATGTCATTCCTGGGAACAATCGGCAGAGGCCATCCGGACTACGGCAGCCAGGGATTTGCATGTGGGAGTACATATGATTTTCGGCCTGCCCGGAGAAACCAGGGAAGAGATGCTGGAAGAAGCCCGGATACTAAGTGCCTTGCCTGTTACAAGCCTGAAACTTCATCAGCTCCAGATCGTCAAGGGGACGCCCATGGAAGTGATCTATAAGGAACATCCCCGGGATTTCGTAACCTTTACTCTTGAAGAATACCTGGATTTTGTGGTGGATTTTCTGGAACGTTTACGTCCCGGTATATTTATTGAACGCATTGCGGGTGAAGTTCCCCCGCGGTTTGTGAATGCAACCCCCTGGGGACTGATCCGCAATGTGGAAATCATTCGTCTGCTTGAGCAGAGGCTGGAAGAACGCAACACATTTCAGGGAGCCAGGTATGTCACTCCCAAAGAAAATGCAGGTCCCTGCAGTCGGTAACTACCCGTAAATTTGAACGAAAGCGTTCGGGCATAAAACCCGTCCTCACCATATGGTCCATCTGAGAAAGCAGCGCATCGTAAAATCCGCCGATGTTGACTAGCACCACGGGTTTGTCAATTTTCTCGAGCTGTTTCAGCACAAGAGCTCCGAACAATTCGTCCATGGTCCCGTAACTGCCGGGAAATACCACTATGGCATCACAATGCCCGATCAGTCTTTTTTTTCTTTCTTCCAGATCTGCCACCTGGACCATGCGCGTAAGATGTTCGTGGGCAATTTTTCTTTCTTCAATAAGTGACGGCATCACTCCTTCAACCATTCCACCACCCGCCAGAACACTGTCTGCAAGAATACCCATGATGCCAATACGGGTTCCCCCGTAAACCAATTCTATATTATTTGCTGCCAGGATCTTCCCGAACAGTTCGGCCTGTGCCGCGATCCGGGGGTCATTGCCCGTACGGGAACCACAAAAGACACTGATCCTACGCATAGATCTTATTTACTATTACGGCAATGGCCCCGTCTCCCGTAACATTACAGGCCGTCCCGAAACTATCCATGGCAATATACAGGGTGATCATCAGGCCAATGGCTTCCGTGTCAAATCCAAGCACTGACTGAAGGACAGCAATAGCTGCCATGATGGCGCCTCCCGGCACTCCGGGAGCCGCTATCATCGTTATGCCCAAAAGAAAAATAAACCCCGCAAAAACAGCCGGTTCTGCCTGCATATGCATCATCATCATCACGGCCATCGCACATGCGGTGATCTTGAGCATACTCCCTGATAAATGCACGGTGGCACACAGGGGGATCACAGAACCCGCCACCCTCGGGTCCACTCCGCACCTGATGGCCTGGGCCATTGTAACGGGAATGGTTGCCGCAGACGATTGTGTGCCCAGGGCCGTAACATAAGCCGTCAGCATGGTACGTAACAGAACCAGCGGATTTTTCCTGGCAACCAGCCCGGCAACAACAAACTGGAACAGCAACAAAACTACGGTCAGAATAAATATGAGAATGATAATCTTTACAAAGACTCCCATTACTTTTTCAATATGACCGTCAGCTGCCATTTTCAAAAAGATCCCGAACACAAAAAGAGGTAAAAGGGGAATGATCACTGCCGATATGGTCCTGTTCACAATTTCACGGAATCCGGTCAGCACGTTTAACAAGGGTTCTCCGTTTCTGATCACTGTCAGTCCCAGACCCAGAACAAATGCAAAGACCAACGCGGACATGACTCCGAAAAGAGGAGGAAAATCAAGCGAAAAATAGGGCGTAAGCTGATCAGCTGCCGTAGCCGGAAGATCCGACCCCTGCAATAGCGGCATACCTTCTCCGCCTCCGTTAAGCAGAATGGGATAAACCGCCCTGCATGCAAAGTAGGCAAAGAACCCGCTCAGAAGGGTAGATCCGTATGCCAGGATCATTGTTGTTCCCAGCATTTTCCCTGCCCCCCTTCCCAGTTCCGCGATCCCGGGTGCAATAAGTCCCAGGATGATCAACGGAACGACAAAATCAAGAAAATTACTGAACAGTGCATTGAAGGTCAAAAAAATACGCTGTACCCAGAGAGGGAAGAACAATCCGGACAAAATTCCCAGCACCATGGCTATCGCTACCCGTGCCAATAATCCGATCTTCCTTTTCTTCATGTACACAAAGATAATACATAATCTACCGTTTTCTTTATATTTGCAGGATAAAATCTTCGGCCATGAAATCATTCAGCGATCGTATCATTTATGAAGGCCTTACATTTGACGATGTATTGCTCCTTCCTGCCGCTTCATCCGTTCTCCCCCGTGACGTGGAACTGACAACCCGCTTTTCAAGGAACATTGTACTGAGCGCCCCCATTGTTTCTTCAGCCATGGACACTGTCACGGATTCTACTCTGGCCATCGCCATAGCGCGTGAGGGAGGTCTGGGTGTGATACACAAAAACATGACCATTGAACAGCAGATGGAGCATGTGCGCAAAGTCAAAAGATCGGAAAACGGCATGATCTACGACCCCATAGTGATCGGTCCCGAAGCCTGTGTGGGCGATGCCCTCAGGCTCATGGCGGACAACCATATTGGAGGTATTCCCGTCATTGATAAAAAACACCGGCTCATTGGTATCGTTACCAACCGGGATCTTCGTTTTGTAGAAAATCCCGGAACGCCCATATCGGAGGTGATGACCAAAGAAAACCTGATCACCATACACGACGGGGCCGACCTGGGAAGCGCCACCAACCTTCTGAAAATTTACAAGATCGAAAAACTGCCGGTGGTCGACAAACATTTTAAACTTATCGGACTTTTGACTTTCAAGGACATAACCAAGATAAAAGACAATCCCAAAGCCAGCAAGGACAGCAAGGGCAGACTGCGCACCGCCGCAGCCGTAGGAGTCAAGGCCGATACCCTGGAAAAAATTGAGAAGCTGTTGTCTGTTGACATCGATGCGGTGGTGATCGATACCGCACACGGTCACTCTGCCGGAGTTCTGGAAACGGTGCGCAAGGCCAGGAAAGCCTTTCCCCACCTGGATATCGTGGCAGGGAACGTGGCTACGGCCTCGGGAGCCATTGCCCTTGCAGAAAGCGGAGCCGACGCTGTTAAGGTAGGCATAGGGCCCGGATCCATCTGCACTACACGGGTGGTTGCGGGAGTAGGAGTTCCACAGTTATCAGCCATCATGCAGGCATACAGCGTATTAAAGGACAAGGGGATCCCCATTATTGCAGACGGCGGAATCAGGTATTCCGGAGACATGGTAAAAGCGCTGGCAGCCGGAGCGGATACGGTCATGGCGGGATCGCTGTTTGCCGGAGTAGAGGAATCTCCCGGAGAAACGATCATCCTGAACGGCCGGAAATTTAAAAGTTACCGGGGTATGGGTTCTCTGGAGGCCATGCAGCAGGGTTCCAAAGACCGATATTTCCAGGATGCCGAAGAAGATGTCAGGAAACTGGTTCCGGAAGGGATCGTAGCACAGGTGCCTTACAAGGGCACCCTGGGTGAAGTGTTTTACCAGCTGGCCGGAGGACTTCGTGCCGGTATGGGATATTGCGGCACTCCGGACCTGGCTTCTCTGAAAATGGCTGAATTTGTTCGTATCACTTCGGCAGGGGTGATTGAGAACCATCCTCACGACGTAACCATAACGCGGGAAGCTCCCAATTATTCCAGATAAACCAGATCTCATGAAAAAATGCCTGCTCATATTGCTTGCTGTGGCAACCCTGGGTTCCTGCCGTCAGCTAAAACGCTGGTTTGGTAACGAACCGGAACGGATGGCGCAGATAGGGAAAGAGATCCTTTACAGAAAAGATGTGGAAGGACTGCTGCCCGGATCCCTTACTCCTTCAGATTCGGTAAACATGGTCACTCATTACATTGATCTGTGGGCCATTGACAACCTGCTGTTAAAAAAAGCAGAAAGCGAACTCTCAAAAGACGAAAAGGATGTGGAACAGGAACTGGCGGACTACAGGAAATCCCTTCTCGTATTCCGTTATCAGAAAAAATACGTGGAAGAACGCATTGATACGCTTATCCGGGACACCGAGATCAGTACTTACTATTCGGAAAACCGGGATCTGTTCCTGCTGGACGCCCCTCTTTTCAAAGTACGTTCCATCAAGATGAGGCTGCATTCTCCTTACCTGCCCATGGTCAGGAACATTTACCGTTCAAAAACCATTGAAGACCTTACACAGCTAGGAAGATTATGTGAAAGTTCCGCCGAGATCTACACCGATTATGCGGGCCGTTGGATCACGGCTCCCGAATTGGCACAAGATTTGCCCCTTGGAACAGAAGCGGTGCTGGAGGCGGTAAAACCCGACGGCTACATTGATACACGGGACAGTCTTTACGCGTACCTGGTGTCCGTTACCGATTTTATTCCCGCCCGGTATCCTGCTCCCCTTGAGCATATAGAGGGAAATATTCGGCAGATCATTTTGAGCAAAAGAAAGCAGCAATTGCTCAAGGATCTGGAAAACGAGGTTTTAAAAGAAGGCTGGAACAAACAAATAATAAAAATCTACAAAAAGGATGAAGATTCATAAACCGGCAATCTGCATGCTGATCTTGCTGTCGGCAGCGACCTCCGCCTATGGGCAAAAATACGGCAATGGCCTGGTTGACAAAGTAATCGCCCTTGTGGGCAATGAAATGATACAGCTATCCACGATCGAAGAAGAGGTCCAGATGCAAATGATGCAGGGAATCATTACAGACAAGAACCTTCGATGCGAACTGCTGGAAAACATGCTGGTTTCCAAACTGATGCTGAACCAGGCCCGGCTGGACAGTCTTACAGTAAATGAAGAATATGTTGAGCTGGAACTGGAAAACAGGCTCCAGGATATCAAAACACGCCTGGGTGGCGAAAAAGCCACGGAAGAATATTTTCGCAAACCCGTTTTCAAGCTCAAACAGGAATGGCGGGAGCTGTTCCGCGAACAGAGCCTTACACGTGACATGCAATCTACCATAACCGAAAATATCCCCGAACTTACCCCTAAGGATATTGAAGAATTTTACACGCGGACACCCAAGGACAGCCTGCCCGTAATTCCTGCACAATACCAGTTAAGCCAGATAGTTCTGTATCCTCCCAAGGAGGAAGCCGTCCTGATGGTGAAGGAACGCCTGCTTGAATTCAGGGAAAGGATCATGAACGGAGAACGTTTCAGCACACTGGCTGCATTGTATTCGCAGGATCCCTACTCGTCACGCAGGGGCGGAGAGCTCGGGATGGCTGCCAAACAGATGTACTGGCCTGCTTTCGGCGATGCCGCCATTGTCCTGAAGGAGGGGCAGGTGTCACAGATCGTAGAAACCCCCGACGGGTTCCATCTTATACAAATGATAGAACGGGAAGGAGACATGTTCAACGCCCGTCACATATTGCTCAAACCCGATGTGCTGACCTCCGACAGGGTGAAAAGCCTGAACCGGCTGGACAGCATAGCCAACGTCATCAAAACAGACAGCATCACCTTTGAAAGGGCAGCGTTGCTGTACTCTGAAGACCCGCCCTCGAGGCTAAACGGAGGCCGCATGGCAGATCAGAACACAGGAGCCCACCTCTTCGAAAAGGACCAGCTCAAGACAAATGATTACAACGTTCTGAGGAATATGAAAGAAGGTGACATATCAACTGCTTTTGAAAGTCGTGACAACGAAGGTCGCGAGGGAAACGTGATCTACAAAATCATTCGCCTGGACAAGATCATTCCCTCACACACAGCCAACCTGAAAGACGACTACAATACCATTCGGAATATGGCCAACAACCGCCAGATGCAGGATGCCATAGAAAATTTCATCAAAGAAAAACAACAGACCACATACATCCGTATTGATCCCCTCTTCAGGGATTGTGCTTTCAAACGGGAAGGTTGGATCAAATAATGAAAAAAATCCGGGTTCTGCTATTCTTGGTCTGCCTGACCGGGTTCATCTTCACCCGGTACGACGTCCTGGGGCAAACGGTTAAAAGGGACCGGACCGAGGAAGAAAAGGTGCATCTGATAAGTGCACAAATGGCCGAAATGTATGAGCAGTTCGGAGTAAATTACCGGAAGGTTACCGGACCTGCCCGGTTCCTGCATAACGACACGTACATCCTGTGCGATACGGCCATATGGAATACAGTCGAAAATGTGATTGACGCCACAGGCAATGTACAGATCATTCAGGAAGGGACCAGGCTGACGGGGGAAACCATTCATTACATAGGAGATCTGAACACGGCAGAAGTAAGGGGCCGGGTCGTGGAACTGCTGGACAAGGAAGGCAACAGGCTACGTACCCAACATCTGAATTTCAATACAAAGGACAGTATCGGATATTTTTTCAACGGTGGCAGTATGGTGGACAACGAAGGCACCCTTCTGGAAAGCCGCCGGGGGTATTACTATTCCAAAGAAAAACTTTTCTGTCTGTACGAACACGTGGAAATGGGAACCGATACGCTCAAAGTCAAAGCCGATTCGTTGTACTACCATACCGACCTGAACCTTGCGGAATTCTGGGGAAACGTACAGGCATGGCACACAGACGGCTTTCTCACTGCCGAAGAAGGCACCTACAAAAGGGAAGAAGCCTTGTTCCATTTTACTGACAATGTTTTCATCAGGACGGAAGAACAGGAAATATGGGCGGAAGACGTTCATTACAACCGGAATAACAATTCAGGGATATTACGGCGAAACGTGCAGGTCCGCGATACCACCCAGCAGGTCCTTGTGCTGGGAGACAGGCTGGATTTCCGAAGGGAACCGGACTGGGGTCAGGTTACGGAAGACCCGGTTTTCATAACCTGGGAAATTGACCGGGAAACGGGCAAGACAGACACCCTTTTTATGCGAGCCGATACGCTGCGCATATTCACTTCCACTTACGGAGACATGGACTCCCTGGAGCGTGTACGGGCATTTGAACGGCAGGACATTCCGGAAAGGAAGAAGCCCCAGGGCCCGACAGACACCCTTGTTTCTCCGGATTCCACCTCCATTCCTGCAGCAGATCCGGGAAAGATTCAAGAATCGGCAAGCCCGAAAGCTGTCAAAGATACCGTCACCGATCCGACAAGTATAGCGGCAGCAAGTTATTTCCGCGCCGATTCGGCAGATATCCAGTCATTCCTTGCAAAAACCGACAGTATGCTGCATGCCGCAGTACAGCACCTTGGAGACAGTCTTTTCAATACCATGGAAGTACATTTTTTTTACGGATACAAAAACGTAAAAGTGTATAAAAGTGATCTTCAATCTGTATGCGATTCTATGGTTTTCAATAGCATAGACTCTGTTCTCAGGCAATACGGCAGGCCCGTTCTCTGGAATGAGGAAAGCCAGCTGAGTGCCGACAGCATTCAATTCCGTTTCAGCAGGGATTCCCTCTACAGGGTTGATCTTCTTTCCAAAGCATTCCTCATATCACAGGAAGAAGTCACTTTTTTCCACCAGATCAAATCGGATATCATGTTCGCCCATATACGTGGCAACGACATCTACCGGTTCGATGCCGTCAAAAACGCAAAGGCCCTCTTCTACATACCGGAAGACAGTATCATCACGTCCCTGAATATTAAGGAATGTGAAGAAATGAGCGTAATGCTGAAAGACAGAAGAGCCGAGCGGATAACATATAAAAAATCGGTAAAAAGCGATATGATCCCGCTCTATGAACTGAAAAAAGACCAGGAACGTCTGGGCGATTTCAACTGGAGGGCGGAAGAAAGACCCGGGGACAGGTATGCGATCACTTCCCGCGGTATCAGGGACGCCACTCCCCGGCCGGAGACAGCCTGCAAAGAACCGTTGTTCCCCTTTACACTTAAATATTTCCCGACCGTACACGCCCTGCCGTCAACACTTCGTACCGGGGTAACCATAGATGCCGTTAAAGAATTAAACAGAAGGGAGACGGAAAACAAAATCAATCCCTTTATTCCGCTGCAGGAATTCCCGGCAGGTTCCAGGGATAAGGCAGAGGATCAAATACCCGGGACGACAAAAGAAAAACAACCCATTCCGTTCAATGCCAGAAGGGTGACACCGGTCTTGCAACGCAAACAATTACAGGTTCAGGAAGTTAAATAGTTGCAAAGCATCCTGTGCCTTTGTCAGATCCAGCTTATTGTCCTTGATATAAGTTTTTACCAGATCTTTTTTTTCAGGGAAGAGCTTCCGGAAATTCTTCCGTGTAGCCATGAAGATTTTACTGCCGTCGTAGAGTAGCGCATCGTGTGTTACCGAGTATGGAATATTGCGCAAGGTCTTCAGATAAACAGCATGTGAAGGCGCTCCCGGAATATCATGTAACATAGCGACATTGGAAATGGATGCCGTAGCTTCCGTCATGCCGTACGCACCAATTTTCTGGGCCTGTTCTATGTGGACTGTAGAACGTATTCCAAAGGCCAGCGAACCCTGAACTGACAGGAGTCTTACCCAGCATTTGTCATGTCGGATATAAGTGTCCTTACCTATGGAAAGGACCCGGGCCGTATCCTGATCCTTCATGGCAAGGGTGTCTCCGTCCGGACCTATAAAATGAATGTGGGATCCAATAAGGTAAAGATTTACAATGCCTTCCGAAGTGCTTCTGTCATTAAACAACACGGTGCCTTTTTGAAACTCGGGATACATATATACAACATCGTCAGGCAACACACTGTTCAGATCTGATCCGATTACAGCCTTAACAACGCCTCTGGACACAGTTTGAGCAAACATTCCTGAGGGCAGCAGGATTACTGCTGCTAACAGAACAATGGACATAAAAAATTTTCTCATGGTTCTGAATATTGGTTAATAATAGTTTACCAGGCGTACAGGGGTAACCCGCCCATAAGTTCCTTCACCCTTTTTCTTACGCGTTCAATGACTGTCAGGTCGTCCATACTGCCCAGGACCTCATCGATCAGGACAACGATCGATTCCATATCGTGTTCTTTCAAACCCCGGGTTGTTACGGCGGGTGATCCCACACGTATCCCGGAAGTCTTGAACGGGGAACGTGAATCGTAGGGTACCATGTTCTTGTTCACCGTAATATCGGCCTTCACCAAAGTGTTCTCAGCTTCTTTCCCGGTCAATTCGGGAAATTTGGAACGCAGGTCAATCAGTAACAGATGGTTGTCCGTTCCTCCGGAAACAATGGTGTAATTACGTTTGATAAAGGCAGCCCCCATTGCCTGTGCATTCTTTTGTACCTGCTTCTGATATTCTTTGAATTCAGGTTGCAGCGCTTCAAAAAACGCCACGGCTTTTCCTGCGATCACATGTTCCAGGGGTCCTCCCTGAACTCCGGGAAACACACTGGAATTGATCATGGCGGACATTTTTTTAATCTCGCCCTTTGGGGTAGTGATTCCCCATGGATTCTCAAAATCCTTCCCGATGAGGATGATCCCCCCTCTGGGTCCGCGTAGTGTTTTGTGGGTAGTCGAAGTTACTATATGTGCGTATTTCAGGGGATTGTCCAACAAGCCGGCAGCGATCAGTCCGGCAGGATGAGCCATATCTACCATAAAGACAGCTCCCACCTTGTCGGCGATATCACGCATACGTTTGTAATCCCACTCCCTGGAATACGCCGAGCCTCCTCCAATGAGCATTTTAGGACGGTGTTCCAGGGCCAGCCGCTCCATCTGGTCGTAATCGATCAGTCCGGTTTCAGGGTCCAGCCGGTAGGCTACCGGACGGTAAAGGATTCCCGAAAAATTGACCGGTGAACCGTGGGTAAGGTGTCCCCCGTGTGCCAGGTCAAGACCCATGAAGGTGTCTCCGGGCTGCAGGCAGGCAAGAAATACCGCCATATTGGCCTGTGCTCCCGAATGGGGTTGCACGTTCGCATATTCGGCCTGAAACAGTTCACATATCCTGTCAATGCATAGTTGCTCGGATTTGTCCACCACCTCGCATCCCCCGTAATAACGCGCTCCCGGATACCCTTCGGCGTATTTATTTGTAAGTACAGACCCCATGGCTTTCAGTACCTGTGGACTCACAAAGTTTTCAGAGGCTATCAACTCAATTCCGTTAGCCTGACGGTTCTCCTCCTTCCTGATAAGATCAAAAAGAGCAATGTCCTGTTTCATAGCAAATAAAAATTAATCAGTAAAGATACAAAAAAACCCGGGATTCCCGGGTTCCTTCTCAACTCAAAATTCAATTTATTCCTCGCCTACCACTTCTACATTTATTGTAGCGGTAATATCCCGGTAGATTTTTATAACAGCCTCGTGTACACCAACTTCCTTAAGCGCTTCTCCTCCCGTGAATGCAATGTTGCGTCTGTCCACCTCAAGACCCTGGGCTGCAAGTGCCTCGGCAACCTGAATGTTGTTTACAGATCCGAAAACCTTTCCGTTACTGCTCACTTTAGTGGTGATCCTTACCTGGCATGCAGCCAGTTTTGTTGCGAGCGCCTGGGCTTCATCACGTACCTGCGCCTCTTTGTGGGCACGCTGGCGGATGTTTTCCTGATGCATTTTTTTTGCCGAGGAGGTGGCCATGATGGCCATTCCCTGGGGAATAAGGTAATTGGTGGCATATCCGTTGCGTACATTGACAACGTCATCTTTGAGCCCCAGATTGGGTACGTCCTGTTTCAAGATAATTTCCATAATCGCTCCCTCCTTATTTAAGTAAATCGGTTACGTAGGGCAGCAGGGCCAGGTGGCGGGCACGTTTGACGGCCTGGGCCACTTTGCGCTGATATTTTAATGAAGTACCGGTAAGTCTGCGGGGCAGTATCTTTCCCTGTTCGTTCAGAAAGCGTTTCAGGAATTCGGGATCCTTATAGTCTATGTATTTGATCCCTGCCTTTTTGAAACGGCAGTATTTTTTCTTTTTAACCTCTACTGTAGGAGGGTTCAAAAAACGAATTTCATTGTTTGCTGCCATATACTAGTCCTCCTCTTCAATAATTTCAACGTCTTCATCAACGACCGGTTTTTTAGGTTTGGGAGCGGGCTTTTGTTCCTTTACGGGAACAGGTACGTCTTCCTTGGCCGGGCCGTGTTTTTTTTCTGCATACGCAATGGCATGTTTGTCCATTGCAAAAGTCAAGTACCGGATTACGCGCTCATCCCTGCGGTACTGGAGTTCCAGCTTGGCTATGAACTCAGGGGTAGCTTTGAATCCTATCAAATGGTAAAAACCAGTGGTTTTCTTCTGGATGGGGTAAGCCAGTTTTTTCAGCCCCCAATCCTGTTCGTAAACGATCTCGCCCTCACCGGCAACGATCATATCACGAAACTTGGCAACCGCTTCCTTCATCTGAACTTCAGACAAAACGGGAGTTAAAATGAAAACGGTTTCGTACTGTTTTAACATAGTGATTGGTTATTAATTAAATTGTAAAAGGGCTGCAAAGATATGAAATTCCTGCAGCCCGGCAAATTTTTTTATAAACTGTCCTTCGGGCCCGTTACTTTACGGGCGCGTTTTTTAGTGTTTCCACCAACAAATCCCAGAATTTCTGAACGGTAGGTATCAGGCAGCGTTCATCCGGCGAGTGGGGAGAACGGAGCGTGGGTCCGAAGGAGATCATGTCCCAGTTGGGATATGTGCCTCCCAGGATGCCGCATTCCAGCCCTGCGTGGATCGCTTTGACTTTTGCTTCCTGACCGTACATTTTTTTGTACGTGTCGAGCATCACTTTCAAAATGGGGGAATCCATATTTGGCTTCCATCCCGGATAGGAACCGGAAAAAGACACGTTTGCCCCGATGTTTGCAAAACAGCATGCCAGTGCGGTTCCCATATCTTCCTTGGCCGTATCGACCAGGCTGCGGATCAGGCAATGTACTGCAATCTTTCCTTCTTTTGCCCTGAAAATGGCCATGTTGGAAGAGGTTTCCACCAATCCGGGCATCGGGGTGCTCATAGCCCATACCCCGTTGGGAGCTGCGTAAACGGCTCGGATAACCTTAAGGGACAGGTCTTCGGGAATAATCCCCGACGGTGCGTCACAGGCAGAAACCGTAACCTGCAGGCCCGGATCGACGTCTTTCAGTTCCGCCTGAACGACAGAGGCGATCTCCTCCACTTCCTTTCTTACGGCATCTTGTTTCCCGGGAGCAAAACAGATCACAGAATCGGCTTCGCGCGGGATGGCGTTCCGCAGGTTCCCCCCTTCCACAGAAGCTATGCGGATGTCGCATGTTTCCAGGAGTCTGTGGAGAATACGGACCATTATCTTATTGGCGTTCCCTCTTCCCAGTATGATGTCCATGCCCGAATGGCCTCCTTTCAGACCTGTGATATTTATATGAGCGCTTTCCCATCCCCGGGGAACGGGAACAGGACGGTATTCCATTTCAAAGGATCCGTCTTCACCGCCGGCACATCCTACATACAACTCTCCTTCGTCCTCAGAGTCAAGGTTTAACAGGATATCACCCTGCAGCTCACCGGCACGGAGGCCCCTGGCACCGGTCATGCCGGTTTCTTCGTCCGTGGTAATGAGCACTTCTACCGGGCCATGAACCAGATCACGGGCCTCCAGAACAGCCATGGCTGCGGCTACGCCCATGCCGTTGTCTGCTCCCAGCGTTGTTCCGGTAGCATATACCCATTCCCCTTCGATCCTTGGTTTTATGGGATCCTTTTCAAAGTCGTGTTCGGTCGCGTTGTTTTTCTGGGGAACCATATCCATATGTGCCTGCAGAATGATCCCCTTGCGGTTTTCCATACCGGGCGTGGCTGGTTTGCGGATGATCACGTTCCCCGTGGGGTCCACGACAGTCTCCAGCCCCAGGTTTCTGCCGAATTCTGCCAGGAAAGCGCGCACCTTCTCTTCTTTTTTGGAAGGACGGGGGATTTGTGTCAGTGAATAAAAATGTTTCCAGACTCTTTGGGGTTTGAGATTGATAATGTCCATAAAAATATGTTTTAGTTAATAATAAAATTCAAAACGGGTCCTTTCTGGTAAATGGGAATACGCGCCTGCAGCAATTCCTTCTGGCCGTCGGTCAGACGCACCAGGGTAATGACCGGCTGCCGGTAATAGAGACGTGTCCCGGAGCGGATGCGGCTTTCATCGGTCTGAAGGTTCGGGAAAACCTCCTGTGCATCTGTTTCCGTTTCCAGCAAAATGGGACGGCCTCCTACATTGTTGGCGGGCAAAAGTCCTTCGGTTTCGGAAAAACGAAATGCAATGTAACGGGTCTGATCCGCATCAGGAAGGACATCAACCGACAGATGCGTCTTGCCTGTAGTCGTTTCGCCCAGGAACAGGCGAAGGTATTCTTCTTCCATGCGCCTCATTTCATTTACGGCAGCCCCCATGGCTTCACCGCTGTAAACGGCATCGGTGTCTCCCGTAATGATGGCATCACGCATATTGCGCAAACGGAAGATATTGCGGGCCGCTTCTTCGGCCCTCTGTTCCGGTGTTTTTTCCACCAGCTGGGTCTGCTGTACGGGAATGGCAGATACTTCGCGGCCACTGACCTGGGAACGGTACAGTGTGGTCCGTTCTTCTTTAAGGTTTTCAATTATCCCGGCATCCGACAAATCCGGCGATCCGTCTATGGAAGGAAATCTCCATTTGTTTTCCCTTGCAGCATAAGTGTCCGAAAGCATCACAAGACCTTGTGATGTCAGTTGCAGGAACCAGGGTTCCGCGTTGCCCGATGTCAGATTGACCACATAAAGCCGGTGGGGATCCGCCTCGAGCATAGGGGTCATCTCGATACGTGACAGTTCATAGGTAAGCGTCCTGTTCTGTCCCGCATCAATTCCCAGAAATTTTCTTGCATAACGGGCGTAAGGGCCCGGATTAAAGCTTGTATATTGAGCTTCGGCCACAATGCGGACACACGTGCGCGGAAGACTGTACACAACAGCTCCCTGGGGAATCTGCTGTCCCTGAGAAACGGGCTGTCCCTGCATGGGAACCCAGAGGCATACTGCCAGTAAAATTATGATCAGCTTTTTCATATCTGTAAGTTATTGTCTTTATGCAAATATCGCGCCTTGTCCTGTGGGGTGCGTTTCCACCGTTTATGGCTCCATAGCCACAAATGTGGTGTTTGTCTGATATCCTGTTCCAACAACCGCGCAAACTCCCGGGTGACTTCGCCCTCTCCCGAAAGTGCCGCATTTTCTGTGATCGGAGAGAACCGAAGAACATACCTGCCCCTGTGAACCTGTATCATCACACCGTAGACCACGGCGAATCCGAATTTGCGCGCCAGTGCCTCGGGCCCTTCGATCATCAGCGTGGGCTGTCCAAGAAAAAAAACCGGGATGCTTTTTCCCGACGGACCGGGACATTGATCCGATACCATGGCATAAATCCCGGGAACATCCCTGTGACGCGCCATAAAGCGTGCCGCGCTTTTGCTTTCCAGGATCTTCCAGCCCGTTTTGTACCGGTTGCGCAGGGTGTATATCAATTTGTCAAACAGCGGAGAATTTACCTTTTGATACACCATGTGCAACTGTTGCTGCCCGTACCCGCAGATATCTCCCTGAAGGGGGCAGCTGCAGGCCCTTAAAAATTCCCAGTTGCCCATGTGAGGGAGCATGACCACAACGCTTTTCCCTTTTTGATGCAATCCTTCCAGCAAATCAGGGTTTTCAATGGAAAACCTTTTCATCACGCTCTTCTGGGAAGCGGTAAAAAGCCACACGGTCTCAGCGAACAGACGGCCCAGGTACCGGTAAAAATCCCTGACATTTTGTTGTATCCCGTCATACGACCTTTCCGGAAATGACCTGGCCAGGTTGGTGATCACAACTGAGCGGCGGTACCCGGCGATCCGCATGGGGAGCACGATCAGGACAAGGGAAAGGCCATAAAGCAACGGTAACGGCAACAAGCTCACCAGGCAGATTATCACGTATACAATTAAAAATCCAATCTGCGAAAATATGGCCTTCATAAGCAAACAAAGTTACCAAATTTATTGTATTTTTGCCGGATATAAACCAAAAAAATAACCTTATATGTTCAAAGGACAACCCAAAGGATTGATTGCCGCCGCGCTGGCCAATATGGGCGAACGCTTCGGTTTTTACACCATGATGGCGATCCTGTCTCTGTTTATATCGGCAAAATTCGGCCTGGATGAAACAACGACCGGAATAATTTACGCCATATTTTATGCCCTGATCTACATTCTGGCACTGGTTGGGGGTATTATTGCCGATAGAACAAAGAATTACAAGGGGACCATTCTTACAGGGATTATCCTGATGGCGGCAGGCTATCTGATCGTTGGGTTTCCCACACCGACTCCCGTACCCAGTCTGGCACTTTACCTGACCCTTACCTGCGTGGGCCTGTTTACCATTGCTTTCGGGAACGGTCTTTTCAAAGGGAATCTGCAGGCTGTCGTAGGACAAATGTATGACAATCCCAGATACTCCGGAAAACGGGACACCGGATTCCAGATCTTTTACATGTTCATCAACATCGGAGCCATTTTTGCCCCGTTCTTTGCCATTGCCGTAAGAAACTGGTGGCTGCAATCACACAACCTGGTGTACAATGCCGAATTGCCGGCGCTTTGTCATCAGTTCCGTGCCAACGAAATCACCGGTGAAGCCCTGGAAAAATTTTCATTAGCCGCTGTAGAAGCCAACCAGGGTCCCGTGGCAGATCTGGCAGCCTTTGCGGACAGGTACCTGGACGTATTCAATACCGGGTTCCACTATGCCTTCTTCGTGGCTATCGTGGCCATGGTCATTTCCCTGGTCATCTTCCTGGCCACCAAGAACAGGTTGCCCGATGTGAAGAAAGACGGCATCGCCACAGATGACAATCCCGCTGCAAAAGTCACCAAAATGGATGTGGCCGAGGTGAAACGCCGCCTGATCGCATTGTTCGCCGTATTCGGGATCGTGATCTTCTTCTGGTTCTCGTTCCACCAGAACGGTCTGTCGCTGACGTTCTTCGCCCGGGACTACACCGATCTGAGCATGATCGACATCGATCTTGGGTTTACGCGTATCGTAGGCGCAGAAATGTTCCAATCCGTTAATCCTCTGTTTGTAGTATTACTGACGCTTTTGATTGTGCCATTCTTCTCCTGGCTGAACAAGAAAGGAATTGAACCGTCCACTCCCAAGAAGATCGCCATTGGTATGGGAATTGCCGCTGCCGCTTACCTGATCATGACCATTGCATCGGTTAACCTTCCCCTTTTCAGTGACGTAAAAGCAGCCGGAGGCCTGGAACAATCCGCCAAAGTCGGCCCGTTCATTCTGATATCAACCTATTTTGTTTTGACCGTTGCCGAGTTGTTCATTAGCCCGCTCGGACTTTCGTTCGTATCGAAAGTCGCTCCGCCTCACATGCAGGGACTGATGCAGGGAGGCTGGCTGGCCGCCACTGCCGTCGGAAATCAGCTGCTCTTTATTGGCGGCCTGATGTATTCCAACATTCCCTTGTGGGCCACATGGACAGTATTTGTTGTAGTATGCCTGATCTCCATGATCACTATGCTGTCTATGGTTAAATGGCTGGAAAAGGTAGCAAAATAGCAGAAACACTCCGCAAGTCGGCCGTTTTTTACGCCGCCGTTGCCATCGCATGCTGGTCCACTGTGGCCACTGCTTTCAAATGGGCCCTTGCGGATCTTTCTCCCGCTGTCCTGCTCCTGATCGCAACGACATCCGCTATCGCCACGTTATTCCTGCTGTTGTACGCGGGAGGAAAACGTGGCGATTTTCTTTCTGTCCCCTGGCATGCATGGAAAAGGGCCGCTTTCCTGGGCCTGATCAATCCTTTTCTGTACTACCTGATCCTGTTCAAGGCATACAGCCTGCTACCGGCCCAGGTGGCCCAGGCCCTGAATATGATATGGCCCCTGATCCTGGTACTTCTATCGATACCCATCCTGGGTCAGAAGATCAGATGGATAGGCATACTGGCCATGATCATCAGCTTTACCGGCGCGCTGTTCATCGCCCTGCAGGGAGACCCGCTCTCCATATTCCGGGAAGGCCTGTCTGTCAAAGATCCCCTGGGAGTGATACTTGCCCTGGGAAGCGCCTTCCTGTGGGCGGTGTATTTTCTGCTGAACATGAAAAACAGACTGCCCGATGACATTTCCCTTTTCTTGAATTTTCTTTTTGCCTGGATCTATGTTGCGGTTTTCGTACTTATCGTCCAGCTGACACCCTCAGGTAAAACCATGGCCGGTGTCACACAGGTTTCGGCCAGGAGCATTCTTTCCGGCATCTATATCGGCATATTTGAAATGGCGGTACCTTTCGTCATCTGGCTTAAAGCACTGAAACTGGCAAAAAACACGGCAGCAGTCAGCTCCCTTATCTACATATTCCCCTTCCTCTCGCTCATCCTGATCCATTACATCCTGGGAGAACCCGTTTATCCTTCCACCATTACGGGGTTGATCCTGATCATTTCAGGCGTCCTTCTGTCCCGGCTGCCGGGGATGTCAGTCCGCAAACCCTTTCAAAAAAAATAAGATGGCTCGCCTGGCAGGAAAATTTCTTCTGATTGTGTTGCTGTATATGACGGCAGGCCCTTGCACACTGTACGGCCAGATCCCCCTCCGGTCGTTGGAAGACCTTGACAGGAAAGAAATCGGAATTGGGGTACTGATAGCCACCTGGCAGGAAAACTATGCAAGAGAACGTTTCCCGAATGCCCGCATCATCCCCCTGAACAACACCACCGACCTGCTCTCTCTATTGAGGAACGGGGACTGCGATGTCGTGTTCCTGGCTTATCCGGCATGTGTTTATATTCTGGAAGAAGCCCCGGACATGGCTTTTCTGGATCAACAGGTCGCTGCCACCTCTGTATCTGTGGGATTCCGGCTGAACGACACAACACTGCTTCCGAAATTTAACGCGTTCCTCAGCCAGATAAGGGAGAACGGCATCCTGGAACAAATGGAGGAAAGGTGGCTGGAAAAAACAGGGGGTTCCATGCCTGCGTTCCCCGAGAGCTTGGAAAGTCAGGAAATCTTACGTATCGGAACCACCTGCATGGACGTTCCTTTCACCTTTTACCAGAACAACCGTCCCGCAGGTTTCGATATTGAAATGACCCGCCGTTTTGCAGCCTGGTTGGGGAAAAAGCCTGTTTTTGTCATTTCGGATTTTTCCGGCATGCTGGCAGGCATGTCGGCGGGAAAGATGGATATGATGGCCAACTACATAATGGTTACAGAAGAACGATCCGCAAAATATTCTTTTTCAGACACATACCTGACCACTTATTCCTCCATGCTTACTTTGCGGAACAGGTTGGAACACGGTTCGGTGATTGGGAAGAAAAGCCAGGATCTTACAGAACGATTCTATAACAACCTGATCCTCGATAAGCGATACCTGCTCCTGTGGGACGGCCTCAAAGCTACGCTCCTTGTAGCGTTCCTGTCCATATTGGGAGGCACCCTGATGGGGGCAATCATCTGTTTTCTTCGTATGAGCCGTATGAAGATCGCGCGTATTGCCGCCTCAGGTTACATTTCATTTTTCAGGGGCATTCCCCAGGTCGTACTGCTGATGCTGATGTTTTACGTCTTTTTCGCTTCTACCAGCATGAACGGCGTCACCGTTTCAGTGATCACCTTTTCCCTGATATTCGGAGCCTACGTTTCGGAAATGTTCCGTTCTGCCATACAGTCTGTTCCCACGGGACAGACAGAGGCCGGCATCGCACTTGGTTTCAGCAGGGCAGGGGCCTTTATACAAATAGTCCTTCCACAGGCCATAAAACAGGTCTATCCCGTTTACAAAGGAGAGCTGATCGCCCTTACCAAACTGACATCGATTGTGGGTTATATTGCCGTACAGGACCTGACAAAGGCCAGCGACCTGATCCGCAGCCGCACTTTTGATGCGTTCTTTCCCCTGATAGTAATCTCGGTCATCTACTTTTTCCTGTCCTGGGGTCTGGCCAGGTTGCTGGATATCGCCCTGCCCACAAACATAAGACACGCCTGACAATCAAAAGTAACGGGAAACCGTTTCTGTCCCCTGACAAGGAAAAGAGGCTCCTGTAGAATCTTTCCGGAATTTCCTTTTTCCCGCGGACAATAACCCAGGACCTGCTTCAGGCAATACCTGGATACCATCATCGGGGTATCTTCTCCCACAGGAGTAGCTGCTGTCAGAAATGAAGTGGAAGGGTATGCCTTTTTCAAAACCTGCACCGGATCCTGACCGGACCATGCCTGACTTACCGTGTCGCGATTTCCGCGGGCATTGCGCCGGACCAATTGATCCATCCGGTCCAGGGCTTCCCGTTTTGCCCTCGCCACGGCAGAAGCAGGGATAAACCAGGGGAAGTCTGCAGGCTGAAAAGTAACCCTGGCCGCCCGGTACGGGGTGTTTCCCAGCCGGGCTGCTGTCGCTGCCAAAAAATCCCTTCCCTGAACGGGGTCCAGCGCCTCCCGGAGTGGCGTGTCCATCCACACGGTTACCATGTCGGGCTGTTCGCCGGGGAGCGCCTCCCTGCGCAGGGTCAGGGAGCACCGGCCGTCCGGGGCGGATAATTCAATGTCCAGGTCCATCCGGCGCTCCGCCGTTTTTCCTTTCAGCATTTTATCAAACAACCGGTCAAAATTTCTGTACAGGTCCATCCCGGGTTCCGGGGAGGTCCCTTCCCGGTAAACACGTTTTCCCTCGACACGGTTTACGGCAAAACCTGAAAAAGTGCCGTCAGGAAGGGTAAAACAAAGCCCGTCCCCTGTATTCACAACAGCTTCGGTTTCAAAGCCACCCTGAAAAACACGGCCTACCTTCCCCAGATATTCACCGGTTGACTTTGGCGTGTGCCACTGGTGCACAGGCGAAGTAAAACGTCCGTTTTCCGGGAAATAAGCGGTCTTGTCCCGGTGAAAGGTTTTTCTGGGATCGGGGGTAAAAAAGAAGGTACAGCTCCCCGGGGAGGTTTTTTGCCCCTGCAGCTGGTCCAGTTTCTGTCGGTAATATGCCGTTATGTTTTTTACATACGAAACGTCTTTCAGACGGCCTTCGATTTTGAGTGAATCCATCCCTGCGTCCAGCAATTCTTCCAGATGTGCCGAGCGATCCATATCCCTGAGTGAAAGCAGGTGCCTGTTCCTTACCATCACATTTCCCCCGGCATCTTCCAGGTCGTAGGACAAACGGCAATACTGGGCACAATCACCCCGGTTGGCGCTTCGCCCGCAATCCTCCTGGCTGATATAACACTTGCCGCTGTAGCTTACACACAAGGCACCGTGCACAAAACATTCCAGTTCCACGCAGGTCTTTTCCCTGATCTGATGCATTTGAACGGGGGAAAGTTCCCTGGCCAGCACTACCCTTTCAAACCCCTCTTTTTGAAGATACAGGACTTTTTCCAAAGTGGCATTGTCCATTTGTGTACTGGCGTGTAAGGGAATCGGGGGCAGCACACGTTCCCGGCGAAGGTATAACAGGCGTATGTCCTGGATGATCAGGGCGTCGGCGCCTGCATTGTACAGATCCCGCGCCATGCGAACGGCTTCTTCAAGCTCCCTGTCGTACAGAAGCGTGTTCATGGTGATGAAGATCCTGGCTCCGTAACGATGCGCGTAAAGGACTGCCCGCTCAATATCCCCGGCAGGATTTCCTGCCGCTGAACGCGCTCCGAACCTGTCTGCCCCCATGTACACAGCATCTGCCCCGTGGTTGACGGCCTCTATGGCACATTCCAGGTTTCTTGCAGGTGCCAGCAATTCCACTTTCCGTTTCATGCTGCGAATTTACGAAAAACCCTTACATTTGTCTTATGAAGCCAAAGGTGGCCATAGTGATCCTGAATTGGAACGGTCAACATTTTCTGGAACGGTTCCTGACCTTGCTCATAGAAAGAACTCCCGAACCCTGGGCAAGGATCTACGTTGCCGATAACGGCTCCACCGACAATTCCGTTGACTGGATGAAAAAACATTTTCCGGACATTCCTCTTCTTCAATTTGAAAAGAACACGGGATACACCGGGGGTTACAACAAGGCCCTCGGGCAGATAGAGGCTCAGTATTACGTGCTGCTCAATTCAGACGTGGAAGTAACCCCGGGCTGGCTGCCTCCCCTTACCGGTCATATGGACCTCAATCCCGGCTGCGGTGTCTGTATGCCCAAGATCCTTTCCTGGGCACACCCCGATCAATTTGAATATGCCGGCGCCTGCGGCGGCTTCATTGACCGTTTCGGATTCCCTTTCTGCAGGGGTCGCATCCTGACGGCCATTGAACAGGATCACGGCCAGTATGACCAAACCGTTTCTGTTTTCTGGGCAAGCGGAACATGCATGGTGGTCCGCGCGGATCTTTTTCACGGCCTGAACGGCTTTGACGACCACTTTTTCGCACACATGGAAGAGATAGACTTTTGCTGGCGTTCACGATGGGCCGGATGGGACATACAGGTAGTTCCCTCTTCTGCCATATTACATGTGGGAGGAGGGACCCTGCCCAACGATTCTCCGCACAAATTGTACCTCAATTACAGGAACAACCTGCTTATGATGTACAAAAACCTGTCAGATGCAGAGCGTTTCCCCGTTCTTGCCATTCGATTGATGATGGACCATCTTTCAGGGATCGCCTACCTTTTTCAGGGCAAATGGAATTTTGCCCTTTCCGTGGCAAAGGCACATCTGCATTTCTGGAAAATGCGCAAACTGATGGTTCGCGGCAGGAGAGAAAAAAAACCGGTCCTGGACGGGGTCATGTACCGGGGAAGTATTGTGGTCCGTTTTTTCCTCTCATTAAAAAGAACCCCCTTCAGCACACTCCGGATGCAATGAGTTCTCTCAGGCGAATCCCGTTAGAACCTTTGATCAGCACGGTGGCTCCTTCCAGGGGGCGGATCTCCAGGTGACGTATCAGGTCTTCTACTTTCCCGAAACAGATCCCTTTTGCGCGACTCTGATGAACAGCTTTCGTAAACAGGGGCCCTACCCAGAAGACCTGTTCAGGGGCCATTTTTTCAACCATGCCTACAATGTTGCGGTGTTCCTTATCGGAAGCCGTTCCAAGTTCCAGCATATCCCCCAACACAACGCATTTGCAGGGGACGTTCAGAGAGGCAAGGTTTTCCAGCGCCAGGGCCATACTCACGGGATTGGCATTGTAGGCGTCTGCAATCAGGGAATTCCGGGAGGTCCTTATCCACTGGGAACGACTGTTGGCAGGCACATAGGCACTCACGGCCTGTGCCGCCTGTTCGGGGGCAATTCCGAAATACGCTCCCACCGCTAAAGCTGCCAGTACGTTGGGTGTATTGTAGAGGCCGGCCAAATGCGTTTTTACGGGAGGATACCCTTCCGGCAAAAGTGTCAGGTATCCGTCTTCCATGACTGCCTGTACAGGTTGTCTGCTTATTCCGTAAGGAATCACCCGCTCCCTGATCGCGCGTTCTTTCAGCATTCCTGCCAAAAGCGGATCGTCCGCATGAACAAAAACAGTCCCTTCGTGGGCGCCGAGGTAATCGTACAGGGCTCCCTTGCACCGTTTCACCCCCTCCAGATCTTTGAAACCCTCCAGGTGGGCTCCCGACACATTGGTGATCAGTCCGGCGCCGGGCCTGACCATTCCGGTAAGCAATGCAATCTCCCCGGGATGGCTTGCTCCCATTTCAAACAAGGCGGCCTGTGTATTCCTGTCGATCTGCAGGATGCTCAGCGGAACCCCTATGTGGTTGTTCAGATTCCCTTTTGTGGCCGTAACCCTGAACCGGACAGACAACACCGCATCAATGAGTTCCCTGGTCGTTGTTTTTCCGTTGGAACCGGTCAGCGCAAAAACCGGTCCCGCAAAATGATTGCGGTGGATAACGGCCAGGTCCTGCAAAGCCTTCAGCACATCAGGTACCCGTATGCAACGGGGATCCGTTCCCGGATAATTGTCAGCAACGGCAAACGCGGCGCCTTTTTCCAGCGCCTCCGGCACAAATAAATTGCCGTCAAAACGATCCCCTTTAAGTGCAAAAAAAAGACATCCCGGACGGATCTGCCGCGTATCAGTACAGATGTCGGGATGTTTCAGAAACAAGTCATAGAGGTGGTTCATCATGCAAGGATTATTTACGGCCGGTAGAACCGAACCCGCCTGCTCCGCGTTCGGTCAGGTCCAGTGTTTCTGCCGGCTCCCATTCTACACGCCCGTGTGAAGCGACCACCATCTGCGCCACCCTTTCCCCGGGAGCGATCTCTACCGGCTGTGACGAAAGATTGACCAGAATGATGCGTATCTCACCCCGGTAATCGGCATCAATAGTTCCCGGACTGTTGAGGATCCCGATGCCCTTTTTCGCAGCCAGTCCGCTTCGCGGCCTGATCTGGGCTTCATATCCCGGGGGGAGGGCTATGAACAGTCCCGTGGGGACAAGTGCCCTTTGCAAAGGTTCCATGGTAAGAGTTTCGGGTATATCCGCCCGTAAATCCATCCCGGCAGAAAGTGGTGTCGCGTATTCAGGCAGCGGGTATGGAGAACGGTTGATGATCTTGATCTTCATAAATGCAAATGTAAAAAAAAAACGCTACCTTAGTCTTCCGAAAACCTTAGAAATAATCATGTTCGGCAATATGAAAAAATCAACTATCTTTATTCTGATCGGTATGAGTGCATTAAGCTTGGGAGCCTGTAACAATACGGGAAAAAAGGCAAAGGAAGCGGCTGAAGTCACAGCCGGTGAAACAACAATACAAGCCGCCCCGCAACCGGCTTTCGACCCCGCGACATTGCCTGAGAACCCTGTGTTCGAATTGAAAACCACCGAAGGGTCCATGATCATACGGCTTTACGGAGAGACACCCCTGCACAGGGACAATTTTGTCAAACTTGCTTCAGAACGTTTTTATGACAACATCCTGTTCCACCGTGTGATCAACGGTTTTATGATCCAGTGCGGAGATCCCGAATCGCGTACTGCAGCACAGGGACAACGGCTCGGATCGGGAGGTCCGGGATACACGGTTCCCGCTGAATTTGTTCCCACCCTGGTGCATAAGAAAGGGGCGATTGCCGCCGCCAGGACAGGGGATGCTGTCAATCCTGAAAAAGCTTCTTCCGGTTCGCAGTTCTACATTGTTCACAATGAAACTGCCTGCCGCCAGCTGGACGGGAATTATACTGTATTCGGGGAAGTGCTCGAAGGGCTTGATATAATTGACAAGATCGCCACTGTTCAGACAGGTCCTGCAGACCGGCCCGTTCAGGACGTCCGTATCATCAGTATTCTTCCGGTTCTTTAGTACGTGTCGTTCTTACCCCTGCATTCGAATTTGTAGGATGCCGAAACGGCCAGCGGGATCTCATATTCTTCCACTACCTCACTGTCTCCGGTCAGGTGAAGATTTACGGTAAAAGTAACCGATCCCGTCTCCTGTGAAAGGGTGGCGGACAATTCCTGTTTCCTTGCATCGAACTCATTGCGGAAACTTTGCATTTCCAGGTCAAAGGAGTTGAGGATACTGGATGAAAAACCTGCGATCGCCTGATCAACGGCATGCTTCATGGCCTCTTCGTAACTGCTGCCTGAACCGGTGACCATCCAGTCAAACTGAAAGTCTTTCTGTATTTCACTTCTCTTTTGGGAAAGCATGGCCGCAAGCTCTCTCAGGGAAGGGGTATTGGATGCGGTAACTTCACTGAAAGTGATGTCGGCGCGTGATCCAAAAAAATAAGTGGCCGTATAGCCGGGACTCTCACACGAAAAAGACAGTAAACCGGCTATCAATAACAGGACAGATGTTCTGATCAAATTTTTCATGGGTTCAAAGTTACGGAAATATCGGGGAATGTACCCTCCCAGTCCGGCAGGGCCCTCAAAAGGACGAATGCCTCCCCGGCACGAAGGGGGGCAAGGAAGCTGTTTCCTTCCGCAGGCACCCCGTCAGGCCCTTCTCCAACCAGGCGTACTCCCTGTCCGGAAACGGTAAAGCATACGTGACCCGTGGCAGATGGAACGGGATTTCCGTCACGGTCATGTGCCTGTGCATAAAGAAAAAGAATATCATTGGGTTCCAGGGGGATCTCCCCCATATCCGTCCACCAGCGGACTCCTGCGGGTTCTCCAGGTGTGCTTACGGCATGCCGGGCAATCTCCAGGTCTGTACTGTATGCCACGGCTTCCAGCGTTCCCGGCTCAAAATACGGTACGGTAAAAGTAAACGGAGGATGAGGCAGGTTCCCGGAGTATTCGTTGTTGTCCGGACCTTTTTGGTCCACAAGGCTGCTGTTCAGCCATAAGTCCACCCGGGCGGCATTGCTGAATACCCTTACCTCCACACCGGTCGTATCGGTCCGGTCCCAATAATCCGCAATAAATACCATAGGGGACGTTTCCGCAGAACGCTGGGAACTGAAAAAGTGCCGGGAAAACTTGGGGAGCCTTTCCAGTGACATGATCCCCGAGGCTTCCAGATCATCGGTATAACCCCTGTTGTAATCGAACATGACCCAATAATTGTCAGCACAGGCCCCGACCGTATAATTGCTGTTATGCGCCTCCTGAATGTTGGTGGCTTGCTGGAGCATACGTTTTTGTCCGTATTCCCTCAATTGCCTGCTGGAGCGCTCGGCCGGTTTCAGGTTTTCCCAGTTTTCCTGGGAAAAACCTGCATTCATGGCATAATATTCCCAATCTCCGTATTCAGAAACAATATAAGGCTTTTTGCTTTCTGTGAGGGGGTGCCCTATCCGGTGTTGCCTTGCCTGCAGATATATATCGTAACCGTACTCCTGCCAGCCTGCCGTATGGATGGGTCCCGGCATCTCGCTGCGCGAGGCTTCCACGATCCTGTCAATAAAATTTTCACTCATCCAGGATTCGTTCAGGGAAACTTCCCAGGCCAGAACACAGGGATGGTTCCGGTCACGCCGTATCATGTCGCGGGCCGTTTGTATGACCTGTGCCTGGAATGCCGGGTCTTCCGTAAAGTACTGCCATCCGGGAATGGCATCCAGCACCAGCAACCCCAGCCGGTTACAGGCTTCCATAAATTCGGGGGAATGCGGATAGTGCGACAGGCGGACCATGTCGAATCCGGCCTCTTTGATCTTAACGGCATCACGCCATTGTGCATTGCGGGGAAGGGCATATCCTATATAGGGATACTCCTGGTGACGGTTCACTCCCCTGAGAAACGTCTGTTTCCCGTTGATGAGAAGTTCCTTTCCCCGAAAAACGATTTCTCTCAATCCGACTGTTGTTTTGCGGCAATCCACAACGACTTCCTTTCCCCGCCTGCCCGTTTTCACCAGTTCGGTTACCAGATCGTAGCAAAAAGGAGCATCGGGACTCCATAGGGCGGGAGTGTCAATTTCCAATTGATGCACAGCCGTAAGGGATTCATTTTTTCCCAGGGTGTATTCCCGGGCTGAACAAGCACAAAGACTGTCTCCCGCATACAATCGCTGACGTACTGCAAACATCTGCATGTCGGGATCTTTGTTGTCCAGCGGGACGTAACGGATATGGGTTTGCACATCCATAAGGGCTTCCTGTGCGGATACAGAGGGATACGTTACCAGAACACCTCCTCCGGCAGGTATGTTTTCCAGTAGCGGATCGGTAATGTGCAACGGGGACAACACCATCATGCGTGCTTCCCTGTACAGTCCTCCGTACATATTAAAATCAAGCAATTTCAACGGTTTGGGTCCGGTGACCGGGTTGTCCAGGTTGTCCAGCCGGATTTTCAATTCAGCATGGGATGCCTGGTCCCCGTTTTCCCTCATTACCGCTGTGAGATCAATGACAAAAGGAAGAAATCCCCCCATATGCTTTCCCGCATAATGTCCGTTGACCCACGCCTCGGCAACGTTCATGGCCCCTTCAAGGCGCACCAGCACATGTTTGCCTGATGGAATATCAACCTGCTTGCTGTACCAGCATATTCCCTGCCACTGGTCATTCACAATGTAAGGTTCCAGTTGCGGTGTGTGCGGAAGAAAAACTTCCTGAAACCGGGCATCGGTTTCTTCTTTCCGGAATTTCCACCCGGTATTGATATCCTCTACCTTGTATAACAAGGGTTCACTGCATGATATAACCCCTAAAAGAAGGATCCATACTATTTTTTTCATAGTTCAAAGATAACATGTTATTTCATACCTTTGAACTCATGAAAATGTCACGTTTGACGGCCTTATGGCTGCTGCTCGTTTTTGTTGCCTGTGAAAAACCGGTATTGCCGGATCCCGGGCACGGAACCGATCCTCCCGTATCCCTGGGTCTGAGCTGCCAGGGAGCCATTGTTATCGACGCAGCCAGCGGAACCTCCTTGTATGCGGAAAGCCCGGATTATCCGCTTGTCCCGGCAAGCATGACAAAGGTAATGACCATGTACATTGTCTTTGATCATATTGAAAAGGGATATTTGTCCCTGGACTCTCAGATCCCCGTAAGCCCCTATGCAGCAGGCCGTTCTGTCAACCCGGGCGAATCTAATGTCCCGTTGAACGAGACACTTACTTATTCTGTTGATGAAATGATACGTGCTCTTTGCGTGGTTTCGGCCAATGCATGCGCCGTCGCACTGGGCGAATACCTTTCCAAAGGGAACGAACGTGATTTTGCCGTCATTATGAACCGGTATGCAGATTCGCTCGGACTGAGTGCCAGTTATGACGATGCCTCGGGGCTGTCTGCCAAAAACCACATTACACCCAGGTCCATGGCGGCCCTGACGCGCGAATTCATTCAAAGATTTCCCCTTATCCTGGAATATACCTCATTGACAGCTACCGATTTCAGGGGAACTGTCTATAAATCCACCAACGGGTTGTTGCCCGGTCAATCTTATTATTATAACGGATGTGACGGATTCAAGACAGGCTATACGTCTGCAGCCGGTTTATGTATCACGGCCACTGCCCGCCTGGCAGACAAACGGGTTATTGCAGTCGTGATGAAAGCACCCAGCTCCCTGTTAAGATACCATGATGCGGCACGCCTGATGGATCACGGGTTCAGTATCCTGATGAAATGAAGGTTCAGGGATTCGTCCAGTCTTTGTACCTGTAATCGAGAATGCGCTTAATGGCTTCGGTCGCTTCACGGGCAGCATTGGAGGCCCCCAGTTCCATACATTTGGCATAGGCGTTCAGGGCATCACCCCATTTTTCGTGCTGACGGTACAGCCCGCCCAGTTTGTACCAGGCGTTCTGGTCGTGCGAACCTTCCGGTGTTTTTACGTATTTTTCCAGCTCTTCAATAGTTTCCATCTTTTCTTTTTTTTAGATCACACGATCCCCGAAAAACCCATAAAGGCAAGCGCCAGTATCCCGGCAGTGATCAGGGCTATGGGAACACCCCGGAAAGGTTTGGGGACACCCACAAGATCCATGTGCTCCCGTAATCCGGCAAAAATGGTTAACGCCAGGCCAAAACCCAGGGCCATGGAAGCGGCATAAACAAGGGCCTGCGGCAACGTGAGCATGGCCGCTGTCCCTCCAAAAGTAAACTCTTTGGTAACCACAATGATGGCCACACCCAATACGGCACAATTGGTGGTGATCAGGGGCAGGAAGATCCCAAGTGCCTGGTAAAGGGCCGGAGAGATCTTCTTGAGGATGATCTCAACCATCTGAACAAGAGCGGCGATTACCAGAATGAATGTCACAGTCTGCATAAAACCGATCTGCAGAGGATTCAGAATATAGGTCTGGATAAGATACGTGATAAGGGTCGCCAGGGTCATTACAAAGACGACCGCAGCACTCATCCCCACCGCCGTGGATATCCTGTTGGAAACGCCCAGGAACGGGCATACGCCAAGAAACTGGTTCAATACAATGTTGTTGACAAAGACAGCCGATATGATTATCAGAATATACTCCATACTGTCAGGCTTTTAAGAACTTGTTGAACAATACCATCAAATATCCCAGTGCTATAAAGGCCCCGGGAGCCAGAATAAAGACCAGCATCCCGTCCCCGGGCAGCATCTTCCATCCGAAAAAAGCGCCGGAACCGAGCAATTCACGGACAGCTCCCAAAAGGGTCAGCCCCAGAGTGAATCCTATGCCCGACCCCAGTCCGTCCAGGAAAGAATCCAGCGGTTTGTTCTTACTGGCAAACGCCTCGGCACGGCCCAGCACAATACAATTGACAACGATCAGGGGTATGAACAGACCAAGGGTTTCATAAAGAGCGGGGACATATGCCTGCATGATCAGTTGTACCACCGTCACGAAAACGGCAATAACCACAATGAATGAAGGGATCCTGACCTTTGAAGGGATGAGTCCGGCAATCAGCGAAATCACCAGGTTGGAAAGCATCAGCACAAAGGTGGTGGCCAATCCCATCCCCAGCCCGTTCACGGCAGAAGTGGTCGTTCCCAGTGTGGGACACATGCCGAGCACCAGAACAAATATGGGGTTTCCGCTGATAATTCCTTTTGTTATGATACGTAACCTGCTCATTGCTTACCTCCTTCTTTTTGATCCGTTTGTATGAAAGCCCGGTAAGCCAGGTCCAGCACATCGCAAAAAGCCCTGGAACTGATGGTAGCCGCCGTTATGGCATCAACCTGACCTCCGTCTTTTTTTACCGCAAGGCGGAACGTCCCGGGATTTTTTCCCTGGAACTGCAGACTGAAATCGCTTTTCCGGGGATCCATCTTATCTCCCAGACCGGGCGTCTCGGTGTGTGATATGACTGCCGTGTTGTGTATGGTCCCGTCCGGTCGGAATCCCACCATTACCTTAATGGGTCCGCCAAATCCCCTGGTGGTCACCGCTTCTATGGCCGCCCCGGCAAACACACCGTCTTTTTGTGCCGGATACACCGTTACCTGTCTTCCGTCAACCAGCACCTGATAAGCTTCCAGGGCCGGGACATTGTCAAATTCGGGCAAAACCCGGGCAATCGCCTGGTTGACTTTGGCTGCCTGAGCAGCCGCAATGGGTTCGTAAGTAATCAAATATACACTGCCCATTACTGCCGATCCTCCGAGACATATGATCAGCAGACACAGAAACATGTTCCTGAAATTTGATTCTCTAGCCACGGCTCACCTCCTTTTGATACGGGAACGGTTTGATCTTGTTTAACAGGGGCACCAGTGCGTTCATGAATAATATGGCAAATGAAACTCCTTCTGGGTATGCACCCCAGATGCGTATGATCATGGTTACAACCCCGATCCCGACACCAAAGATCAACATACCCAGCGGGGACATGGGTGATGTGGTGTAGTCGGTGGCCATGAAAACGGCACCCAGCAACAAACCGCCGGTCAGCAGATGGAAAAGGGGATCCGCGTTCATGGAAGGATCTGTCAGCCACAGGATGCCGGCAAAAACGGCGACCGTTACCAGGACGGAAAGGGGAATGAGGGGCTTGATCACTTTTCTCAGCAACAGGTAGGCAAGGCCCAGCAGGATAGCCAGGACCGAGGCTTCCCCCAGGGATCCGTCAATATGTCCGAAAAGCATATGCCAATAGGAAAGATCGTGCTGCTGACTCAACGTCTCCATAGTAAGACCGTTGGCCAGTCCTTCCTTGATGATCCCAAGGGGAGTGGCTCCCGAGGCTGCATCCAGCAATTGTCCCTGCGCCCCCAGCAGTCCTTTTGGCAATTCCCACCGGTCCGGCCTGAATATACTGTTTGATACCGACCAGTTTGTCATCTGGACCGGGAAGGATATCAAAAGGAAGACACGTGCCACCAGGGCAGGATTGAACAGGTTGTGTCCCAGCCCCCCGAAGGTCATTTTTGCGATCCCGATGGCTGCCACACATCCTGTCAGGACCATCCACCAGGGCGAGGAAACGGGCAGGTTCAGAGCCAGAATCAATCCGGTAACCACGGCGGAAAGGTCATGGACCGTCGATTTTTTCTTCATCAGGTAACGGACGATCAGGTGTTCCACAAGAACACAACCCGTTACAGAGACTACGATGACCAGCAGCGCACTAAGTCCTGCAAAATAAACGCTGACAAGTACGGCAGGCATCAGGGCTATGATCACATCCCGCATGATCCTCCGGGTACTGTCTTTACTGTGCAGGTGTGGAGCCGGCGAAATAAGTAGTTTGTCCATATTATTTCTTGCGTTTATTTTTCAGAGAAACATTCCTGGCCAAACGGATCTGGTCCAGCAACGGCAGGTGGGCAGGACACGAATAGAGACAACACCCGCATTCAATACAATCAAAAACACGGTGTTCCTCCAATGCTTCCGTTCTCCCTGCCAAAGCCAGCTGGTACAACAGATAGGGTTGTAACCTCATGGGACACGCCTGGAAACATTTGGAGCAGCGGATGCATTCCCCCGGTTCCTGACGCTTGGTTTCCTTTTCTGTTAAAAGTAAAAGTCCGGAAGTGCTTTTCATCACCGCCCCGTCAAGGTTCGCCACCGCTTTCCCCATCATGGGACCCCCGTTTACCACTTTGGCGAAACGCAGCGTACCGTCCTGTTCCGGCGCCCCGGCGGCGTTCAGGAACTCCCGTACGGGGGTGCCGGTGCGAAAATGATAATTCCGTTGAATGGAAGGATCCGAAGATGTCACTGTAAGTACATTGCTGATAAGCGGCTTGTTTTTCTGAACCGCTTCGTATACAGCATAGGCGGTACCTACATTCTGAACTACCGCACCCGTTGATACGGGAAGTGAAAACGACGGGACCTTACGCCCCAGAACGGCGTCTATCAATTGTTTCTCTCCTCCCTGGGGATATCTTTTTTTAAGCGGTACGACTTCCCATTGCAGAAAATGGGCCGCATGTTTGCGCATCAGTTCTATCGCCCGCGGTTTATTCTCTTCTATACCTATGATTCCCCTCACATCTCCCAGTACACGTCGCATCAGCTCTCCGCCGATAAGAATTTCCTGGCCATGTTCTATCATCAGCCTGTAATCCGATGTGAGATACGGCTCGCACTCTGCCCCGTTCAGGATCAGGTATTCAGCTTTCATTCCTTCCAGAGGCGTTAATTTCACATGAGTGGGAAAAGCCGCCCCGCCCAGGCCCACAATGCCGGCTTCGGATATCTTTTTGAATATTTCCTGCGGTGTATCCGTAATTTCGTGTTTTATCTCGGAAGACCGGTCTATGCTTTCCAACCAGTCATCTCCAGACGTGTCAATTACAACGGTGAGGACTTTTTTCCCCAGGAAGTCCGGATAAAGGGCCACGTCGGAGACCGTGCCGCTGACAGAGGCGTGTATCGGAGCCGAGACAAAACCTGCCGGCTCGGCTATCAGCTGTCCCACTTTCACCATGTCTCCTTTCTGAACCACGGGGACGGCAGGCATTCCCAAATGCTGGTTCATCGAGAGGAATACACGTTTTGGAATGGGAAACTCTTCAATGGGATGATCCCTGGAGAATTTTCTGTCATTTGGATGAATACCCCCAATAGAAAACGTTTTACTCATTTTCAGTCACTTGATTTTTTTGGTGGAAAATTGATCTCGAGAATGCATCCTGTCGGACAGACAGCGGTGCATTTCCGGCAAAGACGGCATTTGGAAGGGTCTATGTAAGCCAGGTTATCGGCAAATGATATGGCCTCAAACGGGCATTCCTTTACACACTTCTGACATCCTATACAGCCCACAGTACACACCTTACGTGTAACAGCCCCCTTGTCCTTGCTGGCACAGGCAATATAGATCCTGCGGTTTTTCGGTCCTTTGGGCCTTAATTCCAGGATGTTACGCGGACAGGCCTTGACACAGGCGCCGCAGGAAGTGCATGTGTCTTCAGATATTTCAGGCAGACACGTCTGCGGATTCATATGGATGGCGTCGAAGGTACAGGCGGTCACACAATCCCCCAAACCAAGGCAGCCGTAAGAACAACCCGTTTCGCCCCCGTAAAGGTCGGCGGCAACCGCGCAACTCATACTGCCATCATAGACATTCAGCCGGGGCCGGACGTCGCATGAGCCGTTACAGCGCAGTACGGCAAGCCTGGGCACCTGCTCCTTCACTTCCCGGCCCAGGACCATCGCAACGTTTTTCATAACATCGTTTCCTCCCACCGGACAGAAGAAATCTGTCATTTCGGGATTGTTCACGTAACTTTCGGCAAAAGCCCTGCAACCGGCATAGCCGCATCCGCCGCAATTTGCTCCGGGCAATGCTTCCAGAACCTGGTCTATACGGGGGTCTTCCTGAACTTTGAATTTTTGGGCGATCAGATACAACACAACGGCCAGAAGCCCGCCCAACAAGCTAAGGCTCAATATTGTGTACAGTAAAGTAGAAGTCATTCCGGATATGATCTTTTAACAAATATAGAACAAAATAATAGATTCCCATACCCGATAAAACAATTAATCCCAGCAGCCATTCAGCCATACCTGACCACACACAAAGGGCCGTAATGATGCCCAAAACGATGGCCGGCAAAACCATCCCAAGCCATAATGCCCTGAATCCCAACCGTGTCCGCATCTCTATGAAAACTTCCTGACCCAGGATCGGTTTCCAGTGTTCGGGATGTTTCAAAAGGGTGATCTCTTTAATTTTTTTTTCACTGAGCATACATACCCCCCTGGCATGACAGGATGCACAGGCAGATTCTGCAATGATCTCTGCTTTAAGCGGATCCAGACACGTAATGACACCCCTGTGCCTGATTACAGATTCTTTTCCATGGCTCATTTGATCTTGCTTGTGAGGGGAAAACGCAGGTTCTCGTAACTGCCCAGCCTTCCGGTAACCCGGCCCACAACCACTGGGGATTCTATGAACAAAGGGACCCTGTTCTTGTCGTCGCTTATCCAGAAACGCAGATCCTCCTTTCCGTCAAAAACGATCCCGGCAACCGTCTGCGCGGAAAATTTCAGACAACGGAATGTTCCCTGTCCCTGTATGCGTATTTCATCTTTTCCGTCGTAACGAAGATAGAGTTCAAACACCTCTTCGTCTATGGCAAAGGATATGGGAGAGACGTCCCCGGGCTTCATGGCCCCGAAATCCAGGTTTCTCAGAAAATAGAACAGGGTGATGAAGTCGAACGTGCACACCCTTCCCGGCAGCAACGTATCCTGTACCGAACCGTCCTTGCGGATGATCCGGGCATTGATGGAATGGTCGGTGTTATACCGGTAGTAGTTTTGGATGGAATACTTTCCTTCGTGGATATCCCTCATAAAATAGGTGGGACGCATATTTGACTTGTCGAAATGACTTTCATAGTAATCGTCCACCCGGAAAAATGCATTGAAGAAGCGGGCCGTCTGAATACGTCCTGTCGCCTGAAACTGGGTGGTGCTTTTTTCGGCAACTTCAAGGGATACCGTCCCCACATCGGTGTTCACAACACCCCACGTGTAGCTGGCAATGATCGTGATTTTTTCACCGGCTCCAAAGGCCAGCTGCGAAACCGGAACCTCCCTGACGGGAAGACAAGGTTTTTCCGGCTCCTGCTCCTGTGCAGGTAACAGCCACGATAGTGAAAGGAGGATGAAGGTAAGTAGGATGCTTTTATAAGCCGCCGTAGTTGTCATTCAGATCATTCATTTGGTTCATCCGCGAAGCATAGGTGACGGGTTCATCGGGTGCAAAATCCGGACCACCTTCGTTGATATCCATAAAACGTATCTCGTTACTGCGGAAGCGCATCTGGAATTCACCCACGGCACCGTTACGGTGCTTGGCCAGGATCACTTCGGCTATGCCCTCCAGGGACCGTCCGTTGTCATCATCCTTGAACCCGTAATATTCGGGGCGGTATAAGAAGATAACGATGTCTGCATCCTGTTCAATGGCGCCCGATTCACGCAAGTCGCTCAATTGCGGCTTTCTGTGTCCTCCGCGCGTTTCCGAGGACCGGTTCATCTGCGAAAGTGCAATTACCGGAACATTCAGCTCCTTTGCCACCGCTTTCAGCGAACGCGAAATGGCAGCCACTTCCTGTTCCCTCATACCCCTCAGTTCAGGCGGTCCCGACATAAGCTGCATATAGTCTATGATAATGAGCTTCACTCCTTTGCTGGCAACCAGCCGGCGGGCTTTTGCACGGAATTCGAATATGGACAGGGAAGGCGTGTCATCAATGTACAGAGGCGCTTTGGTCAGATTGATGATGCGCTGGTTCAATTGTTCCCATTCAAAACTTTTAAGTTTTTTCCCGCCCCTGATCTTTTCGGAAGACAAACCCGTTTCACTTACCAGCAATCGTTTTACAAGCTGTGCGTCTGGCATTTCAAGAGAGAAGAAAGCCACAGGGATGTTATGATTGACCGACATATTGCGGGCCATGGTCAGCACGAATGCCGTTTTTCCCATGGAAGGCCTGGCAGCAATGACTACCAGGTCAGCCTTCTGCCAGCCCAGGGTCATCCGGTCCAGCGAAGTATACCCGGAAGGAAGCCCGCTCAGTCCGTCCTCCCTGGTCTGGACATCGGCCAGTTCGTCAAGTACCTCTCCGAGCACCGAGTGGACAAGCCTTGTATCACGGCGGAGGTTCATCTCTCCCAGGTCAAAAAGTTTCTTCTGGGAAGCATCCAGCAGTTCATCGGCAGGAATGGTGTCGTCAAAGGCGTCACGCAATATGTTGTAGGAGGTGTTGATCAATTCCCTTTGGATGAACTTTTGGGTCAGGATCTTGGAGTGGTACTCCAGGTGTGATGCCGCTGCCACGCGCATGGTGAGCTGGCTCAGGTAATAGGGTCCTCCTATTTCGTCCAGCTCTTCTTTTTTCTTCAGTTCCTCGGCAACGGTATAGATGTCCACCGGGTTGTGTCCCGATACGAGTGTCATTATGGCCGAGAAGATCTTCCGGTGATTTTCCTTATAGAAATATTCCGGCTTGACCGTACCCACGATGTCAATGGATGCGTTGGGCTCCAGCAGCAAAGCCCCGAGTACGGCTTCTTCCATATCTATAGCCTGGGGAGGGACCTTTCCCACCTCCAGGCCCACCATTTCCACATGGGACTGCTCTTTGCCTTTCACATTTCTGCTGACTGGTGCTCGTTTTGCCATGATATGTCTGTTTTATTACAATCTGTCCAGGGCCGCCCTGACCACCCGTACCGTGAATTCCAGCTCCTCCTGCGTAATGCACAGGGGCGGCGATATGCGAAATGCCGTGTCGCAATATAAAAACCAGTCGGCCATGGCCCCTTCCTCCAAAAGCAACCGGATCATATCCTGAACCTTCCCGGACGAACCCAGCTCAACGGCCGATAACAAACCGGCACTCCTTGTTTCAATCACTTTCGGATGGTCAGCAAGAGCTTTCTCCAGAAAAGCTGTTTTTTCCGCGACCTGTCCTGTCCATCCTTCATGCAAGAGAACCTGCAAGGCGGCAAACCCTGCGGCACAACACACCGGATGTCCCCCGAAAGTAGTAATATGTCCCAGTACAGGATCTGTTTTCCAGGCATCCATCAGCTCCCGGCCACAAACAAGAGCCCCCAGGGGCATCCCCCCGCCAAGGGCTTTGGCAAAAGTGACCATATGGGGTACAACCCCGTATTTTTGCATGGCAAAGAGGCTGCCGGTTCTTCCAAAGCCTGTCTGTATCTCATCAAAGATAAGCAAAGTTCCCGTATCGTTGCACCGGTCAAGAAGAGATTGCAGAAAACCTTCGGCAGGGAGACGTACCCCCGCCTCGGCCTGGACCGGTTCCACAATAACACATGCGGTATGGCGGTCGATCAGTTCAAGATCCTGCAGGCAATTGAAACGAAGCGCCGTTATGTCGGGCAACAGGGGCCTGAAAGACCTCCTGAAAGTTTCATTCCCCATTACGCTCAGGGCTCCGTGCGTACTGCCGTGGTATGCGTTCCTGAAACAGGCGATCTTTCCCCTGCCGGTAATGCGTTTTGCCAGTTTCAGGGCAGCTTCGTTGGCCTCGGATCCGGAATTGACAAAATAGACCGAGTTCAGGGTGGCCGGAAGGTTATCAGTCAAAAGGCCGGCCAGGTGCACCTGGGGAGACTGGATCACCTCGCCGTATACCATCAGGTGCAAATGGTTCCGGGCCTGTTCCTCAATGGCCTGAATGACTTCGGGTCGGGCATGTCCCACATTGCTTACAGAAACGCCAGAGATCAGGTCTATGTAACGTTTCCCCGAGGGTGAATGAAGAAACACCCCCTCCGCTTTCTGTATTTCTATACCTAATGGAGAGGGGGATGTTTGTCCCAGACGGGCAAAAAACTGTTCGCGTATGGTTCCTTTATTCTTCAAATGCAGGGTCTACCAGAATACGGCCGCAATATTCACAAACAATGATCTTTTTGCTCATTTTGATATCCAGCTGACGTTGGGGAGGTATCTTGTTAAAACAGCCGCCGCAAGCGTCACGCTTAACCGTTACCACCGCCAGTCCGTTACGTGCGTTGTTCCTCACTTTCCGGTAAGCAGACAACACCCTTGCATCTATCTGAGAATGAATCTGTTCGGCTTTACGCTGCAGGGAATCTTCTTCCTTTGCCGTTTCGCTTACGATGCTTTCCAGTTCCTTTTGTTTCATCTCCAGGTCTTTCTTCCTCTCCTCGTAAGCTTCCCTGGTCTTTTCCATGTTCTCCTTACGGTCTTTCAGCAACAAGGAAAATTCCCGGATGTATTTTTCTGCAAGTTCGGCGTCCAGTTTCTGGTTTTCGATCTCCTTGGTCAGGGAATCAAATTCACGGCTGTTCTTCACGTTTGACTGCTGTGTCTCGTATTTGGTAACCATGCCCCTCGCATTGTCGGCATCGATCCTTCTGAAGGCTATGTCTTTTTCAATATCACGGATCTCTTTCTGCAGGTTTTCCATTCTGGTGGCCAATCTCTGGATATCGTCTTCCAGATCCTGTACTTCCAGGGGAAGTTCTCCGCGAAGCAGATGTATTTTGTCTATCTGTGAATCGGTGGCCTGCAGTTGAAAAAGAAGACGCAATTTATCCTCCATGGTCAGGGTACCATCCTGTTCGGCTTTTTGCAAAGCGGTAAATGATCCCGCATCGGTTCCTGCTGTCTTTGTCGTTTTCTTTGTCATAATATAATTGATAACTTAATAATATCTGATGGGATTTGTATTGATCCGTGTTTTGCGGACGGCAAAGGTAGGGAAATTTTTCATAAGCTCGTTACAGATCTGGTCCTGCACTCCGGCTTCTGATTCATAATGGCCTACGTCTGCCAGCATCATATGGGGAACCGTTTCAAAATATGAGTGGTAACTAAAATCTGCGCTCACAAACACCTCGGCTCCGGAAGCCATGGCAAAGGGGATCAGGGAAGACCCGCTGCCCCCGCACAAAGCCACCCGGGATACTGTGGGACGAAATGGCTCCGAGGTTTTCAGCCGGCCGGCACCAAACACCGTCCTGAGCAAGCTGAAAAACGCTTCAGTCTCCATTGGTGAGGGCAGGTTTCCTGCAACCCCCAGTCCGCAGGATCCGCTTCCGATTCCCAGGCACGACTCGGGGGCCAGGATGGTAACATTCTCAAGCTGCAAGGCCCGGGCCATGGCCCCGCTGACACCATCCATGATCTTGTCTGCATTGGTATGCATGGAGTAAACCACCAAATTGCGGCGGATGGCAAGGGCAACGGTCCGTTCTACGGGGGTGTCGTCCCGTAAATGCTTCAGTCCCTTGAATATCAGGGGATGGTGTGACACGATCATATTCAGGCCCAGGGCCATGGCTTCTTCCATTACCTGGTCTGTGCAATCCAGGCAAACCAGTATGCCGTTGACCTCTGTACCGGGATTTCCAATGCATAAACCGGAATTATCCCACTCCTCCTGAAGTGCGGGAGGTGCCCATTTTTCAAGGACTTCAATGATATCTGCCGCCTTCAGCTTCATCCTATCATATCCCTGATTTCAACCAGTTGTGATTTGATCCTGTTCAGTGAAGCAATGATGTCCACGGTTCTGTCTTCCCCGTCCTTGTTGTCGTGCATCCGTTTTCTTGCACCCTCCAGTGTCATACCGCGATCCTTGACAAGATGATGAATGATTTTGTAAGCGGCAACATCCTGTGCGGTAAAAAGACGGTTTCCCTTTTTATTTCTGACCGGCTTAATAAAATCACTGAACGTAGTGGACCAGAATCGGATGAGAGAAGTGTTCTCTCCCAGCATTTCTGCGACTTCCCCAATGGTGTAGTACATTTTTTCCATATGCTCCTAATCTAAAGATTGACCTGTATTGTATGCCGTCAGCATGATCTGGCGGTACTCTCCGGGCATCACATCCATAAAGAAATAATGAACCGGATCTGCGATCCTGTCCTCTTGCCGTATCTCGTAATGCAGGTGAGGCATAAACGACATTCCGGTAGAACCCACGCGTGCAATAACCATACCCCTGGTGACAAACTGACCCTTCCTGACGAAAATATCGCTCAGGTGGGCGTAAAGGGTGGTATACCCCCTGTACGGGTGAGCGATCTCAACCACATTGCCTCTTCCCCTGGCCGAACGTGAGACGTTGACGACCTGTCCGTCGGCAGTGGCCAGCACATCTGTTCCCAGGCCCGCAAGGAAATCCATTCCGGTGTGTTCCATGGGGATCTTGTAAAAGGGATGTATCCGGCGGCCTGTTGTCGCACCCATCGATTCCGGCGGGGGGTTTCTGAGCGGAAAAGCCGCAGGCAGGTATTTCAGACTGTCCAGCATTCCGTACACCTCGTTCCCGGCCATGTACAGGGCCCTTGTAACCAAAGCGGCCCGGTGTTCCAGACCTCCGAACACCGAATCGGCATGATAGGCCAGGGCAAACGAGGGGTCTTCCAGCAGCTTCCTGTAATGGGAAATATCAGCTTCCCGGGTAACTTCAAGGGGTGTTGAATGCAGGACCGTTCCGTAAATGCTTCTGTCGCGCATTTCCAGTTCCTCAACGACCTTGTTCAGGGTGTTCATTTCATTGGTCAGCCGCTCGTATTCGGTCTGCATAAGCTGCGTTTCCCTGACCAGGTTCCTTTCTGCCGGAGACAGGATGAACATCCCGAAGATCAAATAATAAACCAGGGCCAGTACTACACTGCCCAGGAAAACCCACAGGATGCGTTTAAGTATGGTCTTAATATTGGGACGCACCCTGGTGAATTCCAATTTTTCCTCATTGAACTGATAACGGTTCATTTCCAGAATTTATTGGCTTCCTCCCAAGATTACGGCATGGTAATCGTCCGATGCAATATTGTTGTTGAAATAGTTGTAAGGATTGACAGGACGGCCCATATAGATCACCTCGTAATGGACGTGCGCCCCGGTAGATTTTCCCGTTGAACCCAACAGCCCGATCCTTTCTCCGCGTTTGACCAGCTGTCCTTCGTATACCAGGGCGTCGTTCAGGTGGGCATAACGCGTTTTGTATCCGAACCCGTGATCAACAAGTATGTATCTTCCATAACCGTTGTACTCGTAACGGATCGCTTCAATTTTACCGTCGCCTGTCGCGTAAACCGGCGAATTGGCTGCGCCTGTCAGGTCTATACCTTCATGCATGCGGATATCCCCGTACACCGGATCTTTTCTGTACCCGAAGGCACCGGACCATCTGAAATTCTTTGTGTCTTCCGGGATGGGCAGGATGGAGGGAATGCTCTTTGCCACTTCGCCAACCTGTCCCGCAACACGTTCCACGTCATCAAAGGATTTGGACTGGATATAGGCCTTCTTCATGAGCTTGTCGAAATTCAGAGCCGTAGTCATCAGCAGTCCTGAATTGTCTGAATATTCCAGGTAAGGATACCTGTTGGTGCCTCCGAAACCGGCATTTCTCACCTCGGGAGGTATCTGCTCCATCCCGAAAATGTTACGGTAAATGCTGTTGTCCCTGACTTGCAGGTCTTCCAGCTTTTTCCCCGATTGAGCGATCTGTCGGTTCAGAAGTTCCAGATTGGACTTTGCATTGTTGTATTCCCTTTCCAGACGAACCGTTCTGGGTGTTTTAAGTTTCAGCCCTTCGGTGTAGAGCATATAATACCCCAACGCCGCCATCAGGCTTATGGGCAGGATGATCAAAGCCCGGATCAGATAATAGCGCAGAGTGGGCTTTTGCAGCTCATAAGAAAGTGTTTCCGGATTGAATTTGTATTTTCCTCTTCCTGCCATTAAGTTTGTTAACACGTTATTAACGTGCAAAGATAAGTATTTTTCTAAAAAGCGGTATATTTGCCCGATAATTATTCATAAAATGACCTCTGCCGATATACGAAAAACCTTCCTGGAATTCTTTGAAAAGAAAGATCATACCATTGTTCCCTCGGCTCCTATGGTAATCAAGAACGACCCCACCCTGATGTTTACCAACGCGGGGATGAACCAGTTCAAGGACTGGTTTCTGGGGAACGAACCGGCATTGTACAACCGTGTGGCCGACACGCAGAAATGTCTCAGGGTAAGCGGGAAACACAACGACCTGGAGGAAGTCGGACACGATACCTACCACCATACAATGTTCGAGATGCTGGGCAACTGGAGTTTCGGGGATTATTTCAAGAAAGAGGCCATCTCCTGGGCATGGGAACTGCTTCATGACGTGTTCAGGCTGGACGCTGAGCGTCTTTATGCAACAGTATTTGAAGGATCTGAAGAAGACCACATGGAAGCCGACACGGAATCTCTTGAACTCTGGAAGCAATTCCTCCCTGAAGACCGCATCCTTCCCGGCAATAAAAAAGACAATTTTTGGGAAATGGGCGACACGGGACCCTGCGGGCCCTGCAGTGAGATCCATATTGACCTCCGGACTCCGGGGGACAGGGCGCTCATCCCCGGGTCCTCTCTTGTAAACACGGGCCATCCCCTGGTCGTGGAAATATGGAACCTGGTCTTTATCCAGTACAACCGGAAAACAGACGGCACGCTGGTGGTGCTTCCGCAAAAACATGTGGACACCGGCATGGGGCTGGAACGGCTCTGCATGGCCATTCAGGGCAAATTCAGCAATTACGACACCGATCTTTTCCAGAATCTGATTGGCGCCATTGGCCGGCTTTGCGGCAAAGAATACGGAAAAGACAAAGATATTGATATCGCTATGCGGGTGGCGGCCGACCACCTGAGAGCGATCTGTTTTTCCATTGCAGACGGTCAGTTGCCCTCCAATGTGAAAGCCGGGTATGTTGTCAGGCGCATCCTGCGCAGGGCCGTCCGTTACGGATATACATTCCTTGGTTTTGACCGACCGTTCCTCTGTGACCTGGTGCCCGCACTGATTGCCGAAATGGGTGAAGCCTTTCCCGAACTTGGGAAACAACGGGAGCTGATAGTAAATATCATCCGCCAGGAAGAAGAGGCATTTCTTCGTGCACTGGAAAAAGGGATCCATTTATTTGAATATTTCACCCAGGATAAAACGCTTAAAGAATTCAGCGGGAAAGATGCTTTTCTGCTTTATGACACCTACGGATTCCCTCTTGATCTGACCATTCTTATGGCCCGGGAGAAAGGGCTGGAAGTCAATATCGCGGAATTTGAGGAAGAATTGCTGGCCCAGAAAGACAGGGCAAGAAAAGCTACACAGGCTAAGGAAGGGGACTGGACCGAGGTCCGGCCTTTTATTCAGCCTGTATTTCTGGGGTACGAAACCACCAGCACCTATGCAAGGATTCTGCGCTACAGAAAAGTCAGGGCCAAAAACAGGGAATTTTATCATATCGTCCTGGACCAAACGCCTTTTTACGCAGAGAGCGGAGGGCAGACAGGGGATTCCGGTTATCTGGAAAACACCCGGGGAGAAAGGATCCGTATAACCGACACCATCAAGGAAAACAACCTGATCCTGCACATTTCCTCCAAAGCCCCGGAGAATCCCGAGACGGAGTTCCTGGCCGTCGTTGACCGGGAGCGGCGTCAGGCAATAGCCGGCAACCATACGGCCACGCACCTGCTTCATTACGCCCTGCGGCAGATTCTGGGTACGCACATTGAACAGAAAGGATCTCATGTTTCGCCGGAGGGCCTTCGCTTTGACTTCTCACATTATGCCCGCCTTGAACCGGAAGAAATCAAAAAAACGGAACGTCTGGTCAATGAACTGATCAGGAAAAACATTGTACAGGATACACAACAGGACATTCCCATTGAAGAAGCCCGCAAGATGGGCGCGATGGCCCTGTTCGGAGAAAAATACGGGGAAAAGGTACGGGTGATCCGCTTTGGAGACTCTGTTGAATTGTGCGGAGGCACACATGCACAGGCTACAGGAAACATCGGGATGTTCAAGATCCTAAGCGAAAGTGCCATTGCTGCCGGAGTCCGCAGGATAGAAGCCATTACAGGCCTTGCCGTGGAAAGGAAGGTGGAGGAACTGGAGACCGTGCTTTCCGGGATCCGAAGCATGATGAACGATAATCCCGACGTGATCGCATCACTGCGCCGGCTGCTCAGGGAGAACGACGATCTGAGGAAAACCATGGAACAGAATATGCGTGAGCGGGCAGCCGCTCTCCGGGAATCACTGTGGGAACAAAGAACAGAACTGAACGGCATTCAATTTGTATCGATACGGGGCATATACATGCCCGAGATTATAAAAGACCTGGCTTTTTCTTTCCGGAACGGTGCTTCGGGGAACACGGCATTTGCCGCTGCCTACGAACACAACGGAAAAGCCAATCTGACCCTCCTGCTCTCCGATGATCTGGTCCGTTCCGGGTGGAACGCCTCTGAGATCATCCGCAAAGCTTCCGGTCATATCAGCGGGGGAGGAGGAGGACAGGACTTTTACGCCACGGCGGGCGGCAAGGATCCGGAAGGCCTGCAGGCTGCCCTGGATGCCATTGCCGATGCATTGAAGAACCCTTAAACACAAAGCCGGTGAAAATTTTTGACCGTTTCCTGATCCGTTCGTTCCTGGGCCCCCTGTTTCTGACGATCTTCATAGTACTGTTCGTGCTTGTACTGCAGTTTCTGTGGGTATACATCGACGAACTTGTCGGGAAAGGGCTTGGCCTGAAAGTGATCCTGGAATTCCTTTTCTGGGGGACCTGCACCGTGATCCCCATGGCACTTCCACTGGCTACCCTGCTCGCTTCAATCATGACCATGGGGAACCTGGGAGAATTCAATGAGCTGCTGGCCATGAAGGCCGCAGGCATTCCCCTCCAGCGCATTATGCGCCCCCTGATCATCCTGTCCTTAGGCATCTCGGTGGGCGCGTTTTTTGCCGCCAACAACCTCATGCCGACAGCTTACAAGAACATATTTGCCCTGCGCGACGACATATCACGTACCAAGGAAGAGATCCGCATCCCGACGGGTATTTTTTACAACGGGATTGACAATTACAGCCTGCGGGTGGAAAGAAGGGACAAAGAAACCGATATGTTGTATGACGTAATGGTGTACAACCACAGCGCCAGAAGAGGCAACAACAGTGTGACGCTGGCCGATTCAGGGGCCATCCGGCTCACCGAAGACAAAAAAAATATCATTTTTACTCTTTTCAGCGGTGAAACGTTCGAAGAGGGAGACAGAAAATCCTCTGCAGACACCTCTTATGCCATGCAACGGATACGGTTTGAAAAACAGGAGATCATCATAGAGCTGAACAATTATGCTTTTCAACGCCGCGACGGGGACCGGTTTGGCAGTGACGTAATGGCTCAGGGCCTGAAAAGCCTGGGACACAGACGGGACTCGCTGGATTCTCTGTATGCCATTTCCCGGACACTGTTTCTGAGGCGCCTTCTCGTCACCGGAGGGCTTACCTATGCCCGTCAGCTTGACACGGCCAACAAGCAGGAGTTTCTGGGGTATTTCCCCGTAGATCGACTGGGCAGCGCTGAAGAAAGCCCCCAATATGCAGATCTGATCAACAGGGCGATAGGGAAAGTGGATCAATTATCCAACCAGGTAGATGCCTTCATGGTGGAAGAGATCCAGATCCATCTGCCTCTGCGCAGGACCAAGGTAGAGTGGTTCCGCAAATTCACCGTTGCCTTTGCCTGTTTCATTTTCTTTTTCATAGGAGCCCCCTTGGGTGCGATTATCAGAAAAGGAGGCCTGGGAACGCCTGTCATCGTTTCCATGCTCTTTTTTGTGGTGTATTACGTGATTGACATATCGGGAAAAAAGCTGGCCACCGACGGGTCAGTTTCAGCTGCCATGGGAACCCTGATCTCGGCAATGGTATTGCTTCCCGTTGGTGTTTTTCTGACCTACAAGGCTACCACCGATTCTGCATTATTCAACAAAGATGCGTATCTTTCAATGGTCAAAAAGATCAAAAAGCACATACCCTGGCATCATGACAAAGAAGACTGATAGACCCGGTATCGTTTTCATGGGGACCCCCGGATTTGCTGCCGGGATCCTGTCCTGGCTCATTCAGAACGGATACCCAGTCAGGGGAGTGGTGACCGTCCCGGACAAACCCGCAGGAAGAGGCCTTGCCACACGTCCTTCTGCCGTAAAACAAACTGCTCTTGAGAACGGAATCCCGGTCCTGCAACCCGTATCCCTGAAAGAGACCGCTTTCCTGGAAGCGCTTTCGGCATGGGATGCCCCGCTCTTTGTTGTCGTTGCATTCAGAATGCTTCCCCGTGAAGTCTGGACCATGCCCCCTTCCGGCTGTTTCAACCTGCATGCCTCGTTGCTTCCCCGGTACAGGGGAGCGGCCCCCATCAACCATGTCCTTATAAACGGAGAAAAAGAAACAGGCCTGACCACCTTTCTGATAGACGAACACATGGACACAGGCGCCATCCTGCTCCGGGAAAGGATTCCCATTGCCGACGGGGATAATGCAGGCACCCTGCACGACCGGATGATGACCGCCGCGGGTCCTTTGGTCGCAAAGACCATAGACGGCCTGTGGTCCGGGACCCTCAGGGCAACGGCCCAGCCGCAGGTCGCCCCGGAAGACCTGAAACCGGCACCAAAGATCGGCAGGGAAACGTGCCGCATAGACTGGGACCGGGATCCGGTCAGGATCGTGAACCAGGTCCGGGGCCTGAGTCCATATCCCTGTGCGTTCTGCACCCTCAGAAAAAGCGGAGTACTGGTGGATGTGAAGGTGTTTCAGGCACAGGCTGAATATGCGGACCACAGCCTGACCCCGGGAAGCATCCGGACAGATGGAAAAAAAGTTCTGAAAGTGGCTTGCAGGGACGGATTCGTTCAACTGCTCGAGGTTCAGGCCGCCGGTAAGAAAAGGCTGAATGCAGCAGCGTTCCTGGCCGGATTCAGGGACCCGGGCGACAGTGTATTCATTTAGGATCATGAAAAAAGCTGTAATTCTTGCACAGGGAAATTATCCCACCCATCCCTACCCGCTGCACATACTGCACACGGCACCCTTTCTCATCTGCACGGACGGAGCCGTGAACGACCTCGGGGATGTGGAACCCGACCTGATTATTGGCGATCTGGATTCCTTGTCCGGTCCGTTGAAAGAAAAATACGCCGACCGCCTTGTCTGCGACTCGTGTGAGGAAACGAATGACCTTACCAAAGCCGTTACATATTGCCATACCCACGGATTCCGGGACATCACCATACTGGGCGCCACCGGACTGAGAGAAGACCACACCCTGGGAAACATCTCCCTTTTAGGCATTTATGCCCACTTGTCAGAAACGGTCCGCATGGTAACGGACCATGGAATTTTCCTGGTGTTTTCCAAAGGCCAGTCCGATCCGGACGGGTTTATCAGGGTCATCATCCCCTGTGAGCCCGGAAATCCAGTATCTTTTTTCGCCCTCGACCCGAGAATGCAACTGACGGCTTCGGGGGTTCGTTATCCGGTCGAAAAAGTGGTTTTTGACGCCTTCTGGAAAGCCAGCCTCAACAGGTGTACGGGCACAAATCTTTACCTGGGATTCAGGAACGGACCTTTACTTGTATACCTGCCTCATCCTACTCTCTGACAGGAAGCCCGGGACATTCAGGGAGTACTACCGATTTGCGGCTGGAAGCATAAGACCCGAAAATCCCCAGAGCCCCTCCGGTGATGTTGCCGGGAACATTTCCCCGGGGACCCGAGAACAAAGGGAATTGCTGATTCTTCTCAATTTTTGCCGCCTGCAGGAACATGTAATATTCCTTGCTCAGTGTTTGCAGTTCAACTGTCAGTACATCTCCGGAAAAAAGATCGTAGGTCTCTCCGTTATCCCAGGTGAGGGATTTGGTTATGATCCATTCGGGAATGGGATAATGGATAAAGCCCCCGTCCTGGGAATAATCATTCAGTGTATGAATGTAATACCGGAGGATCCTGTTGCTGTAAAGCACGTTGTTGATCCAGAGCGCCGCCCCGTAAAAGTTTTCGCCGGGCGTATCCTGGAACCCCGCCATGAGCAGGAACGGGACGTCTCCCGATAACAGGGACCTGAGGGAAAGCCTTTCCAGAACATGTACGTAAGGTACCGTCGTGGTGGCGGCATAGTATTCATCCTGTCCGTCCCTGTCATAATCTATCCACACTTCAAGCAGATAGGTTTGTCCCTCCTCTGCCGCAAACATATCTGCTGTAGTATAAATGCCGGGGGCATCCCTTCTGAGCGGTTCTCCGTTGATACGCACTTCGGTCGCATCTGTGTTTACGGGAAGCTCTTTCCCGAAATAGGGAGCGGTAGAGGATATTTCCACGGTATGGGTACCGGGCTCGGTGGACAACATCCCCGTGATCACCAGTTTCGGGGCCATATCGTCACCCTTCAGCTCTATGGCTTCGGTACATCCCGTCGCCCATGCCGGCAGCAAAAAGGTCATTATATATAGTGCTCTAAGATGTTTCATCTTTTTAAAAAGTAAAATTCCAGGTTACGGAGGGAACCACGCTAAACAGATATGTCATTTCCAGATACTGTTCTCCTGAAGGGTTCATCCGGTAATTGATGGCCCACGGATTTTTTCTTCCGTAAAGGTTGTATACAGAAATATTGAGGGAATGATTCCACCTTTTTCCCGGTTTACTCAACCGGATGTTGAGCGAAGCGTCCATCCTGTGATAATCCGCCATCCTGTATGAATTCCTTTCTGTATATACGGGAATAAGCTCATTAAAGAACCAGTAGCGGCCTTCAGGCAGTGTCAGTGGCCTGCCTGTGGCATAGATCCAGTTGAGCGAGGCCTGCAGCCTGTCAGAGATGTCATAAAAGACCACAATGTTGATGTTGTGTGGACGGTCCGAAGGCGAGCGGTAACGCTGCCCGTTGTTGACCCCGGGGATTGTCCTGAAAGACCTGGACCAGGTATAGCTGACCCATCCGCTCAGGGCTCCTTTGTTTCTTTTGAGTAAAAATTCTATCCCGTAACTTTTCCCTGTTCCAAACCGGAGCTCCGTTTCGATCTTGTCATAAAGTATCAGATTGGGATGTTCCTTGAAATCCAGCACATTGTCCAGATGTTTATAAAACACCTCAACGGATGCTTCGTAATCCTTGCGGAACAAATTGGCAAAAACGCCGGCAGACACCTGGTGGGAAGACTGCGGCTTCACGGATGGTCCGGAGGGAATCCATATTTCCATGGGAGACCCTGCAGAAGAAAACGACAACAGATGCACGTACTGAAGTGTCCTTGCATAGGAAGCCTTTACGGAAACAACGGGAGAAGCCATGACTGAAATACCCAGCCGTGGCTCCCATCCGTATTCGTGGTGGAAAAAATCCCCCGGGGCTATCAGGGTACCCTCTTCTTCAACCAGGTTGTAATTCTCGTCAACGGTGTAAAGTATGGTAGGCCCGACGTTGTCAAAACGGTTAAAACGTAATCCGTACCTTAATTCCACCCTTTCGTTCAGAAGTTTGTGCTGGTTGGAAAAATACAAAACGTTCACAAAACCCTGCCGTGGGGACATGGTTATGTCCTGTTCCACCTCCACACCGGTGCCCATGGTTCCCTTCCCTATGGCTTGACCGGGCTTAAACCATTGGAAATTTGACGTATAACCAAACTCAAAGAGATGTCGCGGATTCAGAATGTACGAAAAGTCCAGGCGCATTCCCGCATCCTGTATGCTCGAAATCCACTCCATGTCCAGGTCATTGGTCTTTCCGTTGAAATCGTATTCGTAGTTTGTGAAATTGGTATACATTTTCAAGAAAAGGCGATCGGAAAAGGCATGATTCCAGTTGACTGACGCCACTGAATTCCCGAACGTCACACCCATCTCGGAAATTTTAAAGCGATCCCGTCCGTTGTATAGTGTAAGGTTCAGGTAATTGTTGTCGTTTATCCTCCACCGCATGCGTCCGTTCAGATCGTAGAAATGAATGGTGGCTTCACGTAGAATCTCGTTTTTTGCCAGCGGAAGAAAAAGGTCTGCATAGGTTCTGCGTCCTGCCACCAGGTACGTCAGGTTGTCAGCGCCGATCCTCCCCTGAACAGCCAGTTTGCTGGAGATAAGGCCGATGCCGCCGTCTATGGAAAAACGATCTTTTCCGTCGGCCGGCGTTACTTCAAGCAGAGACGACAAACGACCGCCGTACGGGGCGGGAATGTCTCCCTTGTAAAGAGACATGGATCCCACGGCATCGCTGTTGAAGATTGAAAAGAATCCCAGCATGTGGGACACGTTGTACAATGTGGCATTGTCGTAGAGGATCATATTCTGGTCCGGACTTCCTCCGCGTACGTGAAAGCCGCTGCTCCCTTCAGAAGCGGCCTGTACGCCAGGAAGCATCTGAACCACTTTGAGCAGATCCACTTCTCCGAACAGGGTAGGCACCCGCTGGATGACCTGGGCATCGATCCGCTCGACGCTCATCTCGGCCTTACGTAACCTCGTGCCGGGACTTTCCGCAAAAACCGTCACGTCCTGCAGGTAATAAGACAAAGGGGTCAGGACGAACAGCGTATCCCTGTCCCTGTCCAGGAAACACTCCCCGACACGCGTTTTGTATCCTATGTAAGAAATTTCCAGCGAAATTTTTCCCGCAGGAAGCTCCATGGTAAACCTGCCCCTGGAATCTGTCAGAGTCCAGGCAGGAACCGGATCGAGTACCCTGACCACTGCCCCCGGAAGCACCTCCCCTGCCGTGGCATCGATCACTTTTCCTGAAAGCTTGTGCCCTGTCTGCGCCTTCAGCCCCGTTGTCATGAACACAAATCCTAAAAAAACCAGGGCTATCCTGCACGTGTCGGTCAATGTCCTCTTCATCTGTTTACATGTACATAAAAAGGAGAACGTCTGAGTCCTCCTTCTCTTTTCCTGACTTACGTCAAGCTGATGTTGTACCGTTGGCTACAAATCAATACTTGGACGGAATTTAACAACCTTCTTTGCTTTAATCTTGATGGTAGCTCCGGTACGAGGATTCCTTCCTGTTCTTTCGCCTCTTTTTCCTACAACAAATGAGCCAAAACCTACAAGAGTCACTCTTTCCCCTTTCTTAAGGGATTTTGTTGTGGCAGCCAGGAAAGCGTCCAGTGCTTTTTTGGAATCAACCTTTGAAAGTCCGGATTCGGCAGCCATTGCGGCAATAAGATCTGCTTTGTTCATGATAGTAAATATTAGGTTAAATGAAAGTATTCATTAGGTAACTGCCACAAATCTAACATAATTTTCTTTTGTTTCCAATAGTTTGCAGCAATTCAGATACCTGTTTTTCAAGTTTTTTGCTAAAAAGAGCATATTCTTCCGACTCCGGGAAAAAAGGCTTGTGCGCCAGCGAGGCATTGAGCTTCCCGACTTTCCCTGCCAGGTCCCTTGTTCCCTCATCTGCAACAGCTTCCAGAAACCGTTCCAGGATATGATCAGCCGTTTCCTGTGTCAGGTGACAACGGTCGGAGGCATAAAACCTGTAATCTCGCAATTCGTCCAGAACTATTTCATAGGAAGGGAAATAGAAGACGTGGCCGAAAGACTGCTGCAGTTGGTCGATGGCCAAAAGCAAAGACGCCTTGCTAAGCTGATTCCCGTGTGCTCCGTCTCCCAAATGACGTATGGGACTGACGGTCATGATCCACAATTTGTCCCGGTGTCTTTCCAGCAAAGGAGCCATACTTTCAGTGACCCTCCGGGGATCCAGGAACACCCTGTCGAAAAGACGTGGCGGCAATTTGTGACAGTTGGCAGCCACCCTGCCGCCAGAGGTATACGCCCATGCCGTCCCGAAGGTGACTACAATTACTTCCGCCTTTTGAAAAAAAGCCGAGGCTTCCTGCAGCAGTTTGTTCGCATTTTCCAGGAATGCAGCCGGATCTTTCGCGGAAAACGAAGTATGGTGGTGCAGAGTCCCGTAGGCACCGTACGGGAACTTCATGACCTCCGGAAGTTCAAAATGCCTGTTTTGTTCCAGTCTTTCAAGAGCCGAGGCAACGGATGCGGGATTGAACAACGTCCCGAAAGCATCGGGGGCCACCTGAAAATGCAACCTGTGCATCCTTAGTGCCATTTCCTGCGCAAAACAAGACCCGCAGAACAGGAAGCGGGTGGCATAGGTAAAACGATCCTGCAAGGGCCGGACTTTCACTTTTGTTTGCCATTCCATAGATGCAAAGTTAGCATTTTGTTTATCTTTGCGCAGTTATCCCAAAAACCATCCTTGTGAAAAAAATATTATTCCTGATGTTTTGTGTATTAATTGCAGGTTCCGGACTGTATGCACAAAACGATTCGACTGTAGTGTTTCAGGCCGGAACAGACATACTTGTCATCGAGGACTCCGTTGTGGAAGATGTCAATCCCTATCAGGGCATACTGGAGAGCCGTCAGTTTGTGTTCAGCTTTAAATCCATCCTGAGAGGGATCGTGGGGCTGTTCTCGATATTGCTGATCGCCTGGCTGTTCAGCACAAACAAGCGTAAGATCAACTGGAGGACCGTAGGAATAGCCCTGGCCCTGCAATTGCTCATTGCTTTGGGAATACTTACCATTCCGGCTGTCCAGATGGTTTTTGAATTTTTTGGAAAAGCCTTCGTTAAAGTATTGGACTGGACCAGGGCGGGATCGGAGTTTTTATTCGGATCTCTGATGGACCAGGGAAAGTTCGGTTATATATTTGCCCTGCAGATCCTGCCTACAATCATATTTTTCTCGGCCCTGACCTCGCTGTTGTTTTACTGGGGAGTGATCCAGAAGGTGGTCTGGGTCATGGCCTGGGTCTTTACCAAGCTCATGCGCATTTCGGGGGCCGAGAGCCTGTCTACTGCCGGCAATATTTTCCTCGGGCAGACAGAAGCCCCGCTCCTGGTCAAGGCCTATGTCCCCAAGATGACCAGGTCCGAGATCATGCTCATCATGACCGCTGGCATGAGTACCATGGCGGGAGGGGTACTGGCCGCTTATATCGGGATGTTGGGAGGAGGCGACGTGCATATGAGCGTGGCCTTTGCCAAACACCTTCTTTCGGCATCGGTCATGGCAGCTCCCGGAGCCATTGCCATGGCCAAGATACTGGTGCCCCAGACAGAAGAGATTGACAATTCCGTTGAAGTCCCCAAAGATAAATTGGGAACCAGCACGCTGGATTCCATCTCCAACGGATCTATTGACGGACTGAAACTGGCCGCCAACGTTGCCGCCATGTTGCTTGTCTTTTACGCACTTATTGCCGGAGCCAATTACATGTTCGGGAAAATTGGCCAGTGGACACACCTGAACAACCTGATCGCAGACTGGACAAACGGTATGTACGACAGCCTGTCGCTGGAATGCATCCTTTCCTACCTTTTCGCGCCTGTCATATGGCTTACCGGGGTTTCGGGCCAGGATCTGGGGCTGGTGGGACGCCTGCTGGGTGAAAAACTTATCATGACAGAATTCGTGGGATACAGCAGCCTGGCACAAATGATCCAGGCAGGAGCTTTTGCCAGTACAAAATCGCTGATCATCGCCACCTATGTCCTATGCGGATTTGCCAACTTTGCCTCGGTAGGCATACAGATCGGAGGTATTGGGGGGATCGCGCCCAATCAGAGGCATGTGCTGGCAAAATTCGGGTTTCGGGCCCTGCTGGGAGCGACACTGGCCGCTTTGCTGTCAGCCTCGATGATAGGAATGTTCCTGTAAAAAATCAGAGTGTGCTTATGATCCACGCCAGGTAAACTGCATAGACAAGCAGTAGCAGGATCCCGTGAGTCCTGTTGAGCGTGCGCTTCTTTCCTGTTCCCAGGAAAACTAAAAGCATCAGGCTTCCCGTAGCTGCAACGGCAGCGTCTGTCACCAGATTGCCGTAAGCGGGCAAGGGCCGGATAACGGAACTGATACCCAAAACCAGGAAAACGTTAAAGATATTGGACCCGATGATGTTCCCCACTGCTATGTCGGAACTTTTACGGTATGCGGCCACCACAGATGTGGCCAGTTCCGGGAGCGAGGTACCCAGGGCTACGATGGTCACCCCCACCACGGCCTCACTCACGCCCCAGGAAGTTGCCATGCGTATGGCAGACCGAACGATCATCTCGGCCCCTAAAGCCAATGCCGCCAGGCCGGCCAGCACAAACAGGATTGCCTTCCCAATGGGGATGGGCACATAGCCTTCTTCGGGAAGAGGGGCTTTCCCCTGTTTTGCAAGACGTAAAATGTAGATCATGAATCCGGCGAAACAGACCATCAGCAAGACCCCGTCGGTACGGGACAATCCAATGACAGGGGAAAAAAACAGCCCGCTTCCCAGTACGAGTACCGCCAGGGCAGCGAACAGGCTCATGGGGATCTCTGTGCGGATGGTAGATTTTTGTGCCGGAAGGGGATAAAACAGGGCTGCCAGTCCCAGGATCACATAGGTGTTAATGGAATTGCTCCCCAGTACGTTCGTTATGGCAATTTCTGTGTTACCCCTTACGGCAGCCACCATATTGACGACCATTTCCGGCATCGATGTGCCGAATGCCACCACGGTCAGGCCAATTACCAGATCGGAAACATTGAGCCTGGCTGCCAGTCCCGCAGCCCCCTTGATCAACAGGTTGGCCCCAGCGGTAAGAAGTACAAAACCGGCTATTATCAGAAGATAATCCATCTTATTCCAGCAACTTTTTTCTCAGATTTTTCAACATATCATCAGCCATGGAGTCGATATCCCAACGGGGACTCCAGCCCCATTCGGTCCGTGCGCAGGAATCGTCCATATAATTGGGCCATGAATTGGCGATGGCTTCTTTCACGGGGTCAATCCGGTATTCCATCCTGAATGCAGGTATACGTCGCCTGATCACTTCGTACAGTTCGCGCGGACAGAAACTCATGGCCGTTATATTGAAACTGTTACGGTGCAACAGGCGGTTGGGATCTGCCTCTATCAGGCGGGAGCACGCCTCCAGGGCATCGGGCATATACATCATATCCATATAGGCATTATGAGGCAGGGGGCATATGAACGACTCCCCGCGTACAGCTGCATAAAAGATCTCAACGGCATAATCGGTGGTTCCCCCGCCCGGAAGCGTTCCGTGAGATATGATGCCCGGAAAGCGGACACTGCGTGTGTCCACTCCGAAACGGGAATGGTAATAATCGGAGAGAAGCTCTCCCGATACCTTGCAGACACCATATATTGTATTGGGCCTCATAACCGTATCCTGTGGCGTTCCGTTTGGCGGAGTATCCTTCCCGAAGGCTCCGATGGAACTGGGTGTAAAAACTCCGCAGCCAAATTCCCTGGCAAGTTCCAGGGTGTTGAACAAAGCGCCCATATTGATGTGCCAGGCGGTTTGCGGGTTCTTTTCCCCTGTTGCCGAGAGAACGGCCACCAGATTGAACACCCAGTCCGGCCTGTATTTGTTCATGATAGTGGCATATGCCTCGCGGTCCAACGCATTCAGACACTCGGTCCGGGATCTTTCAGACAGTGCCCGGCATACTTCCGGCCGCAATTCGGCAGCTATCACGTGATCATCACCGTAAACCGATTGCAGATGCGGAACAAGTTCCGTCCCTATCTGACCTCCGGCTCCTACAACTAAAATGGTTTTTCTCATATATGAATCAGGTTGTTTCATTATTTGGGCGCCACCCTGTACAATACAAAGGCGATCATGGCGTACAGCATATTCGGGATCCACAGGGCGATGGCGGGGGAAAGCACATCAGCATGTACAAACATTTCCGAAAACCTCAGGAAAAGGATATATGAAAAGCTCAGTGCAATGCCTATCCCAATGTTCAGGCCAATGCCGCCCCTTCTTTTCCGGGATGAAAGTGCCACGCCCATAATAGTAAGGATAAAGGAAGAAAAGGGAATCGCAAGCCGGGAATTTTTCTGGATAAGGGCAAATTTGATATTGGCGTCTCCGCGCATTCTCAGGGTATCTATAAAGCGGTTCAGCTGGCTGAGGTTGAATTGCTCCACCGATTCCTTGCGCCGAACCAGGTCTGCCCCCGTAATATTTACAAGGGTGTCCGTCTGCTTTCCCCAGGTTATCGTGTGGGCTGAATCGGAGAAATTCCGGATGTTGTAATCATTCAGGCGCCAGCGTCCGGTGATGGAATCCCACCGTGCAGTTTCTGCAGACAACTTGGATCTGAGGTGGTTCCCGCTGAATGATTCCAGCGTAAAACGGATGGCCGTGTTGTTCCAGGAATTGTACGACTCAATATACACATACGTGTCGGGTTCCACCTGGTAGTGGATGTTCCTGTTGTATTCGGTCCTTGTTTTCAGATACTGTTCTTCAAATGCCAGCCGGTTCCTGTTGGCGGGGGGGATCACAAACCAGTTCAGGGCAAGGGACAGCATCGCAATGAACAGTGCCGACAAAAAGTACGGGTACATGATCCTGTTAAAGCTGATCCCCCCGCTGAGCATGGCAATGATCTCGCTGTGTCCGGCCAGTTTGGAAGTAAAGAATATCACCGAGATAAATACGAACAGCGGCGAAAACATGTTCATGAAATAGGGAATGAAATTCATGTAGTAATCCACTACAACGGCACGCAGGGGAGCTTCCTTGTCAACAAAATCATCTATCTTCTCGCTGATGTCAAAAATGATGACGATCCCAATGATGATCAGAAGGGCAAAAAAATACGTACCCATAAACTTCCGGATAATATACCTGTCCAGTGTCGTAATATGGAAATTGTAGGGTCTGTTTTTCATGCTTCCGTCTGTTACAGCCTTGTTTCAAGTGGTCCGACCATCTTGTTTTTCCATGCGGTGAAGTCTCCCTGCCGTATATGTTGTGCCGCTTCCCTGACCAGTTGCAAATAAAAAGCCAGATTGTGCAGGCTGGCGATCTGTGGGCCGAGCATTTCTCCGGCCGTGAAAAGATGGCGCAGATAGGCCCTCGAATACGTGGTGTCCACAAAAGAGGTCCCTTCCGGGTCCACGGGAGACAGGTCGTCGGCCCATTTCCGGTTTTTTATGTTCAATATGCCCTTCCGGGTAAAGAGCATGCCGTTGCGTCCGTTCCGGGTAGGCATCACACAATCGAACATATCAATACCGCGGGAGATCCCTTCCAGGATGTTTGCCGGTGTTCCCACCCCCATAAGATACCTGGGTTTGTCCGGCGGCAGACAGGGATGTACGGTCTCTATCATCTGGTACATGACTTCGGTAGGTTCTCCCACGGAAAGGCCCCCGATGGCGTATCCTTCCGCATCCAGAGAGGCTGCGTGTTCAGCTGCCTGACGCCGTAGTTCGGGATACACACATCCCTGTACAATGGGGAAAAAAGATTGTCCGTATCCGTACAACCCTTCCGTGGTACGGAAACGGGCCAGGCCCCTTTCCAGCCAGTTTTGCGTCAAACGCAACGATTTGCCGGCATAATCGTATGTGGCATCTCCGGGTGTACATTCGTCCAGGGCCATGATAATATCCGCTCCGATGATGCGTTGTATGTCAACCACGTTCTCGGGAGAAAAAAAATGCGCCGATCCGTCAATGTGTGACTGAAAATGATATCCTTCCGCAGAAAGCTTTCTTTTTCCGGCCAGGGAAAACACCTGGTAACCCCCGCTGTCCGTCAACACCGATCCTTCCCATCCGCTGAATTTGTGTATACCGCCTGCCTTACGGATAATACCGGTCCCGGGTCTGAGATACAGATGGTAGGTATTCCCCAGGATGATCCGGGCTTTCACATCTTCTGCAAGGTCTTTGTGGAACAACCCTTTTACCGTAGCCAGGGTGCCAACGGGCATGAAAACGGGCGTTTCTATCCGGCCGTGCTCCGTTACCAGTATCCCGGTACGGGCCGCACCAGCCGGGTCGGTATTCACTACGGTGAATTTCATCTTGCAAAGATAGGTCTTCCTGCATTAAAAAAATATTCCCGGAGAAAAAAACCCCCCGGGAATATTTTTGTGTGTATTACTTTAAACCGGTTCCTGCGGTGCCTTGTCTTCAGCAGCCTCTTTTGTCTGTACCTCTTCGGCAACAGGCTTGCTTTCGGTTTTGGCTTTTGAAGCTTTGGCACGGCTGCGGCGGGTGGTTTTCTTTTCTTCCTTTTTCGTGGAGCCGGCAAGGGCCAGTTCGTTGAAATCGACCAATTCTATCATGGCCATGTCGGCAGCATCACCCGCACGGAACCCGGTTTTAAGAATACGGGTGTATCCTCCCGGACGATCGGCGATCCTGGGGGCTATTACCCTGAAAAGTTCCGTAACGGCATCCTTGTCCTTGAGATAGGAAAAAACGGTGCGGCGGGAATGGGTCGTGTCCAGTTTGGATTTGGTGATCAGCGGCTCTACGTAAACGCGCAATGCCTTGGCTTTGGCTACCGTAGTTTCTATGCGCTTATGAAGTATCAGGGACGATGCCATATTGGCCAGCATGGCCTTACGGTGCCCGGCCTTGCGTCCCAGGTGGTTAAATGTCTTTCTGTGTCTCATGTTTCTTTACTTTCTTTTCAATGTTGTACTTGGTTACGTCTATTCCAAAAGAGAGATCCAGACGCTCCATAAGCATATCAATTTCAGTCAATGACTTTTTCCCGAAGTTGCGGAATTTCATCAATTCGTGTCTCGGCACCGATACCAGATCTGCAAAGGTTTCAATTTCTGCGGCTTTCAGGCAATTCAGAGCCCTCACGGAAAGTTCCATGTCCGAAAGTTTGGTAAGCAAAAGCTGACGCATCCTCAGGGATTCTTCGTCCAGTTCGTTGCTTACGTCTTCCTGCGGAAGTTCCAGGCTGATCCTTTCATCAGAGAAAAGCATGAAGTGATGGATCAGGATCTTGGCTGCTTCCTTCAGGGCATCCTTCGGGTGGATAGACCCGTCCGTGGTCACGTCTATAGTCAGCTTTTCGTAGTCGGTTTTCTGTTCGACGCGCCAATACTCCATAGAATAGTTCACATTCTTGATGGGCGTATAAATGGCATCCATGGCGATCAGCCCGAAAGGCGCGTTTTCCAAACGGTTCTCTTCGGCCGGCACATATCCGCGCCCTTTCCCTACGTGGAGTTCCAGGGACAGGGTTACCGAAGGATCCATGTTGCAAATCACGAAATCCGAGTTGAGAACCTTGAAAGAGGACAATTGCCTGGAAATATCTTCGGCGACAAAGGTTTCCTTTCCCTTTACAGTCACTCTGACCGTTTCTTCATCCACGCCATCAATCATTCTTTTGAAACGTACCTGTTTCAGGTTAAGAATGATATCCACCACATTCTCAATCACGCCGGGGATAGTTGCAAATTCGTGTTCAACACCGTCAATCCTGACGTATGTCAGTGCGTATCCTTCCAATGAGGATAGTAAGATCCTGCGGAGTGCGTTGCCGATCGTCGTGGCGTATCCGGGTTCCAGGGGACGGAACTCAAAACGTCCGAACGTATCGGTTGCCTCGAGCATAATCACTTTATCGGGTTTTTGAAATGCTAAAATGGCCATTGTAAAAATTTAAAATTATTTGGAGTACAACTCCACGATTAATTGCTCATTGATGGGTTCAGGGATCTCGGTCCTGTCGGGGTAATTAAGGAATTTTCCCGCAACCGAGGCGGCATCCCATTCAATCCACGCATATTTGCTCACAGAACGGGAAATGTTTTCCTGAATGATCTCCAGGTTCTTGGAACGCTCCCTTACGGCAACTACTGCTCCCGGGCGGATCAGGGATGAGGGGATGTTACACACTTTCCCGTCAACAGTAATGTGACGGTGTGTAACCAACTGACGGGCCGCCGGTCTGGAAGGCGCGATTCCCATACGGAAAACGATGTTGTCCAGACGGCTCTCCAACAGGATCAGCAGGTTCTCACCCTTACGACCCTTCATGGAGGAAGCTTTCTTGAACAAGTTGTGGAACTGACGCTCCAATACTCCGTAAGTATATTTGACTTTTTGTTTTTCTTTCAGCTGAATGCCGTATTCAGAGGTTTTTTTACGTTTCTTCAACATCCCGTGCTGTCCGGGAGGATGGTTCTTTCGTTCAAAATTTTTATCCGGCCCGTAAATCGGTTCTCCGAATTTACGTGCAATTTTGGTCTTTGGGCCTGTATATCTTGCCATCTTCTTTCTGTTTTAGTGATCAACAATTATACCCTGCGGCGTCCTTTGGGACGGCACCCGTTATGGGGAAGCGGGGTTACATCAACTATTTCGGTAACTTCTATACCGGCACCGTGGATGGTGCGAATGGCAGATTCACGGCCGGAACCCGGTCCTTTCACGTAGGCCTTGACTTTGCGCAATCCCAGGTCATAGGCCACCTTGGCACAATCTGCGGCAGCCGTTTGGGCCGCATAGGGGGTGTTTTTCTTGGAACCACGGAAACCCATTTTCCCTGCGGAAGACCAACTGATAACCTGCCCCTCGCCGTTGGCCAGGGTAACGATCACGTTGTTGAATGTAGAAGAAATGTGGGCCTGTCCGTAAGCATCCACTTTGACCACTTTCTTCTTGTTGGTTGTATTTGATTTTTTTGCCATAATCTCAGTTGTTATTTGGTTGCTTTCTTCTTGTTGGCGACCGTTTTCTTGCGTCCTTTGCGTGTACGTGCGTTATTCTTGGTCGTTTGTCCGCGTACAGGCAGTCCCAGACGATGACGGATGCCCCTGTAGCAACCGATATCCATCAACCGTTTGATATTCATTTGTACGGAAGAGCGAAGTTCTCCTTCGATCTTGAATTCTTCCGTGATCAGTGAACGGATGGAGGCGATCTGATCATCGTTCCAGTCTTTCACTTTGGTGTCAAAGTCAATTCCCGCCTTGCTCAGGATGGCCTGGGCGGAACTGCGACCGATTCCGTAGATATAGGTCAGTCCTATTTCTCCGCGTTTGTTGTTTGGTAAGTCAACTCCGGCTATACGTGCCATAATTTATAATACTTTTTGATTTTACTGTTTCTTATCCCTGGCGCATTTTGAACTTGGGGTTCTTTTTACAGATCACGTACAGACGTCCTTTACGTCTGACGATTTTACAATCTTCACTGCGCTTTTTAACGGATGCTTTCACTTTCATTGTAGTAATCTTTAATAATAATTACTTGTACCTAAAGGTTATCCGACCTTTAGTAAGATCATACGGAGACATCTCCACCCGAACCCTGTCGCCGGGAAGAATACGGATGTAGTGCATCCTCATCTTTCCGGATATGTGAGCTATGATCACATGTCCGTTGTCCAGCTCCACACGGAACATCGCATTGGACAGTGCTTCAACGATCACACCTTCTTTTTCAATAGCAGATTGCTTGGGCATTTTTGTTATTCCTTTATCATCTCATTTCTTTATATCTTCACCTTCTATGAAGGCAAAAGTGGACAGGAGTTCGGCTTTTCCCCTGCGAACGACCACCGTCAGTTCGTAATGGGCAGAATTCCTGTTATCTGCAGTCCTGAGTGTCCATCCGTCCCTTTCCACATACACGCCTCTTCCTCCCTCGTTGATCATAGGCTCTATGCACAACACCATCCCTTCCTCCAGATGCTTGCCCTGTCCGGGCCTGCCGTAATTGGGCACATCCGGTTTTTCGTGAAGCCTGGTGCCAATGCCGTGACCTACCATCTCTCTGACAACGGAAAAACCCCGTTGCTCCACGTAAGTCTGGACTGCAGCGCCGATATCGCCAATGCGGTTACCGGCCACAGCTTTCTCAATTCCCCTGAAAAGAGATTCCCGGGTCGTCCGCATAAGAAGTTCAGCCGCTTCGGATACCTGCCCCACCGCAAAGGTATAGGCAGAATCTCCAAAAAAACCCTTATACTTTGTCCCGCAATCTACGGACACTATATCTCCTTCCTGCAGTCTGTAGTCACCGGGAAACCCGTGGACTACAACAGAATTCACAGAGATACACAGGGAATAGGGAAAACCGTTGTATCCGAGAAAAGCAGGGACCGCCCCGTGATCGCGTATGTAGGTTTCGGCTACTGTATTGAGTTCACTTGTCGTGATACCCGGCGCAATATGCCTGCCCACCTCCGCAAGGGTCCTGGAGACCAGCATCCCGTTTTCGCGCATAAGCGCTATCTCTTCCTCGGTTTTCGTAATATTCATTAATCAAAGAACTATCGATCCGGGACTTACATGTTCGAACGGCCTTTCAGTCGTCCTGTCTTCATAAGTCCGTCGTAATGACGCATCAGCAGATGGCTTTCGATCTGCTGCAGTGTGTCAAGTATTACCCCAACAAGGATCAGCAGCGAAGTACCTCCGTAAAACTGGGCGAACTGCATGTTGACCCCTATCATCTGGGCAAAAACAGGCATGATGGCTACAAGACCCAGGAAAATGGAGCCGGGAAGGGTGATGCGGGACATAATACTGTCTATGTACTCGGCCGTTTTCTTTCCCGGCTTGACGCCCGGAATGAATCCGCCGTTCTTTTTCATATCATCGGCCATATTGGTGGGATTGACCGTTACCGCCGTATAAAAGTATGTAAAGGCAACCACCATTATGAAAAACACAAAGTTATACCAAAAACCCTGCATATTGCTCATCACAGCCGCAAAACCACGGGTAGCGTCAAAACTGGCAAAGATCATGGGGAACAGCATCAGGGCCTGGGCAAAAATGATGGGCATAACACCTGCCGCGTTGATCTTCAGGGGAATATACTGTCTTACACCTCCGTATTGCTTGTTCCCGACAATCCGCTTGGCGTATTGTACCGGAATCTTGCGCACGCCCTGTACCAACGCAATGGAAGCTACAAAGATAAAGAATAATACGATCAGTTCAACAACCAGCATCAGGATACCTCCCGAAGACTGGGTCCAGCGGTCCCCCGCCTCGGCCACAAAGGCAAAAGGCAGACGGGCCACGATACCCACCATGATGATGAGAGAAATACCGTTCCCCAGTCCCCTGTCGGTGATCCTTTCTCCAAGCCACATGATAAACATGGTTCCTCCAATAAGCACTACCGTGGCAAAAAGGTTGAACGAAAATCCGCTCAGCAGAAATGCCGATTCAGGAAGCTGTGTATGTAAATTGGTCAGATATACCGGGCCCTGCAGCACAAGGATCAGAATGGTCAGGTAACGGGTCCACTGGTTCATTTTTCGGCGGCCGCTCTCCCCTTCACGCTGCATTCTCTGGAAGTAGGGGATCATAATACCCAACAGCTGTATCACGATCGATGCAGAGATGTAGGGCATTACCCCAAGCGCAAATATGGACGCGTTTCCGAAAGCGCCACCCGAAAACATGTTCAACAATCCAACCAGACCTCCGGAAGCCTGTGCCTGCAGATTGCTCAACTGTGTGGGATCGATCCCGGGCAGGACAACAAAGCTGCCCAGCCGGTAGATCAGAAGAAGCAATACAGTGTACACGATCCGCTTGCGCAGTTCCTCAATCTTAAAAATATTCTTAATGGTTTCAATAAGTTTTTTCATTGGTCAGGCATATTCTGGGTTATTCAATGACTGCGATCTTCCCTTCTTTTGCCTCTATAGCTTCTTTCGCCTTTTGGGAAAAACCGTGGGCCGTAACGTTCAGTTTGACGTTCAGTTCACCGTTCCCCAATATCTTAACCAGGTCGTTCCGGGACACCAGACCTGCATCGCGCAATGCATTAAAATCTATATCGGTAAGACCCGTTTTTTCATGTAACGCCTGTAACGTGGAAAGGTTGATGGCCTTATACTCTACGCGGTTGATGTTTTTAAATCCGAATTTGGGGAGACGACGCTGCAAAGGCATCTGACCTCCTTCAAACCCGGGCTTGCGGGAATACCCGGAACGCGACTGGGCACCTTTGTTTCCGCGTGTAGATGTCCCGCCTCTTCCGGAACCCTGTCCGCGACCAATTCTTTTTCTTTTGGAAACCGCCCCTTCTGCGGGCTTCAGATTAGATAAATTCATTTTGTTTCCTCCTTTACTTTACTTCTTCAACTGACACCAGGTGACGCACCTTCTCAACCATCCCCCTGATCACCGGCGTTATTTCCTTCTCCACCGAATGGTTCATCCTGCGGATCCCCAACGAGGCCAGCGAGGCCAGCTGACGTTTGCTGGCAGCATTGCTGCTCTTGATCTGGGTGATTTTCCAAACTTCCATGTTTTCTTCCTCCTTATCCGTTAAAGACTTTGTCCATTTTAATACCACGTACGCCGGCCACCTGGTAGGCATCACGCATTTCCAGCAAAGCATGAACGGTCGCTTTTACCAGATTGTGAGGGTTGGACGAGCCCTTGGATTTGGCCAGGACATCGTGTACTCCCACAGATTCAAACACCGCACGCATGGCACCTCCGGCAATCACTCCGGATCCGGGGGCGGCGGGCTTCATGAACACACGCGCTCCGCCGAATTTTGCCTCCATCTCGTGAGGGATGGTCTCCCTGCTGAGGGGTATGCGGTAAAGATTCTTTTTGGCATCCTCAATACCTTTGGATATGGCCGAGGTTACCTCTCCGGCCTTGCCGAGTCCGTATCCCACGACTCCCTTCTCATCACCGACAACCACAATGGCGGCAAAACTGAAATGACGACCGCCCTTGGTTACTTTGGTGACACGCTGAATGGCCACAAGACGGTCTTTTAATTCAAGGTCCGTGGCTTTTACTTTTTTTGCTCTTATGTTTGCCATATCCGTAGTTAGAATTTAAGACCGCCTTCCCTGGCGGCATCTGCTAAACTTTTTACTCTTCCGTGATAGAGGTATCCTCCGCGGTCAAAAGAAACCAGCGAGATCCCCTTTTCTGCTGCACGCTCTGCAGCCAGTTTTCCCACAAGGGCAGCTGCCTGGACAGGTGTTTTGCCTTTGATCTGTTCGGCCAGGGATGCATCTTTGGAGGATGCCTGGGTCAACGTGATCCCGGTAGTATCGTCTATCAACTGTACGTATATCTGTTTATTACTCCTGTAAACGGCCATTCTGGGACGCTCGGGAGTGCCGGAAATCCGCTTGCGTATGCGGTATTTGATCCGTTGTCTTCTTGCTTGTTTTGTTAAAGCCATAATTTCATCTCCTACTATTTAGCTCCTGCCGATTTACCGGCTTTACGGCGCACCTGTTCGCCTACAAATCTGATACCCTTGCCTTTGTAAGGTTCGGGAATACGCAGTGAGCGAATCTTGGCAGCCACTGTTCCGAGCAACTGTTTATCATGACTCGTCAGCGTCAGGACCGGGTTGGCACCTTTACGTGCAATCTCAACCGATGCCTTTACTTCATTGGGCAGCATGAAATGGATATCGTGGGAATAACCCAGATTGAATTCCAGCATCTGTCCTTTAGCTTCAACGCGGTAACCCACGCCGACCAATTCCTGCTTAATGGTGAAACCTGTCGACACGCCAACCACCATATTGTGGATCAGTGCGCGGTACAAACCGTGCATTGACCTGTGACGGGGCTGATCGGTAGGACGTTCCAGCTTAAGCTCCGTTCCCTCTATCGACACCTTGATGTCCGGATCCACTTTCTGTTTCAGTTCTCCGAGAGGGCCTTTCACCGTAACCAAATTGCCCGAGCCTACTTGAACGCTCACGCCTTTGGGAAGGTTTACAGGGAGTTTTCCTATTCGTGACATATTGATCTGTTAAATTAATATACGTAACACATGATCTCTCCGCCCACATTCAGCGTTTTGGCTTCTTTGTCGGTGATGATCCCTTTTGATGTGGAAATGATCGCTATACCCAAACCGTTCAGAACGCGGGGCATTTTGTCCACGTTGGTGTAACGGCGCAAACCGGGACTGGAAACGCGGATAAGCTTTTTAATAGCCGGGCGTTTTGTATCCGGATGGTACTTCAGTGCGATTTTAATGGTGTTGGAGGGTTGACCTTCCTCAATCTTGTAACTGAGTATATAACCCTTTTCGTGCAAAATACGGGTGAGTTCCGTTTTTACCTTGGATGCGGGAATCTCGACAACTTTGTGTCCTGCTGTCACCGCATTACGAATCCTTGTCAGATAATCTGCTATTGGATCAGTCATAATAAAGGTTTTAAATAATTTGTTTTCGGCAATAAATTGCCCGATATCCAATAAATAATATGTGTGTCGGTCCCGTTGAGGGCACCGGTCTACCAGCTTGCTTTGCGAACGCCGGGTATCAAACCGTTGCTTGCCATTTCGCGAAACTGTATGCGGGAAATCCCAAACTCGCGCATGTAACCCTTAGGCCTTCCGGTAATGGAACAGCGGTTGTGCAGGCGGACAGGGCTTGCGTTACGGGGCAGCTTTGCCAACCCTTCCCAGTCTCCGGCTTCTTTCAAAGCTTTTCTTTTTTCTGCATACTTGGCTACTAATCTGGCACGTTTGATCTCACGCGCTTTCATTGACTCTTTTGCCATCTATTGTCCTTTTTTAATATTTTTGAAAGGTAACCCGAATTCACGCAACAAGGCAAAGGCTTCTTCGTCCTTCTCCGTCGACGTAACGAACGTGATCTCGATCCCCAGTATCTTGGAGATCTTGTCAATGTCAATCTCGGGGAAAATAATCTGTTCCCTGATCCCGAGGGTATAATTGCCCCTGCCGTCAAATTTCTCGGCTATTCCCTTGAAGTCCCTTATGCGCGGAAGCGCAATGGAAATAAGACGGTCCAGGAATTCATACATTTTGGCGGAGCGGAGTGTCACTTTCACCCCGATGGGCATTCCCCGGCGGAGCTTGAAATTGGATATGTCCTTGCGGGAAACTGTCTGGACGGCCTTCTGGCCTGCGATCAGGGTCAGTTCGCTTTGCGCCACATCGATGAGCTTCTTGTCGGCGGTAGCCGAACCAACGCCTTCGTTCAGAATGATCTTTTCCAGTTTGGGTACCTGCATAATGGACTTGTACCCGAACTCCTTCATGAGCCTGGGCACGATCTCTTCCTTGTATTTTTTCTGCAGTGCGGGCAAGTAGCCTTTCACCACCACAGGAGCCGGTTGCTGTTTTTTTACTGCTTTTGCCATTACTTAATCTCCTCTCCCGATTTTTTAGCATAACGTACCAATTTACCCTGTGCATTCAGGCGGCGACCAATGCGGGCCGGTCCTCCCTTGGAAGGATCCACCACCTGAAGGTTGGATATATGTATGGCGGCTTCCTGTTTAATAATGCCGCCCTGGGGATTTTTGGCCGAAGGTTTGGAGTGTTTGCTCACCATGTTGATACCCTCAACTATGGCTCTCTGGTCTTTCGGACGAACCTCCAGCACCCTTCCGGTCTTCCCCTTGTCTTCCCCGGTATTCACAAATACCGTATCACCTTTTTTTATGTGCAGTTTTGTACTCATAACTCAATTCCTATAATACCTCCGGGGCCAGTGAGACAATTTTCATGTAACGATCCCTGAGCTCACGGGCAACCGGACCGAAAATGCGCGTTCCGCGCAATTCACCGGCGTTGTTTAGTAAAACACAGGCATTGTCGTCAAAACGGATATAAGACCCGTCGGGACGGCGAATTTCTTTCTTGGTCCTGACCACCACCGCCTTCGAGACGGAACCTTTTTTGGCTTCCCCGCCTCCGGGTATGGCGCTCTTAACCGTAACTACTATGGTATCGCCAATACGCGCGTATTTGCGTTTCGTACCACCCAGCACACGGATGCAAAGCACTTCCTTCGCCCCGCTGTTGTCAGCCACCAGTAAACGTGATTCTTGCTGTATCATGGCTATTTAACTTTTTCAACGATTTCTATTAAACGCCAGCATTTGTTTTTGCTCAAAGGCCGGGTTTCCATAATGCGTACGGTATCACCTTCGCTGCACTCGTTCTTTTCGTCGTGGGCAACGAATCTGGTGGTTTTATTAACGAACTTCCCGTAAATGGGGTGTTTTACCTTGCGTTTCACAGCAACGACAATGGATTTGTCCATTTTATTGCTGACCACCAATCCTGTTCTTTCTTTTCTAAGATTTCTTTCCATGAATCAATTATTATAGATTCTGTTTGGCTTTTGTTTCACTCAAAATAGTAAGCATCCGTGCTATGTTGCGGCGTGCTTTCCTTATTTGTGATAAATCATCTACAGGAGAGATGGCGTGGTTCATTTTAAGACGAAGCAAGTTGGCTTTTTCCGCCTCAATACGATCGCTTAAATCTTTCACAGATAACTCGCGTATTTCAGGTGCTTTCATTGTTGTTAAACTAATTTTGTTCTACATAATCCCTGCGTACCACAAATTTTGTGATAACAGGCAACTTCTGGGCGCCTAACCTGAGGGCTTCCCTGGCAATGTCGAGGGGAACGCCTTCTACTTCAATAAGGAGCCTGCCGGGAGTAATGGGGCAGACAAATCCTTCCGGAGCACCCTTCCCTTTACCCATACGTACTTCAGCAGGTTTTTTTGTAAAAGGCTTGTCCGGAAATACACGGATCCAAATTTGTCCCTCACGTTTCATGTAACGTGTAACTGCCTGACGGGCCGCTTCTATCTGATGGCCGGTCAACCAGCAGGACTCCGTGGTCTTGATCCCGAACGACCCAAAGGCAAGCTGGTTCCCTCTTTGGGCGATCCCTTTCATACGGCCTTTCTGTTGCCTTCTGAACTTGGTTTTTTTAGGTTGTAACATTGTTTTTTCTAAACGTTTAACGTAACGTAAATATGTATTGTTGCTTCGGTGCTAATTGTGTCGGTTATTTATTGTAACCTTTTGTCCTGCAATTTATTAGACAGACGCTGCCTTAAAATTGCGGGTTGCAAAGATAGAACTTAATTTCTGATTTACAAAAATTTATGAACAAAAGAAAGCGAAAAATGTTAGAAACTGCGGGCATATGCATGCACCTGGTCCATCAGGCGCAAAACATTGCCACCCCATAATTTCGCGATCTCGTCGTCTGAATATCCCTCTTCAAGCAACGCCCTTGTAATGGCTTTCATCCGGCCCATGTGCTCCACCCCAACGATCCCTCCTCCGCCGTCAAAATCGCTTCCAATGCCCACATGTTCAATTCCGGCCAGTTTCACTACATAATTGATGTGATCCAGCAGTTGCCGGAGGCCTACCTCCTCTTTGGGCAGGAACGAGAGAAAATACCTGCCGATGGAAACCTGTATCAGGCCGCCCCGGGAAGCTATGGCAATGATCTCGGCGTCGGTAAGGTTCCTGGGGATCTCCTTCAGGTTGTACACGCCTGAATGACTTGCCATTACCGGTGTCCGGCTTGCCTCAACAGCCTGCAGGCAGGCCTTGCGGGACGCATGGGACACATCTACGATCATCCCCAGGCGGTTCATCTCGTCAATAACCTCATACCCGAACGGCGAAAGTCCTCCGTGACGTTCCACGCTGTCCATGGCGGCATCGGCCAGGCAATTGTTCCCGTTATGGGTAAGACCAATCATCCGGACACCCATCCTGTAATAATGCTCTACCAGTGAAATCTCTTCTCCCAGACAATAGGCGTTTTCTATGGAAAGCAGCATGGCGGCCCTTCCCTGTTTTTTCAGGGCCCTGATTTCGCGGGTATCGTAAGCGACTCCGCCAAGATGTTCATTTTCTTCAGTATACCTGTGCAAGGCACGTAACATGCTGTCGGCAAGATATTGCGCCCTGGCATGTCCTGCTTCCGTACAGGGTCCCTGGCTCTGAAAAGCAGCGAAAAAAGCTGCGTCCAGCCGGCCCTTACGCATCAGTTCAAAAGACACCTGACCCTTGGCGACGGTGGTGCTTCGTTCGGGGAATGCAAGCGACATGGCAAAATCGTTGTGTGTATCAATGGATACTATCGAATCATGCAGGCGTTCCACGCGTGTCTCAAGGGAATCGGGACCGGGGGCCTGTGCCATCAGGCATAATAGAAAAAGGAGTTTCATGGCGTAAATATATTACCTTAATCCCAATTTTGTTACATTTGTAAGATAAGATTTAAAGCACGACCGGCTTATGAAATATATTTTTACTGTTTTGTTTCTCACGTTTCTGTCATCGATGCCGGCCGCTGCCCAAAAAAACTCCTACAGTCTCCTGCTGCACTGGTATCCCCAGGCTCAGTTCGCCGGTTATTATTATGCGCTCGAAAAGGGATACTACCAGGAAGAGGACCTGAACATAGAGATCGAATTCGGGACTGTTACCGACCCTTCCACGGCACGTATCAAGACAGGTGATTTCGACTTTGCCATCATGTGGCTTACGACGGCCATGCAGCTCAAGGCTTCAAAAGTGCCTCTGCGCCACCTGGCGCAGACCAACCAGACTTCGGCCCTGCTCCTGGTAAGTCACAAAGGTCGGGGAACAGACCGCCTGGAAGATTTCAACGGGAAAACAATCGGCATCTGGAGCGGAGATTTTGAGCTGCAACCGCTCAGCCTGCTGAAGCGGAACAACATTGACATGAAGGTGATCAACATCAACAATTCCATCAATCTTTTTCTGCGTAAAGGAGTGGACGTCTGCACGGCCATGTGGTATAACGAGTATCACGAAATGCTCAGTGCAGGCCTCAGGGAAGAAGATTTGAACATTTTCCGCATGAGCGATTACGGGATGAATTTTCCTGAAGACGGTATCTATGCCAGTGAAAAACTGGCCTGGAACCGGCCCGGCGTATGCCGGAAATTCATAGAAGCCTCCATCCGTGGCTGGATGGATGCGTTCAACGACACAGAGGGCACACTCGATATACTGGAAAAAGCATGCGCCAAAGCAGGGGTCCCTTTCAGCAGGGCCCATCAGAGGTGGATGCTCAATTGTTTCCGGGAACTTCTGATCCATCCGCGTACGGGAAAAATTGAAACAGCCCTTCCGGCACATGCCTACAACTTTGTGGGATCCGTTCTCCTGGAACGTAACTTTATCAAATCCATCCCTCCTTATGAAACATTCATCGCCACCTTATAAAAGAAAAAGCATTTCCTATACGATCGCAAAATACGTATTTGCAGGCAGTGCTTTGATCCTGGTCATCATCCTTGGTCTGAATTACAGCAATTCAAAAAAGCACATGACGGCAGTGATCCTGGAAAAAGCGCAGCACCAGACTGAAGAATATGCCGGCAGGATAAACGAGGTTTTTGTCGCCGCGCAGCGCATTCCCACGGTCATGGCCTCCCAGCTGAACCAAATGCGGGACTGGTCTTCACAGGACCTCTCCCGCATGCTGGAATCCATGCTCCTGGAAAATCCCGACATATTCGGGGCTGCCATTGCTTTTGAACCGGGAATTTACGAAGGACTGTCACACAGGGCCCCTTATGCATACAGGACCGGGACCGGTGTCGCATCCACTCTTTTATTTGACGGGGGCAAAGATTACTTCATGGAGGACTGGTATATGGTGCCGGCCAGGCTTGAGGAACCCTTCTGGTCAGATCCTTATTTTGAAGCCTCGGCAGGTCAGGAAGAAGTGCTTATGATTACCTATTCAGTACCGTTTTTCGCGGAACGTGAGGGAAAACGTGTGGTCGCAGGGGTAACGACGGTGGACATTTCCCTTCGCTGGATCAACAGCCTGATGGAAAACATGGAAGTCTATGAAACGGGTTACGGATTTCTGATCACCAACAGCGGCAGGTATGTATACCACCCGGACCAGAGGCTCCGAATGAACGAGACCACGTTCTCGGCCATGGAGGACTGGATCATTCGCAACGGGGACCTGATAGGAGCGAAGGCAGACACCGTCAGGCAGCAGCAGTTTGGCGTGTACCGAAAGATGCTTGCCGGTGAAAGCGGTCTGTTCATGGATTCGTTCATGTTTCCGGACTGGAAAGAAAAGGCCTGGTTTGCCTATGCGCCCGTCCGTGCAAACGGATGGTCCCTTGCCCTGGTCTACCCTCGTGAAGAAGCACTGTCGGAATTGCACAGCCTCAACACCATCCTTATCATTGTAGGTCTTTTCTCCCTGTTTGTTCTGTTCGGGTTTGTCTTTATCATTGCCAGGATCCTCACCCTGCCGGTGATCAACCTGACAAAATATGCAAAATCGGTGGCCGAGAGCGGAGATTATACCCGCGAAGTGCCTGAACTGGCATCCAAAGACGAAATCGGGGAACTTGCAGGATCCTTCTCCGTGATGATGCATGAAATTGAAGAAGCGCAACGAACGCTCGAAGACAGGGTAAAAGAACGAACCGCCCAGTTGGTACAGACCCAGGAACAGCTGGTCCAGTCTGAGAAAATGGCATCCCTGGGGCAGCTAACGGCCGGAGTGGCACATGAAATCAAGAATCCTCTCAATTTCATTAACAACTTCTCTGAACTCTCGGTTGACCTGGCCAAAGAACTGAACGAAGCACTTGTTCCCGTTCAAATGAAAGATGAAGACAGGTCTTACATAAAAGAGATCCTGGGAGATCTTTCCATGAACGCGGCCAAAATACTGGAACACGGCAAACGCGCCGACAGCATTGTTAAGGGAATGTTGCTCCATTCAAGGGGAAAAAGCGGGGAGTTCCAGCTTGCCGACATCAACAACATGCTGACCGAAGACATTGCTTTGGGATACCATGGCATGAGGGCACAGGACAACTCCTTCAACATAACCATAGAGGAAGACCTTGACAAGGAACTGCCGCAGGTAAGCGTTGTCCCGCAGGACCTGAGCCGGGTGTTTCTGAATTTAATCAACAACGCCTGTTACTCGGTCAAGGACTCGGCGCCATCCAAACCGCAGGGATGGGTTCCCACCCTCCGCGTCAGCAGTCGCAAAGAGGGCGATATGCTGGAAGTGCGCATTCGTGACAACGGGAAAGGGATCTCGCAGGAAAATATCAAAAAAATATTCGACCCCTTCTTTACCACCAAACCCGCAGGCAAAGGGACCGGTCTTGGGCTCTCCCTGAGCTACGACATTGTGGTCAAAGTACACAACGGACAAATACGCGTGGAATCGGAACCCGGAGAATATGCGGAATTCATAGTGACTATACCTGTAAAACAATAAGAAAAAATGGCAGCAGAAAAGATCCTTGTAGTAGACGATGAAACAGATCTCCAGTTTGTAATCAATCAGAAATTCAGAAAACAGATCCGAAACGGTCAGTATGAGTTCCACTTTGCCTTCAACGGACTGGAAGCGTTGTCAAAACTTATTGAAATACCGGATATTGCAGTGATCCTGAGCGACATCAACATGCCCGAGATGGACGGTCTTACCCTTTTGAGCAAAGTCAGGGAATTGAAAAATCCGCTGCTCAAGACCGTGATCTGCTCTGCCTACGGCGATATGGAGAACATCCGCACAGCCATGAACCGCGGAGCGTTCGATTTTGTAACCAAACCTGTTGATTTCACGGATCTGGAAGTTACTTTAGAGAAAACCATAAGTGAACTGAACGTGGTGCGTGAAGGCATGGCCTACCATGACAAACTGCTGTCCATTGAGCACGACCTTATGGTAGCCCGGGAGATCCAGCGTGCCATTCTTCCCAAAAGCATACCGGAACTCGTGTGGGCCGGGATTTTCGGCTCTATGGATGCCGCCAGGCAAATTGGAGGTGATTTTTTTGATTATTTCATGATGGATGCCCACCGCCTGGGATTTGTCATAGGAGACGTTTCCGGAAAAGGGATCCCCGCGGCCATTTTCATGGCCGTCAGCCGCACCCTGATCAGGGCGACGGGACTGAAAGGCATGTCTCCCTCCGAATGCATGAACTACGTCAACCACCTGCTGTGCACAGAAAGTGTCAATTCTATGTTCGTGACCGTTTTTTACGGTATGATAGACAAGGAAAACGAGACCCTGCACTATGTGAACGCCGGACACAACCCTCCCGTGCTGCTTCGTCAGGACGGGTCTGTCGAGGTGTTTCCCCTGACAAGCAACATCGTCCTGGGAGTATGTGACGGGTATGAATTCACATCCCATAAGGTCCCGTTTCAAAAAGGCGACATCCTTGTCCTGTACACTGACGGGGTGACCGAGGCTTTTAACGGGGATCAGGAAGAATACGGCTTTGATACCTTGAAAACCCTGCTTCGGGAACAGGTCCTGGAAAAGCCCGAGATCATGGGAGCCGGGGATGCCGCCGCACAAACATGCCGTATCATAACCCGGGATGTTACACGTTTTGCCGGGGATGAAGAACAAAGCGATGACATCACTGTCCTTATCCTGAAACGAAATTAGTCCACCCTGACATGAAACGGATACTGGAACTGGAAAACAATTTGTCCCAATTGTCCGGACTGCTGGACACAACAGGAGACTTTCTGGATAAACACAAGGTCCCGGTTCCCGTACAATACAAGATCAAGCTGATCCTTGACGAGATGTTCAGCAACATCGTCTCCTACGGGTACAAACCGGGAGACCCCCCCGACACGGTCCGCATTGAAATGTGTATAAGGGATAAAAAGTTCACGGCCGTTCTTGATGACGGAGGGATTCCTTTCAATCCCCTGGAACACGACCAGGCAGACACCACCCTGCCTGCCGAGGAACGCCCTATTGGAGGTCTGGGGATCCATCTGGTAAGAAACCTCACCAGCGAACTTTATTACGAAAGAAAAGAAAACAGGAACGTTTTTTGCTTCTCTCTGGAGATTGAATGAAAACACGGCTGTCATTAACCGCCCTGATCATGGGACTGACCTTCCCGCTGACATTGACCGGTCAAACCGCGTCACGGCAGGACGGGCAACTTATGGGCTATATTGTTGAAAACGGAGACACCCTGTACGTGGCCTCCATCCCGGCTCTTTATGTATACAACCGCGATAACAAAAAAAACGACAAGGAATGGCGTGAATTTTACAGGACCGTCCACAATTTCGCCCGCGCTTATCCTTTCGCCCTGCAGGCCAGGGAACGCATGGACACCGCCGACAGCATACTGGCCAACCATACTTTCTCTCCACGTGAACGGGAGCAGTTCCTGGCACGTACAGAAAGAGACTTGTTTAACGAATTTGAAGGGCCGTTAAGAAAACTCACCTTTACTCAGGGACGCATCCTGCTCCGGCTCATTGACCGGGAAATTGGCCAGACTTCATTTTCTGTGGTAAAAAGTTACCGGGGCGGGCTGACCGCTTCTTTCTGGCAGGGAGTCGCCCGAATTTTCGGTGCCGACATGAAAAAACCCTACGACAAGTATGGAGAGGATAAGATCCTGGAAGAATTAGTGAGGATGTACCACGACGGACGTTTTTACTACCTCTACTTTTCCCTCTTCGGTCCCCCGAAAGATCCCAATATCTCCCCTTACGGGACCCGCAGAGCCAACTGATAACCAGTCTTCCAGCACAATAAGTTCACCTCCGGCAGGCAGCTGACTGCGCACGGAAGCATGCATATGGCCGACTATACAATAGTCGACCGGCCTCCCGTAAGCGGCTACGTATTTATAGACAGGCTCCTCTTCGTTCCTGAATCTGTAGTGTGGTGGCCTGGCACACCTGTTGTGTGAAGACCATTTTTCAGCCATGGCAAATGTCCAGCGCGGATGCAGACAGCCGAGCATCATTTGCAGAAACCGGTTGTGGAACATATGATGCAACACCCTGCTCCTGAAAGGGTGGCGGCCCATTCTGTGCCCATGGCCCAGCAGGAAGTTTTTTCCTTCCAGAGAAATATACAATTCCCCGCGATGCACCTGCAGCCCCAGCTCCTGTTCCAGGTATCCGAAAGTCCACAGATCGTGATTCCCTACAAAAAAGTGCACCGGAATCCCCCGGTCGGCAACACGGGCCAGTGCCCCCAGGGTACGTGTATACCCTCTGGGGATCACGGATTTATATTCAAACCAAAAATCAAAAACATCTCCCAACAGAAAGAGAGCTGCCGTATCGTCTTCCAACTGCTCCAGAAAAGAGATAAAGCGCCGTTCTCTTTCGGCCGGATCTCCTACTTTCAATCCCAGGTGAATATCGGCGACAAAATAGTATTTTTTCATAACAAGGGCACTATAAGACAGGCCAGACCCACCAGCAGGCAATATACGGCAAACCAGGCAAACTTCACCTTGCGGACAATGGCTATCATCAGCCTGCAGGCAAGCAGTCCGGACAGGAAAGCCGAAGCAAATCCTATGCCCAGTGCATAAAACGGAATGCCTGTGAGGGCGGGGTCAAAACCTCCGCCAATGACTTCCAGGAAGGTCTCTCCCAAAACAGGGACCAATACCATCAGGAAAGAAAAAGGAGCGACCTTGTCCTTTTCCCCGCCAAGGGACAGCCCCGTGGCAATGGTGGCTCCTGAGCGCGACAGGCCGGGCATTACGGCACATGCCTGAGCAATCCCGATGATGAAAGCATCCCTGTACCCTATGGGGTGTGTTGTGCCCTTCCTTTGTCTGATAACGGAAAGCCATTGGGAAAGCGCCAGCAGGAGCGCAGTCAGCAGCAACATCCATCCCACCACGGTAAGTCCCCCGGTAAAAAGTGCTTCTATACGGTCCTTAAAGAACAAGCCGATGATCAGGACCGGGATGGCAGAGAACAGGATCCGGAGCGTCAGGCCGGAAGCCTCGGTCTTTCTGAAACGAACCGTGTCCGATATCATTTCCCACAACTGTTTCCTGAAGACGACCAGTGTGCTCAGGACCGTTGCCGCATGCACAACGATCTCGAACGAGGCATCGGCAGTTTCAATTCCGAAAAGTGTTTTAACTATAACAAGATGACCGCTGCTGCTTACCGGCAGGAATTCGGTAAATCCCTGCAGCAATCCCAGCACCAGCGCTTCAAACCCGTTCATTCCCTTTCGCTTTCTTTATGCGCATGATGGCCACGATCTCAAAAACGAAACCGCCGCATACCAGAACAGGAGCGATTACCATCCGGCGGAAACTGAAAAGAGTTTCCCCGGAAAAGATTTCCGGATCACGAGAACCTCCGCCGGCCATCAATACAAAGCCAAGAGCTATCACTACAAGACCAATGATCAGAAGATAGACGTTCTTCGGGGGAAGTGCGAATTTTTCTTCTGTTTCCTTTTCGATTTTTTTCGTTTTATTCATTTTCCGATCAATAATAAAAAGCGGAAGCCTTCAGCTTCACGACACGGTTCACAACAAAAAAAGTGGATATCCTGCACAACAGTACTCCGGTTACCGCCATAGCCCCGACCACAATCAGGAACATTTGAGGAGAAATAAGCATCAGAATACCCGGAAATTCACGTTGCAACAGGTAAAGAACGCCCATAAGCAGAAGAATGGCAATCAGCGAGGAGATGAATCCCTGGATGAAGGCCTGGGCCATAAACGGTTTTCTGATAAACCGCTTTGTGGCACCAACCAGTCTCATGGTATAAATGGTAAAGCGCCTGGCGTATACAGACAACCTGATGGTATTGTGTATAAGCGCAAATGAAATGATCATCAGGATCAGGATGACCACCCCGAGCACCATGCCGATATTCCTCAGATTCCTGTTTATCAGGGATATCAGGGGTGCCTGGTAGGCAACCTCTTCTATGTGTGGAAATCCTGACAAATACGTTTCCATCCTGGCGATACTGTCGTTGTGTACGTACGGAGCGTTCAGCCTCAGCTCTACGGAAGCAGGCAGCGGGTTGTATTCGAAAATATCCAGAAAATCCGAACCCAGTAACTGCGCCATTTCCCGGGCACCCTGTTCCCGGGATATATAGGCCGCCTCCCGTACGGCGTCCCTGACATACTCCAAAGCAAGCAACTGCTTGACTATCAGAGTAGAGTCCGCATCCTTGATGTCACTGTCCAAAATCACGGAAACGCCCAGATGTTCTTTGAAATAATCGGACACCGTCTTGGCGTGAATGGCAAGAAGCCCGGTTATCCCCATCAATAAAAGCACCAGCGATATACTAATCACCGAGGACAGGTAGGACTGAACAAGCTGCTGATTGATTATATTTTTCTCTTGTTGTGCCATATTTAGAAGATTCAAAGATAATGAAAGTATAAGAAATTTTGCTATCTTTGTGTGATTTAACCGGGTAAAAGCACTATGACCAAAGCCAAAAAGATCCTTTTTGTGAGTTCGGAAATTCTTCCGTTCATGCCACAGACGGATATGTCATATGTTGGCCGTCATTTGCCTCAGGCGGTACAGGAGTCAGGTGGCGAGATCCGTTCTTTCATGCCAAAATACGGATGCATAAACGAACGACGCAACCAGTTGCACGAGGTCATTCGCCTTTCGGGCATGAACATCATTATCAAAGATATTGACCGCCCCCTGATCATTAAGGTCGCTTCCATATCTGCCGCCCGCATGCAGGTTTACTTTATTGACAACGAAGATTATTTCCAGAGAAAGGCCGTTTACAGGGACGGGGATGAAACGTTTTTTGCAGACAACGATGAAAGGGGCATATTTTTTGCTCGGGGTGTACTGGAAACTGTGAAGAAATTGCGTTGGAAGCCGAATATCGTACATTGTCACGGATGGCTGAGTCACCTGTTGCCCCTGTACCTTAAGAAAGCCTACCACGATGATCCCCTCTTCACGAATGCCCGTGTGGTCGTATCACTTTATAACGATCTGACCGCAGAAAGCTTTCATGAGAATATGAAGTCAAAGGTTATCGTCCCCGGTATCAAACCCAAAGATGTGGAACTTCTGGAAGAGCCCACCGCGCTGAATCTCACCAAAACGGCGATCCAGTACGCAGACGGCGTGATCCTGGCAAATCCCGGTGTTGAGAACGCCCTTACTGAGTTCGCCCAATCCCGAAACATTCCCATCCTTCCCTTCGTTAACCCGCAAGACCCTGAAAGCACCTATATTACGGATTACAACCGTTTTTACGATCAAATTTTACAAACCAAATGACAATCAGGGCCTGCAGCATCATCCTTTCCGCTTCCATCCTTTTTTCTCTTGCCTCCTGCGTTCCGATAGACAACCGCACGGGATCGGACTTCATCCCCACAAACCAGGTTTTGTATATCCAGACACGGGACTTTGAAGCCCCCGTATTCACGGCTCTGGCGGACAGTATGAACATGTCGGCTCCGTCCTACCTGCAATTCGGGTCTGTCAATGCTCCCCTTTTCGGGAACACAACAACCGCAGGGCTGGTACAGTTTGCTCCCCATTCCTATCAAAATGAATACGGAGAAGACCCTGTAGTGGACAATATGTTCGTTAACATTCCCATATCCGGCTTTACCCTCTTCAATGACAGTGACAGGTACATCCCGCAGAACGTCTATGTCTACAAACTCATCAGGGACCTTGACCATCTGGCGGTCTATCACGATTCATTCTCATCCGACTACATTGACCCGGTTCCCGTAAACAAACCCGGACACATTTTCCTGGGCAGAGACACACTGCGAATAGACTTTACCGATGCGTTTGCCTATGAGCTGCTGGAAGCAGACTCCATCCAACGGGACAGCCTGGAGGCCTTTACGGCCAGATACAAGGGATTGTACTTTACGACAGAGAAGTATGAAGGTTCCGCTGCCGGAGGCCGGATCAATTATATGGATATTTCCGAAGCCTACATATACCTGAATTACAAATCGGGCGGGGGAGACAGCCTGCTTACGTATTTTTTCAACACGTACGGCACCTATTATAATATATCTTCCCACGAATCTTCCGGCCTGGCAGGCGATCAGCCTGCAAAACATTTGTATTACGAAGGCCTTGCCGGAGTAAAGCCCTGTCTTGACGTTGCAACTCTTATCGGACAGATAAGGAACTGGGGTCTCTCCCAATCTCCCCCTGTAGACACGGAGCGGATCCTGATATCCCGTGCAGAACTGGTCATGCCCGTTGAAATTCCCTCCGGTCAGGATTATTCAGAAGTCAATAAAGCCCCCGGACTGCTATACCCGTGCCGGTTAAGAGCCAACGACTCACTCACCTATTACACCCCCCTGAAAGACATCTACTATCAAAACTCCGGAGGGAAAATGAACCGTTCCCACTGGCAGTATACTTTTGAGATTACTTCCTACCTGCAGGAAATGCTCCGGCAGGATACGGTCACTTCAAGGGACAATCTGTGGATTTTGCCCACCTACTCGGTAAGCACCAATTCCGGAGATACGTATTATGTGGATAATTTCACCTACCGCAACACCCTGCTCAACGGATCCCTTTCGGAAAGGCCGCCGTACGTAAGAATCACGTACGCGATTTTGCAACAATAAGAAAAAATATTACATTTGCAGCCCCTTTAAGACTTCGTAGCTCAGTTGGTAGAGCAAATGACTCTTAATCATTGGGTCGAGGGTTCGAGCCCCTCCGAGGTCACCATGCAACACGTACTTTTGTTGCTTTTTCTGTGTAGCTCTTTTTTGCCCCTCAGGGCACAGGTTTTTCATCTGGAACCTAAAGATTTTCTTAAAAGCATTGAAGAGAATCCGCGAGCACAGGTGCTGGACCTGAGAGATCCCCCGGATTATTCCTTCAAACACATTCCGGGTGCGGTGAATATACAGCCCACAGATGCCTTTTTTCTTGAAGAGGTCCGCAACCAATTGTCCGCCTCGGACACTTTGTTCATTTACTGCCGTATAGGAAACACCAAAGAAGTCTCCCGACTGTTGCTCGACAACGGATATCGTGTGATCTGCAATTTGAAGGGAGGGTCTGTTGCCTGGGATACCTGGCTGGAAAAGGAAAGACGCAGGGAACGAAAAGCAAGGCGCCCCTGAGGGTCCCTTGTTAAATTTCAGACAGCTGCCCGGCCGTATCACGGTCCTGTCCACGGCTGAATTCACGCATCCAGGCCTGCCTGGATGCCTCCTGTTCGGCATCTTTTTTGGAAAGCCCCCTGCCCGTTCCCAGAATACTGCCATCGGAAAAAGCCTCGGCTTCGAACAGGGAAGGTTCTCCCGGTTTCTGCGGAAGCATGTGTACCCTGAAAGAAAGAGATTTCCCCTTTTTCTGGCATCGTTCTACCATACGGGATTTGTAATCGGTTTCCGTACATTCCAACTCCTGCCAGTTTACACGGGAGAGCAAATGCCTCAGCAATACCGTTTTACAGCGCTCAAAGCCGATGTCCAGAAAAATCGCCCCCGAGAGGGCTTCAAACATATTCCCTCCAATGTTGCGGAAATGCAAATCCTTCCCCTTTATATCCATCCATTGGCGCAGTCCGGTCTGCTCGGCAATTCTGTTCAGGGAATCCCGGCTGACTATACGTGAACGCATCTGTGTAAGATATCCTTCGTCGCCGTCGGGGTAACGCAGGTACACCGCCTCGCCCACCACGGCACCCAGGATGGCATCTCCCAAAAATTCCAGTCTCTCGTTGGAATCCTTGTCGTTCACGGCCGCTGAACGGTGTGTGAGTGCAATTTTATATATATCCAGATTTTTTGGCTGAAAGCCGAAACACTCGCTTAGGGCTCTTCGCAAGTCCTTGTCTTTGGGATCTTTATCCGCGGGGCGGAAAAACATTATCAGATTTTTTTGATCAACAGGCTGGAATTGTGTCCTCCAAAACCAAAGGTGTTGGATAGGGCAACCCGCACTTTACGCGGCTGTGCCTGGTTAAATGTAAAGTTCAATCGGTAATCTATAGCAGGATCTTCTTCCTTGAAATTGATCGTTGGAGGTATCATTTCCCGTTCCATGGCACATATGCAGGCAAGTATCTCAATGGCGCCCGTCGCACCCAGGGCATGACCTGCCATCGACTTGGTGGAACTCAGGTTCATTGTATAGGCATGATCCCCGAAAAGATCCCTGATGGCCTTTGCCTCCACAATGTCTCCCAGGGGTGTGGACGTCCCGTGCAGGTTGATATAGTCTACCTCCTGTGGTTTCAGGCCCGACTCCCGGATCGCTTCTTCCATCACACGACGCGCTCCGTCCCCGTCGGGATGCGGTGCGGTTATGTGATAGGCATCGGCCGTCATTCCGGAGCCTCCCACTTCGGCGTAAATTCTGGCTCCCCGGGCTTTGGCGTGTTCGTATTCCTCAAAAACGAGTATGCCGGCACCTTCCCCCATGACAAAGCCGTCGCGTGTTTTGTCAAAAGGCCGCGAGGCCGAGGCGAATTCATCGTTATTTGTAGAGATCGCCTTGGCAGCGTTAAATCCGCCTATACTGGCAACATTGATAGGAGCTTCCGCCCCACCGGTAACGATGATGTTGGCTTTTCCCATCCGGATGAGGGTAAAAGCATCGCTCATGGCATGATTGGAAGTAGAACAGGCAGACACCGTGGCGTAATTGGGGCCGCGGAGCCCGTATTTCATCGAGATCATCCCCGATGCCATGTCAGGGATCATCATGGGAACAAGAAAGGGACTGAACCTGGGGACCGAACCGCCCTTGTAAAATTCCAGGATCTCTTTCAGAAGTGTTTCAATACCGCCTATGCCAGAGCCCACTACAACTCCGGCAAGGTCTTTATCTACAGCGTCAAGGTCAAGACCGCTGTCTTTGATGGCTTCGTCGGTAGCTATTAACGCATACTGTGCGAAAGGATCGTTCCGGTGGGCTTCCCTCCGGTCCAGACCGAACTTCTCGGGATCGTAATCCTTAATCTCGCAGGCAAAGCGGGTTTTGAACAAAGAAGCGTCAAAACGGGTAATCAATCCGGCGCCGGATTTTCCTGCTATCAGGCTGTCAAAATATTCGGGGACGTTATGCCCCAGGGAATTGATCGTACCTATACCGGTGATGACTACCCGTCTGAGCTCCATGGTTTTAAAATTATTCGGCTTTAGCGTTTTCTTCAATGTATTTGATGGCGTCGCCTACTGTCGAAATCTTTTCGGCGGCTTCGTCAGGAATGTTGATGCCGAAAGCTTCTTCAAATTCCATAATCAGTTCTACGGTATCCAAAGAATCCGCACCCAAATCATTTGTAAAGTTAGCAGTGGGGGTTACTTCATTCTCATCTGCACCCAATTTGTCCACGATGATTTGCTTAACTTTTTCTTCAATGTTAACTGCCATAATTCAGTGATTAGTTAATAAATATGTAGTTTAATCGCAAAATTCCACGAACTTTGCAGCCAACAAAGTAAAAAAAATAATTCCAATTTACGAAATCGGCCCCTGCCGTTTCAACCTCCTGCCTCCCCCCGATCAACACAAATCTCTAATAATGAAATCAATGGGAAAAACAAGATGGCACAATTCCGGAGTTCTGCTGATGCTGCTCCTGCTGCTGCACCCGACCTTGGTCCCGGCACAGATCAACCGGGGAGACTGTCCGTTCTATGAGGAATTCAGGACCTTGTCGCTGGAAGACCGCGAAACTCTTGCCTGCAGGGAGATCCTCTCAGGCAATGTTCCCGAATACATGAAAGGGTTCATCCGCATCACTACCCGGCAAAAAGACCTGAACGGGAAACAACACCGTGTCACCCTGCTTGTCAAACCCGACTACCTGACCGTGCTCAGCGGGGGTGTTCCCTTCATTGTCCCCCTCACGCCAATGACTGCCCAAAAAATCGCGGATTCACTGGATTGTTCCCTGCCCACTCCGAAGATCGTTGACATTATCTTCCGGAACGCCCGGGCTACTGCAGAACCGTTCAATTACATCCCCCGTGAACACCGCAACCTGGACCCCGACCTTTTCTTTGACCATTCCCGCGTAATCTTTGCCCAAATGAAAGCCGCCGGTAAAAAACCGGGTACGCTGACCGCCGGAACAAAAAAGGACGTTGTCATGACCAGGGTCCCTCCCAATCCGTCCTGTGGCCTTTAATCAGTGATTAACGGGCCGAGGTGATCTTTGTCTTTATCTCCATGGTCACAGCCATCGTCTGGCTCTGACCTCCCTGTTCCACCACCAGATCTCCGCTCAGTGACTGTGAACCGCTGCTTTCGATCACCCAGCCGCTTTGGGCATCTACCACCGTGGTAGCCTCGCCGTTGCCCGAGATGCGCTCCATGCGCTGAACGGCATCGGATTTCTTGGCTACGGGATCGGGCATGATCACAGATTTGGCAGTCAGGGTAGCCCGGTTCCCGGACAATTCGGTCAGACGTTGCTGTACCGTAATAATGGCTCCCAGTTCCTCGCTGTTTTCCTCGTCGGTCCAAACAGAAGGTATGGCCAGTGCACGGTCGGGAAATTTCGTAAGACCTGCCTGAACAACGCTTTTGATGGCATTCTGGCTGAACATGGACTTGATCTGCTGCATGGCCGTTTCGCGGCGACGGCGGGCGTACTGTGTGGCCAGGGTTTCATCCGCCTGGGTAAAGAAAGTATCCTCGACGGGCATTTGCTCAACAATCTCGCCCTTGCGGGAAATGATCATTTGCAGGGGCTTTCCCATCATGGTCTTAATGGCCTGGCCCATAACATCTTCTCCTTCCGAATCAAAGACCTGGGACTGTCCCTGGCCGCTGGCCGTAATGGTCATTCTTGTAAGACGGGCTTCCACAAGATATCCCTGCTCCACCTCCCGTTCCAGGGTCACTACGGCGCTGATGATCTGATCGGATTGGGTTGTCATCTCTCCCATCATGGGAACCCGTATGGTCGTGGCCTGGCTGACCTCCATGGAAACGGGATACTCCACGCCTTTAACGGGTTTGAATTCCAATGTAACGCTTTGTGCCTGCAGAGAAAGGGTCGCAAACACAAAAAACAAGCTAACGATTCGTTTCATTTCTGATTTCTTTAAATTTCCACAAACTTACAATTTATTCATTAATTAATCTGTCGTTGAATCCTCTTGTTGATGATAATATCCGTTTGGTTGAATCTGGTTTGATATTTGCAACATTTTGCGTAATATTGTGATAAATAGAGAATGCCATTCATTATGAAAATCATAAAATTATTTCTTTTGGCCTTTTGTCTGGTCGGGTTCTCTCACATGTCAGTCGCACAGACCTCCATAGATGCCGAAGCTTCCATTACTTTGGGAGCAGACGTCCGTGTTGAAAAAATCAGTGATCTGCATTTCGGCGACATAATGGGCCAGCCGGTGGGCGGGGCAGTCAGGGTAAATCCGTCGGACGGAAGCGTTGTAAATGTTTCCGGGAATTTCCAGCTCCTCGGCAACAGCACTGCCGCCATTTTCCAGGTTTCCGGCACTTCGGGGCAGTCCTTTCTGATTGCCTCGGGAAGCTACCCCGCACAAATCACATTGAGGAACGAACAGGGAAATACCATGATCGTCAACAATTTTCAAATCATTCCCTCCAGCGGAAATCTGGACAACACCGGCACCGCTCTCATAAAACTCGGTGGCACTTTAAATATAGGTGCAAGCCAGCCGGCGGGGAATTATACCAACACCACAGACCTTACGGTAACCATTTCTTTCCAGTAAGAAACGGGTTGCAATACATCTTAACCAACGTTATGAACAGAACATTCTTATTTATGATGATGCTGACTGGCTCACTGGCGCTGAACGGTTGCAGCGAGAACGCTGACAGCAAGACTCCCCCGATAGGAAAAAACACGGACATCCTGGAAAACGACCTGCTGGACCCCATTGTCCTGAATCATTTCGGACGTGTGTCCGACCCGCAGGTCTCTCCTGACGGAACAAAAATCGTGTACGGGGTCACCTATACCTCTATTGAACAAGACAAGCGGAACAGGGAGCTTTTTGTCATGGACACAGACGGAAACAACAACCGCCAGATCACAAGCACCGATGCGGGAGAATCCAATGCCCGCTGGCTGGACAATGACCGTATGCTGTTTCTGAGCGGAGGGAAACTGTGGATCATGCAGGCCGACGGCTCCGGACGACGGGAGATCAAAGGAACGGAAAGGAGCATTGCGGAATTCAGCCTTTCCCCCACTCACGACAGGATTCTTTTTATCTCTGCCGTCAAATCGGGCGTCAGGCCCGATGACCTTTACCCGGATCTGGACAAATCCTCGGGACGTGTAATAGACGACCTGATGTACCGTCACTGGGACTGCTTCGTGGAAGAGATCCCCCATGCTTTCGTTGCCGCCTTTGACGGAGAATCCCTGTCTGAAGAGGTTGACCTGATGGCAGGCCTGCCTTACGAACTGCCCACGTTGCCCTTCGGGGACATAGGTGAATTGTGCTGGAGTCCGGACGGCAAAAGCATAGCCTATTCCTGCCGCAGACTCACCGGCGTTGATTACGCGGTATCCACCAATACAGATATTTTCCTCCGGAACCTGGAAACCGGAAATGAGACCAACCTGAGCGAGGGTATGAAAGGATACGACACCGCTCCCCGTTTCTCTCCTTGCGGAACCTACCTGGTCTGGAACAGCATGGAACGGGACGGTTACGAAGCCGATAAAAACCGCCTGATGCTCTATTCCCTTGCAGACGGTTCCGTTACCGACCTTACCGCCGGTTTCCGGTACAACGTGGAAAGCGTAACGTGGATGAAGGACAGCAAAGGCCTTTTCTTCACCTCGTGTGCCGAAGGGATCACCCACGTTTTCGCCCTGGACCGGGGCACGGGCAAGATCCGTCAGATCACCTCGGGCTGGTACAATTGCGGCCCCATGCAACTTACCGGCAATCCTTCCGAAGGAGAACAACTCATAGGCACCTATGTTTCCCTGTCCATGCCCGCCGAGCTCGTTTCCATTGATCCCGTTTCGGGTGAATACAAACAGCTTTCCTTTGAAAACAGCCATTTGTTGGACCAGCTGACCATGGGTCAGGTGGAAGAACGCTGGGTCACCACCACCGATAACAAGAAAATGCTTACCTGGGTGGTTTACCCGCCCCATTTTGATCCCGACAAGAAATATCCCGCCGTGCTTTTTTGCGCCGGAGGCCCCCAGTCCACCCTGTCGCAGGGATGGTCCTACCGCTGGTGCCACCAGCTGATCGCCGCCAACGGCTATATTGTCATCCTGCCCAACCGCAGGGGCACAACGGCCTTCGGCCAGGAGTGGACGGAGCAGATAAGCGGCGATTATGCCGGCCAGAACATGCTGGACTATCTGAGCGCCGTGGACCACATGAAGCGGGAACCTTTTGTGGACGGAAACCGGATCGCTGCCGTGGGCGCCAGTTACGGAGGGTATTCCGTGTTCTACCTGGCCGGTAACCACAGTGAACGTTTTGCCGCCTTCATAGCGCATGCCGGCATATTCAACACGGAACACATGTACATGACCACCGAAGAAGTCTGGTTCCCGCACTGGGACAACGGGGGTGCACCCTGGGACAGAAACCCCGTGGCCGTGAACCATTACGCCCAATCTCCTCACAAAAGGGTGCAATTCTGGAACAAACCCATCCTGATCACGCACGGGGAACTGGATTACCGCGTTCCCGCCGATCAGGCCATGGCTGCGTTCAATGCCGCCAAACTGAACGGGGTTCCTGCCAGACTGGTGCTCTTCCCCGATGAGAACCACTGGATCCTGAAAGCACAGAACAACATTCTCTGGAACAGGATCTTTTTTGAATTCCTGGACAAATACCTTAAATGATCGCCCAGAAAGCGGTCATTAAGGGGCAAACGTAAAAAGATCGCAGGACAATTTTCACTTTTTATCTTTTACGCCATCTTTCCCGGTCCGGTGTTATAAATTTGTTGCATATAACCACAATAAAAAAGTATTATGGAATTATCTGTCAACAAAGTAGAACTGATGGGACGCGTTGGCGCAGATCCCAGAATAGGTCAATCCGAAGAGGGAAGAAAAGTAATGAATTTCAATCTGGCCACGGGAGAAGTGGTGAAAACCACAGACGGGACACTCAAGGAAGAAACCACATGGCACCGCATCGTTGCCTGGGAAGGAAAAGATATCGCTTCTTTTGACACGGTCAGGAAAGGTTCGCGGCTCATGATCACAGGAAAGATCCGCACCAATGTCTTTGAAAAGGACGGTCAGCCCAGGTATATCCAGGAGGTCCTTGCACAGACGCTGAAAGAAGTGACTTCGAGCTGAAAAATTACCTACATTTGCAGTCAGATGTAAGAATGTACCCGTATGCCAAGAGATCTTTTCATATACAACACCCTTTCCAGGGAAAAAGAAAAATTTCAACCGCTGGTTCCCGGGCACGCAGGACTCTATGTCTGCGGCCCCACTGTTTACGGTGATCCGCACCTGGGACATGCCAGGCCCGGCGTGGTGTACGATGTGTTCGTCAGACTGCTCAAAGACCTGGGATACAAGGTCCGTTACGTCCGCAACATTACCGATGTGGGGCACCTGGAAAACGACTCTGATTCGGGGGAAGACAAGATCAACCGCAAAGCGCGGCTGGAAGAGCTGGAGCCTATGGAGATCGTTCAGTATTATACCATCCGTTACCACCAGGCTATGGCAGCCCTGAACACCCTTCCGCCCAGCATCGAACCCAGGGCATCGGGGCATATCACAGAGCAGATTGCCATGATCCAGCAGATCCTGGATACCGGGATGGCCTATGAGATCAACGGATCCGTATATTTTGACGTGGAACGGTACAACCGGGAACACCGTTACGGGATCCTGTCCCGCCGTGTACTGGAAGACCTGCAGACCAATACCCGGACCCTGGACGGGCAGGATGACAAACGCTCCCCCTTCGATTTCGCACTCTGGAAGAAGGCTGCTCCCGAGCACATCATGCACTGGCCCTCCCCGTGGAGCGAAGGATTTCCCGGATGGCACCTGGAATGCTCGGTAATGAGCTCCAAATACCTGGGGCAGGTATTCGACATTCACGGCGGAGGCATGGACCTGCTCTTTCCCCACCACGAATGTGAACTGGCCCAGAACACCGTTACCCGCGGGGAACACAGCGTCCGGTACTGGATGCACAACAACCTGATCACCATCAACGGCCAGAAAATGGGCAAATCCCTGGGAAACTTTATCACGCTGGAAGAACTTTTCAGCGGAAAGCACCCGCTTCTTACACAGGCATTCCACCCCATGACCGTCAGGTTCTTTATCCTGCAGGCCCATTACAGGGGCCCGCTGGATTTCAGCAACGATGCCCTGGTCGCAGCGGGCAAAGGCCTTAAACGATTGCTGCAGGCACGCCTCGTGCTGAAAAAGATACCGGTTCAGGAAGGACTGGCGGCCTCGGACACGTTGGCGGAAATGGAAGAAAAGATCTACAGGGCCCTCTGCGACGACCTGAACACCCCGGTTGCCCTGGCCGCCCTTTTCGATATGGCGGGATGGATACAGGCAACTTCGGACGCACGGAAACCCATTGCCCCTCAGGACAGGGACGTGGCCGAAAGGATCTATGACCGTGTGGCAGAAGGTATCCTGGGCCTGAAAGAAGAAACGGCACAGGACCACCTCCCCCTGGTGGAAGGACTCATAGAAATGATCCTGGAGTTGCGTACCCGGGCCCGCTCCCGTAAGGAGTGGAGCGAATCGGACAGGATCCGTGACAGGCTCTCTGACCTTGGCGTCAAGATCAAAGACAGCAAAGACGGTACGGACTGGGAATTTTGAATGACCCTAAAGGCAAAGAGGGATACTGTCGCCTGTCAGTATCCCTCTTTATTTCGTGGCGCGATCAATAGATCTTCTGTTTGCATGAAAAAATTCCGCGCGCTCACTGTGTTCGTTCTCTTTTATATACTCAAATAACGTTCCATAAACATTCCCCAATCCAAAAAACCCCCAAATCGTTCAAAGATACATTCCCTGAAATGTTATTTTATTGAATATTAGTGACTTAATTTATTTTCAAAAACCGTTGACCCCTGTAATAGAACCTCGTTGTGGGGAATATGAGGTCGCTTTTTGGGGAATAATTCCCCATATTGCCTTTTTTAAGCTGCTTTGTCCCGCCCGGATTTTCTTCATATCTTAGTCTCATGAAACCCGACGTAGGTTTTCGCCTTAAGATCATTTTCAGTTACCTGTTGCTGGTGGCCCTGGCCATCGCGACCGGATGGTATGTTTACAGACACGTATATCCATTCCTGTTTCAAAGCGAAGACCGTCGGGAAGAGATCCTGGAACGCAGTCTGCTCATCAGCAATACCATTTCGTTACTGTACGAAGCCGAATGGCTGGGAACGCGGTTTATCCAGGATCCCAAGGCCGAGAATTACGACCTGTACCGCAATGCGCTCGACAAGGTGGACCTGATGCTCGATTCGCTGGGCAGGGGCACGGTCATGGAACGCCAGCTCGAAATCCTGGAGGGAATTGACAGCCTGTTGATATACAGGGACACCAACATTCGCCAAATTGCACAGCAGCAAAGCGAGCTCAGCCGGAGAAGCAGCCGCGAGGTGCAAAAGAAAGTTGATCGGGCACTCCCGCAGCTGCCAACCATGACACAAGTTCCCAAACTTGCCGAGGTAACCTCCCGCCCCATGCCTCCGGTCGTGATCCGGGAAGAGATCATCTACGACACCATCACTACGGCGGTGCGCAGGCCCCGGCAAACGTTCTTTGAGCGCCTGGGGAACGCGTTTTCCCCTTCCCGCATGCAGGACAGCATCACCGAGATCAAACAGATCCGCCGGACCATCACCGACTCTCTTGTCCGGATCATTCCCGGCACTCCGCAACCGGTCGCCCAGCAGACCACCAGCCGCGACACCGTGGTGCAGGCGGTATTGCGGGTGCTGGATGATGTGGAGGAAGAACGGCAACGACAGATGAGGGCCATCTCCATCCAGCTGGAACAGCTCATTGAAACGGACCGGGCCCTGAACCTTCAGATTAATAAATTGCTGGAAGAACTTAACCAGGAATGGTTCAGCAGCACCCTGAGCGCTCTGGAAACCCGCAGGGCTTCGCTGGAACAGGCAGGCAGTTCCCTCTCCATCCTGGGAGTCGCCGCCCTGTTCATCATCCTGCTTTCCACCCTGCTCATTTTTACGGACCTGAACAAAAGCCGCAGGTACCGCAGGGATCTGGAAGTGGCACGCAACCGTGCCGAAGACCTGATGAAAAGCCGGGAAAAACTGCTCCTGACCGTTACCCACGACATCAAGGCCCCGCTAAGCGCCATCATCGGGTACCTTGACCTGCTGCGCCATCCCTCCGACAAGAGTGCGGAACAGCAATTGAAAGAATACCTGGATCCCATGATGCACTCGGCCGGACATGTCATGGAACTGCTGGCCAACCTGCTGGAATATTACCGCCTGGAGGCACACAAGACACAATTGAATCCCGTGGTCACCCCCCTTCGCAGGCTGTTCGAGGAAGCCATAGCCGTATTCACCCCCACGGCCAACAAAAAAGGGGTCACGCTCAGCCTGCACACAGCCGTACCGCCTTCCCTGTGTGTGATCACAGACCCGCTGCGTGTACGGCAGGTGATCCTGAACCTGTTGTCAAATGCCGTAAAATTTACCGACAAAGGGCACATAGACCTGCACGTTTCGCTGGACGGAACGGAACTCTTCTTTTCCGTTTACGACACAGGGACGGGCATTTCGCCGGAGGCCCAGCAACGCATCTTTGAAGAATTCATGCGCGTGGAAACTTCCCGGTCCCCGGACAAGGAAGGTGTAGGCCTGGGATTGTCCATAGTTAAGCGCATTGTGGACCTGTTCAAGGGAAACATCACCATTTCGGGGAATGAAGACTCGGGCAGTACCTTCAGTGTATCCATTCCCGTCGAACGGACAGAGGAACAGGCCCGGGAGCAGGACCTTGCGGTCCAGCCGGTCTCCCCCGGACCATCCCCCGACCCCTTGCGGGTTTTGGTGGTTGACGACGACCCGGCCCAATTGTCTCTGTCTTCTGAAATGTTGCGGCTGTCCGGGCACCTGGTGGCCACTGCTTCCGGGGTACAAGCCGCCCTGGCATTGATAAGCACCCTGCCTGTCGACGTTGTTCTGACGGACATCCAAATGCCCAACGGAAACGGATTCCTTCTCCTGGAACAGATACGCCGCATAAGCCGGGTCCCGGTAATAGCCGTTACCGCCAACGGCCTCTATTCTTCACAGCATTTCATGGAAAAAGGGTTTGCTGCCCACCTTCCCAAACCCTTTGTAAAGGCCCAGCTGAACCGGGTCCTGGCACCTCTTGACCCGTTGGTCCCATACGACCTGTTCTCCCTGTCCGATATGGGAAAAATGGTGGAAGGAGACCTGGATGCGGTAACACAGGTACTGCGTGTATTCTTTGCCGCCGCAGGCGACAGTGTCAATGCCATGGAAGCAAGCCTGGAACAGGGGGATTACGGACGCATAGGCTCCATTGCACACAAAATGCTGCCCATGTTCCGGCAGCTTCGGTCCCCGCTGGTAAAAGATCTTGAAATCCTGGAACGCTCCGGAAAAGAAGACCCCTCCAGGATCAGACGGGTCATCCGGGAATCGCGTGCTTTACTCCAGGTGATAAAGCTTCATTTTATTATATAGTGTCTTGCGGTCCACCCCCAGAAGGCGCGCGGCCCGGGTACGGTTGTTCCGGGTACGGGCCAGGGCTTCCACAATCATCTGGCGTTCGTGCTGCTCTTTCAGGGTATGGGCATCCTGCCCCTGGCGGGGCACAGGTCCCTCGCTAATCTCTTCGGGCAGGTCCGCCGCCGTGATCAGGGGCCCTTCACTCAGAAGTACGGTGCGTTTCACCACATTGAGCAATTCCCGCAGGTTGCCCCGCCAGCCGTAAGACAACATCAGCTGTTCTGCCTCGGGGGAAAAACCGGAGATCTGCTTTTTCATCTGCCGGTTGGCATATTCCAGGAAATGACGGGCGAACAGCAGGATGTCCTGTCCCCGCTCCTGCAGACGGGGAATCTGAAGCTGAAACTCGTTGATCCGGTGGTACAGGTCCTCGCGGAACCTGCCTTGTTCTATCATTTGCTTCAGATCCACGTTGGTAGCCGTTATGATGCGGATGTTCACCTCCACAATGCGCGAACTCCCCACGGGCTTGATCACGCCTTCCTGCAATGCCCTCAAAAGCTGCATCTGTACATCAGGCGACAGGTTCCCTATCTCGTCCAGGAACAGCGTTCCCCCGTCGGCCGTCTCGAACGCCCCTTTCTTGTCGCTGATGGCCGAGGTGAAGGAGCCTTTCAGGTGCCCGAACAACTCGCTCGAGGCAAGGTCCCTGGGGATCGCCCCGCAGTCGAGTGCCACAAAAGGACCGTCCCTGCGGGAACTGTTCTGGTGGATGTGGTTGGCCACGTATTCCTTCCCTGTCCCGCTTTCTCCCGAGATAAGCACCGACAGGAGCGTGGGGGCCACCAGCATCATATAATCGTAGAGCTTGAGCGAAGCGGGACTGTCTCCTTTGATAAAAGGGATGCGTTCGTGGGGCTTTTCCTTTTTCCGGAGCACCTCATCCATTTTTTCTCTCAGTACCACGGGGTCCACGGGTTTTTCCAGGTAATCTGCCGCTCCCATCCGGATGGCCTGTACGGCGGTCTGGATATCGGCATACCCTGTCATAATGAACACCGCACTGTCGGGCGAGGTTTCCCGGATCCATTTGAGCAAAGTCAGGCCGTCAGTGTCGGGCAGCCGCAGGTCACAAAGGACAATGTCATAGACCTGCGCCTGTATGGCCTTCATGGCCTCGCCGGCGGAAAGAACCCCTTCTGCGCGGAACCCGGCCTTTCCAAGCCACGTCTTCAACAGGGTGTTGAAAGCCGCGTCGTCTTCTATGATCAGTATTTTCACCATGAGTACAAATGTAGAAAATATTTTTTTGTATCTTTGGCCCTATGAAAGGTGCCATATTATCCTTCTTATTATCTGTCACTTTGTTCTTAACGGGATCTCTCATGATCTACGGACAATCCGGCACCAAGTATGTCCCGCTGACAGCCCAGCTGGAAATTGAAGTGATCGTGCCCTTGTCCATATCTAAAGAGGCCAACCTCTCTTTTGGTTTTGCATCTCCCGGTAACGGGACCGGATACGTTACCATCCTCCCGGCCGAAAATCCGCAACGGACCGCTTCGGGTGTTGCCACCCTTTTGCCCAGCGGATCCGGGATCGTTTCCGCCGCCAAGTTCAGGGTGACCGGCGCTCCCGGGGCACAGGTCAATATCAGCGTGCCCGACTATACATTCCCCCTGTATCATCAGGGCGGCACCACTTCGGTCAATCTCAACCTGACGGGATCTTCCAACAGCCTGCAACTGGGACCCGCCGGGGATGGTGTGTTTTATGTAGGCGGCACGGTCACCATGTGGTGGGGTCAATCCCTGGGCGTTTATTCCGGGACCTTCAATGTAACCGTTTGCAACAATTAATTCAGGCTTGTCATTGACCAAACAAGTCGTTTGGTAGATAAAAACCTCCTTTCTGTTGAAACCATTTTCACCTTATGCGGGGAGGGCATATCTTTGCATCACGTTTACGATTTTAGTTTAAAAAATTTAACAATATTCATTATGAAAACAACAATCTTAAAATTCTTCACGCTCTCTGCAGCCATCTTCGCTTTCTCAACAATTTCTTTCGGACAACAAGAAGGAACAGCCTCTGCCACCAGTAGTGTGACTATAATCAAACCCATTACCATAACGAAGGTAAGAGATCTGGTTTTTGGTAGCATAGTATCTTCAAGCACGAATGATGTAGACGTAGTTGCAACTGCTGTTGAAAACACAGTAGTAAGTACAACAGGTTTTGGTGTGAATGAAGGAGACCCATTATCTGTTACCGGAGATACTCGCACCTCGGCACAGTTTGACATAACGGGTGATGCCAATGAAACTTTTTCTATTGTACATGACGCAACAGTTACAATGGCTGGACCTGGAGCTTCGATGACAGTGACTCTTTCAAAAAATTTAAACAACAGTGGTAACGCACTCAGCTTAGGAGCTGCTACTCTATATATGGGAGGATCATTTACAATTCCTGCCGACCAGACTGAAGGTCTATATTCAGGTCAATTTGATGTTACCGTAGCTTACGAATAATTAGTCCCCCTCCCCTTGAAATATATTTCCTCGGTCGCTCCTTCCGCCTGGATGGAGCGTTCCGGGGAAAAATCAAAAAAAGACAAACTAAAAAATCACCCCTATGAAAAAGCTGA
>Ga0265294_10000062_pt1 | contig 115848 bp, 84 predicted proteins | sample MunlanPumphouse3_FD_192504 | JGI IMG/M metagenome (GOLD analysis project Ga0265294, IMG submission 192504) | Groundwater microbial communities from a municipal landfill in Southern Ontario, Canada - Pumphouse #3 | ecosystem: Environmental > Aquatic > Deep subsurface > Groundwater | place... | reverse complement strand
GATGATGAGATAATTATGGCGATGAAAAAGCTGAATAATCGACCTAGAAAAACGCTTGGTTATTTAACACCAAATGAAGTATTTTTTAAGAATTATAAAATTGCACTTACTACTTGAATCTAGGAAGCTTTAAAAATCAATATCATTTTTCGAAAAAAATGGACATTGGTTTGATTTTTAGATTGGAAATGATATATTTAACAAGAAGAGCAAATATTTTTTATTTAAATCTAAGAGAGATATGGTATTATGAGCCCCATGCCGATCAATGAGATGCTTAATGCTTCATCACTTCTGATATCATTGCTTTTCATTATTATTTTTATTTTTTTCGGGCGCTTGGAATATAAAGTTCGTATTTTAATGATCCTTGGATTTAGCCTTATTGCTCTTTCTGTTTTATATGATATTTTTCTTAGCTATAAGTTTTATATGGCAGTGATCTGGATCTTTCCTTTTGTTATGGTGAGCTATTTCCTTTTTTATCCACTTTTCTATCATTACATATTAAATTTTTTCAATGAGGGTAAAAAATTGATCTTGGAGAAGAAAAAATTTCTTTTTTCAGCTCTGATGGCTATCTTAATTTTAGTTTTTTATCTTCCTGCAGGGTTAAATCAAAAGATGGTTTTTGTACAAGAGCCAAGGCTTATTGATTTTTCGATTAATCCTTCATTGAGTGCTTTCAATTTTCTGGTATTTTTCTTTTACTATTTTCAAGCACTTTGGTTTATTTTTCAATTTTGGAAACTCTATAAAATAAATAAAAAACAATATTTCGATGCTTCTTCCCGCTATGTTCCAAAGTGGTTATTTTTGACACTATGTACATGTTTGATCTATGAACTATTTTTATCAATATTCCTGATTATTACTCCCTCTCTTAGTTCGCCATGGCCTCAGCTTGTTTTACTTTTTATTATTATTTTCATCGGTTTGTTAGGCTTATATCATGATAATATTGTTTTGATGTTAAAAATGGAAAAGATGGCCAATAACTTGCCTTTGTCTAATTTCAAGAAAAATAATAAGGTAAATGTATTTAATTCAGTCAGGGAAGAAGAGTTGCGCAAAACTCTCGATGAACTGATGATTGAAGAGCAGCTTTTCCGAAACCCCGGACTTAAACTTGAACATTTAGCTAAACGCTTGCATATTCCCAAACAGCAGTTCTCGGCATTTATTAACCAATCTTATAAGATGAATTTTACTCAATTGGTCAATAAATATCGAATAGAATATGCTAAATTGGTACTTCGCTCTTCTTCACAAGAAAATTCACTGGAACGGCTCTACCCTGATTTTGGTTTTTATAGTCGCTCGACCTTTAATAGGGTATTTAAGGACAGGACCAACCAGTCCCCTGCTGAATTTCGCCAAAAGATTAAAAACTGAGCTTTCCTAAAATATATTTTGATAAAGTACACGACTTTTTTCCTCTATTGATTATTATTAATTTTCATTGAGCTACAAATAGACCAAAGGAGATTTATTATGAAAAAATACGTGATATTTATAGTAGCATTGTTATTGTGTGGTGTACTTTTCGCAGTGGAATTTGAACATGCTTATGGTTATTACAGTTGTTTTGATGATATTCGTCGGAATGAACGAGGCTTTGAAGCCATTCCCACTTTAGATGATGCTTATGCGGTTGTAGGATATACCACCACTCTGGAAGGTGATCGTGATGTTATTTTAGTAAAAACAGATGAAAAAGGCGACACTCTGTGGACTCGATGCTATGGTGGCGAATATGATGATTTTGGTCGCTCCATCAAGCAGCTTAGTGATGGTAGTTATGTGATCCTGGCAAATTCGAAAAGTTTTGGTGCAGGTAATAGTGTTAATTGGTGGACCATTCGCGTTGGGGCGACAGGTGATATAATCTGGCAACATAACACCGGAAATGAGGGTACTGACACACCAGCTCGAGTTTTGGTATCGTCAACAGATGCAATCTATGTAGCAGGAACCTATTATGGCGGCGCAAAAACCACGCTGAAAACTTATGATGGCTATCTGGAAAAGCTGAATACAGCTACCGGCGAGAGGGAGTGGGTGGAATCCATTCATTATGGAACTCATGAATATATTAATAATGCTGCTTTAAGTGCTAATGGTGATATTTTACTGATCGGTCATATGAATGACATGGACAGTGAAAATTTGCCTACCACCTTTGTTGTGCGGGTAAGTCCTGCCGGTGACAGACGCTGGCTGACAAAATACTCCAACGAACGAGCGAATCATGGTTATGGTATTACCGAGCTTCCCAATGGAGAACTTATAACGGTCTCGTCGATTGATCTTTTTTGGAGCGGTTGTGGCACTAAACAAAAAGGTCATTTCAAACGCCTTTCTTCCACAGGTGTGGAGCTACATAGTGCCAATTTTAATAGCTGCGGTGAATATATTCCTCGCGATGTTATAGCTGTTTCTGAAGAGGAATTTGTCGTGGCAGGCTATGGCGGTCGCGTTGGTAACGGAGGTTCGCAGACATCTATTTTAGCGAAATATGATACGACTATGACAGAGTTATGGATTCGCGCTTTTGGTGGAAAGACACACACGAATGGTTTTTATTCTGTGTTTCAGGCAGAGGACGGCGGATTTATTGCCGGCGGTTATCTTACGATGAAGCACACTGTTGGTACCACGTCCTATTATGATGAGCAGCTTAGCATTCTTAAGACAGACGCCGATGGAAAAGCGGATCAGTTTTATGTTTCAAAAGACACTATTGATTTTGGGAGAATTCCTGTCGGTACAAGCGTCTATGATACGGTTTTTTATACGAACCGTGGCTTTTATCCCGTTCAATTTTCTAATGCTATAGACCATGTTTACCATACACCGATTATAATTCATAGTGGGCTATATGGAAAAACCGGACACCCTTATTATGGAAATGGGAAACTCCAGCCACATGCAGCAGATACGGCTTGGACAATATTTAAATTTACACCAAGCGATACACTCAGCTATGAGAATAAAATGGGTATGTATTGGGATTGGATCTCTTGGAGTATGAATAATTGGTTTTATGCTACTATCCTTATGGGAGAGGGAATTAGTGGAACGACAGTGATTTCAGACGATAGAACCCCGCTAAGTTTTGAGCTAGGACAAAATTATCCTAATCCTTTCAATCCAAGTACTACATTAGAATACGGTCTCTCGGAAATGGCCGATCTAAAATTATATATTTTTGATGTAACAGGTCAAAAAATGAGAGAATGGTCCATTGCAAATCAGCAACCGGGTTATCACAAAGTGATCTGGGATGGAAGAGATATGAGCGGCAACATTGTTTCAGTTGGAGTGTATATTGTTAGTCTGCAAGTAAGAGAGTTTTTGAGCAGCAGGAAGATAGTCTTTATAAAATAAGCTAGTCCACGAATACAGATCGGTCCAAATAGTTTTTGCTTATTAAACGATCTATGGGAAGCCTTGAGTTTTTAGATTTTCGCAAGTAATACTTTTTTCGATTTTCGTCAAAGCGTGATTCAGGGAGTTTGAGCCAAACTCAGAAACAAAGTTTGAGCCAAACTCGAAAACAAAGTTTGAGCCAAACTCAGAAACAAAGTTTGAGCCAAACTCAGAAACAAAGTTTGAGCCAAACTCAGAAATAAAGTTTGAGCCAAACTCGAAAACAAAGTTTGAGCCAAACCTCCAAGACCGTAGGTGCTCCTGGAGCATACTAATTATAGCTCGACTAATTCGACTCTGCGGTTTCTTGCTCTTCCATCTTTAGTTTCATTGCTTGTTCGTGGAGAAACAGAGCCAACACCATAGGGAGTAAGCTGCTCTTGCCTGATGCCATGTTTTCTTATCAAAATCTTTATCATGGAATTCGCACGGTCTTCAGATAAATTGACATTAGCGTTAAAGTCCCCCGTATTATCCGTGTGACCAACTATCAAGAATTTTTTATCCGGGTTCTCTTTTAAGTACTTGGCAATAATCGCTAATGCGGCAGAGGATTCATTTTTTACTTCAGATTTTCCGACATCAAAGTAGATGTCATAAATGGCGACCCTACCGCTCTTTGCTATACCCTCATTTAAAACATTTAGTGATACATTTCCCATGTCCATGGGTTTTGCCAGTATAGTTACTAAAGAATAATATGTTGCATTATCTATGGTGGCAGAGGCTACAGAGATAAAGATGTCATTAGAAGCTGTTAATACTTTTCCTACAAGATATTCTTCTGCAACGCTAGGAAAATACATGTATTCGTATTGATTGTGGTTCACGCGGCCATAGGTAAAAAAGTCTCGCATAAAAGATATTCTCTCACCACTTATGGCATCTCTGTACCTATTGGCATTTCTTGAAAGATAGATAATGCTACCCCCTTTATCGGAAATAGCTTTCTCGTAATTTTTTATGATTTCGTAAGCTGAAATAGTATCAGCTACTTTGCAAAATTGTCTGCGAATTTTACCGTCAATAGCTTTATGAGAGCGTGGACCTGTTAAGTAATAATGTGTTTCATAGCCAATATTATCATCATATATTTTTTTGCTGCCACGAAAAAGTGAAATGATTTCTTCTGGTTCTTGAGCAAATATAGGGTCTGAGAAAAACAGGGAGGATAAGAATAGGAGCGATATCAAGATTAGAATTTTCTTCATGATCTAATCTCCTTTTTTTCTTTAAGAGCTGTGATCCATTCATGATAAAGATCTCAACTTTACTTGATCATCATTCTTTCAATAAAAATCAGGGACAAAAAGCATTTATACATGAGCTTTTAGACATTAATGGCTTTTTTCTGGAAGGTTGTAATAAGCGGATTATTTTTATCTTTTTATTCAGCTCATTTTATGTGGTCAATTACAAGAAGTTAAAAGAATATGCGCTTTCAGGCAAGATTTTTTAGTAAATACATTAAAAAAACAAAAATAGCAAAAAATCTGCTTTGACTCATTTTTGCTATTAATTCAGTTTGTTTGATAAAAATAGAGTGTTATTAACTCATTAGCTGTTTTATAATTGTGCTAACTTTATGCTTTTATCCCAAAGTTCGTATGCGACTTTTTTATCCAGAGCCGGTGGTGAAGGTTCTTCCAGAGTAGTTAAATTAAAGAATTTTGCAGTGATGCCTTCAACTTCCTTTGAAACTCCGAGATAATACAGAGCTTCTGCAGAGATATTAGTGTCTTTTAAGTTTTTATCAAGAAGATGTTTTCTAAAAGAACGATAAATTTTTCCATTTTCCTTTCCTGTCTGCGATTTAACAGCACCGGGATGCATGGAAATAATAGTAACACCTGAATCTTTAAATTTTTCTTCGAAAGTGAACATGGATAAAAGTTGTGCGACCTTTGCTGTGCCGTAGCTTTTTAAACCGGTATATTTATGTTTTTCCCAGTTAATATCATCAAGATGAATTCCCCAGGCGGCAAAGCGATGACCTTCTGAACCAACAAAAATGATGCGGGCTTTTCCCTGAGCTTTTAGTTTATTCATTAAACGATAATTGATGATAAAAGAAGAAAGATAATGAACAACAAAAACCTTTTCAATTCCGTTAGGATTTATCTCTTTTTTGGTAAGAAAAATACCTGCATTATGTATGAGCACATCAATGGGGTCTTTTATTTTGACCAGTTCATCTGCTACATTATGAATATCTTTCAGAATGCTGAGATCTGCGATTTTATAGTCGCATTTTACGCCAAATTCATCCTCGATTTCCCGGCAAAGCTTTTCTGACTTTTGGATATTGCGATTTATGGTAAGCAGATTTGCTCCCATAGAAGCATATTTTCGGGCTGTGTGATAACCAATTCCCGATGTAGCTCCTGTTATCACAACAAGTTTGCCTTTGTAGTCATCAGAACAAATTTTGGGTTTTGCACTATTGTTCTTGATCATTGCAAAGATGTTAGACCACTTATATTCTTTAAAATATTTTTTTATACCACTTTTTTTCATAATTATTAACCAAATTTTTTAGCCATGAATTTTCTATATCTCGGACCGAATTTTGGAATATTATCAAAAATATCTCCCCAAAGATCATAGTAATCTCTTTGTTCTAAGATCTTATCTTTATCAAGGTCAATAACAAGGCGGCTTGATCCATAAAGAATAGAGCTGGGATATTTCTTAAAACTCAAGGTCATTTCCCATTCTATAAAAATAATATTATCGGCCATTGCCGCATTTTTTACTTCCATTTTAAGGTCTTGCGAACGGTTTGCCAGACGTTCGGTCAAGGCTGTGAAATCTTCAATTCCACGAACTGCCTGAACTGTATCTTTAAAATAAATATTTTCATCATAATATGGAAGAATATGCGACCAATCAGGCTTACCTTCGGTATTGTAGGTTTTAGACCACAATTCTCGTATAAGTTCAAGTGTTATCTCTTTTTTTTCTTCCACAACTTCTTTTTTGATTTCTTTGTTTTCCATGTTTTACCACTTGTTATATTAATAATATTTAGGGCTGCATTTTTGAGTCATATTGCCCTTTATTTCAAAAATTCTTTTTTCTATAGAAGGGGCTGAGAACCTTTCTTCTGCATTATTTGAAAAGCCAAATCCTTCCTTGGGAATGCCCAGCCAATTGGTATCAAGCTTTTCGTTTTTATTTTCATCATGAAAATACTGAAAGGTATATTTTCCGGCTTTAAGGTCGGGAATGATCATAATGCATTGATTATTCAAAGGTGGCTGAATAATCCCTAATTGTTTTTCTCCCTGCTCATTGCAGAATTCTAAAAGGATCTGACCATTATCATTTTTTAGGTCATTTATTTCAATGCTCAAAGTAAACTGAGCCAATAATGTCAGGGGAATAAAAGAGAAAACAAGAAAGAGGGCTAGTAAATTTTTTAATTTGTACATTTTGATTTACTTTCTTGATATAAGGTTCAAGGTATAAATACAAGTGATATTTGTTTAATATTTTCTTTTGGGGCGATATGCGACATGTTGTTTTAATTTTTCACTGTGTTTCGCTTATCTAGGTGATAAGTAATTTTAGCGAGATTTTTTGAGCGACCTGTGTATAGATTTAGTGTTGCAATTTTCCTTAATTTTGTAAATATAACTAAGCTTGCTTCTTCTTGCAAGTAAATGTTTTGTGAAAACCGGAGAAAGAGAATGAAAACCAAAACAGTTTAATTGTCTTGGCATTGGAAAAATGGCCCAACGCTAACATTTCTTGAGAATTATTAGCATTTAGGCCATTATTGGATAGTTCAAAAAATGGTCAAGTGTTTTTTTAAGCGACCACTATTTAATAGGAGACATTTTTTTAACTGATGTAAATTCAGCTGAGGATATTTTATAAAAATAGATTCCTGTACTTAATGAAGATGTATCGAAATTAACTGTATAGCTTCCTGCTATTTGATTTTCATTTACCAATCCGGCTACTTCTTCACCGAGAACATTGTAGATCTTAAGACTGACAAACCTGCATCTTTGATCTCATATTTTATGCTTGTTGATGGATTAAAGGGATTTGGATAATTTTGTTCTAAGCAATATTCTGATGGAATTACATCGTCCGGTAATTTTGTTTCTACAAGTGTTGGTTCTATTTTGCATATAAAGGCATTTGAATATCTGTCATTACCAAGATCGGATCTATAAGCACCATCTGTGATAGGAAAATCAGCAGAATTAGTGGTTCCTGTGATGTAAATATTGTTATTACTATCAAAAACCATGGAGTATCCCTTATCATCTTTATTTCCTCCCAGAAGTGTGGAGTAAAGCAAAGCAGAACCACTTGCATTTAAAGCAGTTAGAAATACATCCCCCTGGCCGGCTACCTCTGTTTGAAAGGCAGCGTCAGTTACGGGAAATCTTATTATGACAGCGTTGATGAATCTTGATTAACTTGTTTTTATGACGGTTGGCGGGGCGGGTAGGATCAATTTATTAATTATTGATATATAAAAAAGAGACCCGACAAGAATCTGTGAAGACGAATGTCGAGTCTTAGGCTATATTAAGCGATGATTTTTATGCAGATTATTATTTGGTTTTTTTATCATCCATTTTTTGAAGCAATTCTTTCGCATGTCCCACACCTTTATCGGCGCTTGTTTTTACCCATTGATGGGCTTCTTGAAAATCTTTAGGTGTTTTGGCAGTTTCGTATAGCAGTTTACCTAATAAATATTCAGGGTAGGGATGGCCGGAGGACACACTTTTTTTAAGCCATTTAATAGCTTTGCTTGTGTCGGGTTCAACGCCTCTTCCTGCGCTGTAGATCTTGCCTAACATATATTGCGCTTGAGAATAATCTTGATTGGCAGAGAGGGTAAAATATTTTTTTGCCTGCGAAAGATCTCTTTCGCCAATTTGGCCGGTATAATGGAGCATGCCCATTTTATTTTGAGCAGGGGCATATCCCGCAGTGGCAGACTTTTCATACCAGATTAAAGATTTGTCTTCATTTTTTTCAAGACCAATACCATGTTGATAATAATATCCCAGATAGTATTGTGCTTCGGTATTACCTTTCTCGGCTGTGGACTGGAAAAGAGCAATAGCTTGGACTGTATCGGGCGATACTAAACTATCACTTTCCATCAAAACTTTCGCTTTTTCGACGTCTTCCTGATATGGGTTTGTATTGCTACATCCCAATACGAGTAAAATACTCAATGTTGCTATGATATATATTTTCATGTGATCCGCCTTGTATTTAAGTTGATGATCTTAGTCCATAATTATTAACCAAGATCAGTTCTTGCCTGTTCTATTGCTTTTAACCAAGATTTATATAGTTGTTCCCGTTCTTTTTTATTCATTTTAGGTTCAAAGCATGCAGCGTTTTTTTTGCTGCGCTTAAAGTCGTCTATGTCCCAAAAGCCGGAGGCCAGACCGGCTAACATGGCAGCACCCAAGGCAGTGGATTCAAGTTGAGGAGCACGACAGACAAAACAAGGCAGAATATCGGCCTGGAATTGCATGAGCAGATCATTGGCGCTGGCACCACCATCCACATTGAGTGCAGCAAGTTTTACGCCCGAATCATTTTCCATAGCCATTAAAACATCTTTGCTTTGATAGGCAATAGATTCCAGCGTTGCACGAATAATATGATTTGCAGTTGATCCCTGAGTGAGACCGCAAAGAGTTCCTCTTACATCACTTTGCCAGTAAGGTGCGCCCAAACCACTGAAGGCAGGCACAAAATATACACCTTCGTTACTTGGGATTTGTGCGGCAGCTGCTTCGGAGTCTGCAGCTGTTTTAATAAGCTTTAAATTATCTCTTAACCACTGTACGGCGGCACCGGCAATGAATACTGACCCTTCTAAGGCATAGGTGGGTTGATTGTTTAGTGACCAGGCAATGGTCGTTAAAAGTCCATGTTCTGATATCACGGGTTTATTTCCGGTGTTCATTAACATAAAACATCCGGTACCATAGGTGTTTTTAGCGCTGCCGGGTTCAAAACAGCATTGACCAAAAAGAGCGGCTTGCTGATCTCCCGCTATACCACAGATCGGAATAGAAATATCATTAAATATCTCCGGAGAAGTGTAACCGTATGTTTCCGAAGAATTTTTTACTTTGGGAAGCACGGCTGCGGGGATATTGAATATGTCCAATAATTCCTCATCCCAAGAATTTTGATGGATATTATAAAGCATGGTCCTGGAAGCATTAGAGGCATCCGTGATATGCAATTTCCCTTTAGTCAGTTTCCAGATAAGCCATGTATCCACCGTACCAAAGAGTAATTCACCATTTTCGGCTTTTTGGCGAGCTTCGCTGACATTATCCAGGATCCATTGAATTTTTGTTGCCGAGAAATAAGAATCGATAACCAGACCTGTTTTAGATTTGATCTTATCAGCCAGACCGAGGGCTTTCATTTCTTCACAAACTTCAGATGTCCGTTTATCCTGCCATACAATAGCTTTGTAGATGGGCTTGCCTGTGAGTTTATCCCAGAGAATGGTGGTCTCGCGCTGATTTGTAATGCCAATAGCGGCAATATCTTTGGGACAGATATTTAATCTATCTAAAAGTTTGTGACTCACTTTTAATTGAGTGTGCCAAATATCCATGGGGTCTTGTTCCACTCTATCCGGTTGAGGATAGAATTGCGGAAATTCTTCCTGCTCCATTCCCAGAATTTCAAAATTCTTATCAAAAAGAATAGCTCTTTCGCTGGATGTACCTGAATCGAAAGTGAGGATGTATTTTGACATGATGCCGTCCTGACTATTTGTTTTAATGTTAAGGCTTCATAGTCCGAGCGCTTAAGCATTCTTGGAAAAAGATTAAATACGAAAAGTGATCCAGTCAAGAATATCCTTATAAACTTCCTGATGATTGATTTCGTTGAGAATCTCATGACGAGCACCGCGATAGAGAGTAAATTCGACTTGTTCGAGATTCAAGTGGCGGTAATGATTGGCGACTTTACGGGGACCTTCGCCATTATTGCCCACGGGATCTTTCGAGCCTGCTATCACGTAAATCGGGAGTGTGAAACGAATATGCTGGTTATTTTTATCTTTAGAAATATAGCTCAGGCCCCAAAAAAGATCCTGAAAAAACTTTAAAGAGCAGATAAAACCACAATATGGATCATTGTTATATGTTCGGACTTCTTTCTTATCTCTCGAAAGCCATGCCATAGGACCCTCTTTTTTGAAGGCTTTGTTAAAAGAACCAAAACTCATATTATCAAAGAATTTTGATGCTTTAGTTCCTTTCTTGAAAAGTAGATTAATAGCTGTCATCATTTTACCGGCATTTAAAACAGCCGGTGGATTGGCAGCAGTTCCCGAAAGAATGACACCATTAATATCATCATACTTTGTTATATAAGTTCTTACAAGAAAAGAGCCCATGCTGTGTCCCAGTAAAAACACGGGAAGATCTTGATGTTCTGTTCGGATAAGTTCGGTAAAAACGCGCATATCGTCCACGACTTTCATCCAGCCGCCTTCTTTTGCAAAATAGCCAAGATCCTTTTTGCTAGGAGCCGTTTTACCATGACCTCTGTGATCGTTGGCATAAACAGCGATCTTGTTTTCATTCAAGAATTGTGCGAAATCGTCATAGCGATCTGCATGTTCCGCCATTCCATGAGCGATCTGTAGTACAGCTACAGGTTTTTCTTCCGGCAGCCAGGAATAGTAGTTAATTGCAAGACCATCTTTGGATTTAAATTGAGCAGTTGTTTTCATAGTATCCCTGTTTAATTATTAAAATAAAAAATACACTTTCTTTTTAATTTTATCAACAGAAAAAAGTGGGGGACAGCTAGTTGACCCTTACATATTAAGCATTACACATTAAATATTAGCAAAATCATTTTACAAATATTTTTTCAGGTCTTCAAGCTTATCAGTTTTTTCCCAAGAAAAGCAATCTCGTCCAAAATGACCATAGGCGGCAGTTAGCAAAAATTGAGGTTTTCTCAGGTCTAGATGATCATTGATACCTTGAGGAGTTAAAGGGAACTCTTTGCGAATGATCTTAGTGAGTTCATCGTTGGATAATTTACCTGTTCCAAAAGTATCAACAAAGAGAGATACCGGCTCTGCTTTTCCAATAGCATAAGCCAGTTGGACTTCGCAGCGATCGCATAGATCAGCCGCAACAAGATTTTTGGCAATATAGCGAGCCATATAGGCAGCCGAACGATCTACTTTTGTTGAATCTTTACCGGAAAAAGCACCACCACCATGTCGGCTAAAACCGCCATAAGTATCGACAATGATTTTACGACCTGTTAAACCGGCATCGGCTACGGGACCACCTTCAGTAAAAGCGCCGGTGGGATTAATATGGATTTGGGAATCTTTATCCATCATATCGCCACAAACAGGAGAAATAACATGTTTCTTTATGTCAGCATGAATAGTATCCTGAGAGACAGATTTTTTGTGGTGATTTGAAATAACGATAGCCTCAATACGAAAGGGTTTGTCATCTTTATATTCTATGGTCACCTGAGATTTTCCATCGGGGAAAAGATAATCTAAAGTCCCATTTTTTCGGACTTCAGCCAATTTCTTGCTGAGTTTATGAGCCAGTGAAATAGGTAGAGGCATTAATTCGGGAGTTTCCTTGCAAGCAAATCCAAACATCATGCCCTGATCGCCGGCACCCAGTTTATCAACGCCTTGACTGATATCAGAAGCCTGTTCCGAAATAGATTCCAGCACGCCACAATTATGGCCATTAAAACCCACTTCGCCATTGTCATAACCGATAGAAATGAGAGTCTCGCGAGCGATCTTTGGAACATTTATATATTCAGCTTTTGTGGTCAGTTCACCGCCAACTAAGACAAAACCGGTTTTAATAAAACATTCAATGGCCACGCGGGAATTCGGATCGGCAACTAAAGCAGCATCCAGGACCGCATCGGATATTTGGTCACAGACTTTATCGGGATGTCCCTCAGTAACAGATTCAGAAGTAAAAAAGATCTTTTCCATAATAATTCCTTTATTTCACATAAGCAAAATAGCTTGTTAACAAATTCAAGAAAAGTTATGCGGGAGGGAATAAAGAAGCACTTTTGACCTCGCCGGCCCACATCACTTTGCCACCGTGGCTTTACTCGGTTGGCGTCTCATTTAAGAGACTCTTGATGCAAGGCTGAAGATAAAAGGAAAAACAGCTGAAGGCAATAAAAAAATGTGGGGGAGGACTTTTTAAACAAGATCACCCTCCTCCGCCCCGACAATTCGGGAATATGGCAGGCAGGATGTTCTAATTAATAATAGTGAACAACCAATATGGGGTACTTTTCTCCTCGAGGAACGAAAAGTTTTCTTAACAAGCTTTGAGCTTCTTATCCCATACCTTCTTCAAAATAACCTGATGACCTGCAAACCTTCTTAACCTGAACCTTAGCCTTAGCCTCAACCGTGATATAGCATAAAAAAAGGATGGCTGTTAATATTGTAATTATGTATTAAATAAAAGTTGCTTATATGTAAAAATAGCTTAGATTAATTGGGTAGAAATTATGATCTAGGAGAGAATTATGCAGGAAAATATTGTTCTAGAATTAAAAAATATTATCAGTTCTTATGAGGGTGAAAGTTTAAGTAAAAAACTCTCACAATATCATGACCGTGATATTGCCAGCGTTTTTAAAGACCTAAGCGATACCGAAAGAAAAAAAATATACAATACTTTAAGCACCCAAGAACTTTCGGACTTTTTTGCTTATTTAGATGATCCCAAATTGTATTTATCTGAACTTGATAATGAAGAAACAGCTGATATTATTGAGTCAATGGATTCTGATGATGCTATTGATATTTTAGAAAAACTCGATGAAGATGAACGAGAAGATATTATGCGTCTCATGGATAAAGAATCTTTTGAAGACGTTAAACTTCTTTTTTCATATGATGAAGATACTATTGGTAGTTTAATGACCACGAATTTTATCACGCTTCATAAAGGTGATAGCATAAGATTCGCCATGAGGCATCTGATCAAAGAAGCAGCACATAATGATAATATTTTAACTATTTATGTTTTAGACGAAAAGAACAAATATTACGGGTCTATTGATTTGAAAGACCTAATACTCGCAAGAGAAAATCAAGATATTAATGAGATTATTAAAACGCATTATCCTGTTTTGAATGCCAGCGATAATATTTCTGAAAATATTACTGACATTATTGAGTACGATCTGGAGATCTTGCCGGTGGTGGATGAAAGCAACAACCTCATTGGCGTTATAACCAACGATGATATTGTTGAAGCCTATGATAAAGAAATGCAAGAGGATTATGCTAAGTTCGCTGCTCTTAGTTCTGAATCCAGCATTCAAGAAAAAGCCTTCGCTTCAGTCAAGAAAAGATTGCCTTGGCTAATTGCTTTATTAGTGATTGCCCTGCTTATATCTTTACTTACCTCCCAATTTGAAATAGTTATTTTAACCATTCCCATTATAATATTTTTCCAACCTTTAATCTTAGATATGGCCGGTAATGCAGGGACACAATCTCTTGCAGTAACGATTAGGGGAATAACAAATAAAGACCCAATTAAAGTTCATAGATTAGTTTGGAAAGAATTTATGGTTGGTCTTATAAATGGATCCATTTTAGGAATAACTGTCTTTGCTGTCGTGTTTTTATATTTACTGATAATAAAAAACCCAATCGTTGTAGGTCATGAATTTTCTTATGTGCTGGCTTTAAAGGCCTCAGGAGTTGTCAGTCTTTCTTTGTTTCTAGCCATTTCAGTTTCAAGCTTTGTTGGCTCTGCTATTCCACTATTTCTGAATAAAATAAAAATAGATCCTGCTGTTGCCAGTGGGCCATTAATTACAACATTAAATGACTTAACTGCCTTGATATCGTTTTACCTGCTTGCAATTCTACTTTTTGATGCCTTTATGTAGGAAGAATGTTCATATTGCTTAGTGAATAGAAATTATAATGGAGCATTTTTTTGGGCTAAATACGTTTTTCAAGTATAATACTAAAACTACACCTTGTACAAAATATTTTCTTAACTGCGAAGCAGTTGAATATTGTAAAAAAATGTTTCCCATAAGCAAAGAAGCCAAAAGGGCTTCAGTATTCTTATGTTGAGGAGTTCGTATATCGAAAATCGTTAATTTTAATCGACAAAGTCTTCTGATCAGCCATAGCCCTGAGTCAAAGTTGATCCTTGTTCAGACATCAACAGCAATATTCCTGATGATCTTTTTGTCCTATTCCTTTTAAGTTTATACTTTCTGCTTTCTGCTTTCTGCTCACTGATCACTGATCACCGGTATTTGAGCACTAATAATTACCGTATCGCTGCTTACATTCATTGCAGAAAAAACACCTAATGCGCCATTTGAAATATTTGAATGGGGATTGTAGGGCGTGGAGGCGCTGAATATGTTACCGCTTAAAACATCTTCTAACATATCGAAATATGTAAAGACATCTTTATCGACGGAATAGGCTTTGACGACGATAGTATCACCTAAATAAAAACCGGAGACAAGCCGAATATTTAGTGTATCGTTTTCGGCAGATGCATCGGAAACAGGATCATAGGGTTTTGAGATGTTTTCGCCATTTAAGTAATATTGCATTAAAAAATAGTCGTCTTCAGAAGGGTCCTGATATAATTTGCTTATGAGCATGTTTGGGATGCTATCTCGTCTGCCGCCTGGCGGAAAATTTGATTCGCTGCCACTGTCACTACCAAAAAAACTTAAAAGGGGCAAGGTGCCGAGTTCATAGATAAGTGGTGCGATTGGCAGAAAACTGTCGGCTTCGTATTCTTGATGGTTAAGAATGACTTTCATATTGTAAGACGAGCCGGCTTTACCTTTTAGAGATTTACTTGAATATCGGCCAAAACCAATGTTAAGAAGTGTGTCCGGACTATTATTGTCTTCTGTGATAATCACGATAGCGCTATCGATACAGCGTTGTGAGTCCGGAGAAAAATATGAGGTCGTTTCCTGAATACAGACATTAACTAGTGAATCCTGAACAATTTTTCCGTTGATAACTAAGGCGGGATCCGCAAGATTTAGATCTATATCAATGACTTGTTCGCATGATGTGAGTGCTATCAAGGCAAGGCTGATAAATAAGAAGGTTTTTTTCATATTATTACCTATAAATTAATATTAAATGTAAGCGATGGTACAATTCCAAAGAGTGATAGCTTTACGGCTTCCATGTCCCCTGGATTCGTTTCGCTTGCTCTGAAAGAAATGGAATAAGCATTATATCTGTTATAAACATTATATATGGAAATATCCCAGGAAGTAGAGTAGTTTTTTCTATCTTTTCCCTTGAGATGTAAATTCAGGTCAAGACGATGATAGTCGGGCATACGGTAGCCATTTCTTTCAGTGTAATAGGGCACGACCTGACCATCGATAATATATTGTCCACTGGGAAATGTAACGGCACTTCCTGTATAGTAAACCCAGGTCCCTGAGAGATTGATTTTCTTGCTAAAGGAATAGTTTAACACAAAAGAGAGATCGTGAATTCTATCATGTTTAGCGGCATACCAGTTGTCATTATTTATGCCCGGTATCTTTTGCTCAGTTCTTGCCAGGGTATAAGATAACCAACCATTAAATTTTCCGTAGTTTTTCTTTAGATAAAGTTCCAGTCCATAAGCGCGACCTTTTCCATTTAAGATTTGTGCTTCGATCTTATCGTTGAACATAATATCGGTGCCATCTTCAAAGTCAGAAACACCTTGCATATCTTTATAATATACTTCAATGGATGTTTCTATGCCATTATCTAGAAAATTATGAAAATATCCCAAAGCAAATTGGTCAACTAATAAAGGTTTTACAAGCGTTGAAGAGGATATCCATACATCGGTGGCTTGCCCTGATGTGCTGTTGGATAATTGATGAACATATTGTGCCATGCGATTATAGGAGACTTTGAAGGAATTCTTTTCGCTTAAAAGGTAATTAAAGGATACGCGTGGTTCGAGATTCCAGTAAGTTTGTGCCGGCTCCCACTTGTTATACCAGGTCGAGTCAGAAATATAATTATCTTCGTCATAGCTATAGATCCAGCCGGGCCCGATTTGATTATACATAGATGTCCTCAGCCCATATTCAGCACTAAAAAGGGGCGTGATCTTATGTTCATTAGAAAAATATATGCCTGATTCGATTGAGCCTTGTTCGTCCATAACAAGTTTAAAATCTGCGCTATCCAGACCCATGTTCAATTTTCCGGGATTGAATGTATATTTGCTTGTGTTAAAGCCGATCTTTGTTGTCAGGTCGGGATTCGGAAAATATGAAAAGTCTTGTTTGAAAGTTATATTGTCAATTCCGGAGCTCATAGAGATCAGGTCTGAGACCTGGAAACCATAATCATAGTCGGAATAAATAAAAGAAGTATTCGAGAAGAGTTTATCACCAAAAATATGATTCCATCTTCCGGTAAAAGTGGCATTTCCCCAATCTGTGCCCATGATGCCATCAAAACCAAAAACATCCTTACCAAAATAGCCGGATATAAATAAGCGATCATTGTCTTTAATTTTTAGGTTGGCTTTTGCATTAAGATCATAAAAATACAATTGAGTTTCATTTGTAATAAGATCCAGAGGTAGAGCTTTTAGAATAATATCGGCATAGGATCTGCGAGCCGAAACAATAAAAGAACAGCAATCCTTTACAATGGGACCTTCGACCGTAAGTCGCGATGATATCAATCCAATTCCCGCTTTGGCAGAAAATTCTTTATTATTACCATTGTTCATTTGTACATCTATTACAGAAGAAGCGCGACCACCATAAGTTGCGGGGATGCCACCTTTGTAAACCGTGACATCTTTTAGGGCATCCGAATTGAAGACAGACACAAATCCCATTAAGTGAGAAGGAGAGTAAACAGTTGCTTCATCAAGAAGTATTAAGTTTTCGTCAATTGCACCTCCACGCACAGAAAACCCAGTGCTTCCTTCGGAGGCAGTACTGATGCCGGGAAGCAATTGCAGAGTTTTTAAAATATCTGATTCCCCAAAAAGTACCGGCATCATTTCAATGTTTTTGATATTGAGCTTAGCGACACTCATTTGCGTTGAACTAATATTAATATCAGGACGATCGGCGCTGACTTCAACTTCATTGAGAGCTATAACAGCAGGAGTCAGCTCGAAATTTTTCACCTGATTAGATTTTAAGTCAATTTTATAATTCAGATCTTTATAGCCAATAAAGCTAATGTTTAGTATGTATTCGTCATCGGGAAGTGTTAGCGAATAAAATCCGTAAGAATTAGAAAAAGTGCCGCCTTTTCCGTCACTTAGTGATATAGTTGCACCAATAAGATCTTCACCTGTTGTGGCGTCAGAGATCACTCCACGCAGAGAATGCTTAGCTCCAAATGCAAAAGCTGAGATCATGATAATTATATATAAAAGGCGTTTTGACATATATTGTCTCCCGTTGTTTCTCTTGATTATTCTTCGTCCCTGTTTAATATAGAATAAATACTCATTTGTTTCAAAATATCCTAATAATTTTTTAGCAGCAGTGGTTGATCTAACGAGTGGCATTTACAGGATCGCAAGACGTTTTTTTGACAGGATAACTGGATAGATATGATGCTAATATTTAGACAGGATGACAGGAAACTCTCTTGACAGGATAACGAGATAGATATGATGCTAATATTATTGACATGATAACTTCCTGCGCCCCGACTATTCGGAGCTATGGCGGGCAGGCGGAATAAACATGATTGATAATATTTAGAGAGGATAACATGATTGCCTTCTAGGCAGGCAGGATATGCTGGATTGTTTTTCAATGCGCTACTGATTTCCGGTAAAAAAAGCTTTGCATTTATTATCGCTTGCATCTAAATTTACGGAGGATAAAAGTTGAGGAAGTTTTATAAGTATATCATTTTGTTAAAGGCAATTGAAAATCGTTTGAACTCAAGACGCTGGCCTTTAACGTCGAATTTTACCGAACGTTAAATCCCGTTCGGTTTTTTTTAAAGGATAATAAGTGGAATATTTAAAGATCATCATTCTCGCTATCGTACAAGGACTCACAGAGTTCCTACCTGTTTCATCTTCTGGTCACTTAGCTATTGCGCAGTATCTATTAGGCGTAGAGTCGCCTGGCGTTACACTTGAAGTGTTCTTGCATTTTGGTACCTTTATGTCCGTGTTAGTGATATTTTGGAAAGATATTATTAAGATAATTATAGCTTTTATTGCAAATTTTTGGAAGCTTTGGAAATATCCGACTGTCATGAAAGAAAACGAGGATTTTGCCATGGCTGTTTATATTCTTCTTTCCATGATTCCCGCCGGTATTGTTGGATTATTATTTGAAGAACAGATCACCGGATTATTTGATAATATTGTAATGGTAGGTATAGCACTTCTTGTGACAGGCGTGGTATTGTTTTTAACACAATGGGCACAAAAGGTAAAAAGACCGCTTAAGGGGTGGAGTGCTCTTTTAATGGGACTTGCCCAAGCCTTTGCAATTATTCCCGGTATTTCGAGATCGGGTTCGACTGTGTCAACGGGTATGTTCCTAGGGATGCCCAGAGAAAAAGTCGCAAAATTTTCATTTTTAATGGCGCTTCCTTTAATATTTGGTGCAACCTTGATGAAGGGGAAAGAGGCTTTGGCAACTGAAGGATTTGCATGGGCTGGAATTATTGTTGGAACGATTACAGCATTTTTATTCGGTTATTTCGCAGTTAAATGGCTTTTAAAAGCAATTATTAAGGGCAAATTATATATGTTTGGATACTATTGTTTGGCATTGGGTTTTTTAGCAATTATTTTTGGATAGACTATGAGTTGGTTCAGCGATTATGAACAAGAAGTAGGTAAAATTAAAAATGGTAATTTAAGACCTTTATACTTTTTATATGGGAATGATTATTATCTGCGAGATTCCGCCCTTCGTGCTATACGTGCAAGCATGACAGCAAAGGGTATTGTCTATGATTATACTTTTTTTAATGCTTCGGAACTGGATGCAAGCGAGTTGCAAAACGTTCTTTTTGGTTCATCGCTTTTTCAAACCACTAAATGTTCTCTGCTGTCCAATATTAAGTCTATGTTACCTTCTGCACGTAAAATATTAATTGCTTATTTTAAACAACCCGATCCTGCCAATGTTCTTGTGCTGACTGCTGAAGAATATGAGGGTCGCAATGCTTTTTATAAACGTATTCAGGATGCCTCCACAACCTTAATGTGTAATTCTCCTTACGAAAGCGAAATACCTGCTTGGATACAACAATATGCCAGGGGGCTGAACAGAACTATCGATAATCAGGCTGTGAATGAACTTTTACGTTATGCGGGGACAGATTTGGGGCAATTAAGTAATGAGCTGGATAAAATCCATATTTATTTGCCAGAAGATAAAGTTATTGAGCAAAAAGATATTCGCAAGGTGAGCGGTTTTTCTAAAAGCTATTCTCTGGATCAGTTGTTGGAAGTTATTGGTAAGAAAAATAAAAAAGCAGCCATTGTTATCACAAAAAATCTTTTAGAAAATGATATGTCAGAAGTTTATATCCTAACTGTAGTGTATCAATATCTTTGGAAATTGATCATGCTAAAGGATCCTCGTTTAGCTGGGGACCCCGATCTGGGCAAGAAACTTCGTGTTTATCGCCCCCAACAGCTTAACGGACTTAGAGCTGCAGCATCCAAGTACACTATGTCACAGTTAAGACAGGGGATTTCTTATTTAGTAGAAGCGGATAGACGCGTAAAAACATCATCCTGCAATTCGCTTTCAAATCTTATGATCACTCTTGAAGGAATATTAGGTTAATATGTACAAAGACAAAATAAAATATACCGATGAAGAACTTGTAAAACGATTTCAAGAAGGTGATGAGCGTGCCTACATTGAGTTGGTTAAGCGATATAAGGATCGCTTGTTGAATTTTGTGTTTCGTTATCTTAATTCATTTGAGCAATCTGAAGATGTTGTTCAGGACACTCTGATGAAATTATATACATCGGCACATATGTATCGTGAGATCGCTAAATTTTCCACATGGATATTTACCATTGCCGCCAATCTGGCGAAATCGGAATTACGCCGTCAAAAACGTCGTCGCACTATTTCAATACATACTATGGGCTATGATAACAAAGAATACGAAATACCCTCCGATGATTATTCTCCGGAAAGAGAAACGACTTCCAATTATGGTGAAAAACAGATACAGCAAGCTATTGATACCTTACCCGATCAATTTAAAACTGTTATTATTTTGCGGGAAGTTCAGCAGTTATCTTACGAAGAGATCTCTCAAATATTAAATATTTCTATTGGGACGGTTAAAAGTCGTATTAATCGTGGTCGTTTGCGTCTGCAAAAAATGTTAAAAGAATTAAAGGAACAATAATTTTTTTAGAACATTAATTTGATTGTTGATAAAGTAAGTGGCATAAAAAAATTAATGGAGGTAATGCGTATAAGATGGATTGTTACAGTTTTGATAGAATCATGTCTGATTATATCGATGCTAATCTGAGCGTAAAACAGAGACAAGAAGCAAACGAACATCTAAGCGTATGCAAACGCTGTTCTGCCAAGCTCGCTGATATGAAAAATATATTGGCGGAAATGAAAACTCTAAAAATTACAACGAGCTCAGATTTTGAGTCCAGACTTATGGACTGCATCAAAAACAGTAAAGAGCGAAAGGAAAGTCGATTTATTCGACTCTTCCAGGAGCACTCTCGACCTATCTCTGTGATAGCTGCTGTTTTTCTTTTAGTTGCGACATCGATTTTCGTTTATACCTCGGTTGTTATTCCGAATGCATCAGGCTCATTGCCTGCTGCAGAGATCAGGACGACTGCTCCTGTTAATAATAACATGCAGGCTCCGGTAAATGTAGCGGCATCAGCAAAGCCTGCACTTTCTTCAAGTAGGGCTAAATCTACGCTTCCAGATACTAATAAAGTGGAGCTTCCGAATTATAATCAGCAGATTATGACGGTTAACAAGAATAAATAATTTGGAATTGAATAATTAATCCTTATATTTGCCCGCAATTAACAGAGTGGAGGAATCACAATGGCTAGACCACAAACATTCGGAGCTAAGATCGCTAACCGTGAAAAGGAAGGTAAAACCTGTCCTGTTTGCGGAGAACATATTGCCTATATTAAGCATTATGCAAATGCAAAAGGTGCTAATGGCAGCGCAAAATTCAAACAAAAAGTTGTTGGCGTTTGCGCTTGTAATAAAAAAGATTATATGGGCTAAGATCTAAGACGATTTTAAGTTTTGAACCCCGGCTTGCCGGGGTTTTTTGTTTTTGACAAGATTATTTGACTTTTTTTGACCCTCCTCGGCCCCGATTATTCGAGACTATGGCGGGCAGGCGGGATATAGTGGATTGCTTGCCGATAAAGCTCTCTTTAGGCATGGAAAGAAGACCTTTTCTTCTACTCTGCCCTCGATCGTCTTCTCCTGTCTAGCTCTAAGTGCACGGGTGGGTCTGGAACCGCCCTTTTCATTTAGGACAAAAATTTGGGGCTCGAAATGACATTTTCGAGCTTAAAAGAAAAATCTTCCTGATGACATTTTTAGTATATACCTTCTTATCTTTAGAGCACTAACATCAGGATAGGATCCCGGCGGGCTTGAATAAATTAATGTTTATAGTTCATAGTTAAGTTCCACCTTTTATTCTATGCGATAATTTATTATTATACAAGATGTATAAACGACCATTTTTTTATAGTATTTTGTTGGTTCTTTTATTTATTTCTTGTGCACAACAAGAGCTTGTGGACGATGTGCCTGAAAAAAAAGAGATAAAGACTTATCCGACTAAAGGCATTACTCATTTTATGTATGCTGAGATCTATCGCAGTAGCGGAAATATTACTTATGCGAATATCGAATATAAGAGAGCTCTGGAATACGATACAACAGCTACTATCCTGAATTCCATAGCCGAATCCTATCTTATGTTAGGTAAACCGCTTCAGGCCACTGATTATTACGAAATGACGTTAAAGCTGGAGCCGGATAATGAAGTCGCTAATTTGAGTATTCTTGACTTATATATGAAAAACATGAGATACGAAGAAGCCATTCCTATTCTTGAAAATTTGCTGAGTAAAGAGCCGGAAACTTTAGAATATATGCAGATGCTTGCAGAGGCTTATCGTGGAATAAAAAACTATGACGCTAGTTTTGATATTCTTGATAATATGATAGAGTTGCAGACAGAGAATCCCTGGCCTTTCCTTTTTGCAGCTGAGACCATGCTTGAGCAAAATAAAATTGCTGATGCAGCGCCTTATCTTGAAAAAGTCGTCAGAAAAGTTCCGGCCAACGATAGATTGTATGAGTTTTGGGTGAGATCTTTATTTGAGAGCAAAAATATTGAAGGCATGTTGGAAGCATTGGAGTTTTGGTTAGAACAGGAGCCTGAATTACTTGCACCTTATTTTATGTATATTGATTATCAGTTTCGTTTGAAAAATAATGAAGAAGCTATAAATACTGTGGCTAAGATAAAAGATCGCTGGCAAGAAGATAGTCGCATTTCTTATTTTCAGGGATTAGCCGCTATGGTTGAAAATAATGTTGAAAGTGTCTGGTTTTATTTTAAAAGAGCAGATGGATTTCCTGATGTTTCTTCAGACTTGTATTTGCATTACGGAATTTGGTTTTGGGAACAGGGTTATTTAGGGGATGCCGAAAGTATTTGCGATAGAGCTATCGAGAAAAAAGGGGCGAGTATACAATTCTTGCACATGAAAGCGATGATCAATGCGCAATTAGGCAATTATTTAGTCGCTGAAGATCTGCTTGAAACAATCTTGTCCGTAGATTCTACGAATGTTAATATTATGGAAGATCTTGCTAATGTCTATGTAGATCTTAACAAGGGCGAAAAAAGTATAGAATTATATGAGAAACTTCTTGCCCAATTTCCGAAAAACCCAAGTGTTTTAAATAATTATGCTTATATTTTATCACGCTTAGACCGTGATCTTGATAAAGCAATGAAGATGGTTAAAAAAGCATTAAAAAAAGAAAAAACACCTGCTTTCTGTGATACTAAGGCCTGGATATTTTACAGGCAGAAAAAATATAAAAAAGCATTGAATTGGATCAATAAAGCTCTTGACTATAAAGATGCCGGAGTGGAAGTGTTATTTCATAAGGCCAAGATACTTGAAGCCATGGGTCGTATTGATGATGCCCAAGCGGCTTACCATAGAAGCTTGGAAATAGAGCCCTCATTTCAAGAAGCTATCAACGCATTGGAGGAAATTAAATAATGGATGTATCAATTATAATCCCTGCTTATAATGAAGAGGGTAGTGTAGAAGAATTAGCTACTCGTATTTTAGATGTATGTAAAAATGAAAAACTTTCATGTGAAATTATATTTGTGAACGATGGTTCTACAGATGGAACAACTGATCGTTGTAATGAGCTTGCAAAGCAGCATGAAAATATTAGTCACATACATTTTCATCGCAATAAAGGAAAAGCGGCAGCTCTTCAGGCGGGTTTTGATTGTGCGAAAGGTGATTTTGTTATCACAATGGATGCAGATCTGCAAGATGATCCTAAAGAGATCCCCGCATTGATAGCAAAACTTGAAGAAGGTTGGGATATTGTTTCGGGCTGGAAGAAAAAACGTCATGATCCTATTACAAAACGCTGGCCATCAAAATTGTTTAATTGGGCTGCTCGTGTTATGTCCGGCATTAAGATCCATGACTTCAATTGCGGACTAAAGGGCTACAGAAATGAAGTGGTTAAAACAATCAAAGTATATGGTGAAATGCATAGGTGGATCCCGGTTCTTGCAAAGATAGAGGGATTTAAAACCACCGAGATCGTCGTGACCCATCATCCCCGCACAACAGGTGTGAGCAAATACGGGTTTTCACGTACCTTTAAAGGTTTCTTTGATTTTATGACTATTTTTTTTCTATCGCGATTCACTATGCGCCCCATGCATTTCTTTGGCTTCTTCGGACTTTTATCAGCAACTGCCGGTGTGATAGTGGAGATCGTTGTTCTTGTCTATAAATATTCTTATGGTCATTCTTTCCAACAACACATGGCTATGTTGATCTTGGGTGTTCTTCTCATTGTTTTGGGAGTTCAGTTATTTTCAATTGGACTCATAGGTGAGATGCTGGTCTATCAATCAAAAAAAAGAAAAGAGGATAATGTCTAAATTTCAATACCGTTTTTCAGTCATCGTCCCAACTTTTAATCGTCTGGATGAAATCCGTGAGCTTTTGGATTCACTGGAAGAGCAATTATTGGCCAAGGAAAAATTTGAGGTCATCATTGTTGATGATGGATCAACAGATGAAACCGAAGCTTATATTCTTGATAAGATCAAAGAAAAAACCCTGAATCTTTCTTTTTATAAACAGGATCATAAGGGACCCGGGCCTGCCAGAAATACGGGAATGGAACATGCAATAGGTGAATACTATGTTTTTGTAGATAGCGATTGCATAGCTCATGAAAACTGGCTGAAAGCCTATGATGATACAATTACAGAATCGGTTGCCGGTTTTGGTGGCCCCGATAAAACACGCTCCGATTTTTCGCCTTTACAGAAGGCCATTGATTATTCCATGACTTCATTTATTACAACCGGCGGTATCCGTGGATCTTCCAAGAAAAAGATATCTAAATATTATCCCCGTTCTTTTAATATGGGCGTGCATGCCGATGTTGTAGAAAAGATAGGTGGTTTTGGAACACTGCGTCACGGACAGGATATTGAATTCACTCATCGCATTCGCTCCCAAGGTGAGACTGTAAAAGTTTTGGATGCTATCGTCTTTCATAAACGCCGAACATCATTATGGAAGTTTTTTAAACAGGTATATAATTGGGGAGTAGCCAGAATAAATCTATATAAAATTGATAAAGGCATGCTGGAATTCATACATTTTTTCCCTTTTCTCGCCACAACAGGAATCATTGCTTTTTTAATCTGTCTTGCAATTTGGCCGGGGGTTTTATGGCCACTTCTTGTTGCCGGTGTTGGCATACTTTTACTCATGGCTATTCATGGGATTTTTAAATACAAAGACCTTCGCGTTTTTATTTATATTCCTTTTGTTGTGCCCATACAAATATTGGGTTATGGACTTGGATTTGGTGCTGCGCTTATTCGCCGGGTAATATTTGGCGGTGGCCAAAAAACCGGATTCGTCAAAAACTATTATAAATAATTGGAGCTGATATGCCGGAAATAAAAGCAAAACAAAACTGGGTTAAACCTCTGGTGGTTACCTTGGTTTTATTAATCCCTTTATTATATTTTTTCTCTCCTATGATCTTTCAGGGACAGCGTCCTGCCGGTGTGGATATTTCCGCATCTAAGGGCAATACGAATTTATATGTCGAATATCAAAAAGAGACGGGCGAACGAGTTTTATGGAACCCGAATATTTTTGCCGGTATGCCTGTTTACCCAAGAATTACTCCAAAGATCGCCCATATAGATAGTTTTATCAGTTTTTTATCGAAAGCTGTTTACATGTATTTTTGGTATTATTTATTTGGCGCCTTAGGCATATTTTTTCTTTTACGTTATAAAAAAATGCCTTGGTATATTGCCTTGATACCTGCACTTGCTTTTATGCTTTTGCCTCATTGGATGGCATTATTACATGTGGGACATTTTGCAAAACTCAGAGCTTTTATGGCTTTGCCCTGGCTTATTTTAAGTTTTAATTATCTCATCGATAAAAGATCGTGGCTATCAGTGGGCCTGTTTGCTGCTGCTTTTTCCTGGATGGTCCGCACTCAGCATGTTCAAGTAACTTTTTACGGTATTCTTATTCTTCTTTTTCTCTTTCTTGTCCCTGTGTTTAAACCTCTGTTTAAGAAAAATTGGAAATCTTTTGCTAATCTAGCTATAAAAATTATTGTTGCCATTGTTCTCACGGTGGCGGTTTCTAGTCAACCTTTTGTTTCTTTGCAAGAATACACGCCGCATTCTACCCGAGGCGGCAATGCAGTGCAAATGGATGAACAAAAGATCGACGCCAAAGAAACGAAGGGCGCCGGTCTGGATTATGCGACTCAATGGTCTTTGGATAGAAAGGGAATCGGGGCGTTTTTTATTCCCCATTATGCAGGCGGTCTATCTCAAGAAATTTATACCGGCAGCAAGTATCCCCATTTAAAGGGCAGAGCTATTCCGGGTTATTGGGGTAAAATGCCTTTTACACAAAGCTATGATTTTGTGGGAATCCTCATTATGATTTTTGCGTTCTATGGGATTTGGGCTTATTGGAAAAAAGATGGCTTTGTCCGCAGTCTGAGCATTTTTTCGGGCTTTGCTCTCCTTTTGGGACTTGGCCGTCATTTTATGCCACTTTATAAATTATTTTTTAATTTTGTGCCCTACTTCAATAAGTTCAGAGTGCCATCTATGATCATGAATATGATCTTTTTGGCCTTGATCGTTTTAGCCGCTTATGGAATTAAAGCATTGATAGATAAAGCAGCAAAGGCAGAGTGGAAAGAAATTGCCATTATTTTTGCTTCCGTAACAGGTGTTCTTGTTGTGCTCTATATTTTTAGTGGTGGTTTTGCTTATGAAAAAACAGGTGAATTAGCAAGATATGGCACCCAAACGATGAGTATGGTCAAAAATGTTCGTAAAGAAATGCTTCAGGCGGATCTTTTTAAAGCAATTATACTTGTTATAGCCACGGGCTCTGTATTGCTTTTATATGCTTTCAAGAAAACGAAAGTCGCCTTTACTTATATCTTTATCGGATTATTGATCTCTCTTGAATTATTTTCAGTCAGCAATAAGGCTTATAAAAATATGCCATTGGGTAATCCAACAAGCTTGGAGCGCAGAGAATTCCGCCAATCGGATATTACTCGCTTTTTAGCTAAGCAGAGCAAAGATTCCCGGGCATTTGTTTTGGGACAAGATAACAATCATTATTCTTATTTTTATCCCACGATCTCCGGATATTCGGCTATTAAGCTTCAAACAATTCAAGATCTTCGTGAACATTGTTTATATGTGAATGGACAGATAAACTGGAATGTGATCAATATGCTTAGTGGTAAATATATTATCGTTCCCGGGCGTTATCCTGATCCTCGTTTACAGGTCCTTGCTACTGATGAAAGCAGGGGAGAACTACTTTATGTGAATGATACTGCTATGCCTAAAGTCTGGTTGGTGAATGAAACCAAGAGCTTTGAAAACAATGCCGATATTCTGCGCTATATGAACAGTGTTGACTTTGACCCCGAAAGTGAAGTGTTGTTGATTGATTCAGATGAGAGATCTTACTCAGCTGAAGGTTCGCTTGTTCTTAGCAAGAATACGCCTAACAGACTCGAATTTGAGGTTAAATTATCCTCTCCTCAGTTTGCAGTATTCTCCGAAATGTATTATCCCGAGGGCTGGAGTCTGAAAAAAGGCGAGGAAAAAATTGAGATTATCCAGAGTAATTATGCTTTACGAGGTGCTGAGCTGCCGGCCGGAGATTATAAGCTTGTTATGGACTTTCATCCAAAATCATATCATGCCGGTATGAGTGTTGTCTGGATAGCTGATATCATTATGTTGGTATTGATCTTTGGTTCTTTGTTTTTAGCAAATAGAGATAAATTTTTGGGTCGTAAAAAAATAAAATAGCTTAAAAGTCACTTCATTGACGACAGTCAAGATAAAGGTTTAATAAATGGATTTTCAGGATCTTAAAATATTTAAAGAACTCTATCTTCAGCGCAATATTACTGCTGTTTCTAAAAGCTTATATTTATCACAACCTTCGGTAAGTTACAGACTACGTAAGCTCCAGGAAGACCTGGGCGTTAGTCTTTATGAATTTGATGGAAGGTATCATTTTAATTCAAGAAGTAAGGTTTTTTTTGATTATTGTGTAAAGATCCTGGATGCTCATGAAAAAATGTTGGAGCAATTGCGAGAAGATGAGCAATATTCTGTCAGCTTGAGTACAATTTCAACAAGCTTATATCAGAATATCATTTTTAAAACTTGTTTGGATCTTAAGTTATTTCCTAATATTCGCACAAGCACCTCGCACGAAGCTATCATAGATGTTCTGGAAGGACATTCCCGCTTTGCTATTGTAGGTGGTTATCATAGCGAATTGGCGAATTCTCTCGATACAATAGCCCTGAGATCCGAAAAGATTGTCTTTGTCTATAACAAAGAATGCAGCGGTGATCCTCGTTCTACACCCATTGTTCTTGATCAGATAAATTCGGGTATTCGCAAGGGTATTGATGATTATCTTGAACAATTTGACAATATCAATATTGTTGGTGAAGCCGGAACAACAGCACATAGATTAAAGCTGATCAACGAACATTCTATTGGTATGTTCATTCAAGAAAAATATCTGCAAAATGCTCAGGATCTGAAAAATATTGCTGTTTCTTCTGAATATTATTTTATTCATGACATTAGTTTAGTTTGCAAGAAAACAGAGCTCAATAACCCTATAACTGCACGATTAATAAACGTTTTAAATACAAAGCCCTGATCTATAAATACATTCGATTGTGAAAAGACTTGATTTTCTTTTATCTTCTTATTGTCAACAAATAAGGAGACAAAAAATGAAACGAGCTTTACTAACTTTTATTATCCTTGTCTTAGTTAGCAACGCGCTGTTTGCTTCTATAACATTTAGTGGCTCAGCAAGATTGCGACCAAGATATGATCTGATCATTAATAAAACGGGTGATCAAAGCACTCATTCCGGAGATATCTATTTCCAGTATCGGGCAAAATTAAATATTCATGGTTCTTTAGGTGACAATTTTTACTTTAAAGGACAAATTTCACATAATTCTCCTGCGAATTGGTCTAAAATGGGCGACGGATCCGATCTTCCATCTGCTTCTTCTGATGCATCAGGCCAATCTCCCAGCATAGCTTTTACAGAAATAAATTTAGGCTATAAGGGTGAAAAATGGGCTTACAAATTGGGTCGATTTAGCTATGGGCATAATACTTTACTGGATATTCATTACTACCCGACAAAATTGGTAGATATTCCATTCTTTATTTTTAACAATAATGCTATTACAGGAGCCGAATTAAGCTATAATTTCAATAAACATTATCTTAAAGCAGCGCTATCTATAGATGAAAATCATATTAATTACCAAAATTTTATCGATGCTGAAGTTGATTCTGTTGTTTATGATCAAGAAGGCATTACCGCTATGTTTAATGCCGGTTTAAAATTCGATAACATCAAGATCAATCCTTCCTTTTTGATAAGTGGTGGCAAAAGTATGTCCAACCCCATAACAGCCGGAGTAGTTGCTCAATATGCGCCTTCGGGATTATTGTTAAAAGCCGAGGCCGCATACAGTGTATCTGATCATGCTAAAGATCTTTATGCCTACAATGGCATGATTCTAAGAACCGAAGTACGTAAAAAAATCGGGATGGGCACACTCAGGCTTATGTATGATCATTCCAGGATGTCGTATTCCAGGTTTAATGGACAAAATTATGCAACAAGTCAATCCGGAATTTACCATTATACCTGGCTTGAATACACCATGCCTTTATTTAAATCCGAATTTGGTTCAGTAGTACTACGTCCTGTTTGGAGATGTTATTATAGTCGTATGGAAGCAACAGATAAAGAATATACACGACATAAAATCGAATTATTTTTACAATACACATTTTAAGGAAAAAATATCATGAAAAAATTACTTACAAGTCTTTTAATGGTCATTCTTGTCTTGAGTCTTTTTTCTTGCAGCAGCAAGGACCCGGATAAAGTTGTGATAGCACAACAATTCGGTTTGGGCTATGCACCTCTGACCCTTGTAAAAGAACTAAATCTCATAGAAAAATATTATCCCAATGCAAAGATAGAATGGGCGCAATTGGGTTCAGGCGGATCAATTCGTGAAGCCATGGCAGCCGGGCAAGTCGATGTTGGCAGTATGGGCGTTCCGCCTTTTCTTATTGCGTGGGCAAAGGGATACGATTATAAAATAATGACAGCCTTGTGCGAAATGCCCTTGGGTTTGCAAACGAATAGACCGGAGGTTAAATCCCTAAAAGATATTAGCCCCCAAATGAAGATCGCAACACCATCGCCCGGAAGCATTCAACATATTTTACTATCCATGGCCAGCGAAAAAGAACTAGGTGATGCAACGGCTTTGGATAGAAATGTCATCGCTATGGCTCATCCCGATGCAGCGAATGCCTTGATCAATAAAATTGAGATCGCTGCACATTTTACCTCACCGCCATATATTTTTATGGAATTAGAATCCGAGGGAATACATCAGGTGGTTGATGCGGAAAAAGATGCTTTTGGCGAGGCTTTTACCTTTCTTGTTACAGCAGGAACAGGTAAATTTAAAACAAGGAATCCGGAATTGTTCGAAGCGGTGAACACGGCTTTAAGAGAAGCGATTGCTATCATGGAAAATGACCCGGGGTCTGTTTCAGATATTGTTGCACCCACCTTGAATCTTGATAGAGAAACTTATTTAAGATATTGTAACTGGCCGGGAGTGAAATTCGAAACAGAGCCACGCGGTATGTTAAAGTTTTTGGATTTTATGAATAGGGCGGGCTATGTCAGCAAAACAACCTCAGAGCAGAGAGACTTGATGTGGTAAAGATAATGGGAAAACTAATGACAGATAAAGTAAATGGAGAAAAAAACAAAAGCAGACTAACAAAGATTAGTTTTTTACTTGCCTTGTTTCTGATATGGGAATTTGTACCTGTGTGGACAAATAGCGCTAAGATCATACCACCATTTCATAAAGTGATGGTCGCTTTTTGGACAAATTTATGGCATGGTGACCTATTACAGCATGTGGCATATTCCTTGCAATTGATCTTTACAGGTATTTTGATCGGCATGATACTCGCCTTTGTTTTAACGGCCTTATGTATCGTATCAAAGCGCTTTAATGATATTATGGATGTCGTTATTTCCATTATGCACCCTCTTCCCGGTATCGCTTTATTGCCTGTTGTGATGTTGATCGTGGGCCTTGGCGCAAAATCTATCATCATCATTATTGTTCATTCTATTTTATGGCCACTCATTGTTAATGCTCTTGCCGGTTTCAACTCCATACCAAAAATACAGATAGAATTAGGCAAGAATTTAGGTATGAAAGGTGTTAAGCTTATTTGGCTGGTGATGATCCCCAATGCTTTCCCTTATATTTTATCAGGAATCAAGATTTCCTGGGCAAGATCTTGGCGTGCCTTGGTTTCTGCAGAAATGGTTTTTGGGGCATCGGGCATGGTCGGTGGCTTAGGTTGGTATATCTATAAGACAAGGTTTTTTATGGATGTTTCCGGGATGTTCGCCGGACTTATTTCAGTCATTATTATTGGTATGCTCGTTGATGAATTTGTGCTTAAAAGCATAGAAAAAAACACAGTCAAAAAATGGGGGATGAGTGTATAATGAGTAGTCTCCAGGTAAACAATATTTCTAAATCGTATCAGCTTGACAATAAAGAACTAAATGTATTGAATGACATCAGCATTTCTTTAGATTCCGGTGATTTTCTTACAATTCTTGGTCCATCGGGCTGTGGAAAATCTACCTTGATAAGATGTATCTGTGGTATGGAAACACCTGATTCCGGTGAGATCCTCATTGATGGTAAACCCATTGATGGTATCGGACCGGAAAGATTGATGGTTTTTCAGGATTTTAACCAATTATTCCCCTGGAAAACCGTGGAAGAGAATATCGTCTTTCCATTGAAACTTAACAATGTATCAAACAATAAAGTTGAACTGAATGAGATCGCTGAAGAGTTTATGGATATTGTTAATTTAAAACAATTTCGCAATGCATATCCTAATCAACTTTCCGGTGGGATGCGACAGAGAGTAGCCATTGCACGTTCTCTGGCACTTAATCCCAAGGTTCTCTTAATGGATGAACCTTTTGGAGCTTTAGATGCCCAGACCAGAGCCATCTTACAAAAAGAATTATATCAGTTGTGGGAAAAGTTTAAAACAACCATTATTTTTATAACACATAATGTTCAGGAAGCAATTATTCTTGGAAGTAAGATCATTGTGTTGGGACTAATGCCCGCAACCGTCAAGTTTGAAACAACAAATACAATTCCTTATCCAAGAATGCCTGAAACAAAAGAATTTATGAGTTTGTGGAAAGAATTATATGGACACCTCGAAACAAAACGTTTCTAAAGATTTGCCGGTTGCTTTGATCCTGGGTACCGGCTTGTGTGCCTTGGGTACTATTCGCAGTCTTAAAGAGGATGAGGATATTTCCATTATTGTGATGGGAAATGAAGATAAAGGCCTTGCTCAACACAGCAAATATATTGATGCTTATTATCCCTGTAAGGAAGATGACCTTAATGATATTTATGCAGTTTTAAAAAAGATAAATGATTTTTATCAAAATGTTATTCCCATTCCCACTGGTGCTGATTTTTGGGTGAATGTGATTATTAATGCTCCGATTAAGTTGGATCATTTTATCACGGATCTTAAGCCGGAATATTCAGAATTAATGAAAAAGAATGTTCAGCAAAAGCTGGCAGAAAAGACAAAAATACCTTATCCACCCAGTTGCCGAGTTCATTCTAGGGAAGATCTTAATAAGGCTTGCGAATCTTTAATTTTCCCCTGCGTTGTAAAACCGGTATCTCGTGTTGATCGTAAAGCTCCATTCAGGATCCGTTCCTATAAAAAAGCAAATGCTCTTTTTAAAGATATTGAACCTTTGTTGGGGACTTATGATTTTTTAGTCAGTACGCACATTATGGGTCCGGATAAAAACATTTACACCTATGGTTCCTTTGCAGTTGATGGCATAGTTAAAGCTCATTATACAGGAAGAAAACTTACTCAGCGTCCCATGAAGTTTGGTGTGGCCGGTTTTGCTGAGTCCATTAAAGATATTAAAACTGTTAGCGAGTATTCTAAGCGATTGCTAAACGAATCGAATTTTTCCGGTATAAGCCAAATAGAGTTTAAAAAAGACAAGGAAACGGGAAAATATTATCTCATGGAGATTAACCCACGTATATGGTTATGGATACAAACAGCGACTGCATCGGGCGTTAATCTTGTGCTGGCATATTATGATCATCTGGCTAAAAGACCTCCTAAGACACATCAACAATCAAAAAAGTGTATGTTTATTAATGGACTGTCTATGTTTGACAACAGCTTTAGAGAGAAAAATTTAACCTGGTTGTTTTATTATATTAAATCGCGTTTCGTCCCGCATATATATTCCATAAAAGATCGCAAAGATCCTAAACCTTATAAAATTGAGCGACAACGCTTTTATAAAAAAATCATTCACTAATCAAAAATAATTATCTAATTTTAGCCGTGGATTGTGTATTAACAAAAAATCAACGGGAATATGTCCTTTTCCATCTGGATTACAGTTTTGAATTATCTCCGGAAATTCGAGACCTTTTTCTCTTTGGAGAAAAAAAGAAAGGCAATATTTGTTTTTATCAGAGCACAGAAGCATATAATGAAAAGTCAGTACTGTACATAGATGACATTCCTATACTTTTTCCCGGAGATCGCGATGAGGGAATATATACATTTAATAAGGGTACCCTCGAATTTCATCATGATATTTTAAAGTCTGCTTTTTATCTTTTATCCGGCTACCAGGAATATGCTTCTTGCAAGAAAGACAAACTCGGTCGTTTTCCCTATGATGAATCCATACAATATAAATTGGGCTTTCTGCATAAACCTATTGTGAATTATTTTTTTGAGTGGATAGGAAAGGGTATTGAAGAATATTGTTTGTATCACAAGCTTCCTTTTAAAAAGAAAGAGTTATTTAATAACTTTGGTTTTTTTCTGACTCATGACATTGATAGAATAGATAAATATAATTTTCATCTTACCAAGAATAAATTAAAGAACAAAAAGCTCAAAGAATTCTTCCATTATGCTCTAAAATTCTTGAATCCTTTTGATCATGATAATCCCTATTGGAGCTTTGATTATTTATTAGAGCTCAATAAAAAATATGACATGACTTCAACGTATTTTTTTCTTAATCGAGGTGTTCGCCATATTGATAGCTATTATCATTATTCCATGAAACGTATTTCAAAATTAATCAAGCGACTGGAAGAGAATAATTGCGAAATTGGGCTACATGGAACTGTAAAGTCCGCAGATGACAGTCAAGTGATGCAGAAAAATTTAGATGAGCTTAATAAAGTTAGCAAGAAGCCGGTGATTGGGAACAGGCAACATAGGTTGAGCTATATTCATCCCCTGACAATAAAACTCCTGGGTGAAAGGGCCATAAAATACGATAGCACATTGGGTTTTGCCGGTCATGAAGGATTTAGGAATTCATATTGTCTTCCTTTTCACTTATATGATTTCGAGAATGATGAGATGTTGCCCCTTTGGGAGATCCCGCTTATTGTAATGGATAGTACTATATTTGACTATCGTAAATTGTCATACAAAAAAGCCCATCAGTCTATTAAGAATATATTAGGGGAAATCAATCGTTTTAATGGTATATTTACTCTGCTTTGGCATAATAGCTATTGCGACAAAGAAACAAGGCCCGGTATTTGCGGGTTTTATGATTCTATTTTGAAGATGATTCACGATAAAAAAGGGGAATCCCTGCGTGGTAAAGATATATTGGAAAGAATAGATGCTGAATAAAATTAAGATGACAGTCAAGCATTCCGGTATTTATAGTCTGGGTGGTCTTTTACCTAAACTCATCGGTTATCTGCTTCTTCGACTTTATACTAGTGAATTAGGTGCCTCCGGTTACGGTAATTTTGCCATCTTTGATATTTCTCTTCAGATATTTGTTGCAGTTTTTCTTTTTAGTCTGCCTTCAGCCATGATGCGTTGGTATATCCCTGAACAAGATGAAGAAAAGCGTAAATCTATACTTTTTACAACTTTTTCTGCTATTCTTGTTACTGCTATTTTATTGAGTGCTATTCTTGTCCCACTGAGAATTAATTTATCTCAATTATTCTTCCAGTCCGATATATATGGTCGGGCTTTTCTTATTCTTGCTGTGAATATTGGCCTTCAGATGTTAGGTACTTATACTTTAACCTATTTAAGAATGCGTCAAAGATCGCTCAGCTATATTATTCTTGCGGTGTCGAAATTCACGTTGGTGCTGGCACTTAATATTTATTTTGTAGCTTATCGGCATATGGGAATAGAAGGCATTCTTTTAAGTCAGTTAGCCGGGAATGCATTTTTATTTTTATACACGCTCATCTTTGTCGTCAAAGAGTTCAACTTTAAATTTAACGGCCCTATTTTCAAGGAAATGATGGCTTATGGTTTTCCGCTTATTTTTGCAACTCTCTCGGTCCAATTATTACGTTTATCAGATAAATATATTATATTTTTTATGATGGATTCAACGCAGACCGGTATATATAATATGGGTTATAAAATTGCCAGTATTGTGAATGTATTGGTTATTCACTCTTTTCAGTTGGGGTTTTTACCCATTGCATATAAGATGATCGGTCAGCCGGGTGCAAAACGTTTTTATTCAAAAATGTTGACTTATTATGTACTTGTGCTTGTTATGTGTAGCCTGGTCTTGGTTTTATTCAGTAAAGAAATGCTGATGTTCGTTTCGCCCAAAGATCCTGAATTTATGAGCGCGATGAAAGTTATTCCCATTTTAGCTATAGCTTTTATTTTTGAGGGTATGCGACAATTATTTGCCATCAGTTTTCACATTGTAAAAAAGACCCGCTACAACGCCTGGATAACTATGGTAGTTGCTGTTTTCAATGTTGGACTTAGCATATTATTAGTTGAACGATTCGGATATATTGGTGCAGCTATATCAGTAGCATTCTGTGTTTTTCTTAACATGTTCCTTTTTTATGTTTTTAGCCAGAAGGTTTATTCTGTGCCTTACGAAATGAAAAAGGTATTTACCATGGTAGCGCTATTGATCCTGATTACTATTTTTGTTCCATTTCTCAACGAGCTTTCCATGGTCTTAGCTATTATCTTAAAAGTTATAATTCTTTTCGCTTATCCATTCTTGCTATATTTATTTCAATTTTATGATCCGGTCGAGTTACAGAGAATAAAAGGCAGCGTAAAAAAATGGTCCAAACCAAGCAAGTGGAAAAAAAAATCTTAAAGATATCAATTTTAAGGGGTGATCGGTGAATATTGCAATGATCTTGGAAAGACAATTTCCCTTTGACGAAAGAGTGGAAAAAGAAGCTCAGAGCTTGATCGCCAAGGGTCATAAAGTATTTATATTAAGTTTTAATTATGATGGCTTGGCAGAAGTTGAAGACTATAAAGGTATCAGTGTTCATCGATTTAGAATATCCCGAAAAGTATATAATAAATTGAGTCCTTTGCATCGGGTGTTTCCACTTTATTATCTGATATGGAAAAAAGTCGCCTGTCGATTTTTTAAAGACCATGATATTGATGTTATTCATGTACATGATCTGCCCTTGGCGAATCTTGGTGTTTGGCTAAAGCGTAAATTCGGATGCAAACTTATCTTGGATCAGCACGAACTCTGGAGTGAAACGGTTAAGCATTATCGTCATTATAATACCTTTGTTGGTACCATAGTAAGAAAGCTGAGCTGCTGGGGAATTTACGAAAAACGCCAGTTTAAACAGGCGGATAAGATCATTACAGTGGAAGAGCCTATTAAAACATGGTATGTGGATAATACAAACACTTCCGAGAAGAAGATCATTGTGGTGCCAAATACGCCTTTAAAAGAGCAGATCGAAAAGATATCATTTAAAGAAAGAGAAGATAAGGCTGGTTTTATCCTTTATTATGCCGGGAAGATCGACCATAATCGATATATAGATTCTGTGATTAAAGCTTTACCCAAATTGCTTGAAAAAATACCCGAAATAAAGTTCAATATTGCCGGAAATATTGCCAAAGCTTGTGACCCTCGTATCTGGGCTAAACAATATGGCGTTGAAAAGCAGGTCAGGTATCTTGGTCAGCTTTCTTATGAGGATATGATGCAGAAAATGAAAGATGCGGATATTTGTATCTCTCTTTTACCTTCTTATAGCGAAGAGCTGAACAGGACAATTGTTACAAAAATTTACCAGTATATTCAATTGCAAAAACCTATGATTGTAAGCAGAACGGATTATATTCAAGAATTTGTCAGAAAGCACAAGATAGGATCAGTAGTGAATGAAGAGGATCCTCAAACGATCTATAAAGAAGTATTGGCGCTGTACAAAAACAAAGAAACAATGAATTTATATGCTCAAAATTGTGCAAAGATCAAAGAGTCTCTCATTTGGGAGAAAACAGTTCAAGCCCTTTTAAATCTTTATCGGGATATGGACAAAGTATGAAAAAAATTCTTATTGTAACATATTATTGGCCACCTGCCGGCGGCCCCGGCGTTCAAAGAATTTTGAAAATAGTAGAACATTTGCCTGAGCAAGGATGGGAACCAATAGTCTTAACGGTAGAAAACCCCTCCGCTCCGGCTATTGATGAGAGCCTATTGGCAAGAATTCCTGAAAACATTAAAATTTACAAAACAAAGACCAGTGAACCTTTTGAAGCGTATAAAAAATTAACCGGCAAAAAAGCAGGGGAAGCTTTACCTAAAAACATATCTCTTTCGGAAAACATTTCTGCGAAAGAAAAGCTTTCCAGATGGATAAGAGCAAATTTATTTATTCCCGATGCTCGTAAAGGCTGGAAGCGTTTTCTTGTCCGCGAAGGCATGAAGATCATTGAAAATGAAAAACCGGATCTGATCTTTTCCACCTCGCCACCACATTCTTTGCAATTGGGAGCGATGCGTTTGGCTAAAAAAAGTGGCTTACCTTGGGTAGCTGATCTACGGGATCCATGGTCGGAAGCTTATTGGGAAGCCGACATGCCTAAAAGCAAGAGAAGCGAGGCAAAGAACAGAGTTTTTGAGAGTAAAGTTTTAAATACTGCTGATCATATTACAACCGTGGGTAAGGGCATAGCCGGACTTTTACAAAAGAAAACTACTAAACCGGTTTCAGTTATATATAATGGTTATAGGGAAGTTGATAATACTAAAATTGACAGTGAGTATTTTGAGATCCTTCATTTAGGGAATTTAAGTTCCATACAAAGTCTCAATGAATTATTAGAGGCGATAAAGGGCATTAGACCTGAGCTGAGAAAAAAGATCAAACTGCGTTTTATAGGATCCTTGGCAGAAGAATATCGCAAGAATGTTGACGAAATGGACTATATTGAAAAAGAATACCTGCCATTCTTGCCTTATGAAAAAATGATGAAAGAAGCGCAGAGTGCATCCATGCTTTATTTACCGCGATTGAATAGTTCCTATTCCAAAAGCTTGATCTCTGCAAAGATCTTTGATTATTTGGCATTAAGCAGACCAATTTTAGCCATTGCCGATAAAGATAGTGATATAGCCGAGATTTTAAGAGATTGCGGAGCCGGCAAGTCTTTCGAGAGCAAAGATATCCCCTCTATACAATATTATATTGAGCAACATCTTAGTGGGACGCTGGAAAGTTTGATAGACCCTAAAAAATTAAAAACCTATTCTTTAGAGAGCAATATTAGCACCTTAGTTGAAAAGCTTGAGGAATTGCTTTAAATACAGAAGCTTGACCTCTGACTCTGAACAAATATTTAAGCTACTTAATCTCTACTTTTAATTACTCCTAATTATGGGAGGACTTCAAATAGTCTTTTGTCAAAAGGCGGAAGCAAGTATATTGTTTAGCTTAATTACTGTTTTTTTAATGTTTAGATAGGTATTGACAGAATTTATTTTAGTCCATATTCTTAAAAATGTTAATTAATTCTGAGCATTTAGCTGAATTATAGTAAGTAATATTAATAACCCACCATATCTTGTGTTTAATGTCTAAGTACCACCACAACAAAATGTGTTTTAATTAATCTTGACATCTTATATGTATAGAAATTGGTGATAAACACAGTGTCTATGATATTCTTCGTTTTTTTTCTTGCTGGCTTGTGATTTATCATGTATTTTAAAGTTTAATTGGAGAATTGTAATATGTTAGATCAAAAAGATAAAATCATATTAAAGATATTGCAAGAGAATGCAAGGACATCTAATGCTGAAATTGCCCGACATATGGGGATGACAGCTTCGGCTATTTATGAAAGAGTTAAAAAGTTGGAAAAAGCCGGTGTTGTAAAAAAATATGAAGCGAGGCTTGAGCCATCTGTTTTGGGCTTAAACTTATTATCCATTGTCTTGATTTCGCTTTATGATTTGACTAAAATGAGAGATACCGGCAAGGTATTGGCGGGTTTTGATAAAATCCAGGAAATACATTATATTGCCGGTAAGGGATCTATTATGGCAAAGGTAAGAACATCCGGAACGGAAGATCTTGAGAAATTATTAGATAATATAAATTTGATCGATAACGTTAAAAATACAGAATCGACTATAGTTTTAAAATCAGAAAAAGAAACGTCTAGTTTGTACGTAGAATAAATCAATTGGAGGTTATTATGAAACGTATTGTTATTGCAACTTTAGTGGCAATGTTGCTTATAAGTTCTGTCTTTGCAGCTAAGGTAGCTACTCTACCTGTTGGCTACAAAGCCAGGATGGAGCAAGTAGTCAAAGAAAAAGCCGGCGAAATATATAATGCTTCACCGACTTTAGCTAAAGTGGCGGCCAAAACAGCTGCAGCTTATGAACCTGCTTTTGAAGCAGTTTTAATCGATTCCAGTAAAAATGGTTTTGGCATGGTTTCCGGTATTACAAATCCGGTTTCACACAATGGTGAAACTTTTGTTATGGCTTATCGCCAATGGGCCGGATTAAATGCTACCGCAGGTTTGATCGGTGCAGCTATCAGTCAAGATGGTGGCGCAAACTGGTCTGTTAGCTCTAACTTGAACGCAACATCTCCTGGTGAATCTGCAGGCCGTTATCCCTCAGCCATTGGTGCCGGAGCCGCTCCTGTTATTATTTGGAATGAATATGTGGGAGAAAGTTCAGGCCTTGAAAGCGATGCTATACCTTTACTCACTTTAGACCAACTTGGTTGGGGTGGTGGTTATTTTAGTACACCAGCAGTCATTGGTGTTAACGCCACAAACCCAGAAGGTCTTTGGATGGGTTGCCCTTGCTATTCAGAAGATGGAGATGGAAATGGTCATTTAAACGTTTCATTTTCAACATGGCGTGAATTTGACGCTAACGATGTAAGCAGTAAAAATATTTATTTATACAATTCTTCATCAGTTGGTTCAGAGATTACTTTTAATCCTTTTACCAAAATATTTGATACTAAAACATATTTTGAAGAAGGTTCTTCTTCCGGATCTACAACATCAGATGCATTGATCAGTATTGCTGATAACGGTATTGGTTATATTGCTAACGTTGCTTATTGGGGTTCAAATTATGCAGATAAAGTAGAAGGCAATGCTTATCATACCTTTAAATTCAGAAAAACAACAGATCATGGACAAACATGGAGTGAAACATCCTTTGATGATGATGTTCCTTATTATTATATAAAGGACTCTGTTTTTGATGAAAACATTTTTGATGTTTACATTCCATCTGAACAGTATAATGTAACAAATGCTGATGGCGATACACTTCTTATTGATAAAATGGATTGGGATGAAGATCTTTACACCATGATTGATACATCCAGATGGCCGGGTCTTTTTATTGGTTATGATAATGATATGATCGTTGACGCCGACGGTGGTGTTCACTTTATGTGTCTTGTAATACCCGAATCTGAAGAAGCTGGTTATATTGTTCCAACAGCTCATGAAGGTTGTGGATTTTACCATCTGTATTGTGCAGATCCCACACTGGAATCAGCCGAATGGGAAGTCTCTTTTGTAACTAGTATGCAACACACATGGCTTTTCCCTTATCGTAATGGTACTTCAGCTTGGCAGAGTTTTTTCCCTGCCATGGCAACGTCAACAGAAGATCCTAACGTTATTTATGCCGTATATCCCAAAGGCGATACTTTTACAGAAGAAGATCCTGAATCACCCGGAGATACATTGATCTATAAGGTCAGTTATGATGTTTTCGTTCGTCGTTCTTTAGATGCCGGTAAAACATGGCAAGAAGAAATTAACGTAACTAATACACCTAATTATGATGAACTCAATGCGCATGCGGACCCGGATGCAACCGATGATAATGTATACATTGTTTATCATGTTCCGGATTACAGTACCCATACTGTTGACAATGATACGACCGATGCAGTTCCTGAAGATTATAAAAACCGTATCTATTTCATGAATGTTGATTATACTTCAGCAATTTCCGGGACTTCTGTTGCGGATGTTCCCACTAACTTTGACTTGTTGCAGAACTATCCCAACCCTTTCAACCCTGTAACAAGCATTGCTTTTAATATTCATGAAGCCGGTGAGTACAGCTTAGATATTTATAATACTTTAGGCCAGAAAGTTAAAACCTTGGTTTCTGACTATAGAAGTGTTGGACGTCATGAAGTTCAATTCGATGCTTCAGCTATGTCTTCGGGTATTTACTTTTATTCATTGAAAAATGATAAAACAGCTTTAACTCGTAAATTGGTATTATTAAAATAATTTTATTATAATTAAATAGCTAGATCCCCGATCCCCGGGGATCTAGCTCATAGTTAAGGGGATTGTATGAAAAAAGGTTATATCCTTTTTGTGTTATGTTTTATGTTTTTGGGCGTCGCTTTTGCTGATGTTGTTGGTACTATAAGGGGTACAGTAGTTGCCGCTGATACCAATGAGCCCTTAACGGGGGTAAATATTTTAGTTGATGGTACAACGATTGGTACATTTACAGATAATACCGGATACTATACTCTTATAAACCTTCCTATCGGTAATTATGATGTTGCTTTTAACATGATCGGCTATAAGAAGCTTATTCAAAGAGGAGTTCATGTTACAAGAGACCAATCAACCAATATTAATGTACGCTTGGAAGTTGAAGTTGTTCAAGGTGAAGTGGTCGAAGTAGTTGCAGAAAGACCCGCAGTTGAAAAAGACATTATTGGTCGCAAAATTACCATGGAAACAGAACAAGTTGTCAATTTGCCTGTTCGTGATATGAGCGAAGTTTATACGCTTCAATCAGGTATTATTGAGATCAAGAACGCGGATCTGGGTATTCCCGGTTTTGAAGACCGTGGAATTGAACAGATTCATGTTCGTGGTGGACGAGCCAACGAAACAGGTTTTATGATAGATGGTATGTATATTGAGAACCCCATCTATGGTGGTAAAGGTAAAGGTACAAGATTGAATCAGTTTGCCGTGGCAACCGTGGATTTTCAGACCGGTTTTTTCAATGCTAAATATGGTGATGCCATGTCTGGTATGATCAATACGGTTACCCGGACGGGGCCTGAAGAATTTACCGGTTCTTTTCGTTTGGAAAGAAGTGATTTCGGCCCTCTATCATCTCGGCAAGACCAAATAAGAGGTTATAAAAAAATAGCCGGTGGTTTTGGTGGACCTATTCCATTTACAAATAAGCAAGTACGTTTTTGGACAAGTTTTGACGATTCGAAAGAAGCTTATGCTGTCTATGAATTTGATGATATAGTTTTTAACCTGGAAAAGCCAAGAAGTATTTATAATACAGATAACAGTATTAACCCTCTTGATACTATTCCTGGTTGGAGATCTTTTGGTTTTGATAATACCTTTGATATTTTTTCAAAATTATCATTTATTGTATCTCCTAAGATGAGATTTAGCACATCATATTGGTATGTAAATTCTAATTACAAGACCTTTGATCCCTCATTTATGTACAATGAAGAAGGTAAAAATGAAACATCCAAAATTTCAAATCGTTTTACGGCTGAATGGCGTCATCAAATAAGTGATAAAACATATTATACAATCAACTATTCCGATTTTATCCAGGAAATGACCATGGGTGTTAGAAATTACGATACTGATGGTGATGGTTATCCTGATTGGATAGAAGAACGCTATTATTCTGATATTCAGAATCCGAACTCTTTGCCATTATTTGATTATGGCGATGGTAGTGGTAATGTTCCTGTTCAATATATTGTTACAGGATTAGATACTATCTGGCGTGTAGGAGATGGCTTAAAGACTAATCATGACAGTGAGCAAATTCCTGATTGGTGTATTAGCCCGGATATGTATAATCAGCCTGAAGGTTATACCAACTATTGGCTTGGTGGTAAAAGAGATGATATAATCCTTAAGTATGGTAATAGTCCAAATTTAAGTGCATATGGAAATGAATTTTACTATTCGGGATCGGATGATTATTATCACTATACCCGTTCGCATACAAGAGAAATAAAATTTGACATAACATCTCAAGTTAGCAGACATAACCAGCTGCAGGCCGGCTTGGATTATAAGACTCATGATATTTATTATAATGAGATCGTTCAGCCCTATCTCGCTAACCCCAATGTTGAATATTTTGAAAGAAAGCCACAAGAATTTGCCGGCTACCTTCAGGATAAAATTGAATATCCTTGGATGGTGATCAATGCCGGTTTGCGCTTTGACGCTGCAAATACAAATGATATTATGTGGTCTGATCCCCGTAATCCCGATACAACGACAATTGTGCCGACTGAATGGGAATATTTGTGGAGTCCAAGACTTGGTTTTTCACATGTAATCACAGAGAAATCTACTTTTACATTCGGTTATGGTGTTTATTATCAGAACCCAACATATCGCGATGTATATACAAATGTTGACGCTCGTGATGATATTGATAAATTTTTCCAGTCTCCAAATCCTATTATGGGAAACCCCGGTGTAACAGCTCAGCGTGTAACAAGTTATGAATTCGGTATTAACACAGAATTTTCACCCGGTTATGTTTTTGGAGCTGTTGGTTGGACTAAAGATTACAGTTCTATGAACTCCACCGAGAAAGTGAATGTGGGGTCAGTCAGTTATACTGTTTTTGTTAACTACGATTATGGTTCATCACGTGGTTTTGATTTTATTATTGAAAAGAGAAGAGGAAAGTTTCTGACTGGTAATATTCAGTACACATATTCCGTCGCAAAAGGAAACCACTCTGACCCTTGGGCAGGTTATCTTAATAATGAGAACCCTTTAACTATGCCAAGAAAAGAGATTCTGCAGAGCTATGACAGAACACACGATCTTAGTGCACAGTTGACATTTAAAATGCCCAAAGGTTATGGTATTCCTGTTGGAAACTATAACTTGTTCCAGAGTACAATGACAAATTTAACATTTGTAGGTATTTCTGGCGCACCTTATACACCTGTTTTATCGAATGATCAATACGGACCAGAAAACAGCGAAAGAATGCCTTTCTATTTTACAACCAATATGGCTTTTAGAAAGTATATTTCTATTCACGGTTCTAAAAGAGTTGTCTTAGGTTTTGTTTGCACAAACTTATTTAACAAAAAGAATGTTCTGATGGTTTATCCAAGAACAGGCGATCCTGAAAACCCTGGTGGTATTGAAGAAGGATATATTCTTGACGGAACAAGAAGTTCTACTATTTATGATAGACCTTGGTATTATGATGAAAAACGTAATATTGACTTCTTTATCGAAGTAGAATTTTAGGAGAATAATTTACTATGAAAAAATTAAAATACATTTTTTGCTTATTGATCCCCTTTGTTCTTTTAGCGATTCCGCTAGAAGTTAAATATGGAAATAGGTTTGCAAAATCGACAGCTACCGGCAATCCAATTTATGAGAGAGCAAAAAGCTATGTGGATCAAGGTAAGTTTAAGAGTTGTATCTTGAACTATGGAAACTTTATTGATCATTGGCAAGGCGATGTTGCCGGAGCCTGGGGTGACTATCAGTATGTTGCTAACGTATCATTTATGGTCGGTGTCCCCGGCATGGATGACGAAGGCAATCCTCATCCCTGGGCAATGCGTCCTCATCCCGATAACCCTGATTCTATTATTTATTGGGGGCCTACAGTTTCTGAATCTTGGTTTGATAGAACATCTAATCAGATCAACACAGATTGGGATGCTGTTCTTGGTTCTAAAGGAAGAGCGTATTCCGGAGAAATTACGGCCGGTGAATATGCCGGTGGTGTCTGGACGGATGAGAATGATACATGGCCGCTTCTTGCTACATCTATAGCTCCGGAATCTTGGCCAAAACGTATTAACGAAGATGGTGAAGAAGAAAGATTTTGGCCGGGTTGGTATGCAGTTGATACCGATCCATCATCACCGACTTTCGGACAAAGGATTGAAGGAAGATTTACATCGGATGTTGATGTTTATCTGGAGATCGATGATATGCAGGCCAGCAGAGAGCCAATGCAGAAGACAATTGGTTATCCAACCGGTACGCGTGTTTATGCTACAGTTCACTCTTACAGTAGAACTTATGCCGAAGATATTATATTTGTTACAATGTTTGCAGTCAATGAAAGTGATAAATATGGCTTGAATGGCGGTTTAGGTTACGATTACGAAGATACATATTTTGGTTTTTACTTTGACGCCGATATGTTCTCTGCCTTCTACAATGGTGGCAACAGACCTTGTAATACCAATGATGGCGACATGATGGGTTACGATCTTGAATATAACCATGCTTACATTTATGATATGGATTTTAAAGAATGTGATGGTGCATATGATGTAGATGCCTTTGTTGCTGTAAAATTATTAGATACACCTTATGCAAGTGATACAGTTTATTTGGATCTTGACTCAACTATGTTCATTGCACCCGGTGAAGAACTGGGTTTAACCGATTGGCATTGGTTCGATTGGTATAATCGCCCCGGTGTTAAGGATAAAGAAGATAGTGGTGGTCCCTTTGTTGGAGATGGTGTAACACCTGAATCTCCCAGAAAAGAAATGTTGATGTACCAGATTATGTCCGGCGACAAGACCGGCTTGAGTGCTAAAGAAAAAGAGTGGTTTTTTCACAGAGATGCTGATAACAACCTAAATCCGCATTTTGACAGTATGGAAAATCTAAAAAAAGAATTCCCGGACGGTCTTGACTGTACTTGTATGATGTCATCCGGTCCATTTACTTTTGCTGTTGGTGATACAAATATGTTCTCTTTTTCCATTGTTATGGGTGAGAACCTGGCGGATCTAAATAGAAATGCTAATATGGCACAGGTTATGTACGATTTAAGATATCAGGGTTTTTCAGCTCCCGATGCACCTGTTGTTTCTGCTGTGAGTGGTTGGGATGAAGCAAAAAAAAGACCTTTTGTTCGTTTGGTATGGGGCGATGAGTCTGAATCTTCTGTAGATATTGTTACCGGTTACCCTGATTTTGAAGGATACAAAATTTATAAATCAACCGATGGTGGTCAGACTTGGGGTAAACCACTTATTGATACTTATCAGACCCAAGCCGGTTGGAAACCCATTGCGCAGTTTGATTTAACGCGCGAAGAAGATATAGCACGCTATGGTCGTGAAATATCGGGTCCCGATCCTTTAGCTCCTTGGGTAAGCCTGGGTTCCAATACAGGACTTCAGCATGAATTTGTCGATTACGATGTTAAGATCGGTACTGAATATACATATTCTGTAGTTGCTTACGATATTGGTATGGAACCGGGATATACCATTCAGATCAGTTCTGATAATAATATATTTTACTTTAACCACGATACTATCTCTGTCAATCAGGCAATACCTTTTGATTTTTATGCAACAGGTGAACGTATTGGCGATAGCCTGATAGTTATTGCTAATCGCAATATTGTTGATGAAATTGTTTATGATACGACATGGTCAACCACCAATGTTGATGATCAATGGGCCGGTTTCTCTGTTCCAAGTCTTGAGAACTCTAAAGGAACCACCCCTATGTCACCACAGTTTACCAAGATAATACCTAGTAGAATACCGCTTAATGTCACAGGATATATCACCTTGGTACCCGGAGAGGGAACTAAGGGAGATGGCAATACTGTTGTTCGCATTGCAAATTCAGATAAAATTACTGATCACGATTACAAAATCGAAATACATGCAGAATCATTTAAAAATAATTGGGGTCCTTATATTAAAAATCCCAAGTATTCAGTTTATGATCTAACAACCGGCGATACTCTGGTTTACAGAGCAACGAACAACGATCTAAATCCTAAGAATTCAACACGATACAGACCGGTATTTGACGGTTTGCAGGTTGTTTTTGATAACTATGAAGGTTTAGCCCTGCTTGATGTTATTAAAGAAACTAAATGGACTTCACGTCGTGAAGATATTGAATATTCTGTCAGTAACTCATTGCAGCCACCTCCATATAAAGATTATGCTATTATATTTGGCTCAATTGATGAGGTGCTGGATACAGTTTATTGGAATGGTATAGGCGAAAGCGCTAAAAGACCGGCTCCGATCAGAGTTGTAGATCTTTCAACAGGCGAAAGAGTTCAAGCCATGGTATTTGATTTTGGCAAGAATGACACTTTAGATTATGGAGACGAGATTTCATTCTTGGAAGAAAATATACCGGGACAGGCACCTGGAAGCAGAAGGCCTTCATGGATCTTCAAGTTTTCATGGGACGAATATGCGCATCCGCTGAATTCTTATCCATTTGAAGCTGGCGATTCCTTGATCTTAAGGACTAATAAGCCACTGCATGATGGAGATTCATACACCTTTAGAGCCGGTGAATTTACCACCTTGCTCGATGAAGACGACTATGATATGAATGACATTAAAGTTGTTCCTAATCCATATCTCGTATCAGCCACATGGGAACAGAGTGAGTATTTTGGCAAAATACTATTCACCAATCTGCCTCATAAGTGTAAAATAAAAATTTATACACTTACAGGAGATTATGTTGCGGAAATTGAACATGATGATATGTTCGATGATTCGGAACCATGGGATCTGATCTCAGTGAACAGACAGGAAATTGCACCGGGTTTATATGTTTTTGCTGTAGAAACTCCGGATGGACAGAAACACGTCGGCAAATTTGCTGTGATACGATAAGGAAAGATAGATGAAATTTATAAAACAATTAATTACGATCTTAGTTTTAGTTGCAGTCTTGCTCCCCTTGTGGGCTCAGGAGCACGAAATTCCTGAAGACGTGTCTAAAGTTGCAACTACAGCTTGTCAATTCCTTAAAATGGAAGTAGGAGCGGAAGCTTCTGCTTTAGGTGGAGCAGCTGTTGCGGCAGTTGATGATTTATCTGCTCTTTACTGGAACCCTGCCGGCTTATCTAAGATTAAAAGCCAGACCTTTTATGCGACTTATACAAAACTTTATGCCGGAATACAGCATGGTTTTGTTGCCTTTGGTACTCAGATAGGTCCATCGGATTATTTTGGGGTCAGCGCGAATTATGTTAACTCCGGTAAAATGGAAGTAACAACACCAAGATATCCCGAAGGAACAGGTGAGTTCTTTACAGTTACAGATCTGGCGGCTGGATTGACTTATACCAGAGTTCTAACCGATAGATTAAGTATCGGAGTCACTGGAAAATTCATTCGTGAAGCAATTTGGCGCGAAGTTGCAACGGCCTTTGCTTTTGATATAGGCTCGCAATTTGATACCGGTCTTAAGGGTATTCAGTTGGGTATGAGCATTACCAACTTTGGAACACAGGTAAAATTTGACGGTGATGATCTTACAGTCAACGTGGATACAGATCCCAACTATGATGGGAATGCTTTAACAGAGGCAAGATTAAACCCGGATAAATGGCCTTTGCCTTTGATCTTTCGTTTAGGTATTGCTTGTGATATCATTGGTCCTGAAAGTGAATGGATACAAATGGAGGGCCAGCGTTTAACCCTAAGATTTGACGCCAATGATCCCATGGATAACTATTTAAGATTTAATTTAGGAGTTGAATACGAACTTGCAAATATTTTAGCATTAAGAGGCGGATATCATATGAATTATGATGATGCCAGTTTTACTGCGGGTATTGGCTTGAATTTGGATGTCAATAGTATGCCTTTGAATATTGATTATGCTATTGTAAATTACAAGACTCTAGGACTTGTGAATCAAATTAGTATTCAACTAGGAATATAAATAAAGAAGAAAACTTAAGAAAGGAGAACTCACATGAAACGTGTAGTTGCTTTGTTATTGATTGCTTCTGTTGTTCTATTTGCAGCAGTAGCTCCCAAAAGTTCTCTCAAGAAAGCCGGCGCACCCATGCCGAAGATGCCAACAGCTGAAATTAAAGCTGCTCCTCTTCACATGGATAATGCCAGTGTAAAAACTCGTACTATTAATATGTCTAAAGCTCCGGCTTTGGCTGTTGATACTACAGTTGTTACACTCGTGTATCTTGAAGACTTTGAAAATGGTGCTAACGGTTGGACACAGTTCGACGGTACAGCACCGGATCCTCGAGCCGTATGGGGTTTGGGTGATTATAACGCTACCGGGGATTCTCTTTGGTGGTGCGTTGATGAAGATTTAGGTGGCTACCATACGGATTGGATAGTTGCTCTGGAAACACCTTCTGTGACCTTAAGCCCTGGAGATTCAACTTTAAGCTTTCAGCTTAATCTAGCTGTTGAAGAACCTGCTGTTTATGAAGATTATGATGGTTGGGATGGTGCTAACCTGCAGATCTCAAAAGATGATGGTGTAACCTGGGCTGTTTTAACAGACATTACAGGTGTCCCATACAATGCTACAAGTGTCTATGCTTTTGATTATATGTTAGGTACGGGTCCCGGTGTCCCCGGTTGGTGTGGAACACTTGCCGGTGATGTAGAAGTTAATTTAGGTGACTACATCGGTGAAACCGTAAAGATTCGCTTTGTTTTTGCTTCAGACCCAATGACCTGTACTGTTGAAGAACCCCACTTATTTGGTATGCAAGTCGATTCAATTAATGTTGCAGGTGACGCTGTTTATAATGGTAGTGCAAAAGACGGACTTGTTTCCCTGTGGGCTGGTAACCAAGCCTCAGGTAGCTATTGGGCAATTGAAGATAGAACTGATTCTATTCCTTCACCAACACATTTGCTTCGTAACTGGGTCTCTGGCGATACAACATTTGCTCGTAACCTAGAAGATTATTATGTGTCACCTTCTATTACACTTCCCGATGAAGCTGCAACCTTAATTTATTGCGATTTTGAATTTTGGGCTGATTTTGCTGACGAAACCGGTGATTTCCCGGATGTTGATTATTGGCGTTTAGAAGTTTCACCAGATGATGGTGAAACCTGGAATGCTATTTCTAATCCAACCGGCGATCCTACATTACCGAATTACGTATATAACCAACAAATCCCCGCATGGTATAGTTTCCAATATGCCTATGGTGAAGCATGTGATTTGACAAGTTTTGCAGGTCAAACAGTTAAATTCCGTTTTTACTTCCATTCAGATGATGATAAACCTAGCGGTCAAGGCCTTATGATCGATGATTTTGTTGTATATACTCAACCCGACTTGCCGACTCCTCAAAATATTACTGCTACCTTGAATGACGGTAATGTTGATGTTGCTTGGCAAGATATGAATGGCACATATCAAATGCCTAAATCATTCATGGCAACAACTCCTGAATCTGAAACAATTGGTGCATATTATGCTCCTGGTAGAACTTACTTTGGTGATGACTCTACAACTGGATTTGGATTGTATCAACCATACACAACAAACGGAAAAGACATTACTTTTACATCATTGGATTTTGCTTTGTATAATATAAATCCTTATGGTGATAGTATCAGTGTTTCACTCTTTGGTGTTGATACAATGATAACACCTTTATATTGGTCAGACAATATGGTTCCAGATACTGTTGATGGCTTCCAAACATTGGATATATCAGCAGCGAACATAACTTGGAATGGCGAATTTTGGGTTGGTGTTACTTGGGAAACAAGCGCATCATTTCCAACATGTTACCTTGATGATGGATCTGGTTTAAAAATTTATCACCCAAGTGGTGCTTTCTATAATGATGGTGCTTCTGCAACACCTTTCGGTGCTATGGGTTACGGTGAAGTTACATACAGCGGTTTAGCATACAATGTTTACCGTCGCGTCGCGTCTGAATCTGTTCCTGTATTAATTGCTGAAGGTTTAACAACAAATTCATTTAAAGATGAAGATGCAGATCCTTTTACCGAATATGTTTACACTGTTGCTTGTGCAACACCAACATTTACAGGTAATGTTAGTGATGGCGCATCAGTCTTTGTTATAAGTGCTGATGTTGAAGAAGCTAAATATGATAACGGGATTGCAAGTACTATTTTTGAACTAGGCATGGATACAACCGTTGCTGTAAAAATTACACCATCAAAATATCCTGCGAAACTTGAAGCTCTTCGTTTCAATTCCTACTTTGCAATGGATGTATATAAAATTGCACTTTATAAAGATGATAACGGCACACCAGGTCAAGCTTGGTTAAAGATAGAACCTAAGGTAACAGCTATTGAAGATTGGAATACTTTCAAGATCGTTGATGCTTTGACAGTTAATGATGGCAATGGCATTGTTCTTCGTGATGGAGAATCCGTATGGATCGGTGTTAAGGGTGCAACAGCCGGCGATTATCCCGCATGGTTGAGTGCAGATAATCAAAGTGCTTTCTCCGGTATGTCTGCAATGCAGGTACCCGGTGGTAATTGGGCATCAACTGCTCCTTACCTTATGGCTAATCCCTTGATCCGTGGATACTTTGATACTGATATCGATACCACAGCTATTGCTGATGTTCCTGTTCCAAGTAAATACGCTTTAGCTCAGAACTATCCAAACCCATTCAACCCCGTGACAACAATTCATTTTGAATTGAAAAACAGTGGTATGACAAAACTTGACATCTTTGATGTTACAGGTCGACACGTACGTACACTGCTTAACGGTACAGTTGATGCCGGTGCTTATGATCTTAGATTTGATGCTTCTGCATTATCAAGTGGTATTTATTTTTATCGCTTGACTTCCGGATCATTTACGGATATCAAGAAAATGTCACTGCTTAAATAAGCTATCAGACATAGATTTAAAAAGCCCTCTTCGGAGGGCTTTTTTGTTATAGTATAAAGCAGAATAGTTAGAATACATTAATAGACCGCATAATGAACAGTCAATTTCTATAAATTTTGAAAAATATATATTTCTTTTTTATCCTGTTTCGCTACATTATATTAGCAGACTAATAAAAAATGGAATGATATATGAAAAATTTAAGTAGAATTATAATCTTATCAATAGTTTCTCTGGCAGCTGTATTTGCTACAGAGGCATATTTTGCAAACCGCTTTCTTTTTAATCTTGAAGCCAATGAAAAGCCCCTGACAAAGGAGCAAATGGAAAGTTTGGAGACACCTTATTCTGAACTTAATTTCCTGATAAAAAAATTTAATGTGGTACGCATTGAACCTTGGTTAAGAAATGCCAAAGATACAGATAGAAATGGCGATGTATATTTAAACAGGATCTATCGTATGGTTACATCGGCTGATCAACCGGCTCCATTTTTAAAGTCAGATGCAATCGCCAGCAGTTCCAACGCAATTATGAAAGCAGAACCTGAAGCAATTATGAGAACTACCGGAAGCATACCCAATGATCCCGGTATGGGTAATCAGTGGTATTTAAATAAAGCCCAGGTCCATGAAGCCTGGAATTTATGGGACCTGGAAGGTGGGGAAGTTCCCGGTGACCGTAATATAGTTGTTGCAGTGGTTGATGATGGTGTTGAATATACTCACCCCGACCTTTGGAAAAATATCTGGGTAAATCAAGATGAAATACCCGAAGAATATTTTGATTTAATTGATACAAATAACGATGGCTTTATAACAGCAGAAGAACTAGTTAATTTTGTTGGTGATGTAAATGCTGACCGTAAAAAAGATCTCAGAGATGTGGTATCGAGCAATTCTCCTATCACTAACAATACAGATACCGATGGCGATGGATATATAGATAATATTATCGGCTGGGATACAGATTCATCCACTGGTTCTTGGGATGATGATAATGATCCTATGGTAACGGGGAATTCACATGGCACTCACGTTTCCGGTTTGGTTGGAGCAACAACGAATAATGGTATTGGTATTGCATCAGCTGCGTATAATGTATCAATTATGCCGGTAAAAGCTACCGGAGATGATACGGAATTAACGATAAATTCCGGTTGGGATGGTATCCTTTATTCTGCACATGCCGGCGCTGATATAATAAATTTATCCTGGGGTGGACCGGGACACAATTCCTATTCTCAAGATATTATCTATACTGTTTATAATAATTATGGTTGTTTAGTTGTTGCTGCTGCCGGTAATGGTGATGACCCAGATGGGGGTATTAAGCAAGATGATCCCCACTACCCCTCTGGTTATGACAAGGTCGTTTCTGTTACTGCTGTTTCTTCTGCGGATAAATTTTCTTGGGCGTCTTACGGTGAAGCCAGCGGTGAGTTTTACGGTGTTGATATCGCAGCTCCGGGCGAAAACATGTATAGTACTTATTTAACTTCGGCCGGTTCTTACGCTTCTCTTATGGGAACATCCATGGCATCTCCTTTTGTTGCTTCTTGTTTTGCCTTGTTAAAATCTGTTTATCCGGATAGTTCCAACGACTGGTTGGTTGAGCGTATGCTTAATAACACCGATCCTATTGATCATTTAAATCCTGAATATGCCGGTCAAATAGGTACCGGTAGGGTTAATATTTTAAAAGCTTTGGTATCTGATAGATGGCCGCGTTTAAGCATTCTTGATAAAAGTGAAAGCATTGTAGTAGGCGATGCAGATAATATTTTAAATCCCGGTGAAACAGTAAACATTTTTATTGAATTAAAAAATGATACCGGCTGGACACAAGCTTCAGAAGTTCGCGGGGTTTTAACTTCTACGGAAGGGAGCGTGACCATACTCGATTCTATCGCAAGTTGGGGTTCCATTTCTTCAGATACAAGTAAATGGAACCAGGAGAATGGTTTTCTAGTTCAATTTGCCGATACTGCAAAGATCAGAGACTATACCTTTCAATTAAAAGTGTCATCAAATGTTGATAGCGACCATCCTTACCGCGCAAATTTGAGTTTTAAAATTAAAGTTTCCCTTGAGCAAGAAGGATTCCCTTTTTACACTCAAACATCTGTTGAAGCTGGTGTTCTAACTGCCGATGTCAATGGAGACGGGCAGGAAGAGATCATTTTTGTTGATAGAAGTGGTGAGCTTTACATTGTTGATTGTCTGGGTGATACCTTGCCAAATTTCCCTATTTCGCTTGCTTCCCAACCTGGCGGTATTGCGGTCGCTGATATTGATCTGGATGATACGCTGGAGATCGTTATTACTTTATTCGATAAAACGATTCAAGTTTATGATGTTAGTGGCAAGCAAGAATGGCAAAGACACACGGATTATTTTATAACAGGTATGCCTGCTATAGGAAATTTGGATGATGATCCTGAACTTGAGATCGTTTTTGGAGCTTATGATAAAAATATTTATGCAATAAATCACGATAGTACAGATGTAGAGGGTTTTCCTTATCCCACAGGTCAATTATTGCATGGCGGTCCTGCTCTAGCTGATATTAATGGTGATGGCTATGATGAAATTATCATTGCAAGCAAAGGTGGCGAATGTATAGTTGTAAAACACGATGGAAATCCTTTAAAAGCTTGGCCAGTAACAGGTCTCGGTTCTGTTGTTTCTGAGCCACAGGTCATTAATGGTGATGATACCACTGCACTTATATTGATTGCTAATGAAAGCGGTAAGATCTATGGTTTAAATACTGATGGCAGCGAGCGTTTTGTAATAGATGCAGATAGATCTATAAAATCATCCCCCGCTATTTATATCAATCATGATGAGGCCTATGCTTTTTATTCAACAGTCGGTAAAAAGATTTATAAAATCGATCTGAATGAGGGTGTATTGGCTGATTCCTGGCCTATTGCCATACCTTCAAAGGCCGATTGGTCGCTGGTGATCTCTGATCTTATGGTAAATTCCATATTGACCCCATCAGTCTTAGCTTTTGGAAATGATGGTAAACTATACGCTTACGATCTTGATGGAAATGCCGTTGGCGGACAATTTCCTTTGAACACAGAAATACTTTCTAATTCCTCTCCCTTGTTGTCAGATCTCGATCATGATGGCAATATGGAGATTATCACAGGAAATTATTCGGGTATATCCGTTATAGATCTTAAAGACGATATGGGGACTATTTATTGGCCCATGCACAGAGGATCAGCCGATAGACGAGGCAGTATAGACTATATTTTAACTTCTATTTCTAATGATGATCATATAGTTGCGACTTCTTTTGAATTGATGGGGAATTATCCCAATCCTTTTAATCCAAGTACAACTATTCGTTTTCAGCTTCCTCTTGCTTCGCCTGTAGAATTAAAGATCTATTCTCTAGACGGGAAAGAGATCTTTTGCAAGAATTATGATATTGTAAATGCCGGTATGAATGAATTTGTACTTGATATGAGCCCTTATGCTTCAGGTATTTATTTATATTCCATAAGTGCCGGAGACAATGTTAAAAGTGCTAAAATGATATTGCTGAAATAAGAATTTTGAATATGTAGAGAGGCAAAATTCTGTGTCCCTAGACATAATTTACTTGCAATAATATCATTTTCACCTTATTATTACTGGCTCGATATTTCGGGCGTTTAGCTCAGTTGGTTTAGAGCACCTGCCTTACAAGCAGGGGGTCGGGGGTTCAAGTCCCTCAACGCCCACGTTAAAGATCGTCCGCCCCATAGCGGACGTTTTTTTATCTTCTTAATAATTACTGATATCTTATGCAAAGGATTCTAATGATTTTAAGCTTCTTATGGGGTTTGAATTTTAAAGGTTTTATCATATATTATTTAAATATAAATTAGACATGGAAATATGGAGTAAATATGTCAAAAATAACTGCAGATACACTTCGTCTTCTAGCGGCTGATATGGTTCAAAAAGCGAATTCTGGACATCCCGGCTTACCCATGGGAATGGCTGATGTTGCTAGTGTTTTATGGACAAAATTCTTAAAATATAACCCTCAAGATCCTCTGTGGATGGCACGTGACCGTTTTGTTATGTCCGGTGGTCATGGCTCTTCACTCTTGTATGCACTTCTTCATTTGGCAACTTATGATATATCCTTAGATGACCTCAAAGAGTTTAGACAATGGGGATCGAGAACGCCCGGGCATCCTGAAAATGATCTGCCCGGTGTTGAAACGACCACAGGACCTTTGGGGCAAGGACTTGCAAATGCTGTGGGGCTGGCTCTTGCAGCTAAAAAGTTTGAAGCTCAGTGGAGCGATGAGAGATGTGATCTCTTTGGTAAAAATTATACCTACTGTTTTTGTGGTGACGGTGATATGATGGAAGGGGTCAGTCACGAATCTTCTTCTCTTGCCGGACACCTTGCCTTAGATAAACTTATTTGTGTTTACGATAGCAATAACATTACCATCGATGGATCAACTGAGTTGGCATTTTCCGAAAATGTTAAAATGCGTTTTGAAGCTTATAACTGGCATGTACAAATAATTGATGGTCACGATCATGAACAAATAGCCCAAGCCTTTGAAAATGCACAGGCCGAGACATCTAAACCTTCTTTAATCATCGCTAAAACAAAAATTGGCTTTGGTAGTCCTAATAAACAGGGGACTAGTGGTGTTCATGGCTCACCTCTTGGTGATGAAGAACTAAAACTTACAAAAAAAGCTTTAGCTTTTCCTCCGGACAAATCATTCTATATTCCCGATGCGGCAAAAGAAGCATTTGAAAAACACTTGAACTCCATTAAAGCAGACTACGATTCATGGCAATCAGGCTTTGAAGCCTGGAAAAAAGCAGCCCCCAAAAAATATCAAGATCAATCCGATCAGATCAATAAAGTCTTTCCGAAAGATATGAAGGATAAGATCATTGGAGGATTGTCCGGTAAAGCTAATTCTACTCGTGCCCATTCCGGAAATATTGTGCAAGAGATCGCTAAAAATATTCCCGGACTTATAGGTGGTTCCGCTGACCTGGCTGCTTCGGATAAAACTAATCTGACAGCCGAAGAATCTTTGAGTAAAGAAAATTATTCCGGTAGAAATATTCATTATGGTATTCGTGAGTTTGCAATGGGTGCTATCATGAATGGTATGGCACTTTATGGCGCCGGTTATATTCCCTTTGCAGGTACTTTTTTAGTTTTCTCGGATTATATGCGTTCTTCCATCCGCATGGCTGCACTAATGAAACAGCAGCTGGTCTATGTTTTTACTCATGACAGTATTTTTGTTGGTGAAGATGGTCCAACGCATCAGCCGATCGAACAGATCATGTCATTGCGCTTGATTCCCGGATTGCAAGTTATTCGCCCGGCAGACGAAAGCGAAACAGCCGAAGCATGGTTGATGGCAATGGAATATAAAGATGGACCTACGGCGCTTATACTTACAAGACAAGGCCTTCCCCAGATACATAAGGCGGGTGAAGGTATTAAAGATTTTAATAAAGGTGTATCTATTATAAAACAGAGCAGCTCTAAACCCGATGCGGTTATTCTTGCTACAGGTTCGGAAGTTTCAATCTCGCTTGAAGCGGCAAAAGAACTTGAAAAAGAAGGTATGAATTTGCGAGTAGTTTCAATATCTTGTGTGGAAAACTTTCTCAAACAGGAACAAAGTTATCGTGAAGAAGTTATTCCTGTGAACACACCTGTTGTTACCGTAGAAGCTGGATGTACTTTAGGATGGGGGAATATTTCTTCATCTCCTGCTCTTCATATAGGTATCGATCATTTTGGCGCATCTGCTCCTTATCAGGTATTAGCCGATAAGTTTGGATTTACCGCAGAGGCTGTATATAGTAAAATAAAAGACTGGCTGCCAGGGCTTAAGTCATAAAATAGTTTGAATTTTTTAATGATTTTAGTGGCTAAGATGTTATATTTATAAGCTTTGCCACCTTAGCTCAGCTGGTAGTAGCGACGCTTTCGTAAAGCGTAGGTCGCCGGTTCAAATCCGGCAGGTGGCTCTATTAATTGTAAGGGATAGTCATGGAAAAAAAGAATAAAAAAATGTTTAAATGGTTAAATTCTGATGTGGCCATTGACCTTGGAACAGCAAATACGCTTATCCACATAAAAGGTCAGGGTATTGTAATAAATGAACCTTCTATTGTAGCTAAATCAACAAAAACAGGCAAGATCATTGCCGTAGGTAATGAAGCCCGCGATATGTTGGGCCGTACACACCCTAATATTATGACAATTCGTCCGATGAGAGATGGAGTTATTGCTGATTTTGAGATGACAGATGGAATGCTTCAGGGTTTTATAAAAAAAATAAATCTTTCACGTTTTGCCCGTCCTAAAATGGTTATTTGCGTGCCTTCAGGTATTACTGAAGTAGAAAGAAGAGCTGTTCAGGAATCGGCAGAACGCTCAAATGCCTCTCGCGTGTATCTGATAGAAGAACCCGTCGCCGCCGCGATAGGTATTGGACTTGATATTTCTAAGCCCATTGGTAATATGATCGTTGATGTTGGTGGTGGAACCACGGAGATCGCAGTTCTTGCCTTGAATGGCGTTGTTGCTAAAGAATCTATTCGCGTGGGTGGCGATGAGATGAACAGTGCCATTGTTCATTATTTCCGTGAAAAACATAATCTACTTATTGGTGAAAGAACGGCTGAAGATATTAAGAAAGCTGTTGGCTCAGCTATTCCCGTGGGAGAAAAAACTATTGCAGTTAAAGGACGTGACCTATTAACCGGTATTCCTAAAACTGTAAAAATTGATGCTAATGATGTGTCTCAATGTTTGCAAGAAACCATTGATAGGATGATTGCTGCCATTAAACGTACTCTTGAACATACACCTCCGGAATTATCTGCAGATATTTTGGATCGTGGTGTGATCTTGGCTGGCGGCGGCTCCATGCTTCACGGTCTGGATGAACGTATTCGTCGTGAAACAAATCTACCTGTCAGTATTGCTGATGAACCATTACTTTCAGTTGCAAAAGGTACCGGCAAGGTTCTTGAAAATATTGAAAACTATCTTGATATTATTTTGTAAATGTTTAGCAAATTATATGACTTTATTATTCGAAAACACCTAGAGATATTAACTTTTATTTTTGTTTTAATATCTCTGGGATTCCTGTCTCAAACAGAAAGTAATGTTGTATTGAAAGTTCAGAATGCCTGGCAAGATATTTCTGTTGTCTTAAAAAGACCCGTAGTTGAGCGTCAAAGAAAACAAAAGATCATTGAAGAAAACAGTCAATTACGCATGAATATTTTCAAGTTAAACCAAGAAGTATCGCGATTACAAAATCTTGACAGTGAAAATGCTCGTTTAAGAAGCATGCTGGCCTTTAAAGACACATCACATTACGAACTATTACCAACGCTTATTGTATATAAGGGTTTTAAAAACGAAAATTCAGTTATAACGATAGATAAGGGCCATAAAGATGGCGTAAAAGCCAATGATGTAATTGTTGATAAAGATGGTTTGGTGGGAAAGATCATATCTTCATCTGCTTCAACCAGTTTAGCAAATATGATCATAGAGCCTGATGTGCGTGTTTCAGTAAGGATTAATCCTTCACGCGTATATGGTATTTTAAAATGGCATCATGGCAATACCTTTATTATTGAAGATATTCCTTCAACAATTGATATTAAACCCGGATGGAGTGTAACAACATCTGGATTATCTGAGGTTTATCCACCCGATATACCAGTGGGAGTTATTAGCGAAGTTTTAATTTCCGAAAATGGTTTTACTCACCATATTGAAGGCAATTATAATGTAACATTTAACAACCTCAAAGAAGTGTTTGTGTTAAAAAATGATAGAAAGTAAACAAAAAAGTTTTTGGCTTCTTTATCTTGTGATGGGTCTTGTATTCATTTTGTCGGTAATATTCAATGAATATATTGACATTGCCGGTGTTCGACCTGATATATTATTGATCATTTTGATCTTTTTAGCCACGCGAGAAAAAAAGTTGATTGCATTATGTGCAGCGTTTTTCTTTGGTTTAATACAAGATGTGGTTTTGCCCGGAGATGCCGAATATTGGGGACTTGCACCTTTATTAAAAACTTTATTGATTTTTTCTTTTTTAAAGATAATTCCTTTAATAGGAAAATTTAGAGGGTTTATTTTACACTTAACGGTTTTTTCCGGTTTTTTAGTTTACTTTGTATTTTATAACCTGTTTTATTATTCCGGTTTTATGGATCCCTTTGTTATTTTTTATCGTTATGCCTTAACAGAAACAATTTACACGTTTTTGATATATCTGCTCCTTAATATGATCTTTCCCTCAGCTGATCAGAAGAGGTAATGATGCGAAAAATAAGCAAGAACAGAATGAAAAGACAAAGAGTTATAGTTTTATTGTTTATATCATTATTATTGTTTTTTGTTTTAATTATTCGTTTTTACTCTTTGCAGATCGTCAATTATTCGACATATCGCTCAGAAGCTGTTGGAAATATGCTTAATCGAATAGATATTTCGGCACCTCGCGGCATAGTCTATGATCGGAATGGTCAAAAACTGATCTATAATGTTCCTTGCTATAACATTGTAGTTTTTCCTGATATTATTAAGCAACACCAGGGAACTTGGAAAAAATTATCAGAGATCACAGGTGTCCCCATAGAAAAACTACAAAATGAAATGAAACGAAATCAGTATGGTTCCTATCGTCCTGCAGTTATACTAAGAAATATCGATGCAAAAACCAATGCAGTAATCAATGAAAACATCCAAAATTTACCCGGAGCAGAAGTTTCTTTTGACCCCATAAGAAAATACAGTAATGAAATATTAAGTGGTAATCTTTTAGGTTATACCGCCGAGATAAAGCGTCGGGATCTTTATAAATATCGCGATGAAGGTTATACTTTAGGTGATATTATTGGTTATGATGGTATAGAAAAACAATATGAATATTTATTGCGGGGTATAAAAGGCTATCGTTATAAACAAGTAAATGCTATGGGTAAGCCCCTAAATGACAAAGCATACGAACAGACGAATCCGATACCCGGTAGCGCATTATATTTGACTATTGATCAAGATTTGCAAGCTTATGCAGAATCTTTATTGATTGACCACAATGGATCAGCAATTATCATGAATTATGAGAACGGAGAAATACTCGCTTCTGTTACTTCTCCTTCCTACGATCCTGAAATGTTTACCAGAGGTTTAACTCAAACTCAGTGGGATTCTATAGTGCAAGACAAGCGAATCCCTTTGTTTAATAGAACAATAAGAGGCCAATATCCCCCCGGGTCGATTTATAAAATGATATCAGCAATCGCCGGACTTGAAAAGGGTATCATTGATCCTACTACCGAGTTTGAATGCAATGGTGTATATACCATGGGTGGAAGAGAGTTCAGGTGTTCTCATGTTCATGGAATGGAGAATTTAGATGAAGCTATTGCACATTCTTGCAATATATATTTTTATAATTTGATCTTAGAATTAGGCATAGATGACTGGAGTTCTTACGCAAAGGAGATGACCATGGGAGAGTTGACAGGCGTCGATCTTCCCGGGGAATTAGCCGGTATTAATCCGGATAGAAGCTTTCTTGATAAGCAATATGGCAGGCGAAAATGGTGGCAGGGTACATGGTTGAATATGGTGATCGGGCAAGGTGATGTTTTGATGACACCCATGCAAGCTGTGAGATATACTGCTATACTTGCAAGTCGTGGCAAGATAGTTCAACCACATTTTTTAGCCAGATATCACAAGCAGGGTGAAAAGGAAGATTTTATCCCAGAGTATCCTGTTTCATATACAAGAGGTATTTCAGCATCCACTTGGAGAGAGATTGAAAAAGGGATGTATAACGCTGTCCAAAGTTCTTGGGGCACAGCAACCACCGCCCATGTACCGGGTTTAAATATATATGGTAAAACAGGGTCTGCGCAGAATCCTCATGGCGAGGCTCATGCCTGGTTTATTGGTTATTCAAAATTAAAGGATTTTCCTTATGCGGTTGCTGTTTTTATCGAACATGGTTATTCCGGGGCAGGAGCAGCAGCACCTCTTGCAGGACAATTATTAAAAGCTTATTATTACATGAGAGACAAATGAGGTTAAAAGATTTTTTTAAATTGCGATTAAATCAAATCGACCTAGCATCTTTTTTATTGGTGTTATTGTTGGCAGCAGCGGGTTTGGTTGCAATTTATTCGGCAACTTCCTTTGTGGGGACTGAATCCAACATGCAATATTTTTGGAAACAAGTCTTAGGTATTTTTGGTGGCATATGCATGTTTGCCATGTTGTTTTCGGTGAGAAAAAGTTTTCTTTTGAGTTATGCTGAGATCATATATCTGATAGGTATTGTGTTAACTGTTATTCCTTTTGTTTTATCTATGGTAAATTTCGGGACAAGCCGCTGGATCAATTTGGGAGCCTTCCAAATACAACCATCTGAATATATGAAATTTATTTTGATCATCATGTTAGCAAAGATCTTCAGTGAATCCCGGCGTTCACCATTTCAACTAAGTTATGCTCTATATCCTCTTGCTATTTTAGTTCTTCCTGCGATCTTGGTTTTTTTGCAACCGGATCTTGGGACTACTCTTATTTACATTACCATATTTGTAGCAATGTTGTTTACAAGTGGATATAAACTTTATTATATATTTTTAATGGCGGCACCTTTTATTACTATTTTAGCTGCCTTTAATAGCTGGGTTTTTCTTGTTTGGGGTATAGTGCTGGCTGTTATTATTTTTTTAAATCACGAAAGTGCAATATTCTCGGTAGGCATGGTTCTCTTTAATATTTTACTCGGTGTTTTAACGCCATTTTTCTGGAATGCGATTAAACCCTATCAGCAACAAAGAATACTGACCATGATAAACCCTCACCTAGATCCAATGGGGGCAGGATATCAGGTAATTCAATCGCAGATCGCCATTGGTTCGGGAGGCTTACATGGGAAAGGATTTCTACAGGGAACACAAGCACATTTAAATTTCTTGCCAGAACAGCATACAGATTTTATTTTTTCAGTGATATCTGAGGAGTTTGGCTTTATTGGTATTTCGCTTATTCTTTTTATTTACTGCTTTTTAGTTTTACGCTGGTATAGGATGGCTATTACGGCTAAAAGCACATTCTCGGCCATGTTGATTATTGGCGGAACGACAGCTATTTTAGCGCATATTTTTATTAATGTAGGCATGACCGTGGGTCTTTTACCTGTCACAGGAAAACCCTTGCCTTTTATCTCATATGGCGGATCCTTTTTGATGACTTCCTTTGGTTTGGTGGGACTTGTATTAAACGGTAATGCCGAATAGTTTGAGCCAAACTCACAAATAAAGTTTGAGCCAAACTCACAAATAAAGTTTGAGCCAAACCCGAAACCCGAAACACTGCTTACTGATTTCTAACTCTACGCTTTATATTTTATGCTTTCTTAGTTATATTATACGATGGAAAAATTGATCTTAAAAAATCGTAAAGCATATCACGATTATGTAATTATAGAAAAAGTAGAAGCCGGACTTGTTCTTCTTGGAACAGAGGTAAAGGCTATTCGTGAGGGAAAAATTAATATTAAAGAGGCTTTTTGCAGTTTTGAGGATGGGGAGCTCTATATGTTGCAAGCGCATATTTCACCATATTCTCATACCGGCTACGAACATCATGATCCGACCAGGCCTAAAAAATTACTTTTACATGCGAAGGAGCTTGTTAGGTTACGCAAGAAACGCGACGAACAACATCTAACACTGATCCCACTTTCCTTATATTGGGTGGGAAATCATATTAAAGTTGAAATTGGTCTTGCAAAAGGTAAGAAAAATTACGATAAAAGACAGGATTTGGCAAAACGCGATGAAAAGCGCAATATGGAACGCCAGATGAAAAATAGATAAGGAGTTGAGATGAGCCGTTTTCCATCCTTAAATGAACAGATGGATTTGATTCGAAAGGGAGTTGAAGAGATAATCCCCGAAGAGGAACTTGTAAAAAAGATCGAAAAAAGCATTAAAGAGCAAACGCCTCTTAGAGTAAAATTGGGTGCCGACCCCTCCCGCCCAGATCTTCATGTTGGGCATGCTGTTGTTCTTGGTAAAATGCGTCAATTTCAGGATCTTGGGCACCAAGCAGTTCTCATTGTCGGTGATTTTACAGCTATGATCGGTGATCCCAGTGGAAAAAATAAAACTCGCCCTTCCTTGACTATCGAAGAAACTCGGGAAAATGCTCGCTCATATTTTGAACAAGCAGGTATAGTTTTGGATCAAAAAACTCTTGAGATCCGAAACAATTCCGAGTGGTTGTCCAAAATGAATTTCCGCGATGTGATAGAATTATCTGCACATTATACTGTAGCAAGAATGCTTGAGCGCGACGATTTTTCTAATAGATATAATAATGGAATAGCTATTTCTGTTCATGAATTTATGTATCCCTTAGCCCAGGCCTATGATTCTGTTGCTATTAGATCTGATATTGAATTAGGTGGTACTGACCAAAAATTCAATCTTCTTGTTGGCAGGGATATTCAAAAAGAATATGGTCAGGAACCTCAATGTATTTTGACTATGCCAATTCTTGAGGGTCTTGATGGTAAGGAAAAAATGTCCAAGTCCTTGGATAACTACATCGGTCTAACCGATACAGCTGAAGATATGTACGGCAAAACAGTTTCCATTGGCGATGACATGATCATTCGATATATGACATTGGTGAGTGATATTCCTTCTGCAGAGATCGAAAAATATAAAAAAGCTATGGAAAAGGGCGAGAATCCACGCGATATTAAGCACGAATTAGCTTGGCGCATTGTTGAAAAATACCATGATGCGCAGGCAGCTGATTGTGCTAAAGAACATTTTCAAAAAGTATTCGTTAATAAAGCTATTCCTGATGATATTCCTGAATTCACCATAGCAGATGGAGAAGTGTTTATTACAAAGCTTATGCAAGAAAGCGGCTTATGTAATTCCGGTGGAGAAGCTAAACGTCTGGTCACTCAAGGGGGTGTATATTTGAATGGCGAGCGTGTGGTCACTCATACAAGTCCATTGGATATTAAAGATGGTGATATCCTCAAAGTAGGTAAAAGAAAATTTCTTAAACTCAAGAAGTAGTTTAAGTCCGCATATAAAATCTAAAGGCCGATCATGAAGTGGTCACCACTTGCTGAAAAAGTTCATCAAATGTTGGTCCGTAAAGCCTTGTTACAGCAGAATGATAAGTTATTAATAACGCTTTCTGGTGGACGGGATTCAGTGGCTTTATTAGCAATTATAATGGAGCTTAAAGATTATTGGAACTGGGATCTTGTTGTTGGCCATATTAACCACGATCTAAGGCCCGGTGAAGATGAAAAAGAAGCTGTTTTTTGTCGAGAGATGGCCAAGAATTATGGTTTAACTTATGTAGAGGAAACCCTTGATCTTTTGTCACCTTCTTTTAGGAAAAAATATAAAAATAAAAGTTCTCAAAATCCCAGTCTCGAATCACTTGCCCGCGAAGCCCGCTATGAGATTTTTCATCTCTGGTCTCAGGAATTTAAATGCAATGCTATTTGTAGCGGTCACCACATGGATGATCAGGCAGAAACGGTTTTATACCGAATGTTAACCGGTTCCGGCTTAAAAGGATTGTTAGGTATTCCAAGCTCCAGAGAGCTTTTTGTAAGACCTCTTTTAGAAATATCCCGAGATGAGATATCGGATTATATTAAACAAAAAGATTTATTGTATTATGATGATCCCACTAATAAAGAACACCGCTTTGTAAGGAATAAAATTCGCCACGCTGTATTACCCTCTTTAAGAGCAATGGGTTTTGAAAACCCCGAGAAGGCTTTATCTGCAACGGCAACTTCACTGGAAGAAGCTTCAATTGCCTTAGAGCAGATAGCTGACGAAGCTTATGAAGAAATTATCTCAACTTCAGCTAAAGGGCTTAAGCTTTACAGAAAAGGATTTGTAAAATTACCGCGTTATATTCAAAAAAAAATATTACAAAAAATATTTAAAGAGCAACTTTTGCTCAGACAGCATCTTTCAGAAAAACAACTTGATCAATTATCTACATTTATCATAAGTGCTGAACAAGGAGCTTCGACTGACTTATTTGGAGTATCCCTACTTAAAGACAGGGAGCATATTGTTTTTCCTTTTGAAAAAGCTAAAAAAGTTCAGACATCATTTATTTGTAAACCGGGGAAGATCAATATTCTTGAAAAAGAACTATTTATAGAAATAAAGATCGCAAAACAGGATTTGGTAATAAATGACCAATTTATAGCATATTTTTCAATAGATCTCTTGGGAGAAAGCCTGAAATTTCGTACATGGGAGAATGGAGATCAAATGACCGTTTTTGGCGCAGGAAAGAATAAAAAAGTATCCAATATTCTTAAGGATGAAAAAGTCGGTGCTTTGGAAAAACAAACATATCCCGTATTGGTCAAGGATCAAAGCATTCTATGGATACCCGGTGTAAAACGTTCAAATAGATATTTAGTAGATGAAGACAGTTTTGAAATGCTGGTGTTTACATATAAATAAATCGGAGTACAATAATGATAAAAAAAACGTTAACCCTTGATTATGGTGGCGATTTTGACGGAAAGGTTCTTGATCTCTTGTTGTCAGAAGAAGATATACAGCAAAGAGTAAAAGATATTGGCAGAAAAATATCTGCCGATTATAAAGATAAAAAAAAGCCGCCCATTGCCATAGGGGTACTGAATGGTAGTTTTTATTTTATGGCCGATTTATTACGAGCTCTTGATATTGAAGCGGAAATGGATTTTATTAAGATCTCTTCCTATCGTAAAACTGAGTCACTCGGTACTATACGTCTTATAAAAGATATATCGGCCGACATTACTGGGCGAGATATTATTTTAATCGAAGATATTGTTGATACAGGTTTATCGATAAATTTTCTTCGAAAACATTTTCAAAATAGTTCTCCCGCTTCAGTGAAAGTTGCTACTTTGTTATTTAAAAAAGAAATAACAAAGGTAGAAGTTGAGCCTGAATATGTTGGTTTTATGATTCCTGATAAGTTTGTAGTAGGATATGGATTGGATATTGAGCAAAGATATCGCAGATTACGCGACATTTTTGCTATGGAATCATGAAAAAGCAATAAAAGTGGAACATAATCCTATAAAGGCATTGTATATTAGTAGGATGTAAAGGAGAATAAATGACTACACGTTTTTATAGCAGTCCCAATCAGAAACCGGACAATAAAAAAGAATCTAAAACACCCCCTCCCGGTGGCCCGGATTCAAAGGGTCCTTCAAAGGTTCCCAAAACACCTCTTGTGTGGATAGGTTTGATTATTGTCATTCTTGTCCTTGCTCAAATTTTCGGGACATCAACCACGCCGGGTGAAATGAGTTTAACATATACTCAGTTTAATAACTATCTTGAAGATGGCAAACTGGCTAATGGAAAATTTGAAGGCAATGTTTTATCTGGAGAATTTAAAGATCCGATCGTCGATCGCGTTAATGGAAAAGAGAATCTTTTCAAGCGTTATCGTGTCACTATTTTACATATTGATACTGAATTGCTAAATCAATGGGATGATGCAGGTTTGAGCTACGAGTTTGTTGAACCGACCATTGGTTTTACTGATATTCTCTTAAATATTTTGCCCTGGATCATTATCATTGCAGTGTGGATTGTTCTGATGCGAAAAATGTCCGGCAATCGTGGTGGTCAAGGTGGCGGTGGTATTTTTTCTTTTGGAAACCAAAATCCCGCAAAAAAATTCAATCCTGAAAATTCCAAAATTACATTTAAAGATGTTGCAGGTTGTAATGAAGCAAAACAGGAACTTGAAGAGATCATTGATTTTTTAAAGAGCCCGGAACGCTTTCAGAGACTCGGCGGTCGTATTCCGCGTGGAGCTTTATTGTTAGGCCCTCCGGGAACCGGTAAAACTTTATTGGCAAAAGCTGTTGCGGGTGAAGCTCAGGTCCCGTTTTTCAGTATTTCCGGTGCGGATTTTGTGGAAATGTTTGTTGGTGTTGGTGCATCGCGCGTGCGAGGTCTTTTTGAACAAGCTTTAAAATCATCACCTTCTATCATATTTATTGATGAGATAGATGCAGTCGGTCGTCAGCGTGGTGCCGGTTTAGGCGGTGGACATGACGAGCGCGAACAGACTTTAAACCAGTTGTTGGTACAGATGGATGGATTTAATTCTGATGCCTCTGTGATCGTTCTTGCTGCAACCAATCGGCCTGATATTCTAGATTCTGCACTCCTGCGACCCGGTCGTTTTGATAGACAGATCATTGTGGATATTCCTGATTCTGAAGGACGAGAAAAAATTCTTAAGGTTCATGCTAAGAATATTAAACTTTCATCTAAAGTAGATTTAAAAATTTTAGCAAAAGGCACCCCGGGTATGGTAGGCGCCGATCTGGCGAACCTGATCAATGAGGCAGCCTTGTTAGCCGCTCGCAAGAATCGTCGTTCAGTAACTGCCGATGATCTTGAAGAAGCTAAAGATAAGGTCATGATGGGAACAGAAAGAAGGTCAATGATCTTAAGTGATAAAGATCGTAAAATCACAGCAGTCCACGAAGGTGGGCATGCTTTAGTCGGCTTGCTTTTGCCCGATGCTGACCCTGTTCATAAAGTGAGTATTATCCCTCGTGGACGAGCTCTGGGTGTTACTCATATGCTTCCCGAGGCAGATAAATATAATTACTCTAAAAGATATATTAATGCTCAGTTAAAGGTTATGATGGGTGGCCGTGTAGCGGAAGAGCTGATAATGGGAGATATAACGACCGGCGCCAGCAATGATATAGAGCGTGCTACAGATATGGCTCGTCGTATGGTCTGCGAATGGGGTATGAGCAGTCTGCTTGGTGTTACTGCCTTTGGATCAAAATCTAACGAGGTTTTTATTGGTCGCGATTTTGGCACAACCAAAAATTATTCCGAATCAACGGCACAGAAAATTGATGAGGAAGTATTAAATATCGTTTCTAAGGCTTATAATTCTGCAAAAGAATTACTCAGGGATAATTTAAAGACCTTGCAAGCCATAGCAGATGCTTTGCTTGAAGTGGAATCTTTAGATCGAGCAGAATTAGAAAAAGTAGTTGCTGATACCGGTATAGAAATACCAAAAAAATAGTTATTTTAAACAAGGGAATGAAGTATGTTTCCTAAGATCATGGGAATCTTGAATCTTACCCCCGATTCCTTCAGTGATGGAGGGATGTTTTTTTCAAAGTCGGAAGCATTGTTTCATGCTGAAGCAATGGTCAAGGATGGCGCAGATATCATTGATATTGGTGGTGAATCTACGCGACCTGGTTCGAGTCTTGTTCCTTTACAAGAAGAGCTTGATAGGGTTATGCCGGTTCTTGAGGAAGTCGTAAACTGGGATGTTGAGGTATCTGTTGATACCAATAAAGCAGAAGTTGCCAGATTGTCACTTGAATTGGGCGTGGATATTATCAATGATATATCAGCTTTGACTTTTGATGAGAGTCTTGTGGATCATGTAGTAAAACATGAAGCTAAGCTTGTGTTGATGCACATGCGAGGTATTCCCCGGACCATGCAAAAGGATCTGAAAAAAGTTGATATAATTCCTGAAGTTCTGCAGTTTTTGAAATCTAAGTCTGATTTTGCTTTATCCAAAGGTGTAAAGCAAAAGAATATTATCCTGGATCCCGGTATTGGTTTTGGGAAAGATCTTGAGGATAATATTAATATTATAAAACATATTGCTGTATTAAAAGAACTGGGGTACCCATTGTTGATAGGAGCCTCGAGAAAATCAATGATCTCAATGATCGCGGAAGCAGATATAGATGATCGTTTGTCGGGTTCCTTGGCAATTGCCTGTGTTTCAGCTCAACGTGGCGTGGATATACTTCGGGTTCATGATGTTGCTGAAACTATTCAAGCCTTGAAGGTTATAGAAAAAATATGGTAGAACTATTTAACATTGGTCCTATTACTGTCACCCTGATGGACATACTCGACGTTATTGTCGTGGGCTTTGTGTTTTATGGTGTCTATATTTTGTTCAGAAATACGCGTGCATCACAAATGTTATATGGGATGGTTGCGATTGCAATTCTTGGGTTTGTCGCACATTTATTGGATTTTAAAGCGACGGCTTGGTTGTTTGAACGATTAGCGACATTCTGGGTCATTTTATTTATTATTCTTTTTCAGCCCGAATTACGAAGAGTCTTACTTTATATCGGACAAAACCCACTATTAAGATGGATGGCAAAATCTGAGAACAATAAACTGGAAGAAGTTATTCACGCAACTTTTGAGATTAGAAAAGCAGGACTTGGTGCTTTAATTGTAATTATCAGGGACAATGGCTTAAAGTCAATTGTGGAACGAGGTGTTACTATCAATGCTTCGGTTAATACGGATTTGATCTTATCAATTTTTAATACTTCTTCACCATTACATGATGGTGCTATTATTATTCATGAAGATAGAATACTGGCTGCAAAATGCATATTGCCCTTAAGTGAGAATATTGAACTTGACCCTACAATAGGCACGCGACATCTTGCGGGTTTAGGTTTATCTGAAGAAAGCGATGCAATGGTGATCATTGTTTCTGAAGAAAAAGCCAGGATCTCAATTGCTTACCAAGGAAAATTAAAACGGGATTTAAATGAAGATGAATTACGAACATCCTTATATACTTATTTGTCGAATCGCTAAGAAAGTATTTTTACTTAATCTTATTGTTTTGGCACTACTTTTTTCAGCTTCACTGGATATGAAGGAGGCATTATCATTTTCTTATCATTGGTCGATGAATGAAAATGAACTTGAAGCTTTTATCAAGAATGGGCAACTTGATCTTCAAAAAGCAAGTTCCATTTACTATGAAGGCCGATATTATCCTTACTATACAGTTTTGTTAGAAAACTCCCCATCTGAAGTGATTCATCAAGTTCGCAATAAACAAACTAAAACAATTCCGATGTCAGCTCTTCCTGAAGACTTTACTTCTGTATCAGAAAAAGCTATTGACAGGATAGACATTTCGGTATTTAAAGATCATGTGCAAATGCAGGAAATTCCAGGCATTGGTACACTTATAGAGATTCTGCCTTTTTTGCCTGATGAAAATGGATACTTAACTTGCCTTTTAGAAGCGGATATACAGCTCTATTCTTCAGGTACAAAACCTTTAACAAAGAGTGATCTTGTTAAGGATAAAAACTTTTTAGCTAAAAGTGCCACTTTAAAACACTATATTGCCTCCGAATATTGTGTGATATATTTAAATGAAGCGGGTGTTTACGAGATCAGTGGTCAGGATCTTTTAGATAAAGAAGTTGATATTTCATCCATAGTTCCCGAGCAGATCAAATTATACCGATGGGGAGAAGAGATCCCTTGTCTTGTTACTGCCACAAATAACAAAGGGACGGAAGTTTTCAAAGAGAATGATGTTGTACGTTTTTATATTTCCGAGTTAAAAAATCCTTACGGGGATTATAAATATAATCCATTTACAGACTACGATGCCGTCGTAATGACTTGGGATGCCGGTGCTGGTCGTCGCTATGTTCAAGAAAACTCAAATTTTTCCGATGACGAAAATAAGTTTGATTACGATATGAATAGAAAATTTCGTAGCACAATTCATGTAGAGCAAAATTTAAAATATTTTCCTCTTTCAAGATTGCACGAAGATGAATTGTCTCACAAATATGAGCATGAATTTTATTCTCCATCCATCAAGATCGGCAGAAGCATATCATATCCCTTCGATTTATGGGATCCCGTTATAGATTCACCTTATAATGTGCATTTTAAAATTCGCATGCAGGGCTTGACTTATTCTGTTGATGATGAAATGGATCATCAAATTATTGTTAAGGCAAATGACCTGCAAGTGTTGGAAGACGAATGGGAGGGACAGACAGCGAGAATTTCGGATAATGAAGGTCTTCAATATCTACATTCCAATCTTAAAAATGGTGAAAATCATTTACAAATATCAGTCCGGGGTTTTAGTGAAGATAGCTATCAAGACGACCAGGTACTTCTTGACTGGTTTGAAGTATCTTATGATCGCTATATGATCGCTCATAATAACCGTTTAAAATTTGCACCTCAGTACGGTCCCGGCACATATATGTTTCAGGTCAGAGGCTTAACTTCAGCGACAGATGTTTTAATTCTTAAGAACGGAACGAACTGGATACGAGATTATCTAGTTGAAGAAGAAAATTCCGGAGATAAAGAAAAGACTTATTCCATTTACTTTGAAGATAAATGCAATGGTGATGAAGAATATTTTGTAGTGGGACCCGGCGAAGAAGATAATAATGCCTTTGGTGTTGTAGCTATAGATAGTTTTCGTTATGTAAATACCATTGAAAATGAACATTATAATGCATTCTCTCAGGGTGATTACATCATTATTACTCATAAAGATTTTTATGAAAAATCTAAAGAACTGGCTGAACATAAAGCATCATTGGGTTTTACTCCGGCATTATATCAACTAGAACGAGTGTATGATGAATATAATCACGGGAATGAAAGTCCTTATGCTATCAAGAACTTTTTGAAAGATGCCTGTGCCAACTGGAGTATAAGACCCGAATATGTTATTCTTGTTGGGGATACCAGAACAGAGAATTCAGTACCTGTAATATATTATCAATCCACCGGCGCTATTGGAGCAATTATTGCTGAGAACTGGTATGCAGATGTAGATGATGATTATGTGCTTGATCTTGCTTTGGGGCGTTTGCCTGTTAGTCACGAAGACGAACTTGATAGTATAATCGCTAAGATAAAAGTTTTTGATAATATTCAGGAACAAGCAAAAAATTATCGTGAGGCGGTTATTACCGGACCGGGCTCAGTTTTTAGAACTCAGGCTCATAGCTATATAAATACCATTGTACCCGATTATTTCCCAACGGACCGTTTGTATTTATACGATACGCATCAAACAGGGCATTTTGATGCAGGAATTCATTCAACGGACACACTTGTTAATTTTATTAATGATGGATTACTAACACTAAATTATATCGGACATGGTGGTGGTTATACTTGGGATACCAATGTGCTTCCTTATAATGACTTTGATCGTTTTCCGACCAATAAACCCTTTATTGTTAATTCCCTTACATGTTTTTCGAATACCTTTTCTAATAATAACGCCATTGGAGAACAATTCATTCGCCACCCAAGAGCTGCTGTATCAGTATTGGGGTCAACCGGCTATGGTTGGATAAATTCTGATTATTATCTTTTTGAAAAATTGATGGGACGTATTCACGAGGATAAAATGTCACATGGCCAGGCCTTCCGTTTTGCCATGGCTGATTATTTTTTCTCTTCTTTTGGAAGAAATGCAAGTTTTATTGATCGGTTGGATGGTGTGACATATATTAAGTATTTCAGAAAATCATTTTTCTATCAATTCTGTATTTTGGGTGATCCTTCTGTTGCTTATCCCAAGACAAAGGAAACGGATGTTAACCTTAGTCCCAGATCTCTGAGTTCTGGAGACCAAATAGATATAGTACCCACAGATAATAATATTACTCATGCGCAGCTTGATATTGTAGCTACAAAGGGGAGTGATAGGAAGTATCCTTTTATGACAAAAATTCCTCTGGAATTCCAGGGTGGTAATGCTCAGATAGATTTAAGTGATATCCCTCCGGGTTCGCCGGGTGGTATTGTACAGATGACTTTCTGGGATACTGAAAACAATATTTATACCTCAAGTGCGGATCTTGCTTTTGGAAGTCCTCATGTAGGAAGTCTGAGCTTTTATCCTTCACAGCCATCACTATTCGATTCTGAAGTTAAGCTTAGATTATCTATAGATGCTGGTACGGAGATCGATTCCATTAAGCTTCATGTCTATAGAAAACCTGATCTATCCTCATACTCACAAGTTTTATCCATGTACAAAATTGCAGATGGAGTTTATGAAACGCAAGATGCTTTTATTTATTCTTCGAAAGATCGCTTTCAGACAGCAGTAGAAGATAGCATACCGGCTAGCTATTTTTATGGAAATTACTTTATGCCAAAGGTCTATACAAATGGTACAAGCATATCGTTTCAGCTTTTTACTTTATTTCCCGACTATCCCAGCGAAAAAGATATTTCCATTGTTCAATACGAGATTAAGGACGGTAAAAGCAAATTAGTCCTTTTAAACCAAGCAGATACATCCAGCCATGTTGCTATAAAATTTGTATCAGAAAATCTTGGTCAAACTTTTTTAGATACCGTATTGACTCATGATGATGTTGGTGGATATTATGAAGCAGGAAGCGAGAAGATCAATACATTTTATTTTGATTTTTTACCTCAATTTGGTAAGGATAAGCTTTATATTGAAATTAATGCTCTTGATATAGAGGATGCAAATCCTAATAATGATAGCCTGACTATAGTCACAAACAATCATTGTTTATCATATAAAAACGCTAGCTGGCAAAATTGGGATAGCGATACCTGTGCGATCAATTCGGATATTTTCCAACAGTTGCTTATTGATAAAACATATACAGGGTCATATGCAATTTGTGTGGAATTAGATTCAGCTGAATATGATCTTAGCGACTACGGTGCAAAACAGAGTGATTCGCATATTATGCGTATTTTATCAGACGATAAAACTATAAGTGTAGTAGGTATTGCCGGTGGAAAAGCTTTAACTCAGTCCAATATGCTCGCTTATCATGATGGAGATAATAATAAGTTTTATAAACTCTGGCAAGAAAAGGTCTCGGGGAAAAAGAAATATTTCTTGCATAAACCCGGTGATTATTTATTAGCAGAATCACAAGATGATGAAGCCCCGGAAATCGAGATCAATATTAATGCCCGGGAAATTCTTGAAAAAGCCTATGTATCTGAAAGGTCCGACTTTTCAATTATTCTAAAAGATAATTATGGTATCAATCCATTGGATGATTTTCGTCATATTCTTTTAGATGGGGAAGAGATCTCCAACGAGAATCTTCTTGTTATTAATTCGGATAATATTAAAGAATTAGGCCTTAATTTTAAACTTGAAATGGAGCCGGGCGAGCATACACTGCAGGTTATTGCGGAAGATCTGGTGGGCAATAAGGTCGAAAGTGATGTTTACGAGATTATTTATAGCGGTGATTCGCAGTTGATAAATTATGGAAATTTCCCTAATCCATTTACTACTAAGACTTCATTTATTTATGAGTTAACTGAGCAGTTTGACGATCTGTCGATTAAAATATATACTATTTCGGGTAGAAAGATCTATACTATATCATCAGAAGTGAATATAACCGGTGGTTTGCCATTGCATTCTATTGGCTATCACGAAGTACAGTGGCGCGGCAAGGATGAATTTGGAAATAAAGTCGCCAATGGTGTATATTTTTATGTTATAGAAGCTAAAGTGGATGGTAAAAAAATTAAAGCAAAAGGTAAAATTGCAAAATTGTGGTTATAATGAAATCTAAAAAATTTAAAACTATCTTGATCTTATTATGTTGCTTGGCTACAAGCAAAGGATTTGCCGGATATGGTTATTATGCAGATGCATTTATTGTTGCCGGCCGTTCAGCACAATCAATTGCTATGGGTGGAACAGGTTTAACTTCTATTGATGGAGTTGCTTCACTTTTTTCTAATTCTGCCGGTTTAGCATCAAGTGAAAAAAATGAATTTTATACCCAGTTCAATAATCTTTATGGTCTGGCTTTCCAAAATTCTTTAGCTTATTCTTCATCCTTTGGAGAATATAGATTCGGTATTGCCTTAAATACCGTGGGTGCTCAATTACATTACAGAGATGATATTCTTTCGGAAATCCCCAACATAAATGATCGTAGAGAGTATATACGGAGTCTCCTGTTAGATGAGGCTGATAGTTTTTACGATCTTGAAAATGCTCTATTGTTAACTTTTGCAGGAGAACTTCCTTTTGATATAAAAACAGGATGGTCCTTTGATAGAGTTAATTTGTGTTTGCAATACGGACTTACAGCCAAGGTGATCTATAAAAATCTTGCCAATGAAAGTGCAATGGGTGGAGGAATGGATGCAGGACTTCGTTTATTTGTCCCTGGCTCAGATATATTTAATATCAGAAAAATGGGAGATTTGGTCCTTGCTTTGAATATTGAAAATTTTATTCAATCTCCGGTTATTTGGTTTAATGGAAAGTGGGCGGACCAAGGAAATATGCGAATGAGTGGAGCCATTGCCTTACATCAGGATATACCTTCTCTTTCCTCGGAAGTACGATTAATAATGGAAGGCTATATTTTTGAGAATCAACTATTTCCGGGGTACGGCACGCGTTTTGGTTTACAGTGGAGATTAAATAACAAGATTGATTTCAGACTTGGTAAAGATTTGAGTAGTTTTACGGGAGGTCTGGGTGTTTTCTTGCCAATTCCCGGTGGAGAGCTTAAATTAGATTACGCCTTGCAGTATCACGAAATTAACTGGAGCCACTTGCTTTCGCTAGCATATTATTGGGGAGTCAAGGAATGAAAAAACTAAGCATTTTTATAACAAGTATATTTCTATTGATTGGATGTTTTGATCAACCGGAAATAACTCCTCCACAGTTTGTAAGCAAAACACCTCCGGATAGTTTAGAGGCACACGGAATTGATGCAGCGATCGGTAATTCCATATTTCTTGAATGGGAAGAGCCGGAAAGCCGTGAAGAAGAAGGTCTGACCGGTTATTACTTGTATCGTGGACTTTTGCTGAATGACGAATATGATTTTGATAGAATCGCTACTATCGAAAGAGAAAAAGGCATCATTTTTAAAAGCGACGAATACACTGATTACGATGTAAGCATCGATACAATGTATTATTACTACTTAAGATCCTATAACGATTTTACCATGAGCAAGGAGACCTCTGATACAGTACAATATCAGTTAGCAAATCCGGTTAGTTTAAAAACACCTAAAGGTGAAATCACAGACACCAATCCCAAATTTGAATTCCGCTTTAGAAGATATGGTATTGATAATATTACCCACTTTTATTTCTATCTATACCGTCTTGAAGAAAACGGTTATCAAATTAAATATTTTTATAAAACAAAACGGTTTGATTTGTCGCGAGTAATTTTTAATATAAATTTAGGTGTTTCTTCGCAACAATCTGTTATATTATTCGATGATGTAAAAGTTGAGGAAGGACGAAAGTATTTAGAGAAGGGTGATTACCGTTGGAAGGTAAAAGCGGTCTCGAGTCGTTTGGGTGGAAGTGCCGAAACGGTTGGTTCAGTGAGTGATTGGATGGAGTTTAGTATAAAGTGAGGAGAGTTGATAGATGAAAAAGTTTGTGATCATTTTAATGATATTGAGTTTGAGTGTAATGTCCTTTGCCCAGGATGTTAGTTCTTCTTTAGCTGGAAAATTTAGTGACAGGGCAGAAATGATCTATACCGTTAAAGTCTGGGGCGAGGTTACACACCCCGGTATTTTTGATATTCCTATTGAATATGATATGTTGGGTATTCTTTCAATGGCAGGAGGACCTCTCAGTAGTGCTAAAATTTCCAGTGTAAAGGTTATCCGCGGACAACAAGTAGAAGAAGATGAACCTCTTGTCATTTATGTGGATCTTGAAAGATATATAGAAACGGGTAACGAATCTTTGATCCCTGAGATCAGGAACGGCGATACAATTATGGTACCACCAAAATTCGGCAAAAATTTCATCCGCAATTTTGCTTCTATACTTGCTATAGCTCAGTCCATTACCATTATGGCCTATTATATTGATAATATAAATCGTCCCTAGCAAGTAGATCTATCCCTTATGGATTTTAATATTAAGCAATGGAAATTTTACCATTGCTTTTTTTATTGTTTAAAATGCTCACAATGGAGATAAAGAAGCAAAACAACTCGGAATTCTCAAAATTCTCTTTATATATTCAAATAAAATCCTTATTGAATATAGTAAAATGTGACCTAGCTCACATTTTTTGGATAAAGAAAAAAATCAATTCACCTTTGATCATTTATAGCTTATTTTTGAAGTAAACAAGGAAGACCATGACAGATATAATTTCAGGATTAAATGACAAACAACGAGAAGCGGTTTTAGCTACCGATGGCCCCTTATTGGTTTTTGCCGGAGCAGGTTCCGGTAAAACACGCGTATTAACACGAAAGATCGCTTACCTATTACAAGAGGGAAAAACTGTAGATTACAGGATACTTGCGGTTACATTTACAAATAAAGCTGCTAAGGAAATGAGAGCTCGTGTTTCGGAATTATTGGGAGAGGGCCACAAAGTCAGTATGGGTACTTTCCATAGTATTGGTGCTCGTATTCTCCGATCAGAAAGAAATGCAGAAGGCTATTCCCCCGATTTTACTATCTACGATACAAAAGATGTAAAATCTGTTATCAATGAGTGTTTAAAAGAATTAAGTATTGACTCGAAAATTGTCTCGCCCTCTACAATTATTGGATATATCAGTTCGCAAAAACAGCAATTATTATCACCTCAGCAATCTTACGAACGCACAAATGATGAATTCATGCCTGAAAAATTAGCCTCTATTTATATTGAATACGATAAGCGTTTGAAAGAAAACAATGCCTACGATTTTGATGATCTCTTGATGCGACCTATTATGATGTTTCGTGATCATCCACAGATCGCTGAAAAGTATAAACATCGCTGGGATTATATTCTTGTGGATGAATATCAGGATACTAATCATGTACAGTTCCAGTTGGTAAAATTATTTTCGGAAGTGACAAAAAATATTTGTGTGGTTGGTGATGATGATCAGTCTATTTATGGCTGGAGAGGTGCGGATGTTAACAATATTCTTGATTTTGAAAAGACTTTTCCTAATTCGAGGACTATAAAACTTGAGCAAAATTACCGTTCTACCAAAAACATTATTCAAGCAGCTTCATCGATGATCAAAAGCAATTCTCATCGAGCAGATAAAGATCTTTGGACGGAAGCCGGAGAGGGTGATAAACTGCTTCATAAAGAACTGGAGCGAGATTATAAAGAAGCGGACTATATCGCTAAAACCATTATGTATTCGAATAAACCCTTGCGAAATTTTGCAATTTTATACCGTACGAACGCACAATCGCGTATGCTTGAAGAAGCACTTCGTAATCGCGGAATTCGCTATGCATTGATTGGTGGTGTTAAGTTTTATGAGAGAAAAGAGATCAAAGATATTCTTGCCTATATGAATGTATTGCTTAATTCCCAGGATCTTGTTAATCTTAAACGCGCTATCAATACACCTAAAAGAGGTATTGGATCCGGAACGATAGAAAAACTCGAAGAATTTGCAATGCAAACACAGCGAACTCTCTGGGAAGCCTTACAATATCCAAAAGAAGCCGGTCTTTCTTCTGGGGTAGCTTTAAAGGTCAGTAGGTTCCTTAATATGATGCTGGAGCTAAAAGAAAAAATACGCAGTTCAAGTCCTTCGGATTTTGTTCTGGATCTATTAGAGCAAAGTGAATTACTTTATGAGTATCGAGAGAAAAAAGATCCGGAATTGCAAGAACGCTACGAAAACCAAAATGAATTTGTGAATGGCGTAAAAATGTTCGAGAATTTTAATCCCGATGCCGGCATTGAAGATTTTATGCAAGAAGTCTCACTACAAACGGATATTGATTCTTGGGAAGATAGTGACGACGCAGTGACCTTAATGACCATTCATTCCGCAAAAGGACTTGAGTTTAAGCATGTGTTTGTTGCCGGTATGGAGGAAGGCTTATTTCCGTTGGAACGCACGCGATTAGATCCAAAGGAAATGGAAGAAGAACGTCGCTTATTTTATGTGGCAATAACCAGAGCAATGGAGAATTTAACGATCACATCTTCTCTTTCAAGAATGCGCTATGGGACGATTATGGGAACAACACCCTCACAGTTTCTCTCTGAGATCCCGGATGAATATATCGATAGAAAATTAATCCGAAGTTCTAAGAGGGTAGAAAGGCCAAGTTCGCCCCGATCGGCTTTTTCTTCATTTGATCGAGGTTCCGCAGCACCATCAAGAAGAGAATCCAGGCCCCAAAGTGAAACTGTCATCAAGCCTTTGCGTCCTCCAAAACCCGGATCGCTTAAAGTGGGTGATAGAGTAGCTCATAAAATGTTTGGAAAAGGGCGGGTACGAAGTATTATTCGTTCATCGCAAGCTCTTTTAAAAATTGACTTTGATAATGGTGTTAAAAAGACCATTGCTGAAAAATTTGTGGAGAAAGTATGAAAAAGACAGATCTTATAATTTATGATTTTGATGGAACTATATGTAATACACTTCCGGATATTGTGAAGAGTATGAATACGGTTTTGCTTAATAATGGCCTTGATGAAATCCCTTCTCATAAAGTCCGCTCTTTTATTGGAGGCGGTATTTCTAAATTAGTAAAGCGTTCGGTACTTTGTGCAATTCCCTCTGCTGGCAAGAATGAGGAAATTAGCGAAGAATTACTGGAAAAGATTCTTAAGGAAATGTCTGACTATTACTCAGAGCACCTAATGGATCATTCATTTCTATATAAAGATAGCATTGAAGTGCTGGAATATTTTAAAGAGATCCCACAACTCATTGTTTCTAATAAACCGGTAAAAATGATTGAAGCCATGTTAGAAGAATTTAATGCCAAACATTATTTTGATCTCATTGTGGGTGGTGATACCCTTGATGTTTGTAAGCCACATCCGGCTGTTTGGGACTATGTCAAAGAAAGCTTAAATTTGTCCGATAAACTGAATGGATTCATGGTCGGGGATTCTGTACCTGATCTGGCTTTTGCTAAAGTTGCTCAACTAAAAGCTGTTGCAGTAAGCTATGGATATAACGATCTGGATGTATTACAAAAAGAAGGTGCGGATCACTTTATAGATGCTTTGTCAGAATTGAAAAATATAATTAGCAGATAAAAGAATAATAGATCTGAGCTTAAGTTAAGATCTGTTTGAATAAAAAATTGAGGTGGGACAAAATGAAAAAGCTTTTGCTTATCCTTGTTATTTCTTTTTGTTTTTCTTCTGATCTGACACTGATGTTCTGGAATGTCGAAAATCTTTTTGATCAGGTAGATGATAAAGAAAAAAAAGATGAAGATTTTCTTCCTGCAGGGAATAAACGCTATACATGGCGATCTTACTGCTTGAAAAACGAACATTTAGCAGAAGTAATAAACAAGGCGAATCCCGATTGTCTTGCCATGGTTGAAGTCGAAAATCACACTGTCCTTGAAAATTTAAAAAGATCACTTAAGCATCATGAAATGTGGGAGATAATTATTGATGATGGTCCCGACCTTCGTGGAATAGATCCTGCCCTGATGTACAGAAGAGATAAATTTCAATATTGTTCGAAACAATATTTCCCCATTTATTTTAAAGATAGAGATTATCACAGTCGTCCTATTATGAGAGTGGATCTCTGCGAACTACAAACAAAAGATACCCTGAGTATATTTATTAACCACTGGCCCTCGCGCAGAGGTGGAAAACAAACATCGGATCCCTATAGAATTTACGCTGCCGACATATTAATAGAGGCAATGAGATCGACATTGGAAGAACATCCTGAGTATTCATTAATCATAACAGGAGACTTTAATGATGACAGAGAAGACGACTGTTTAAGAATGGTGGAAGACCTATCTTGGGTGGATTATTTGGTGAAAGAATTGCCCAAAGGTGTAAAAGGAACATATTATTACGAAGGTGAATGGATACATTTTGACCATTTTTTGGTTTCAAACTTTGAGCAGAGCAATATTATTATAGAAAATGCAGAGATCTTTGCACCTCATTGGATACGTGAAAAACCAAGTCAGGGTCCTTTAAGATTCTATAAGGGTATTGAAACACTTGGTGGCTATTCGGACCATTATTCGATTTTATTAAATCTTACTTTTAAAGGGAAAGTTGTTGAATAATATCTACTTGCTCCTTAAATTTCTCAGCAAGTAAAGGGTAGGAATGAAAAGCATCGTTTTAGCAACACACAACAGGGATAAGATCAAAGAGTTTAAAAGTAAACTGGGATCTGATATTGTGCTTAAAACTCTAGATGATTTTCCCGATCTTCCCGATGTGATCGAAGATGGTGATAGTCTGGAAGAAAATGCTTTAAAAAAAGCCAGAGAGATCCACGCCTTTACAGGCTTGCCGACTGTTGCAGATGATACCGGTTTAGAGGTTGATGCTCTCAATGGTGCGCCCGGTATTTACTCCTCCCGATTTGCAGGAGAAGATGTAAGTTATCAGGACAATGTTTTAAAACTCCTTGAAGAATTAAAAGATACAAAAATGGAACATAGGACTGCCAGATTCCGTACAAAAATCGCCTTTGTTGATAATGATGAATTCTGGTGTGTAGAAGGTTCTGTGGAAGGTCGAATTTTGAAAGAACAAAGAGGGGAAGACGGTTTTGGCTATGATCCTGTTTTCTATTATGAAGCTCTTGACAAAAGTTTTTCGGAAATGGGTCTGGCAGAAAAAAATAGAATTAGTCATCGAGCAAAAGCTATTGAGGCTTTTGTAGATAAAATGAAAAAACTTCATCATATTTAAAAATAGGAGAACGACTGACCAACTTGTTAAAGAATTGATGTTTGATTAAAATTGAGGCAGTTATTAAATTAGTGAAACTGAAGCCACGCATTACTATTGGTCTGGTCATGATCATATTTGCTTCTCTCTTATTTGGGGAAAGCCAATCATATTCTCCTAAATTTACTTATAGGTTTAATATCCCGGGTATGCTGAATACATTTAGTCCGACTCCTCTGGGTTTTTCAAGAGGATATCATCAGCCCTTAGCTCCACTTTCTATTAATTTTCCATCTTGGTTCAATGAGATAAAATTAAAAGAAACTGCAGTGGATTCCGGACGGGTTTTTCTTGTATCTGAAAATATTGGAGATAAACCATTAAGCTCTCCTCTTTATATTCCCTTTGAAGACTATTATGTTTTCAAGAGAAGTTATAATCTTGATAATCTTTGGTATAATAATGTCGCGCTAACAGATTCATCTTATTTTATTGATCAATTAAAAGAAAAAAGTGGTGGAGGGTCTCTTGAGATTATCGGTGCGGATATTGCCGGCCAAAGAGTCGCATTAAGAATTCGTGGGTCGATCTCCATTACCGGTAAATACAATCAGCAAAACAATGCTATTGCGACTGCCAATATGTCTAATGAGCAGAAAAACTTTTTATTGGATCAGACTCAGCAGTTTACTATTGAAGGTACTATAGGAGACAGGATCACCATCTCAATTGATGAGGATTCACAGCGTGACTTTCAGTTTGAGAATGCTATCAAGGTCACTTATAAGGGAAAAGAAGATGAAATTGTCCAGAGTGCTAATTTTGGTAATATCGGACTTTCTTTGCCAGGCACACAGTTTATAACGGGTTCTTCATCATCCAGTGGTCTTTTTGGTGGTAAAGCGGTCATGAAACTTGGCCCTATTGATGTAACTGCTATTGCTTCTTATGAAAAAAAAGATAGTAAAAAGAAATCCTGGGGTGGTGGATCATCCGGTGACGGTGGTTCTATTAGTCAGATTTATGCCTATGAATATAAGCGAAATACATATTATTATCTTGATGATTATTATCGCGAAAACATGTATCCACTGGATCCTCAAACAGGAGCTCAGCTCGTAGATCCCACTAAAAAGATCTTGGAGTACAAGCTGTATATTTCTTGTAATGAGAGAGAAACCGAGAAAATTAAATCAGTTGCCTATGTGAATATTTCTTCGGATGGTAGCAATACAAGGCTTACAGAGCATGACGAAGAAGATGTGACGTCGGCGATCTGGTTCAAGGAACTTGAAGCAAGTTCCGCTATTAATCCTTATGGAGATTATACTTTAGACGAAGATCTTGGCTATCTTAAAATGAACATGTCTCTCGCTGACCATCAAATTCTTGCTATTGCTTATAAAACAGCAGACCAAAAAGTATATGGAGATCTTTTAAGAGGACAGTATTTAAAGGTCATTAAAGCTGAAAACTCCAAGCCATCATATATTACCTGGGATCTTGAAATGAAAAATATTTATGATCTTAAGGCAAGAAATATTGATTCAGATGGTTTTGATCTGAAGGTTTTTTATAGTGGAGAAAACCAAGCAAAGGAATATGACTCTAAGGGCATTAGTTATTTAAAGCATTTTGGTCTTGATAATTTTACACAGAATAATTCCATGGGTTCAGATGGCAAGATAGATATGATCCCCAATATTGTCAAGCTGGATAAGGGTGAGATCTGGTTGCCTTTTGCCAGACCTTTTGATGCTCCACCGGAAAACGATAATAGCACTGGAATTTATAATGATAGCTTAGATCCAACGAAGAGTAGCGACAGACCATCTGTAGAGCAAGTTTATAACCTTGCTTATACGGATCCGGAAAGAAAAAACAAAGACTATTATTTCGAAGTAAAATATTCTAATCGCTCTTCTACAATTGATCTGGGAGAGATGTTTATTATTGAAAATTCCGAGGAAATACTCTTAAACGGTAAACTTGCGAAAAAAGGTCACGATTACGATATAGATTATTTTTCGGGCTTAATTACTTTAAAAAGCGCTGAAGCCTTGGATGCCAACGCAAAGATCGATATTAATTATGAAACCGAGCAATTGTTTGGCGGTATTGGCGAGCAAAAGTTTTTGGCAGGCGCTCGTGCTGAATATCGTATAAATGAAAAGGCCTTTATTGGTGCTACGGCTATGTATTATAACCGATCTGTTTTAGATGATGGAAATGTGAATATAGGCGATGAACCTTTTCGCAACTTTATCTGGGATGTTAACGGGGAATTTGAATATGACTTAAATTGGCTGGACCGCGCCATGAATGCCTTGCCCTTAATTCATATCAAGAAAGCCAGCCGTATAAAAGTCAATGGAGAAATCGCACAGATTTTGCCGAATCCCAATACGATTGAAAATAAAGAAAGCGGTGATTATAATGGAGTAGCTAAACTGGATGATTTTGAATCAGCTAGCCAAGAAACACCTATGAACATCAATTTCCAAAAATGGACACATGCCTCTAAACCCAGAAATGGATATTTTCCCTCTCTTTTCCCTGAGCGAGGTTTTTTATTTTGGTATAATCCTTTCATTGTTTCCGGTAACTCAAAACTTTCAGGTGTGTTGACTCAAAGTATCTGGCCGCAAAAAGAAACCACTGAGTCTGATCAATATACAAGTATTTTAAAAGTTGTTCTAGATCCGGAAGTTAATGGTATTACAGGACAAGAAACCCAGTACGACCCTCGCCAGATTTGGGGCGGTATTATGCAGCCTGTTTACATGTATGACCAAAGTAACAGTAAATATATTGAAGTCTGGGTCAAGGGTGACCGAGGACAACTTCAGATTGATATTGGTGAAATTTCCGAGGATTGGTATAACCAAAATTATGATATAAATGATCCCGATACAGAATATGGCGATGGTATATTGCAGACTGAAGACCAGAACGATAATGGCGTTTTGGAGATATCTCAGAATAGAAATGAAGATACCGGTATCAACGGTTTAACCGATGAAGAGGAAATTGCCAGAGGCTGGGATCCCATGGTTGATAATTTTTTAAAAGAAGAATATAAGCAGGGAACTGAATTTCGCTATACCAATGGCTCCGAGGGGAACGCCGGAACAGACGGTATTCAAAATTATCCCGAGACTGAAGATATTGATAGAGATGGTAAACTAGATCAAGCCGATAACTATTACTCATATTCACTGGATCTTTCAGATGAAGAATGGTTTGTCTCTAAAACATTTTTTAATGGTGGTGGAGAAACCGGATGGAAACAATATCGTATTCCTTAAACGGCTATTGCTGATTCTGTTGGAAAACCTTCATTTTCATCTATACGAATGATGCGTTTAAATGTTTTAGGATTTGAGAAACAAGACACTTTACAATTTGCTTCTATTTCTATTGTGGGTAATGAATGGCAAGAAGAAGGTATAGCTGATGAAAATTCTCAGATTTACCAGGTAGATGATGATCGTTTTTTTATTACTGTTTTAAATACAGATGAAAATGCAGGTGATTATGTATCTCCTCCCGGTGTTAGGGGAAATACTGTAGTCAATCCTATTGGCGGGGAGACTATTACCGCAAAAGAACAATCACTTGTGTTGAATCTTGTGGGTTTACAGCCCGGCGAAAAGGCTATGGCTGAAAAGATCATGCTGGAGGGCGAATCTCTTTTGATGTATAAACAATTAAAAATGTTTGTACATGGTCCTGAGGATATTACGGATGAGCAAGCTCGTATTAACCTCTTCCTGAGAATAGGTCGTGGTAGCATGACCGAGTATTATGAGGCGGTAACAGGAGTTTATGATGGCTGGGATGATGAAAATAATATAGAAGTAATATTTGAAGAAATTACACAACTGAAAAACAGAGTCGCCTTTGATAATTTAGAATATTTTTCTTATGACGATGGTTTTATTAAAGAGTATCGACCTATAGATCCCGAAACAGGTGAATATACCGGCAAGATATTTAGAGTTGTCGGTAATCCGACACTATCACGTATTGAAAAAATACAAATAGGTATTATAAATGTATCTGACGAAGAATATACCGGTGCAGTCTGGGTTGATGAATTGAGAGTTGTTGAATCCAATAATGAAGCCGGTATGGCAATGCGTGGAAACTTTGATATTTCCCTGGGGAATTTTATTAATTTCAATATGAATGCGAATAAAAAAGATGCTGATTTCCATCAGGTAAACCAGCAGATGTCAACAGGAACAAGCACGACAGAAGCTTTCAATATGAGTATGACGCTTCGTTTGCATGAATTATTCCCCAGTTCATGGAGACTTTCTATGCCGGTTACTTTAACACAAAGAGAAAATGAAAGCATACCGAAATATTTTCCCGGCTCTGATATTCTTATGGGTGAAGATCCTGCTGATTCCTTGATCGCCCGCTCAAAAACCCAATCATTCACCACATCTTTTTCTCGTAGTTCAAACCCTAATGATCCTTTATTGACAAAATTAGTTGTTAATCCTATCAAGGTTTCTGCCTCTGTATCAAAATCTAAAACATCCAGTCTTGAGATCAGTGATAAAGAAATTAATAAAGTATCTTCGACAGTGAATTATAATCTTTCTTTGCCTAAGGGAGAGGGTATTGCATATTTAGGATGGATCCCTTTCTTGGGTGAGAAAGCTCAAAAACAGAAGTTTTATTGGAAACCATCTTCATTTAGATGGAATTTGGTTGTTTCTGAAAATGATAACGAATGGATCACTCGATCCACCTTAGATACCAATACGACCTATTCGTTTTTCTTGACAAAAAGTATGTCTTTGGCATATAAACCATTTAATTCTATGTCCTTTAGTTACAGTCGTTCATCTAAAGCGGATCTGAACGACTATGAAGATAATTTTGGAGCTATATTTTCAGATATAAGCTATGATAGTTTAATGAATGGTATAAATGTTGGTGCCGTTACCAACATGACCGAAGCAATGTCTATAAATTATGCTCCTGTTCTCACCAGCTGGTTAAAACCCAGTTTTAAATATAACAGTAACTATAAATTTAATTCCTCTAAAGAGAGACATTATGCAGGTGTTGGTGTAACAAGAAAATTTTCTTCCAATCTTTCATTAAGCTTAAAACAAATATACGACAGTTTTGAAAAAGATCTGAAGAAAATAAAAAGCAATAAAAAATCCGATTTACGGGCAGGCTCCTTTTTAAAATTAAATACAGATGGCCCCAAGGGAGCAGATCCCGATCCTAGGAAAGCGCCGGCTAAAAAGACAATCAGACAGACAAAAAGGCGGGCTCCACTTACAATATCAACTCTTTTAGGCAGAGTGAATCCTATAAAAATTTCTTATAGTAATGATCTTACAAAAGGTAATAGTGGTATTATGGGGAGTGATTCGAGCAAGATATATAAAGATGTTGTTTATAAATATCGTTATGGTTTTGTTGACTATTATACTCTTCCAACTCAATATTTTGAAAACAGTATTACGTCGCCAATGAAAAATACCCTGAAGGAAAGCTTTAGTATCGCTTCCGGTGCAAAATTAAGCAGAACGTTGACTCTAAGATTAGATTATTCGCAGAATACCTCCACCGGTAGAGACTATACCTATAAAACATCTTCAAATGAATTTTACGATACACCTTTTCATATTATTACATATGGAGATACTTTAGAGCTTTCTCCTTATGATTCTTCAGCGAGCAGAAATTTTCTTCCAATGGGGGAAAGTGGTCACGAAGGTTTTGCAGCACCGGATTATTCCTTGAGTTGGACATTGACCCCAAGTCAGATACCCTGGCTTAAAGATAAAGTTGATTTTATCAAAAAGATTAGCTTTAATCACAAATTGTCTGGTAAAGAAACTATTCGCTACGAACAGAAAACGGATCAATTCCCTTATTACATGGTGGTTTCATCTGCATCGTATAATTTGAATTTTTCTCCTCTCATTAAAGTGGGCATGACCTTTAAAAATAATATGACGGCGAATTTTGCTTTTAATAAATCTATTACTTATAGTCATCGAGGCGATGTTGAACAGGATTTTTCAAATACGGGTATTACCAAAAATAATCAGGACAATATTACATTTAATTTATCTTTTAATTATAATAAAGGAATCAGCATTCCAGTACCTTTCTTGAAAAATGTTGATGTGCTGAATCTGGATAACGATATTAGTTTCCAATTACAGGGGAAATATGGGTTCAGCAAAAAAATGGTAAAGGAAATTTCTAAGCTAGAATATTCTGATCCAATTGATCATAGAATTAATTGGGAGATAGAACCTATATTGAAATATACTTTTAGCAATAATATTACCGGGCAACTATTCTTTAAATATGGCCAAAGAATTAATTTGAATCAGCAGACTGAAGAGGGCGATAACGCTAAAGATGATTATAAGGATTTCGGTCTTACGGTTACAATAAGGATTAGAGGATAATATGAAAAAACTCTTAGCTTTATGTTTTTCCCTCTTTGCAATATCCTTTGCGATAGCCCCCGTTTTTGATGCACAAAAAGCCTTTTCTTTGCTTGAAGATCAAGTTGACATGGGGCCTCGATATCCCGGTAGTCCGGGACAAATAATATGCCGTGATTGGATAGTGGCTCTGTGTAATGAACATGCAGATACTGTTATTGTTCAGGAATTTCAAGCTTATCGTCCAGATAATCAAACTTATATAAGATCTTATAATATTATTGCCAGATTTTCTCCGGAATTAAAAAATCGGGTGATGTTAAGTGCACACTGGGATACGCGCCCAATATCCGATATGGATATTTTGCATTACAACACACCGGTTCCAGGAGCTAATGATGGTGCAAGTGGAACAGCGGTTTTACTCGAAACCCTCAGACACATAAAGCACATGGATCTGAATATAGGCCTAGATATTGCTTTTTGGGATGCAGAAGATATGGGCATTGCAGGAAGTGGTGCTTATTTTTGCCAAGGTTCGGAATTTTATGCCTATAATCCCATATTGCCAAAACCCAAGAAAGGTATTTTGATCGATATGATAGGTGATTACGACCTATCACTCCCTATCGAAGGAAATTCAATGAAATATGCACCCAAGCTTGTGCAAGAAGTTTATGCAATAGGCCAAAAATTAGGATATGGTCATATTTACAAACAAAAAATTGGCCCGGAAATTTTTGATGATCATATTCCACTTAATACCATCGCAGATATACCAACAATTGACTTAATTGATTTCTCTTATGAATATCAAGGTCGCAATCTTTGGCATACGCCCAGAGATTTACCAAAATATTGCTCCCCTCAAAGTCTGAAGGCCATAGGAGATGTTCTAATATTTTGGTTAAAGAGTCAATAAATAAAATACTGGACTTATAGCTAAGTATATATTAAATTAGAAAAAGGACAGATTTCTATGGATCAATACTATTTAGTTAGAAGTCTTGATATTACAAAAGAAATTCCCGCGTGGGATTCCGCTTTTTGGGAGAAAGCCCCAATAGCCAATATAGATCATTTCCATGTAAAAAGTTCAAAACATCACCCTAAAACACAGGTTAAACTCCAATATAGCGATGAGGCTATTTATCTGACATTTCGAGTAGAGGATAAATATGTTCGTGCTGTTCATACGGAATACAATGCTCCGGTCAATGAAGATTCCTGTGTGGAATGGTTTATAAAACCTCCAAAGGCAGAAGGATATTATAATTTTGAATTTAACGCTATTGGGACTTTACATGTAAATTATATCATAGATCCCGAAAGAGATGAAAATGGCAAACGAAAAAATGTTCGTCCTATTCCCAAAGATCACGCAAAACAGATAGAAGTTTCAAGCTCTTTCAAAGAACCTATAGAAAACGAGATAATTGCTGATACGATCTGGTTTCTTACTATAAAAATACCTTTTGAATTTTTTGACTTATATACAGATATCAAGAAGATAAATGGCTCAATCTGGCAGGGCAATTTATATAAATGCGGAGATAAAACTTCACATTCACATTGGGCGGCGTGGAGTCCTGTTGCTGAGCTGAATTTTCATCAACCTAAGCACTTTGGAGAATTCATTTTCAGTGATTAGCCTTCATACCTTATCTTAAAACAGGGAGACGATCATGAAGGGAAAATTAAAAATGAAGCGGTATTGTACGGGGAAGCTGCACGGCACAGCAGTATTTTTGGATATTAGAAACTTTCTTGGAATATCCGGTATTTTAGAAAATGAAAAGATCTGTAAATTTGTCATTGATGTTATGGAACCCTTATCTTATTGCGTTATTAAGCATAGTGGAAGGGTTTGCCAGATCCAAGGGGATGGCATTATGGCAATATTTGAACATAATGATAATCCCCATCATGCAATATCGGCAGTTGAATGTGCCTTAGATATGCAGGCTATTCTTGATAAGCTTAATCCTATTGAAATGGATGGCATACGAATTCCTTTAAAAGCAAGAATTGGTGTTTGTTGCGGTGATATGTATGCCTGTTTCTTGAATGTTCAAGGTCATAAAGAATATCTTGTTTTAGGAAAAAGCGTTAATCTGGCTTCCCGTTATCAAAATATCAACAAACATTATAATACGAAGATACTGGTGGATGAAAGCGTCTTTAGCTATATTAAAGAGTATATTATTACCCGTAAACTAGATAATGTTAAAATCGAAGGCTGTGGTGATAATAAACAACTATATGAAATTCTTTACGATAGGCGTGAAGAGGAGCATAGGCATAGAATAAAAGCTCATTACGAAAAGGGTCTTGTAAATTATTTGCAAGGAAATCTGGATGATGCCATTCATTGGTTTTCTATGGTATCGGAAGACAAGGCAAGCTATTTAATGATGGAGCGATGTCAGGAAATGAAGATTTTGCAGGATGTGAAAGCAAAAGAAGCTAAAAAGAAAAAATAAGAGGTATGCATGCACTATATTTTATTGGGAGCTGGACTGCTATTTGGAGCATTGATCGTTTATATTGTTTTTCAATTTGTTCTTAAAAAAAAAGCTCAGGAAGCTGAAGCTCATAGGGAATTATTATCAGAAGCAAACAATCAAATTGCTCGCTTAGAAACTGAAAAACTTGGACTTGAAAGAGAAAAAGAGCTTTTAAGGGAACAGAGTGCCAAAGATGAAACGCTGCAAAAGACTTTGAGCGAACGCTTTAAAAATCTTGCCAATGAAATATTCGATGAAAAAAGTAAAAAAAACACTGATACAATTAAGTTAGTCCTTGCACCCATAGAAAAAGATATTGATCAATTTCGAAAAAAGATTGAGGAATTGAATTCTGGTACGACGCATAGAATGGCAAGTTTAACTTCAACGATAAATGAATTGAAAGAACTGAATAAAGATATTACAGAAGAAACTGCAAACTTAACCAAAGCTTTAAAAGGTGATGTAAAAAAACAAGGGAATTGGGGGGAATTAATTCTTGAGCGCTTATTGGAAATATCGGGCTTAAAAAAAGGAATTGAATACGAGACCCAATCTGCTTTTAATGATGAAGAAGGTCGCCGCGTTCTTGATATTCTGATCAAATTACCTGAAAATAAACATCTTATTATTGACTCAAAGGTTTCTTTGGTAGATTATGAGCGCTTGACTAAAGCTGAAACTCCTGAAGAAATTGACCGCTGCAAGAAAGCTTTGAGCATTTCGATAAAAACACATGTTGACGATCTGGCAAGCAAACACTATCAAACAATTAAAGGTCTGAACTCACCGGATTATGTTTTTATGTTCATTCCCATTGAAGGTGCCTTTTATTCAATTTTTGAAGAGGATATGTCTTTATACCAATATGCCATAAATAAAAATGTCATGATCGTAAGTCCAACGACCCTTTTGGCCAGCTTAAGAACAGTATCGGCATTATGGCAGCAAGAAAATCAAACGAAGAACGCACTTGAAATTGCTTCAGAAAGCGGAAAGTTGCTGGATAAATTTGTATCGTTTTACGATGATTTCCAAAAGATCGGCAGACAGTTACAAACTGTACAGAATTCTTATGATGATGCTGAAAACAAATTAAAGACCGGCAAGGGCAACCTGGTAAGTCGCGCTCAAAAGATCCAGGATATGGGCGCAACGCCTAGCAAGCAACTTCCTAAGACTACTGAAGAATAGTTTATAATTAATAAAACCCTATGCATAAGTTCCCATCTAAGCATTTAGGGTTAAAATTTTCCTTTCCCTTTTTTCCTTTACTAGCTTTTGCCTTTTTATTTTTGCCTTGATTCTTGTATAATTGAAAGATTCAATAAATAATTTGTTAACATTTCCACATGCATGGGGTCTTTATAGTAAGAGACAGGTAGGACATGGTAAATAAACGAGAATTCGAAAATTGGGTGAAGGACTACCATGACCGTATCTACGCAAGGATCTTTCATATTGTGGGAAATGAGGACGACGCTTTAGATGTTACGCAAGATGTGTTTTTAAAGGCCTACAAGAAGCGTTCTACCTTTCGCGGGGATTCGTCTCCCTATACATGGTTGCGTCGCATAGCGACGAACTATGCCTTGAATTTCGTTACTCGTGGCAAGACTAAGCTCTGGAATGAGTTCCACGATTACCAACATGAGCAAGAAGTGGAAGAAAAAGAAGAACGCGTCTTTCAAAAATCTTGGCTGGATCATCTATCCAAGATGGAACGCAAAGTTGTCGAGAGCAGAGTTTTTGATAAATTATCTTTTCGCGACGTAGCAGAAGCTTTAGATACGACTGAAAATTCTGCAAAGGTCCTTTACCACAAAGCAATAAAAAAACTGCAACAGGTAGTAAAATGAAATGTGAACAAGTACAAGAGCTATTTCCCGAGCTGTTAGAGGGAAAGGGGACTTATCCCGAAGCTGAAAAGCATCTGGAAAGATGTGCCGAATGCAAGACACTCTTTCATGTGTTTAAAAGTATTGCAGACGAGAGAGATGTTTGTCTCGATTGCGAAAAACGCGAATCCAATCTTACAATAATACAAAAAAAGATGAAACGTCACGATAGATTCGTTTTTACCCGTCGCGTTTCTTCGCTGGCGGCAATATTCTTGCTGGCTATTGTAAGCATCTTTAATATCAATGGATCAGGACAGGCTATGCTCGCTGATATTAGCGATGATATACTGTATCTGCAGTCTGAGAGCAATATGGTTCCTGATGTCAATATGGATAATGATGCGATCATCGCTTATCTTAGCGAATACGAAAGCATTGAAACTTTAGCAACTTTGTTCTAAGAACAAGGAGAAAAATATGAAAAAAGCATTAACACTTATGCTTATCTTAAGTCTTGCATTTGGCGCTCTGTTTGCCGGGGAAGGTCGGGGCAGACGACACAATCCAGTGAATGAACAACCCTATTATCAGTACATGATCTTTAGAATGACAGAAGAGTTAGAGCTTACGCAGGAACAGGCGGAAAAGTTATTCCCGGTGAATCGACCCTACCGAAACGCTAAGCATGAATTACATATATTGATGAATGAGCTAAGTGAAGAGGTCTATAGCAAAGAAGAAATTACGAAAGCAGATCTTCAGGCATACAAGAAAAAAATTTATGATCTAAAAAAGCAAGAATTGGACTTGGATGAAAAATATTATGCTGACGTAGAAAAATTTCTCGATCCTGAACAAGTCGCAAAATTGATATTTTTTGAACCACGTTTTAGACGAGAACTATCTCGTGAGTTAAAACAACGATATGTACCCGAAAATGAAAAAAGAAGAGAGAAAAACACTTTCTTTAGAAATAGAAAATAAAAGGAGATAGAGATGAAACACAAACACATTATAATTAGCCTTTCGCTTCTTCTGGTTGCCAGTATGGCATTTGCAGGACTTGGAAGAGGACGCCAGATGGACAATTATGGAAGAGGGCGTCAGCCAGCTAATTACGGACCACGCTATAATGTAGCTGAATGTATATTGAGCGATGAAGAGCGCGATCAGGTCCAAGCTGCAAGATATGATTATGAAAAATCAGCCATTCCAATGCGTTCTGATATCAGAGTTCTGAGGATGGAAGCTAATCAAATGATCATGGATGGTAAATCACAGAAAGATATTTCAGCTAAGCTTGATAAAGCCAATGCTCTTAGAGCTGAGATGACAGAAAAAAAACTTGATCATCAGCTGGCGGTCAGAAAGATCGTCGGTGAAGATAAATACAAACAAATGGGCATGGCAACAAGAGCCTATACCGGCAGAGGAAATTATGCTCCAGCTGGTAATAGACAAAACAGGTTTCAATGTGATGACTATGGCTATCGCAGAAGCGGAAATTCACGTCCTCGCAATAGTGGCAGACGTCGTTACTAAAAATTAACCTTAATTACTTTCCATACATTGGCAAAGCCCCGAAGAGATTCGGGGCTTTTTATTTTTAATTGAAAATTGAATATTGTACAATGGAGGCATTAAATATTAAAGGATGTTTTCTCATTTTTAATCATCCTTCACACAGCGTATAGAATTCCCACCCCCAAAATAATTATAATATCGTTGAATATGCTCTTCAGCCAAGGGTATAAATCTGTACCATGTTTCGTTCATGTCAAATTCGGTAGTAGTCCAAAAAGCTGCACTATATCCCATTTTATTATATTTAGGCTTAATGGTAATTTTGTGAGGCTAAAATCGCCATAATTTACTGAATATTAGGAAAATAGATACGATTTCTTATTTTATAAATAAAAACATGGTCAAAAAGATGTCCCCGATGCAGTTCTTTAAGAACTAAAAAGAATGGTAGAAAACGTAATAGACAGAGCTATAAATGTCATAATTGTTCATATCAATTTCAAAGCAAATTAAGAAATATCACCCGCTTTCAAGATGCCCTTTTTAGTGATTATTCAGATGGTAAACAAAGCCTTGAGCAGTTAGGTAAAAAGTATAATTTGTCTGTCAAAACAATTAGATCTAAGCTTATTAAACACAAAGTAATAATTCCTAAATATGAGCCTACTGAAACGGTAATTGTTTTGGATACAACATACTGTCGACGAAACTTTGATGTCATGGTTTTTCGCGATATATACCAAAAGAATAACCTTCATTGGCAGTATGTTACCTATGAAACCATTAGTTTATACAAACAAGGGATACAAGTTCTAAAACTTAGAGGATGGAGTATTAAAGCTATCGTTTGTGGCGGTTAGAAGAGGCTTATTTAACGCGTTTCCGGGGATTCCCATGCAGATGTGCCATTTCCAACAATTGGCGATTATACGTCGTTATTTAACGCAAAATCCTCGTTTAGAAGCACATATTGAATTAAAGAAATTGTCAAATACATTGACAACGATTGATAAAGAATCATGGTTATTTGCCTTGGATCAATGGTATCAAAAATGGAGTGAATATTTAAAAGAAAAAACCGTAGATCCAATGTCAGGAAAATGGCATTATACTCACAAAAAACCACGCGGTGCTTATCAAAGTTTAGAACGATATACACCGTATCTTTTTACTTTCCAGGATTATCCCGAATTAGGGATTCCCAATACAACAAATTCATTGGATGGATCCTTTGCAAACTTGAAATCAAAACTAAGACTTCATCAGGGAATTAAAAGGCAAATGAAAACAATTTTAACTGATCATTTTTTGGCAAAATAGCCTCGCAAAATTACCATTAAGCCACTATCAACTTTTCGACAATCCAGCAGGCCTTCGCTTCTCTCACGCACCAGCTGGAAGGTCAATCATATACGGAGTATGGCTTCCGCCAGTTCTTTCGCTAAAGCATCACACAATTCGAAATCGTTAGGTTTTGCTGAGTATTTAGCTTCGATAGAATCGCCAATCTTATTCCAGCCCAATTCTTCTACATGTTTGTTTAGGGCTTTTACGCCACCGCCGCTCCAAGTGGAAGTCCCTAATATGGCAACATGCCTAGACGCCATTTTGCGTTCTTGGAATTTATGAACGATCTGCATGACTGAAGGGAATAGGGCATTATTGTAGGCGGGGGAGGCTAGGACAACACCATTATATTTCCATACGGCAGATAGTATATATGAAGGATGGGTTTCTGAAGCATCGTATACTTCGACTTCTGGGACGCCGTTTTCTTTAAGTTTGCGCGCAAAGTAGTCAGCCAGTTCTTCTGTATGACCATACATTGATCCATAAATAACTACGACGCCGGCTTGGGTTTCTTCGCGACTCCATTTATCGTAGCGTGTTAATGCCCAGGCGGGATCTTTGCGGAAAACAGGTCCATGAGTGGAAGCTATAATTTTAATAGGAACACCTTCAAGAGTTTTGAACGCGCGTTGTACATTCTTGCCATATTTACCGACAATATTTGAATAGTAACGGCGCATCTCATTTTCGTAGCGATCTATGTTAAGTTCATCGTCAAAGATGCCACCATCTAAAGATTTGAAAGATCCAAAGGCGTCACCAGAAAATAGAATGCCGTCTTTTTCATCAAATGTCATCATCGTTTCAGGCCAATGAACCATAGGTGTAGAATAAAATTTAAGAGATCTATCGCCAGTCTCTAAAACATCGCCATGAGCAATGACTAATTTATTTTTACATTTCCCATAAAAGCCATCAAGGAATTTAAATGTATTCACATTACCCACAATAATGAGATCGGGATAAGATTTTAGCAAGGATGTTAAAGCACCGGAATGATCGGGTTCTGTGTGATTTACAACTAAATAATCTAAGGGTTTCCCCTGTAGAATATCTTGAATCTCAGTAATAAATGAATCCGTATTGGATGATTCAACGGTATCAACTAAGATGGTTTTTGTATCATTGATTAAATAGGCATTATATGAAACGCCTTGAGGTATTGGCCAAAGATTTTCAAAACGAGAGGTGCGACGGTCGTTGACTCCCAAATAGTATACGTTTTCAGCTAATTTTATATTACGGTTCATTAAAACTCCTTTTTTTATTTCAACTGTAAATATACAAAAAAATTAGATTTTTGACAGAATAATCTTAGACCGGATAACAGGATAAACATGATAGCGGGGTTTGGTGGTTTGCAAATGCTATCTAATTTAAACGAATTCAATAGACTTGTGCAAAGATATAAAGTAACACAAAGGCACAAAGTCTTTTAAAACCGCAAAGTTTCACAAGATCTTCGCATAGTAACAAAGTTCACAAAAGAAGCACGCGACTTTTTTTATATTGTCTTTTTGTGAGCTTAATTCACTTGGCGGTTTATTAACTGTGGGCTTATGTATCTTCGTGGTTAAATATTTTATTCTTAGAGGCTTTACGCCTTCGCTCTACGAGCTATGGCGCACAAGTGTGTTACTTAGCGCCTTTGTGTGAGGTATTAGGATCGCAATGTCACTAAAGTAACTCCCACACCACCGTGTTCGGGATCGGCAAATGTATAAGATTTAACGCGTTTGTCAGTAGAGAGCTGGTCATGAATGACTTTCTGTAAGATGCCACCGCCGGTTCCATGTAGGATCTCAATGGATGAAAGTCCATAAAGGACAGCATTATCTATAAATTTATCGCACTCGTTTATGGCGGCTTCGGCGCGCTTTCCGCGTAGGTCTAAGTGGTAGGAAGAACCACTGCTTGTGTGTGAGACCATCGTGGAAATACGCTGTTTATGTTTTCGCGCGGGCTCAAGCCAGTCAGCCTGTAATCTTAAACGAGATCCATCAACATCCAGCCAGATCTTTTTTGTTTTGTGATTGATCTCAAGAATTTTACCATTTTGTCCCATGGTTGGAATATAGACTTCGAGACCTTCGCTCAGGTCTTTCATTTTTAGGGATTTTGTTGGTACTTCAACTGTGATTTCGCGTTTTTCTTCGACGATTTTTTGGGTTTTATTGAATATGCTTTGAGCTTCGCGAATAGCATTCTTGCCGGCTTGCTGTTCTTTGATCTGGCGAATACTGGACTCGAGTTCCTTGCGCATGCCAGCGATCATGCTTTCGGCGCGTTTGACTGCTTCTTTTTCTGCTTTTTTGTATTTATGGTCAATATCCTTCCGTTTGTCGTCGATGTATTTGAGTTTTTCTTTGTATTCTTTTTCTTTGGCCTTGGCTTCTTTTAACTGAATATCATAACGGGATATCTTGCGCTGAAGATCAATGATCAAACGTTCAAGTTTTTCGCGCTGATGCCCCACGCGGGCTTTTGCATGTTTAATGACACGCTCGTCAAGCTTATAACGGTTTGCAATTTCAATGGCATAAGATGAGCCGGGTATGCCAAGAATAAACTCGTAACTAGGAATGAGATCACGGTCATTGAATTTCATACTGGCGTTTTCAAAGAGGGGAGAATCAAAGGCCAGAGTTTTTAAGGAACCGTGATGAGTAGTAGCAATCACTGTTGTGCCGCGTTCGCTGAGAATCTTAAGAATACCTTCTGCCAGCGCAGCTCCTTCATCGGGATCCGTACCTGTGCCAAGTTCGTCAATAAGTACCAGACTTTTGTTTGTAGCATTTTCGACAATATGTTTTAGCGATAGAATATGTGAGGAAAAAGTGGAGAGGCCACCGTCAATGGATTGTCCGTCTCCAATATCGACAAAAATTTTATCATATTCAGGTAAGACCGAATTTGCCTGAAGGGGTAAAAGAAATCCCGCTTGATTCATCACAGCAAGAAGTCCGATGGTTTTAAGGGTAACTGTTTTACCGCCGGCATTGGGACCGGTAATAATGATGCCGCATTTATCCTTGGGCAAATGAAGATTAAGCGGAACGGGTTCTGTAGAAAAATTCAGTTCCAGATTACGTCCGTTTACAATGCGCAGCTGATTGCCTTCTTCATCAGGTTTATCCAGTTCATAATCCAAAGCAAGGCGAGCATGTGCATAGATCATATCCACTTGTTCAAGAATATCTACACAAAGTTCGACCGAAGGCAAATATTCCCGGAGTTGTTCGCTTGCCTCCAGAAGTATGCGTCTCACTTCCTGGTATTCTTCGTGTTTTGCCTGATAAAGGTCATTGTTCATTTCTACAATGACGATGGGTTCAACATAAACCGTTTGCCCCGTCTGAGATTGATCATGAATAATCCCGGGCGCTTTTGATCGGCGTGATGCACGAATAGGGATGACCTGTCTGCCATTCCTGAACGCGACAACATCTTCGGATGCAATGGACTCACTCAGCCATTCTGAAGCGATCTGCGACACTTTAGTGCGAATGCGAGTATCTAATCGTAATATGTGTTTGCGCAGGCGTCGGAGCTCCGAAGAGGCATTATCTGCGATTTTTCTGTCGTCATCAAAGATGGAAAAAATAGTTTTTTCCAGATCCCGGAGATCAGGATTATAAGAGTGGCTGAGTTTTTTTAATTCAGAGTATTTATTGTCGCGTTGATGAAAATAAGCGGAGACCCGACGAGCGTGCTGCATGATCTCGGCTAAAGCAAAGAGCTCAGATTCATTGAGAGCATTTCCTCTTATACGGGCTTTTGAGAGAATTTCATTCTGTTTTGGAAAACCCAATAAGGGAAGTGCCGTATCTAAAGCAAGCAGGTCTCTCATTTCGAGATGTTGTTGCTGTTTTTTAAGATAAATGTGTCGGGGCTGAAAAGATCTAAGATCTAAAGCGAGCTCACGATTTGCTTCACAATGGGTATAAGTAGCCAGTTTTTTTCTGACTGTATTAAAGCCGAGTTGTTGGTATAATTTGTTCATGTTGTAAATCCCTCGAATCTATAATCATGGGTTCAGGATGACGGTAAATCGTAGGCTAAAATCAAAGCTTATTGAATTCGCTTAAACTAAATAGCATTAGCGGACTCCATAGCCAAGCCATCTTGTATATCCTGTAATCCTGTCAAAAAATATTCTGTCAAAATTTCGTCTTACATCAATGAAACCGGATCTCTATTAATAAGGATCTTGAGGTATTTTTCTTCTTGTTTAAAGTTTTTAACGACATGTTGTAAAATGCTGGCAGTTTTATTGCCATTAAGATCTTGTTTTCTGTCTGCTTTGATCAGAATTTGCCAGCGCGTTATCTCTTTAACTTTTTCAATGGCCGCGGGAGCTGGTCCAACACAATTGCAGGCAGGCATGTTTTTTAATAATCGTCGCTGTAAGCGAAATGATGCAGCTTCGACTTCCCGGGCATTTTTTCCGCTTACGCGAATGAGAAATAATCTGCTGAATGGAGGATAATTCAATTCGCGCCGTTGAAATAATTCCAGATTATAAAAAGCTCTTAATTCAAGTTTTGCGGCCATTTGGATCACAGGTTCTTCGGGTGAAAAAGTCTGAATATAAACTTCTCCGGGATAAATAGAACGTCCGGCTCGCCCGCTGACCTGATAGATCAATTGAAACAATCTTTCATTGGCGCGGTGGTCGGGAATACCCATGCCTGTATCGGCATTAATTATGCCAACGAGTGTAACATTGGGGAAATCAAGTCCCTTGGCAATCATCTGGGTGCCAAGTAATATATTCTGCTTGCCTTCCTCAAAGTCGTTAAGAATACGAGCATGCGCATGTTTTGTTCGGGTTGTATCCATATCCATGCGTGCAATTTTTGCATCGGGGAAATAAGCTGAAAGTTCTTCTTCGATTTTTTGAGTGCCATGCCCCATGGCTTCTAAGGTTTCAGTCTTGCAATGTTTACAGATGCGTGTTTTAGGAAAACTTGCGTTGCAAACATGGCAGACAAGTTTATCCAGTCTTTTATGGTAGGTCAGTGCAACACTACAACTGGGACATTGGTGGATCTGCTGGCATTCGCTACAGACAAGAACAGTGTTATAGCCGCGCCTGTTCTGTAGAATAATTGCCTGTTTGCCATTGTCTAGAGTTTTCTTAATACCATCAAGAAGTTCCTTGCTAAAAAGTCCCTGTCGAGGAGCTTCCAGCATATCAACGAGGTGAACTTTTGGGAGCTTAGCATTGGCAAAACGGTTTTTTAATTCCAGTCTATCGTATTTATGTAGAGCAGATAAATAATAACTTTCCAAGCTAGGTGTTGCCGATCCAAGAACGACCGGTATGCCTAAGATATGAGCGTACATAACAGCAGCATCTCTGGCGTGATAGCGTGGAGCCGGTTCTTCTTGCTTGTAGGATGATTCTTGTTCTTCATCCACAACAATGAGTCCGATGTTTTTTAAAGGAGCCAATAGGGCAGAACGCGCACCTACAATAACATGGATAGCGCCTTTCTGGATCTGAGTCCAGGTCCACAGTCTTTCGGCATCGCTCATTTTACTGTGCCAAATAGCGACCTTTTCACCAAAGGTGGATCTGAATCTTGCAGCGATCTGGGGAGTAATTGCAATTTCAGGCACCAGGATAAGCATTCTCTTTTTTATGGCCAGTTGTTTTTTTGCCAGTTCAATATAGATCTCGGTTTTACCACTGCCGGTTACCCCGTGCAGTAATACGGGATAAAAGCGATCGAACTTTTTTTCAATGGCAGAAATAACATTTTTTTGTTCAGCTGATAATTTAACATCTCTAAAACGTTCTTTGACAAGATTTTCGAAAGGATCAGCAGGGACTTCCATTTCGCATTCTTCCAGGACTCCGATCTCGATCAGTTTTTTTATCGGGTAGGGAGAACACTGCAATTTTTTTCTGATCACTCCTTGTTCCTCCATGGGTTTGTCCAATGAAGAAAGCAAGTTGACGACATCTTCTTGACGCTTGGTCAGTTTTACATTTGGATTGATCAGCTTAACGGCTTTAACTCGACGAGCTTCTTTCGCTTTTGGAAAAATATTATCTATGTACAGTGCATTTGAACGGATTCCCTCATGAAGTTCTTTTTGTCTCGCTTCACTTAGCTTAAGAAAAGCCATCATCGATAAACCCCCGGCAGGAATTTCCGGCCAATTTACAGTATCTTCATCTTCATGAACGAAACAATATTGAGTTTTTTTAAAGCCGGCTTCCGAAGGATGAGCGGCGCGACAACAAATACCAATGGGAGCCAGATAATAATCAGACATCCAGATAATTAGTTTGATCAACTCTTCAGTAAAAATTGGACTTGTATCAAGAATTTCTGAAATGGATTTCAGCTTATAAGCAGATTTAGAGGGTAAAACATCAAAAATATCAAGGCAATAGCCAAGCTGAGCCCGCGAACCGAAGGAAGCCTTTACACGCATACCAGGTTTTAATTTTTGTGCTAATTCGTCTGGTACTTTGTAAGTATATGTCTGATAAACCTCTTGAGGAAAAGCTAAACTACAATACATTTCTAAATTTAGCTTTATTGCGGGTGCTTAACAATAGAAAACACCCACTATCATAAAAAGGTGATAGGAGTCACATTTTTTCTTGAGCTTTAAAAAACACAAGCGTATTCAATTAGGAAAATGTTTCTTCAGAAAGTAACAAAAATGTTTGCATGATTAAAATTTTATTATTATGTTACTCCCTGTAGAAACAACGAGGATTTAATGACAGGATATAAAGAATTAGCAAAGGTGTTTTCAGAGATCGAAAACGAAAAAGATATGGAATGTTTCCTGAAGGAAATTCTCACTGAAAGTGAATTAGATGCTGTAGTATTCCGATGGCGCCTGATGGAGGACCTTTACCGGGGCGAAACACAGCGGAATATTGCCGAAAAACATGGTATTTCCCTGTGCAAGATCACAAGAGGATCTAAGATATTAAAAGATGAAAAATCTATCAGTTTAAAATTATTGAAAAGAATGGAGAGAATTAAGTGAATAATTTAAGAGAAATGCCAGATGCACAAGGGAATTTTGGAGAATACGGCGGGGCATATATTCCAGACCAACTTGCAGATGTGATGAAAAATATTGCAGAAGAATACGAAAAAATAAAAAACACAAGTGAATTTCAAGAAGAGCTATACGACCTATATACTCATTATGTCGGGCGTCCTTCACCGATATTTCATGCGAGGTCTTTATCGAAGAAATTAGGTGGTGCTCAAATATACTTTAAACGTGAAGACCTTAACCATACAGGTGCACATAAAATTAATCATTGTTTAGGAGAAGCACTTCTTGCAAAAGCTATGGGAAAAAAGAAAGTGATCGCAGAAACCGGAGCGGGTCAGCATGGTGTCGCTATTGCAACAGCTGCTGCACTTCTTGATCTGGAATGCGATGTTTACATGGGGCAAGTCGATATTGAAAAAGAGTATCCCAATGTTATTCGCATGAAAATTTTAGGAGCAAAAGTTGTTCCTGTTAAAACCGGTACACGATCACTTAAAGACGCTGTAGATGCTGCATTTATAGCATATTTAGAAGACACGGAAACACAATTATATGCCATTGGGTCTGTTGTGGGACCTCATCCTTTTCCTATGATGGTCAGAGATTTTCAGTCCATTGTCGGGCGTGAAGCTAAAGAGCAATTCAAGGCAATGACCGGTAAAATTCCGGATACCATAATGGCCTGTGTGGGTGGCGGTTCAAATGCAATGGGCTTATTTTCAGAATTTCTTAAGGATGATGTCGAAATTATTGGCGTTGAACCCGCGGGTTTAAGTTTTAAGGTAGGTGAACATGCTGCGTCTATAACCATGGGTAAACCAGGTATTCTTCACGGTTTTAAATCCTATTTAATTCAGGATGAAAATGGTGAAGCAGCTCCTGCTTACTCTGTGGCATCGGGTTTAGATTATCCTGCGGTGGGACCACAACATAGTTATTTAAGAGATATTAAAAGAGTACAATATGTCACGGCAAATGACAAGGAAGCAATAGATGCCTTTTTTGAAATATCACGAGTGGAGGGGATTATTCCTGCTCTTGAAAGTGCACATGCCATTGCTTATGCCATGAAACTAGCTCCGACCTTAGCCAAAGATCATAACATTTTGGTCAATCTTTCCGGTAGAGGAGACAAAGATATTGATTTTGTCATCAATACGTATGGAAAATACTATGGTCTATAATAAATAGTGCAGTATCTTAAAAGAGGATGCCTTGGCATCCTCTTTGATTGTTAAGAAAATAATTGCGCTAAAAGCGTTTTTAGTTCATTTTCCTGTATAGGTTTAGTTATATGTCCATCAAAACCGCTTTGAATGATCTTTTCATGGTCATCGTCAAAAGCATAGGCGGTTTGTGCAATAATTATAATGTTTTTATTAAATTCACGAATTATTTTTGTCGCTTCAAAGCCATCCATAAGAGGCATTTTAAGATCCATTAGAATTAAATCCAGATCTTTATTTTCCTTGCAGAGCTTTACAGCTTCTTCTCCATTTTTTGCATGAATTATATTCTGCGAAAAGTTTCTCATAATAATATCAAGAAATAAAAGTGAAGGTTCATCATCTTCAACGATCATGATATTTAAATGATGCAGATTCTTGGACTGAGAAGAGGGTGTCGTATGTGCATTATGATCCAGTTGACCTCCTTGTGTAAGGGGAAGATCAAAATAAAAACGCGAACCTTTTCCCAGCTCGGAATTTAGCTTTAATTCGCCTCCCATTAATTCCACATAGGCTTTGCAGATAGAAAGACCAAGACCAGCCCCTTCATAAGGTTTTGATATTTTATTATCAGCCTGGACAAAGCGTGAAAAAATATTTTTATATTTTTCTTTAGCTATGCCAATGCCTGTATCTTCAACAAAGAATTGCAAAAATTTTGATTGTTGTTGACAGCCAAAAGTAATGTGACCTGTTTTGGTGAACTTGATCGCGTTTTTAATAAGATTAGTCAGAACTGCTTCTAATTTATCTTTATCGCCAAACAAGAAAGTATTTTTTTCACATATTTTATTGAGTTTAAGATTTTTTTCTTGGCACTCAGGTAAAAAGAACTTTTCGAGGTAGTTTAACACTTTATTTACACTGAAAGGTGAATTGTAGATCTTGACCTGCCCGGCTTCGATCTTTGAAATATCAATAAGGTCATTAATAAGATTCAACATTCGTTTTGAGGATCGTTCAATGATGTTTAAATATTCTTTGTGCTTTTCCCAACTTAGATCTTTTTTTCTTAATAGCTGCGTAAATCCCATTATTCCATTCATGGGGGTTCTGATCTCATGACTCATATTAGCAAGAAAAACAGATTTCAGCTGGTCAGATTCTTTGGCTTTTTCAAGAGCTATGATGATATCTTTTTCAGCTTGTTTTTGCTCGGTTATATCTCTGATAATTGCAAAAGTAGCAGGCATGTTTCTATAATTGATGATTTGATAGTTTACATCAACCTCAAGAATACTCTTATCTTTTTTTTTTAAAGTCGTTTGATAATAATTAGGTAGAGCTTGCCCTGTCATTCTTTTTTGACCTCTTGTAAGCAGATCATGAATGCCATCTTCGGTATATATTTTCTTAAAGGAAATGTTTTTTAATTCCTCGGGTTCATAAGCTAACATTTCAGCAAAACGGGCATTGCAGTAAATAAACTCATCATTCTGGGATATTACGATGCCGTCATTGGCATTTTCTACGATCAAACGATATTTATCTTCGCTTAACCTGAGTTCTTCTTCATGCTGTTTAAATTGAGTAATATCACGAATTTTAATTGCGAAAGTATTCTCTTCCCCGGGAATAATTGAAATTTTTAAATATTTTTTTGGGTCTAAACTTTGATCTTCAAATGTGTGTGCTAATCCCGTTTCCAAGGCTTTTTTGCAAAGCTCAGCAAATGGGATCGTTTTAAGATTTAAAAGTTTTCGTAATGATTTACCGTAAATATTTTCTAAGCTTGTATTAAAGTATTTTTCAATAGCGGGATTTATATCTTCAACTATAAAATCAACAGCCTCATTTTCTGAGTCATTGTGGATCATTTTAAAGATTGCAGCACTTTCATCCATTGAATAATAAAGGTTTTTATATAGTTCGGTGCTGGCCGATTTTATGTTCATTGAGTTCATGCTATTAGAGTCTTTTTTTATACATATTAATACCTAAAAATAGTTTAAGCTACTTTTTCTATTATTCAATATACAAAGAAATAATCGGAAAAAAAACACAACAATTTACAGTTAAAATGTTTCTTGATACTCTGCCAATAAGAAAGTAGATTATTCATATACTCAAGTGAAAGGGATAAAATGAAAAAGTTTTTTTTAATATTATCAGTGGCAATTTTATTAATGTCTTGTCAGAAGCTTACGGTCATGACTTATAATATTCATGCAAGTAAAGGGATGGACAAGGTTTATGATGCAAAAAGGATAGCTGCTGTCATTAAAGAACAAGCTCCAGACTTTGTAGCCTTGCAAGAAGTCGATCGTTTAACAGAAAGATCCGGCAAGCTGGATGTTTTTGCTGTAATAAAGGAAGAAACCGCTATGCACGGTGTTTTTATGAAAACGTTCAATTACCAAGGCGGGGAGTATGGTAATGCTATTTTGTCAAAACATCCTATTCTTGATAGTAAATTATACCGTCTGCCTTCCAAGCAAGAATATGAACCTCGTCTTATGATGATGATAAGTTGTTTGACCAATAAAGGTGATACTTTATATTTTTATAATACACATCTCGATCACCATAGAAATGATTCAGACAGACCCTCTCAGATGGAGGCGATCAAAGCATTGCTGAAAGATAAAAAAGCCAAGATGTTCTTAGCAGGAGATTTTAATTGTGAACAAGATAGTGAAACACTTTTAATACTTGAAGATTTTTTTCTAAGAGCTGAATCTGAAGAGTTTACGTATCCCTCAGATAAACCCGACCGTACAATTGATCATATTTTTTATTCTTATGATCAGGATATAAAATTCCGAAAGGCTAAAGTTATCGAAGAAACTGTTGCATCCGATCATCGACCGGTTGTGGCAAAATTCTATATTAAATAAACTTTTTGCTAAATTAGAATATAGCCTTGGCTTTTGCCAAGGCTATTTTTTTACCCAAAATAAAAAAGCAGAGAAATACTCTGCATAAAAAGTACCCGGGGCGGGATTTGAACCCGCATGTCCGTAAGGACACTAGACCCTGAACCTAGCGCGTCTGCCAATTTCGCCACCCGGGCTAATTTAAAATATCATTTTTTTTCTTCAGCCTGCAGGCGCTCAGCTTCAGATTCTAGTGTAGAGATCGTTGTTTTCAATTCATCTATTTGGCTTAACATATCATTTAAATTATCGATACTGCCAAGGTCAAAAGTTTTGTTTTCATTTATAAAAGTGCTGGTGCTTTCGCCCAATTCTTGATAACATTTTAACAATATTCTGCGCGTTTGGAAAATCTCATATTTTATTTTTCCAAGTTTGCCAAATTCATTTGCTTTATCTTTGGTTGTCTTATAAGCTTCGTCAATTTTTGGGCTTAGACTTTCCCACCATTGAGATAACTTGCTTTTACTTTTAGTATATGTTTCCATAATTTACTCCATTTTTCAGTCCAATTTACATGATAATCATCAGCGTGTCAATACTTATAAAGAACAAATATCAAAAAATAGTTTATGACAGGCTTTTATTGTTGATAATTATATCATTATTTTCAGTTACACGGCCAATAGTACTTGAGCTTAAGTTGTAATTAGATGTGATCTTAGCAAGATCTATCAAGTGTTTTTCTTTAATGCTTATCAGTGCTGCGGCCTGATGTTCTCCGTATATAAATATTTGTTCCGGTCCTTTTCTTTCCGAATAGATCTTTGCGCCTTTGCTATGTGAACAGGCGGTTTTTAAGGCAGTGATCAACCCACCTCTGCCAATAAAATTCGCAGAAACAAGGATGTTTTTGTTTTTGCATTCATCAAGTACATCAACTAGTGCAGCAAGGGTTCCTGTCATAATTCCGGGAGGTGTAAAGGGCGTTTTGTGTCCGAGTATATGTGCATAAGCCGATCCTCTTATTTCACCATTGGGATCGCCAAGGAGACAAATAAAATTATTTTCTTCCTGGAAAGTATCGGGTATTATATCATCCTGTTTTTTGCAAATGAAAAAAAGTTTGAGATGATTTTCTTTACCGTGAATAATACAATTATTTGCCATGGGTATTCCAAACAATTTTGCGGCTTTGGCTATGGCACTTAAAGAAGTATCAATTTCCTGAGGAAAATCCGCTTTTGTTTCTGCATAGTAGGAAAGCGCTAGTGGTTTATACCCGCGATAATGCAATGAAACAATGGCAGATAAAATATGTAAGCTGATACCATTAGGTGTAAAGGAGAGTGATTTCAAAGGGAAATTTTCAATAAAGAGGTCGGGAAGAGAGTCAAAACATAATTTCTTGGAAGGACTTTCTTTTTTTTCTTTTTTAAGAAAATTTGCCAGCTGTTCAAGAAGGTCCTCGGGTTCTTTATCCAGGTCTATAGAATTTGGATCTTCAGTATTTTGGTCTAAGACGCTTTTTGCAGGGGAAGCGGTATTTTGTAGAAGAAATAATTGTTTTAGATTGGCAATGGGTAATTCTAATGTTGTCAGTTCATTATCTAAGCTAATAATGGGGAAGGACCTTGTTTTTCCAATAAAAGCAGGAATGGTATCGAGGTATTTAATAGCATTCTTGAAATTTTTATCCCGGTTTTCTTCAACGAGATAAATAAGTCCGTTTTTATAATGTTTAAGTAAGCGCTGTGCTGAACAGGTTAAATGAATGCCAGTTTGAATTTCGGCACACATATTACAAATTCTTTCCCAAGGTGTTTCGTCTTTGATCAAAGAAATATGGTCCGAGAATTGACTGACTCTTTTGAGAGCGTCGTTGGCTTCGTGCTGACTGGTGGAATGCAAGTAGATATTGTAATTTGATATTCGGGCATTTATATGTTTTTCATTTTCCGGTTTTGTAATGCCCAGCATAATATTGCCTTGCCCGTGTTTATAACACTCGGAGGTGTTTAGCTGGCGAGTCGCCATATCCAGAGAACATCTTAGTTTACTTGTATGGTTTGAAACATAGAGATAATGATCGTCATCAATGTTTAAAAAAAGTGCCCGAGATGCGCTGTATCTGTCAAAGCGTTTCTGTATATTATAGTTTTCGGGATTAAAGCAGTTATAAAAGTGCATTTCGCCCTGATCGGGTTCCCGTCCTAAAATTTTCGTCAAATATGTTGTAAATGTTTTCATAGTTAAGAATACGGATTTCTTTGCTAAAATCCAAATGTCACTAGGGGCTTTTAATTGTTTTTAAGAATATTTTACAGTAGAATCATGTGTTTTGCTAAGATCTTAGTGTTTTACAAGAGATAATTTTGCAACAGTTTCAATATGAGCGGTATGAGGGAACATATCGACAGGTTGAATTTTTTCCACCTTATAAGCGGCCTTGCATAGCAGTTCAATATCTCTGGCTTGAGTAGAGGGATTACAGGAAACATAGATAATTGAAGGTGCTTTTAGATCGATTAATTGTTTAATGAATTTAGGATTCAATCCGGCCCTGGGAGGATCTACAATGGCCAGATCGGGTTTGTTCAATTTTGTAATGAGTTCCTGCTTGTGTTGCAAAAATTTATTAAGATCCGCTTCAAAGAAACGACAGTGTTCAACCTTATTCCTTTTGGCATTCATTTTTGCGTTTTTGACCGCATCTTTTACGACTTCAAAACCGATGACTTCTTTGACTTTATCAGCGATATAAAGAGAGATTGAGCCGGCGCCTGAGAAAAAATCCCAAACGACCATGTCTTGTTTAAAATCTCCAAATTCAAGGATGACATTGTAGAGCTGTTCTGCACCTTTAGTATTCGTCTGGAAAAAGGAGTTTGCAGATATTTCATAATTCAGACCACCGAGAGAATCATGAATTACTGAGTTGCCATATAAGAGAATTTCACGTTCACCTATGGAATGATCACCTTTGGAATTGGTAATATTATTCACAATTGAAACAACATTGGGATACTTTACTTTAATCTCTTCTACCAAGGGAGCCAAAATTTCACGATCTTCGTATCGGGTGACCAAATTTAGCATAATCTCCTGACTATGCTCACCTTTTCTGATCATGACAGAACGAAGAAATCCTGTCCATTCTCTGGCATTATTCAGAGTAACTTTATTTTTTCTTGCCCAATTTTTGATCGTTAAAAATAGAGCATTTCTTTCATCGTCCTGCAGGAGGCAGGCCTTGATATCAAGAATTTTGTCAAATCGACCGGGAGCATGAAGTCCGATAGCAAAATTTTCATCAGTTCCGGGATCGTTTTCTTTGAGAAGCCAGCGGGATAAACCGGCTGAAAAATCCATTTTATTTCTATAGGCAAATACATCAGGAGCGGGAAGTGTTGGAAGAATAGGGACATCCGGCATTTTCACTAAATGTGAGTAAACATCTTTGACCTGCTCTGTCTTGATCTCTAATTGTTTAGTGTAATTTAAATTTTGGAATTTACATCCTCCGCAATCGTTAAAATAAGGACAGGGAGCTTCAACATAGTCGGGGGATTGTTCTAAGACCTCTTTAATAATAGCTTCAGCGTATCCCGATTTCTTTTTTATGATAAGAGCTTTAACTTTTTGCCCCGGTAAGGCATCACGAACAAAAATCACAAAATTGTTAAGTTTTGCAATTCCCTTGGCGCCAAAAGCAATGCTTTCAATTTCTAAATTAACTAAATCATTTTTTCTGATCTCTGACATATTTTCCTCATTTTATCTCGCCAATCTACAAGTTGAAAACAATAAATCAAAATAAATTTGGAGAATAAAAAAACGCTTAAGCAGTTAAGCGTTTTATTAAATTTTATTTTTCACAAACATAATCTCAAAGATTGTGGGCAATATTGGGAGACCAATTTATGTCGCCATAAGGAAGACATTTATTTTATTGTTATAGGTAAGCATGTCACCTATGTCATTAGTTTTATCTTAACTTTCCTATTCTTGGACAACATGACCTAAGATAATGTTAAGCTTGTCATTTTCATTTGAGGTTTTAAAGTCACCGCTAAGTTCGAGATATCCGGATATATTAAATCCTTCTGATATATCAAATCCGGTGATTGCCCAAGTTTTCCAGCCATTTCCATTAAATGTTCCAACAGGCGTACCGTTTATTTGAACGTTTTTAAAAATGACTGATCCTCCCGATGTTTGTCCAATAACATCTAATTGAAGTATATTGGGTTCATCTGTAGGAGCAGGTGCTTGATAGGTTAAATATGATTCGTCTCCATTAATACTTGAGGATAAGATATGTGTTGAGGGGTCGTAAGAAAAAGTAACAAAATATTCACCGGGAACCTCCCAAGTATAATCATTTTGGGATCTATTGTTGTTTCTGGCAATGTCATCAATACCCAGATAATGTTCTTTTCTATTGGTGTTAGAAAAGCTTTTAAATCGAACGGCCGCATATTTGGATTTAAATTTTGCAGAGCCATGGCTTGTTACAAGTTCTGATCCACCAAATCCGGTTCTTTGGATCTCAAGAATTTTAAAGCCACCGTAACCGGTTGCTACAAAAACTATATCATCCTTACTTTCGACAAAGTTTGTAGAAGAATTAAATTCAGCCGATCCATATATCTCGATATCTTTTTCATCATATTTACGACCTACATAGACTCCAGCTGCACCATTTGCAATAAATATTAAGTCTTTATTGATCGAAACACCATTTGTAACATAATCGCTTTCACTGCTACCTTCCGGAGCTTGAGGACATGGAATTTCTTGAACAAGCGAACCGTCACTAAGCCTAACGACTTTTAAGCCTTCATCGTTTAAGGCTATAAAGGCATAATCACCATCAAGAGCTAATGTAGATTTAGATTCGGGAATTGTTTTACCCGCAATAGTGTAGCTAGTGATAGTACTAAAATCTAAATTTTGTACAATATGTAACTTTGCAGGGGTCGCTGACAAAAACACGCAGTATTCATCTGAAAGTGCAATACTTCTAGCATCATGGACAGGATATGCATATAAGCTATCCATTTTATTTTTTTCAAAAAAGAGCAAATCACCATCTGAACCGGTTGTTGCAAATAACTTATCTTCATAAACAAAAACATCTGTTGCAACATATGAACTGACATCAACAACTTCAGTGTTACCGGTTAATTCGCCTTTAAAATTAAGATTCATGCATTCTAATATAGCGGGTGATTTATAGTCTGTATTCAAGTAGGGGTTGATGGCGCCTGCAAGATAGAGTTTATTGCTTGAATAAGCGACAGAGGATACATCAGTATCGGTAAATATAGCTTGAGATACCAATACGGGATTTTCAATATCGTTAATATCAAAAATTTCTACGCCACCCAAATAATCTTCACCTTCACGATTGTAACTGACATAGGCCATATCGCCATTGATAGTAACATGTGATGCTCGCAATGTGAAGCCATCATAAACCGGAGGGTTTACTTCTGCGCGAAGGATTAATCTAAAATCTTGAGGAACGGAGATAGCGTGCGCTTTACCTAAAGTAGCTCCTAGGCTATCCAATTTAACTTCTGTATCACTTGTAACAATACGACCTTCGAAGTTGTTGTTACTAATAATAATTCGTCCATTGTTTCTTTGATCTCCAAAAAAGTTACAGGAGCTTATGATTAGGGACACAACAAAAAGTATAATGACAGATAGTTTTGTTTTCATTTTTTTCTCCCTTGCTAGTTTTAATCAGATATTATTTGTAATAATAAAACATAACATACTATAATACAGCAAGTTTGATTGTTTGTCAAGGGTATATTTATTTCAGGCAATGAGTGATTGTTGAAAACTTAAAATATCATCTTTCCTTATTAGTATATCAACAAAAGCCAGAAGCGAGAAGTCTAGAATCTGAATCATGTCTTCAACCCCGAGTATTTCGAGGGGTTGAACAAATTCATTATTTCAATCAATCTAAAGCATGACTATTTTTTCACTTCGTTATGCTTCCTTTCTTTATCTTCCAAGCCTTCCTGAGTGACGAAGACCAAATCGAGACGCGATAAATCGTCGTCTTTATTTTCCGCTTAAAAAAAACAGAGAACCGGAACGTCTCAGAGATTCTGAACAAATCTGTTCACCTGGCGGCGAACAAATTTTTCATAATGACAGGGGTAATAAAAAAACGCTCTCAAATGAGAGCGTTTTAGATATTGTTTAACAGTTAAATCTATTTTAAAAGTAATAATTTCTGAGTTGTGATTTGATTGCCATATCTTGCCCTGAGAAGATAAACACCACTCTGAACATGTGAAGCATTCCAGGTCTGTGAGTATTGACCGGCAGTTCTTTCGCCATCAAAAAGCGTGATAACTCTTTCACCTTTCATGTTGAAAATGCTTAATTCGATATTTTGAGTTTCAGTCAAAGAATAATCAATGCTTGTACTGGGATTGAAAGGATTCGGATAAGCAGCATCAAGCGTAAAACTTACATTATCTACAAGATTTTTAGCTGCAGTTACAGTGATAGTTTTATTCTCATGTATTTCTTCTGTGTTATCATAAGATAGATCAGCCAATGTGTAAGTGTAAGTTTTGCCCGGGATAACATTTTTATCAAGGTAGGAGTAGTCATTTGTTTCAGTTGTCGTTCCTGCACCCTCAATAAAAGCAATTACTTCATTGTCACGATAAAGTTTAAAACCACTGTTCTCGCTTTCACTACCTGTTGTCCAAGAAAGTTCAATACCGGAACTTAAGGCCTTGGCAGAAAAATCGGAGAGTGTGATAGGTGTTGCACCATCTGTTGTTTCTAAAGTGATGAGATCAAAAGCACCGATTTCTGCATAAGTATTATTTTTTACTTCAAATCTTAAGCGAACATGAGTTGAAGATTCGGGTATATTGATTGTAATTTTCGTCCATTCATCTGTGTCCATATTGAGCGCTATAGGTGTATCCCAATTTGTACCATTATCATATTCTACATAATAATTTAAAATATCATTTGCTCCTGACCATGATTTTGTCACATCATTATAATAAAAGGTGAAATAGAAGAAATTAAGACTTAAATCTCCGCTATATGAGCTAAGATCAATGGTGTTGAATGTAAGTATGCAGGGATCATTATTATCATTATCAGGAAGATTATCTGTATTTTCAGCATTCCATAAATAGTTACCATTATCGGGAAGAGGTTTAAGGTTATCTGGAAGCTTAAGATTAGTTAGATGGTTGTCAGGACCCCAAATGCACCAAGGAGATTTATCTGTCCAAAAGGTTTCTGGACCACTAGTAGTATATCCCCAAGGATTTGATTCTGTACCCTCAAAACCCTGTTGTAATAAAATCTCAGCCGATAGCGAAAGGCTCATGATCAATAGAAGGGTCATAATTTTAAATATTGCTGTTTTCATGCTTTTTCTCCAAATCAAAATTAACAAATCTTTAAACTTTAATTATAATTCAGGATTTATCCAAGCCAAAAATTAATAAATATAAAAATTAATTATTTATGCAAGTCCTTATAAGAACAAGATTTTAGGGCGTTTTTAAAAAATATGAGTATTAAGGTTTAATTAATTTTGTCTTAATTTTTGTCAAGCACCGTAATTATAAACTTAATATTTTTATTTGTGGATTTTTTTACCCTGGGGCTTAAGCCCGTGCTAATTGATATTAAGAATGTTACCCTGAACATAGCGTTTCAAAATAAAGGGCGTCACCCTGAATAATGTCATCCTGAACAATGTCACCCTGAACTTGTTTCCCCAAAAGCTTCGCTGGGGCAAGCAGGGTCTCACCGAGCTTAGGGTTTTCAGTTATATCAGCGCAAGGATTTTTGATTGAACATAAAACTGCTCTTGCGACATCCCAAGACCTATCTTTCATTCCAAATAATTTCTAAATTTTAAAATTTATTTTCCGCTTAACAAAAC
>Ga0265294_10000061_pt1 | contig 116439 bp, 101 predicted proteins | sample MunlanPumphouse3_FD_192504 | JGI IMG/M metagenome (GOLD analysis project Ga0265294, IMG submission 192504) | Groundwater microbial communities from a municipal landfill in Southern Ontario, Canada - Pumphouse #3 | ecosystem: Environmental > Aquatic > Deep subsurface > Groundwater | place... | reverse complement strand
TCACTATCAAGTGCTAAAGCTGGTACTCTTAAGAAATCACTATTTATTGTATAGTTAAAGTCAGTAATAAAGCTTGCTAGCGCTTTTTCTAAGATTTCCGCTACTTTTACTCTCGCGTTTTCATTTTGAGTATACTTATCTACGTAACCATAAATAATGTTCGCGTCTAGAATGTATTCAAGCTTAGTCTTTTCACCATCATCATAAGTAACTACTTCTTCTAAAGCTTTGATAAATGCTGGAGTAATCTCTACATCTAAATCATAACCACTTAAATAAACCGCTAATACTAAATTAGTATACTCTTTTGCAGTTAAGTAGTCTTCATTGATCATTAAATGTCTTGGTTTAACAATAAAATCGATTTCTGCTTCACTCAAAATGTCATTGAGCATGTCGCTAGCTAATATGTATAAATCTTCGTACGTCAAAACAACACGCAGTAAGTGTTCTACTAATGGGATTTCAAAAATATTTTTAGTTATTTCTTTGGTATTATCTAAATCTAGTATTCTCGCAATATCTGCAATCTTTTCTAACTTAGTTAATTCATCAAAATCATCAAATTTAAGAGCCTCTATCGCAATAAAGATTTGTCTAGTTGCTTCTTCATCGAATAAGTTATAATTAAGATCTAAATCTTCTTTCGTAAAATGACTAAAATTAGCATCAGCTGGAAGATTATCATCGATTAATTTATTAATTTGCTCTAATAATAAATTATTGAAACGTTGACTTTCAATAACACTTTCAATCGCTTCTTCCAGGAAAGAGATTTGATAAAGATAATAAACTCTATCTTGTTCATTTGTTGAAAACTCAAATGCTGGTTGTAAAAACGAATCTACAAAGGCTTTGGTAGTGATTTTATCATCGCTAATAAGTTCCCAATCCAAAGCTGCTCCTGCAGTTAAAAGCGAAGAAATCACTTCGGGCTTTAAATGGCCCTTTTCATCAACATAATTTGCAAATAAGGAAAAATCACTATTATAAATTGTTAATAATTGTTCGCCGTCGATAACTAACATTTTATTAACAACATCAGCATACCACTCTAAAAGTCCCTCTTGAGTTAATACCTCACCAAGGACTGAACCAATTAATCTAACTTCTGAAAGCCAATCAATAGTTGACTTTTCATCATATAAAACTTCTTTTAATTGAGGAATTAAAGCTAAATTAATATCTTCATAGTTAATATCTGTCTCTAAAAAAGCTTTGGCAGCATTGAAAAGTCTAATAAATTCATTACGGTCAAATAATTCGGGGATTAACTGATCATTTATTCTTCTAATTGAAGCAAATAAACTATCAAAATCTAGCTCGAATTCAGTCCATATACGTTTATCTAATGATGTTCCGGCATTAATTTCTTCTTCTTTTAAGTTCGTTATAATATCACTAACCAACTTAATTGCGTAATCTTCTATTACGGGATCATTTAAAGCATTAGTTATCAATTCAATTAATAGATTAGAGCGCAAGAAAGAGGCTAATTGGGTGTTTTCAATACTATCTAGATACTCAAAAACGACATTCATATCAAAATCATCACCTAATAATCTAGGATCGATTTTTAAATCTCTTAAACCACCTAAAAGGTAAAATAACTCATCTTCTTTTACTCTCTCATCTTCTAAAGCATAAACAAAGTAAACAATATCTAAATCGACTAAATCTGCTGGTAAAGCTTCAGCGATAATTTCTGTAATAAAAGCCCAAACAGCTTCATCAGCTAAAATATCTCTAAAGAAACCATTAATAAATTTAGCATAAGCAAGATCTTCAACCGTTTCTACATTAAGATTATTATAGAAATTTAAATATTCACTAATTTCTTTTTCACTAACAAAATCACCCAATTGGCTAACATTCATAAATTCAATGTATTGATTGACAATGTCAAACAAGACTTCAAATAGCTCATTTATAGCCGTCTCGGTTACATAATTATCTTCATCTAAAATATCAACTGGTAAACTCGCTTGATAATCTTTAATAAGATCATTTAAAATAGGTAGTAGTTGCGTTTCCAAAGTTTTAGTAACGCTCGCCAACACTATTTTAGAATCAAAGAAAGTTGCTAAAGTTTCATCGTAGTTATCAATTAATTTTGTTAAAACAGTTTTATCTAGATCTTTCCAATTGTTGCCAACATCACTAACATTATTTAGCGATAAAACAAAGGGAGTATCGTCGCCCGCATATAAAGAAATAGTGCCAATAAGGGCTGATATCACAGTATTAATTTCCGTACGCCAAACTTCTTCACGATAAGGAAGTGAAATAAGTTTTTCAGGGATTGCTACAAAATCTTGCAAGCCTTCATTATTATTAAGTGCAACGATATTATGAACTGCTAACAAATAAAGCAAACCATCTTTATCAGCTTTTTTAAACTCAAGATTTTCTTTAACCTCATCCGCAGCTAAAACATTTGCTAAGTTAATGTCTTTATAACTAGCACCATCAACTAACTCTTTATCCATAGTAACCGCAACAGAGCGGACTATATCTAACAAACGGGTTAAATCTCTATCTAAGGCAAAAACACTGGGAAGTTCTTCTTCAGGAATAGCTAAGAAATCACTCTCAATTGTTTTTTGCAAATAAACAAATAATGATTTATTAAACCTTTTAACAACTTGTAATTCTGTTATCGCATCTTTTAGGTTTTGATACTCGTCATCATCTAAACCAGCAAAACTTTTTATTATTCCGATAATTTGATCTTCATCTAAATCACCTAAATCCAGCAACTCTTCAAAAGGAATAACTTTTTGAATCTCCACTGCAGCATTTAAAACGCGTTTTAATTCTAAACCATATTCAAACTTTTCACCATCAAAGTCTTTTATTAATTCTAAAATACCATCTTTTAAATCATCGTCTTCGACAAATTTATCAACTAAAATTGGAGCCGTAATACTGATGATTTTATTAATAGCGTGACTTTCCACTAACAAGCGATCGATAATATCATCTAAATCTAATTTGTTTTCACTAATTAGTTTGTCTATTAGCGGTCCATACTTCTCATCACGTAAAGCTTTTTTAAGTCCAAATGAAGTTATCTTATGATAAACATCACCTAAGGTTGAAATATCTTTACGCCAATCAGTTTCTTTCAAAGAAGCTGATAACTCTTCAGAAACCGCACTTAAATCATCACCAAATTGTACGAAAATAGCATAGTCAACCAAAAGCGGAAGAGCTTCCATAATAGTATTAATATCGACAAAAGCTTCTAAAACATCAACAACCATTTGAGAAGTCTTTTCATCTAAAATTAAATCTTGTAAGTCATCATCATTAAGAAGAGCTGCTAAAATTTCGCTATTATAATGTCTAACCACGAAATCTAAATCATCACGATAAGCTACTCTTTCCATTTCATCAACCGCTTGATCGATGAAACGAGCAATCGTGTCTACTAATAAAGCATCAATTTCCGATTGATAAATTAAAGATGGATCAAGATCTTTTTCTAAAGCTAATTGTTCTCTAATTTCCGCTTCAACGTCATCAATTTTATCTTTATATTTCAAAATAACCGCTTCAATATCAGGGTTAGGATTTTTAATCGAATCATACAAGTAATCTAAATACTTCTTACCTGCTTCTTTTTCTTCTGCACCATAGCTTGCTTTATCCACCAATAAAACGCGGACAATTTTCGCTATCTTTGTAAATAGTTCATCTTCTTGCATAAAACGGGGATTATCCAAATAAAAGTCTAGTGCTTCACGTAAGTAATCTTCCGTTTCAGTTCCATTTGGAAGCCAAGAAATATGTTCTTGAACTTCTGGCAAAGTAACTACATAATCAAGAACCAAAGAAATTAAAACTGTTGAATTAATACCATCAACCAATTCTAAAACTTCTGCCAAACCAGTTCTTTTTTCTATTGTTGTTTCAAGTAAATAATTAATATCAGCAAACTTACTCAATTCGCCCACATTATCAATTGTTAATAAAAGTTTTTCGATAATTTGATAAACAGTATCGAGTTCATCTTTGAAATTTATATTTGAGAATTCTTTTAAGGCATTTTCTGCGTGGGGGTGCGCATTAACATCAAAACCTTGTGAATCCAAAAAGTAAACAACTCCAACAGGACCTGCTGTTGGGATGATACCGGTAACAAGCTTCGAGCTATTAATTGCCTTAAATAACATTTCAATATCAGGCAAGTTTTCTTGAGAAATCTCCATTAAATCGAAACCGTCATCTAAATAGCCATTTTGATATAAGCTAATAGCAGCTTTCACTATCGGACCAAATTCCTCTGTGAACTTCACCTTTTCTTGTTTTTTATCTTGATATTTTATTTTTGAATTAATAACCAAATCAAATGTCGCTTCACCTAGAGTTTTATTACCAATGTGAGGCTTATTATAAAGAGCACCAATAGGACTATTGTTAAAAGCTTCAACAACTTCAAGCCAACCTTGAATATCTTCAGGAATGGCAGCTTGATTACTGGCAGTGAGTTCATCGCCTTCCGTATTAGCAACAGTCGATCCTTTAATGAAACCTGCCATTACCGCGATTGGTAGCAATAACAACAAGCCCACTAAGGCTCCTCTTAAAAAACCAAAAAAGCCACCAGCAAAACGGCCTAGGACAGACTTTTTATATTCAACTTGAAAACCACTGACATTTTTCGCTAAAATCGAATACCCTGAATCAATATGAGTAACTCGAATAGGATGCCCTTTCGTTTTCTCGTAATTCCTCCAAATTGGTAAACCGATAATTAATGTTAAAAGCCATTTGACAATTGGATAAATAACAAAGAAAGCCACAAGTTTAACAACTAAATCAACTAGTGCATAAATAACCGCTAAACTATCAGGGTTATCTAAAATGCTAGCTCTTACACTTTCCGGTAAGCTAGTAAACCGCTCTACTAACTTAATTAAATTAGCATCGCTTAAAAACGGCCTTACCGAAATAAACGAAATTAAAAACAAAACTAACACCATTAATATTACACTTAAAACTGAATAAAATAGCGATTTTTTTGCCCCCCTCTTAAAACCAATAATAAAGTGGAGTAATGCAAAAAAGCCAACTACTCCCCATTGAATCCAAACCACGTATTGCGTCATGGTGTTCCCCCTCCTACATTTTTCTCAAATATAATTTATTATATTGTATCATAAAAAAGAGCAATTACAAAATAAAATTTAACCTTTCTACTAATATTTCCTAACATATCTTTCAAGCACTGATAAAAAATAAAAAATAAGCCGCCTAATTAAAGGGAAATCGTATAGATACAATAATAAATTGATTTATAAATTATATTTTTTTTAAAAGTTTTTTAGAAGATTAGTTTTTAATTATAAACAGCAAAAAGACAAAAAATCTCTTTACATTCTCTTGAGTTTTCTTTACTCATTTCTTTTAAATAAATTCTCAATATTATTACTATTTTTGTCCAACAATTATCGTGCTTTTATAATAAAAAATATTCGCATTTTAAAAAAAGGTTATTTATTTAACGATTAATACTAAATATTTCAAGATATCATTTTTTTAAAACTCTCTTTATTTACTATTTGCCCACTTTACGGTAAACTATAATTGATTTGCAAAAGGAGGGACTCTCATGGATGGCAACCTTATTTACGATCCATTAAAAAGTTATCAAAATATTTTTAGAGAAAAACATCACACTAATACTACTGCTTTTTTTGACGAACTTGTTAAAAAATCAGAAATCAACATTGCTGAAAACAAACAAGTTGTTGCTGAAATTGACAAACTCAATAATAAAATTAACAATTTGGAAAATGAACTTTCTAAAAGACGGGGCTTTAAAACTTTTCTAATTGTTGTTGTTGTTATTGCTTTTTTTATCTCTATTATTAACATTTATTCAATCGTCAACATTCATAACAGTGCCGGCAGGGCATCCCTAATTCATTATGTGCTCTTACCCATTAGCCTTATAATTGGAATTGGATTAATCGTTTTAACCATAAAGAAAATCAATCCTGTTATTAAAACCCTTGTTAAAGATAAAGCTGAACTTAAGGAAAAATTAAATAAAAAACTCTCTATAGCATATCAAGGGCTTAAACCACTTCATGATTTGTTTTATGAAGGTATTAGCGAGGAGCTTTTTTCAAAAACATTACCAATATTCAATATGGATCCTATGTTTGACAGCAAGCGCTTGGATTATTTAGTTAACAAGTTTGGACTTTATGATGCCATCGATGAAAACAGGTCAACACTTTATGTTAAATCCGGTGATATTAATGGCAATCCCTTTTATATTGCCAATGATCTCGTTCATACTTTAGGCACCAAAAAATATACAGGTACGCTTACTATTACCTATACAAATTATGTATATAGAGGAGGAAAACGTGTCGCCCAACGTCAAACACAAGTATTGTCAGCTACTATCGAGAAACCTTGTCCATACTACAACGAAGAGTCCTATTTAATCTACGGAAATGAAGCAGCACCAGATTTGATTTTTAGTAGAGTTGACTCTGATGCTGAACATATGACACAAAAACAAATCGATAGATTAGTAAGAAGGGATTATAAAACTTTAACTAAAAAAACTCAAAAAAGCGTTAGAAAAGGTGGTACTTACACGGCTTTGGCCCACGAAGAATTCGAAGTTTTATTTGGAGCTATCGACCGAAATAATGAAGTTCAATTTAGGCTTTTATTTACTCCTTTAGCCCAAAAGCAATTATTAGAGTTGATGAAAGACAAAGAAATTGGCTATGGTGATAATTTTGATTTTGTCAAATACAAAATGATTAATGGCATCTTCCCAGAACATTTAAAAGGTTTTGAGTTAGATGGTAATCCCAAACTATTTCTTCACTATGATTATGAAAAAGTTAAAAATTTATTTATAAGTTATAATAATCTTTATTTTAAAAACATCTACTTTGCTTTCGCACCTCTACTTTCAATCCCCTTATATCAACAACAAAAGCCCAGAGAGTATATTTATAAAGATTCATATGAAAGTTACGTTAGTTTTTATGAACATGAAAAAGTTTGCAATAAAATAAACATCGAAGAATTTAAACACCCTTTATCTACCACAAGAAATATTTTAAAAACAACTACAGTTAAAAGTGGCAATGAAATCGATACTATTAAAGTAACGGCCTATGGCTATCAAACAGAAAATAAGGTCGATTATATCCCTACTTTAGGCGGCGATGGGAGAACTCATTTAGTTCCTGTTCACTGGGTTGAGTATACTCCCGTAATGCAAGAAACCGATGTTAATATTAACGTTATTAAAGATAAAAAAGAAGAAACTTACCGCGATAAAATCGCTAGCAGGATTGAGCGCTTAAAAACAAGAGAAAACCTCTCTGAAAAAGATTTATACTTATTTGGACGTTTTCTAGCACATGTAATAAAAAAATGATATAATTAATTTATTAGGAGGTTAAAAACATGGCAAATGAATTAGACGAACTAACTGGTGTCGTTAGTAAAGAAGGAAGAGACATAAATGTAATTCACCAACAATTACCTGTTAAAATTGGAGCAGGGTCACTAATTTTTGAAATTCTTTTATGGATCTTAATTATTCCTGGCTTAATCTTTTTATTTATGAAAATTAGAGCCAGACACTATTTGAGAGCCTTACAACAAAAAATTCAGCATAATGCTTCTCAAATTGATAACTATTTAGAACAACGCGTTGTTATCTTACAAAACGTTGTGGGGATTGTTGAAAAATCCATTAAACTTGATACTGACGTGATGAAATCTGTCGCTCAATTTAGAGGAGGAATAAATCCCACCGATGAAAACCGTAACGAAGTAGCAGGCGAGTTAGATGCAGCTTTAACTAACGTTCGAGTAGCATTTGAAGCTTATCCTGAGTTAAAAGCTCATCAATCATTAGCTGATGCGATGCAACAAAACAGTTATTTGCAAAGAGAAATAACAGCCGCAAGAGAAGTATACAATGATACTGTCTTAAGGTGGAACCAAGATATATTCGCATGGCCAACAAAAATGATCGTTGCTGCTAGAGCTAATTACACAACAAGAATTCCTTTTAGCACTAGTCAAGAGATGAAAGAACAAGCAAGACAAACATTTTTTTAAAAACAGTTTTTACTTAATAAAAACACCTCCTTATTTGGAAGTGTTTTTTTATTTTATCTACTATTAAAATGGCTGTTGTTTAATTACAAATTGAACTAATTTAGGTGGTAAGTTCTCATCACTTAAGAATGAGCGTATCAAACTTTCATCAAATGCTTTAAAATCAGGAATAAATTCAACTACTTCTTCGATCATTGTAAATAAAGTCAAACCATCGTAAAAACTAATCTCCTCTCCTTCTTGAGGTAATGTCAATGCTTTATTCATCTCAATAAAGCCAATCGCTATCATATCAACTTTACGCAAATTAGTCTTCATATCTTTTTCAAATAAGGTCGCCAATTGGTCCAATTCACTTAAATCAAAGTCACTAGTCTGGCTAATTACTTCCTCTAAAGCACTAAGTAAACTCGGGTTACCATTGCTACCATTTTCAATCCCTTCCAAAAATGGATCGATTATAATTGTTGAGATAAAAACATTATCATTTTTATCTTTTTTAATTTCACTTACTAGAGTTTCTAAGTTAGTTTTTAAACCAGAAATTTTCTCTATAAAGTTACCAAAACCGATGATTAAGTCAAATAAAGGACTTAACTCGGATAAATGGAACGCAAATGGAGAAAAATTAACAATTAACGATTGGAAATGAGTCTTAATTTCCATATTTAATGTACCAATATCAGAAAATATTGGTAGCACTTCATCTTTCTTATTAATTAAATATTTTAAGTCAATTTCATTTTCATTTAAAAGTGCTATTTTTTCTTTAATAGTACTTAATTTATTAATTATTTCGTCAAACTCTTGATATTTTTCTTGATAATTATAACCAAGGAAAAGAACTACTGCTTCTTCAATTTGGTCGATACTATCCATAATATTTTCATATGATTTAGTAAGCTCATCAACGTTAGTTTCAATATCATGAGCTAAATTGTTATATTTAGCTTTTAACTGATCCCTGTTTGCATTTAAATACGATATTGCTGTTGCAGGCGACTTATAACCCATTTTAAAGTTGCTATCATTAAGGGCGTTTATTAACTCTCCTAGCTGGCTAAAGTTATCTTTATCGATAAACTCATCCAGATTACCACTTAAAAGTTCCTCTAACCCATTAAACAATTGATCTAGCCCCTCATCACCTTCTTTAATTGCTGTAAACTCAGACACTATCATACTAACTCCATCTTCTAATTTATTAAACTGGCTTAAATCAAAGTCTTCTAAATTAATAAAGCTATTCATTAAGTCGTTAATATCAAATTGTTGATAAGTTGCTTGAATGCCATCAAACTTAAAGTTTTTCGCTTTTATTTTTAAATCAATTTCTAATTCTTGCCCTGGCATAGCCATATAAGCTAGTGTTAATGTTTTCCCTGCTAATATTTTCGTTAAGGCATTTTTAGCCTCTATTAGTTCAGCATGCTCTGTCGAGAGGGGAATTTGAATTTGAGCACCAAAATATTCTTTAAAATATCTATCGGCATTTAAATTAGGGGTAAATGTAATTTTAATATCGACATTTCCTGTCGCCCCCTTAATTTCTTGATAACCAACAATATTATTTTCAAGCTTATACATTATCTTTATATCAAAAGGTAACTGGGCTTGATATTTTTCCTTTTCTAACGCTAAGATGTAATAAAAATTATCCTGTTCCTCTAATGATGGAATTAAGGCTTTATGCTCTTCTTCAGGAAACAATATTTCTCCCAATGGTGAACTAATGTTTAAATTCCCTTTGGGAAGAAAATAGCCATAATCTTCATAATAGGAAACCTCCGTATTTGATATTTTATTGGAGGCCTTAATGTTTTCAATCATTCCGTTTTGCTTAATGTCAACGTAAATGATTTCCTCTTTAACAGCTTTTTTAGATGTTTCAAGGTCAGGAAGGATAACATCGCCACTTGGGGGATTGTCATTGTTAGGATTATTAATATCGTTGTTGTCGCAAGCAAATAAGCCTAAGCTTAAAGCAACTAAACTAATTAATATTATTTTCTTGATTGTTTTCATTTTTTATCTTTTTTCTCCTTCTTATAATACTTTTTTGAATCAATTTATCAAACGTTAGTAAAAGTGCGGGCAAAATAAACAACACTAAAGCCCCTGAGATTAGGGCACCTCTACCAATTAACATACCAATTTCTTTAACTATTCCTAACTTGGATATTAGCCAAACCACAAAACCAGCTGACGATAACACTAAAGCGGAAACGATAATTGTCGGTGTTGATTTCGAAGAAGCTTCGATAATCGCTTCTTTGGGACTTAAAGTCTCTCTAAATTCTTGATATCTACTAGTGAGCAGGACCGCATAATCGATCGTCGCTCCCAATTGTAAACTTGATACTACTAAATAACCAATATAAACTAAGGTTCCGCCAGTAAAGACTGAGAAGGCAATATTCGTCCAAATGGAAATTTCAATTAATACTACTAATACTAAGGGAATAATCGGTGACTTAAAAATAATTCCAATTACCAACCCGATAATTATTGCCGATAATAATTGCACAAAAATCCCATCAGCATTAACAGAAGTTTTTATTTCTTCAATTGATACTGGCATCCCCAAGAGATAACTATCACTAGAAAGGCTTTCTAACACTAATTCTGTTATTATTTCACTTAATTCAAACATTCTCTCGTTTTCAGTAGTAATATCTAAATAAATGATCATCCTAGAATAGTTTTCACCTTCAAATTGTGCTTTCGCTTCAGGTGGTAAAATATCTTCTGGTAAAGTGGGATCAATACTAGTAATCAAACTTTGAATTTGTCTTACTTCTGGTATTTCAAATAACATATTCGCTAAATGAATAGCCTCTTGTTTATCATCGTTATTATATAAAACCACTACCGGTTGAAAAGGCCCAAAGACTTCCCTTATTGCCAGTTCATCTTGATAATTAGCATCTTTAACATCTTCTAATGCTAGTTCACCATAAAGATAATTAGTTTGAGTTTGTTTATAAAACATATAACCACCAAAGACTACTAAAACCACACTAATGATAATTTTATATTTAGCAAGAAATCTCGTTATCCCCTTATGGTTACCTTGACGCTTTTTCCTTTTCAATTTAATTAGTGGTTTATCCAAAATTATAATTAACACTGGCAACAAAAACATCGTTACCAAATAACTAATTAATATCGCCTTTGCTAGAGCAATCCCAATATCAAAGCCAATCCTATATTGCATAATAGTTAGTGCTAGAAACCCAAAAATAGTTGTTAGAGCTGACGCTGTCACACTCTTAAGGGCATCTTTACTGCTTTGGATAACAGCGGGGATTTTATCTTTTGTTTCTCTTTCTTCATAGTAGCGATGTACTAAAAACAAGGAGAAATCTAAACTCATCGCCATTTGTAAAACACTCGTAATCGCAATCGTAATGTAAGAAACACTACCTTGCAGGAAATTAGTTCCCATATTTATTAAAATTGCTACTCCTAAATTTATTAAAACGATTACCGGCTCAAACCAAGAACGAGAAGCTAAAAATAAAATTAAAACTGCAATTGGTACCGCGACAATAAAAATCCAAAACATTTCATTATCGACTTTATCACGCGAAGAAAGGTTGGTTACTCCTTGACCTCTTAAATGCGCTTTAATGCCACTGTTTTCCGCTATCTCTCTTAACAAATTAATATCACTTAAATAATTATCCTTGTCGTTCTTTTTAACCCCATAATCATCAAAATCAAACTCAATTGTAAAAAGAAAACTATCATCATGGTAAAACTCTTTAATCATTGCTTGATCCATTTGTTCAATTGGCTTACTAATATCATCGACAATTCCCAACCAAACAACAGACTTAACAGTCTCTATTTTATTAATTTCTTCTACCAACATGTTAGCTTCAATAATTGAAACATCTTTTACCATCATTTGAATCATAGAATTATTGCCAAATTCATCTTGCATCGCTTCTAATGATGATTTAGTATTAGAATTAGCTGGCAAATATTTTGTCATATCGTAGTTGATTTCTACAGCATTAATCAGAAAAATAGAAAAAAACATTAAAGCTGTAAAAACTGCAACAATTATGATTCTCGTTATTTTATTAGCTAAAAACTTCATTACACACCTCGCAAATGCTCATTTAAAACCTTAATTTTAAACGCTTGTTTACAATATACAACAATTATGATAAAATAACACTATAAACGGTGATTGAAAATCTATTTAAATCATCATTTAAAATGTCATTTGAGGTGAGAAAATGGAAAAACAAGGTAAGGATATTAAAGACGTTATCGTTAAAACCACTAAGATTTTATTAATGGAGAAAGGCAACGCAACCATCAAAGAAATCGCCGATAAGGCTTACGTTAATGTCGCCGCAATCAACTATCATTTTGGCTCTAAAGATAACTTAATTGAAATCGTTATTAAAGAAGTTATTAGTGATTTAAGAAATGAGATTCTAGCGTCAATTGACAATTTTAATATTGTCGACTACAATTTTGAAGAAACAATTATGTATATGTTTGAAATAATATTTACTTTTGCAGAAAAAAATGCTGGTATTATTAATTATTCCTTTTTACAGTTAGCAAATCAAAGTAAAGCAGCAAATATCTTGGTAGAACTTTTTATCACTGACAAAGACTTTATTAATACCATTACTAAGCAATTAGCGTTAGTACTTCCTGACGCTAGTAACGATGTGCTTTTTTCTAAATATATAATTTTATTTTCTGCTTTTGTAGTTCCTTTCTTTTTAAGTTTTAGCGGCTGGTATCCCTTCTTTAACAACAAAAATCAAACCACTACTACCTTTCTCGATAAATACCGCAAATCATATTTACAAGAATTAAAAAACATTGTCTTTTGTTAAAGCGATAAAACCATAAAAAAAACCAATTTTTAGGAAATAAATTCATCAAATCTTAAAATTGGTTTTTTTTTATAATTTTTATCTCGTTACTTTATCTTTAATTGCTTGTTCGAAAACTTTTTTACTAACCGCTTGATGAAGGCCTTCATCTAAAATTGAAGGCATAATTTTGTTTGCTTTAATCTCTTTTGGATAAGATGCAATCGCATATGCCGCTTCAACCATCATGTTTGCGGTGATTTTAGTTGCGTTCGCTAACAATGCTCCTTTAAACAATCCTGGAAAAGCTAAAGCATTATTAATTTGGTTTTCATAAAGATTACTACCGCTCCCAACCACTTTAGCTCCAGCCTTTTTTGCTAAAGTTGGAGTTATCTCTGGAATGGGATTTGCTAAGGCAAACACTATTGGATCTTTATTCATTAACTTAACCATCTCTTCATTAACAAGATTACCAGCGCTAACTCCAATAAAAAGATCGGCATTACGAAGTGCTTTAGCTAAATCACCGTTCAGCTTTTGATGGTTAGTTAATTGGGCGATTTGATCTTTAAGGGGATTATCTTGTTTTTCAGTTCTTGTTAAAATACCTTTTTTATCGACCATAATAATATTGTTATTTCCCATTAATAAGAGAAATTTCGCTATCGCTATTCCTGCAGCACCAGCGCCATTGATAACTATTTTGATTTCTTTTAAAGATTTTTTAACTATTTTTAAAGCATTAATTACTGCCGCTCCAACAACAATCGCCGTCCCATGTTGATCATCATGAAAAACCGGAATATCGAGCCTTTCTTTTAAAGCTTCTTCAATAATGAAACAATTTGGAGCTTTAATGTCCTCTAAATTTATCCCCCCAAAATTGGGAGCTAAATATTCGATTGTTTTTATAATTTCATTAACATCTTGAGTATTTAAAGAGAGGGGAACGCAATCAAGATCAGCAAATCTTTTAAATAATGCACATTTTCCTTCCATTACAGGCATGCTCGCTTCAGGTCCAATATTACCTAAACCTAAAACTGCAGAACCATCAGTAATAACCGCTACTAAATTAGCTCTACCAGTTAAAGAAAAAGATTTTTCTTTGTCGGCATTTATCGCCAAACAAGCCTCGGCAACTCCTGGTGTATAGGCAATCATTAAATCTTCGTTTGTATTTAAGGGTGCTTTTAGTTTAGTTTCAATTTTGCCCTTCCATTGATAATGCTTATCAAGGGCTTCTTTCTTTAATGTCATTCCGCTATTTTCTTTAGAGGTGGTTCTTGATGTAACCAATGTCTTAAGTTGATTACCAGACGAATAATTGCCGCAATTAAAATCACGCCACCAATAGACCATTCAATAATTAAACTAGTAGTAATTGTTCCAGGAGAAGAAACTAAGTTGCTAAGCAGATCAAATGGGACAAAAAGAAAAGCACTTATCCTTAATAAACTCTCGCTAACATGAGCAACCAAAATTAGCGCTAATAGTTCTACTAGAGCAATTTTAAAACCATCTGCAGAGTTTTTAAAGATTGCATAAAAAAGCAAGACGATAAAAGGCCAAATAATCGTTTTAAAGCTTGGCGCTTCAAATTGAAATTGTTTTTCTTTCAATAGTTTATAAATTAAAAATGTTGCAAAAATAATTAATAGAGTATTCAGAAACCCAATTTGGATATTAGCATCGCTAAAATTAATTTTCCCGGCTGCCACAATTCCTGCGACTCGAATTAAAAACTTATCTGCGAAACCGACAACAATCTTTACCAAAGAAATCACAATGGCAGCCAAGTAGTTTTTTTCAATTAAAGCAAATATAATTGCGATAATAATTGCTAAACTAACAACGATGCCTTTTGCTTGAGTAAAGTCAAAATATTTTAAATCAAGTCCTAAAACAAAATCATAAACAATCGACGCAACCGTCAACAAAACAAATATTAAAACTAACAATAAATTTTTCTTTTTCATAAAGTCCCTCCACTAATAAGGATACCTTATTTGTGGTTTTTAATCAATATCGTAGTTTAAACTTGTTTTAAGACTTTTGGTTTTAGTGGTTTTATTTGATATTCTTGATAAGTAAACGCAATTAAATCTTTAACAGTATCCTTTAATGGCCTAATTTCCCATCCCAATTCTTGTTTCGCTTTACTATTATCAAAATTAGCATTACTTCTTAAAACTTTGACTGAATATGTACTTAATAACATTTTTCGTTTCGCAATCAAATAATACAGTTCAGCAAACTTACTCATAATCAAAATGAAATGATAGTTAATCGCTCTTTTAAGCGGTTTTTTATAACTATATTGAGCCACTAAATCTAAATATTCCTTTACGGTTACATAATGCCCAGAAAGCAAATAACTTTCCGCTTTTTTACCTTTTTCTAAAGCTAATACTATGCCTTTCGCAACATCTTTAACATCGACATAATTATATCCGCCCTTAAGATAAATAGGCAGTTTATCATTGAGAAAACTTCTCGTAACCTCACCCATATATGAACCTTTATAATCATAACTTCCAATGACACCAGCTAATAAAGTTACTACTAAATCTAAATCATTTTCTTCCGCAAAAGCTAAGGCTTTTTTAGTTGCGAGAGCTTTAGATTTAGCATAATTACCTTTTACTAATTTGGGGTCGAAAGCAGTTATTTCTTTCATAACCTCGCCTTTTTTTAATTCCGGCAAAGCGTGAACACTAGAAGTATAAACTACCCTTTTAACATTGTTCAACAAACTAGCCTTTAAAACGTTTAAAGTCCCTTCCACATTGACTTGGTATAAGCTTTTTTTATTGCCACTGCCAATATCGATAATTCCCGCCGTATGAATAATATAATCCATTCCTTTAAAAAGATAATTGAGAGCCTTTAAATCTAAAATATTGCCATAAATAATTTTGCAATCATTTTTAATATAATCGATTCTTTCGAACGGTAAAACAAGGCCATAAACTTGATAGCCTTTATTCTTTAATAACTACATTACCTACATGTCCTGTAGCACCAGTAACTAAAACATTTTTCATCTTTCCACCTTCTTTTTAGTTCCATCTTAATTATACAATCATAAAGGTGAAATAAAGATTGAAATACCATTTGATTTTTAAAAACTTCCCTTTTTAAAACTCTAATCGATAACTCCTTCTTCTTCTAATAGTTTCCGGATTATAATCTTGCCATTGTTGCTGAATTTTAACGTTTTCTACTAATTCAGGACCTGTTAAAGCGTATTTTATATTTCTTTTTTCACCTTGATAGTAGCCATCTTCCATCAAGAGTGCTAACGCTCCTTTTGATTGATGTTTTGGATCAACAGCGACAAAGTAAAAATCGATGATATCATGTTTTTTAAGCGCCTTTAATATTCTAAACAAACCAAAGGGAAAGAGCTTACCTTTGCTTTTTTTCAGTGCTAGAGCTAACGAGGGCATCATAATTCCAAAAGCGATTAATTGATCTTTTTCATCTAATACAAACCAAATATAATCTAGTTGGACAATTAACATCACTTGTTTAGTGTAATATTCCATCATTTCATCGTTTAAAGGATGAAAACCATATAAATTCATATATGCTTTGTTATAAGTTTCAAATGCCTTTTTAGCATATTCTGGAATTTCTTTTTTATTTTTTAATTTAACTAGACGATAACCATAACGACTTTCTACCATCCTACTCACTCTAACAATCTTTTCAGGAATTGTTTGCGGCCAATCAATTTTCATTTCGATCCAATCAGCGTCTTTTTTAAAGCCTAATTTTTCTAAATGTTCATGATAATAAGGAGCATTATAAATAGTAATTGCCATATTTAAAACGTCGAAGCCTTCCACTAACATTCCCATCCGGTCCAAATCAGTAAAACCCATCGGTCCAATTAGCGTTGTCATTTCATAAGATTTAGCCCAATCAATGATAGTGTTTATTAAGAGTTCTGTGACTTTAATATCATCAATCATATCGATTCTCGTTAGGCGAGCAGTCTTTTCTTTCTTAACCTTATTTAATTCGGTGTTGATAATTCCCCCAATTCTTCCTACCACTTTACCAGTTTCATTTAATGCTAAATATCTCACTACATGACAATATTTATGAGCGGGATTTTTTTTAGGATTAAAAACAGCTTCTTCGTCCATCGATAAAGCTGGCACATAATAAGGATTATCAACATAAAGCTTATTGGGAAATTCGGTAAATCTTCTTGAGTCTCTTCTTGTTTTTACTTCTTTAATCACATACATAATTTTGTTATGACTTTTATCAAGTCTTCTCCTTCTTATTTAATAAAAGCTATTAATTTTGGTAGTACCCCTTCAACATAATTAAGTTTAGATACATTCCAATCTTCTTGTTTAAATATTAATTGTTTTAAATAAAAATCCTGCTGATCCAATTTATCAAAGTGGACGAGTTCTTTTTCTAAAACTTGAAAATGATACTTATTAGTTAAAATTGTTACATCATCGCCAAAATAAAGATTGTGGAAAACTGTTTGATGGCTCGCTCCAACAAAACCATCACTATAGGAAAACATTCCTGTCGTTGTATTACCACTTAAATACGAATTAACAACTAAAGAACGGTGAATATCGTTTTTATAACCATAACCGATTAAGGCCCCTAAATAAACTTCTCCTCCAGCGTCGATGTTACCGATGAATTTATAAACGAACATCTCCTTTAAAACATTATAACCATCACTAAAGCCGATTATCCCACCTAATTTAGCATTGTTAACATTTTCAATTTCAACAACAACATCCTTAATAACAATATTTTCAAAACTACCATATTTATCTTGATAACCAACAAGAGTTCCTAAATTAACTTCATTAGCATTTTTAACTTTAAAATTAAAATTAATTGCTTCTATATTTTTAAAAATTAAAGGCCGATAACTTCTTCCTACAATTCCTCCAATAAACAAACTTTGTTCATTATCAATATAGAAATTGAAATCTTTAAAAGAAATCTTTTCCATTACCCCTTTAAATTCAGAAAACAAACCGATATCGGCTTTAGTTTTTTCTTCATCAACAACAATATCAACATTTTTAATAGTAAAGCCATTTCCTAAAATAACGCCAACAAACTCATAAGGCTTCCAGTTAAAACCTTTTCCACAAATATCATTACTTAAACTATAAATATAACCATTTTCTAATTCCTGTAACTCTTCAATAGTGGTAATACTTCTTGTTTCTAAAGATTTAACACGATAGAAACTCGTATAAACATAGGAAATGTTTTTAGTAATTAACTTATTATTAAAATCTTGGTAACTAATGTCAAAAACAGAAGCAGTTAAAAAGCTAGCCCAAACCTTGGAAGATTGATAATTAATAATAATCTCTTCTGGACTAATAACTTCTAGGTCTGGCCCACTAAAGGTATGAATAATATTATTGATCCGTAAAGAGACAGCTTTAATAGGATACAAAGACTTATTATCGAGACTAAGAACAAACTTAACATCAGCACTTCTTAAAAGGTAATGTGCTCTTTTAATCTCTTTTAAAGAACAAACTATTAGTTCGGCTAAAACATGTTTTTCTTGTTCTGGGCTTTCTTTTATGTCTTGAAAGAGCGTTTGTTTATACGATTGATAAATTACTTTAGTTACTTTAAAAGTTGTTTTACCTGCGAAAGATGCTAACGGTAGTTGCAACTTTATTTTATTATTCTTTTTTGACAATACTTGACAATCAACTTCATTAATAGCGACCGACTTAATATTAACTTCGCTAGGGTTATTAACGGTCAAGAAAACTTGACAATTTTCTTGATAATCTAAATAGTAATCTTCAACTAAAAAATGGAAGTCTTTAATTTCTATCGGCTCCGCTCTCGTAATTGCCTCTAGTGAAAGTTCTTCTAAACCTTCAGCTATTAAATAAGTGATTTTAACCTTATATTTAGTGTTAGCACTGAGATTCTTAAAAACCAACTGTTCTAAATTAGTAAGTTCAGATATTTTTTTCTTTTCTTTAAATAAACTAACATGGACTATCTCTATTTTAGTTAAGGGTGGAATCTTAATTGCTAAATGAATTTCTGTTGTTGTAAGCTTTGTAAAAGTTGCTGAAAACATATTTTTTCTCCTTTTTTGCTTATAAACATTATACACTTTAAAAGATTTTTATACAACAGCGCCTCTAAAAATAAAAGAACAAAAACTAATTAGTCTTTGCCCCTTAAAATTCTTTTTTCCCCTTCTAATTCCCTTAGTGGTTTAATATTTTGAGTCACTTCTAAAGTTCCCAAATAATTATTTTCTGGATCTCTAATCGCGAAATAACTAATTAGAATAAATTTATCTCTTAATTGAATCCAAAACTCTTCTTTATCTTTTTCACCCGACTCAAAGCTTGAAACGATCTTTTTTACGGTTGCTACTGACTCAGGAGGATGGCACATTGTAACGTGTCTTTTTAAAACCGTTTTTGGCCTTTCAAATAATCTTTCTGGTCCTTGAGTAAAATATTTAACATAGCCATCTTTATCAACAAATGTCATATCAAAGGGAATAGTGTTTAAAATTTGATTAGCTTCTAAAAAAGATAAGACGCCAGCATCGAAAGGAATTTCTCCCGCTTTAATAGCCGGCTTTTCTAACTGTTCTTCTTTTTTAGTCCAGCGCACTTTTGGAGTTTCAAGAAAATAACCAATTTCATCTTGAGCACTATCTACCAAAATCCAATCAAAATGAGAAAGGTTTTCAATTAGTAGTGGTAATAAAATGTTATCTTCCTTAAAAATCATATCCTCAACACGCTCGATTACAGCAACTATTTTTTCACTCGCACTATTTACTTCATAATCTCTACTATTAACTAATTTAATTACCGCTTTTAAATCAGCTCTAATTTCATCATCTACACCCCACATCACTTGAGGAGGGGTGGTAATCCCTTTTCTTTCTAAGCCTGGAAAAAACAAGTTTTCTTTTCTTTTATAATGTTTATCTATTTCCGCTAAGCGGTCCAATCCTATTCTTAACATCAAATGAGCCTGCTTACTAGCATTAAAGAGATAAGGTTTTATTTCTTCTTTCATTAACCTTTCAATTCTTCTATTTTCATTTAAAAAGATTTCAATTGGGTGCCCTTCACTTTTAGTATAATCACTTAAACCATGGATATCGCTAATGGAACCTTCAAAAATAGCGGCGTGTACATCACATAGTTTTTGAATTTCTTTTATCGTTACGCTTCCTTCGAGAACGAGAGTTTGTTCCAAAGAATAAATTTCTTTAGTTGTAATGTTATTAGTCACTACTTTAATTTCTTGGTTAACAACTTATAATGGCGCCCAAAGAAGATTGCGCGCTATTGATTTTGAAGAAACAAGAAAATCTCCTCAGTTATGTAAACACTGCTGATGAGCAAATACTAAACCAAATTGGTTTAATCACTAGTGCTAGAGAGGCTTTTAGTGAAGCTTTTAAAAATCATGATGAGCAGGAGTCATTTGAAAACTTTCAAACTATTGAAACTACTTTTTTAGGTTTGCTTTCTTATTTAGAAGATATCCTAACAATTGGACTTCAATCGGTTTAACTTCTAAACTAATTGATGAGTTTAACGCCACTACGAACGCCCTCACATATGCTATTGATAACTACAATAAGTCTCGTTATGATTATAATCTTTTTATTGTCTTGTTCCCGCAAAAGCTATTTTTAAATAAATTTCCTGAAAATAATAGAGTTTTCATCCAACCAGCCCCTAGCATTGATGAAGCTTTTAAAAGCGAATGAAAAAGAAACTGCTACTGCTAATTTTAATAATTAAGAGTAGTTTTCTTTTATTGGCTTGTCAAAAAAGCTCCCCTTTAACTAAACCTAGTAAATCATTTTATGTTAATGACCACGCTGATGTTTTTTTATCATCAACAAAGTATTACTTAAATTATAATAGTGATACTTTATATCAAGAGTCTTTATCGTATTCCGATCAAAGCTTACGGGGGCCTCAATTAGTCACCTATACTTATTTAGGATCGGAAAACGATTTAGATACGACTGCTATTTTTAATAGTTTTGGGGTGGGGAAAAACGATTTAGGACCGATGCTTTTTATTTTTTTTGAAGAGGTTGATGAGGAGTTGTTTTTAACAGCCATTATCACCGAAATTGGCATTAAGATGCGTAACTGTCTTCCAGCCTCTTTAGTGAGCACTTTAATAAATGACTATTTTTATCAAGATGATCTCTATTTTCAAGAAGGAATAGTTTCATTAACTTATCATCTTATCGCTACTATTAGAGAAAAACTCTATCAATTAGATGATGATGATACTTTTGAAAATTATTTAAATCTTGCCGATTTCTTAAATGATGAATTTCAATATTTTAAACCTTATGAAACAAAAAAGTTCTCTTTAAAGGCTTGGCATATTGCCGTTATTGTGTTAGTTATATTATTGCTCGGTAATAGTTCTTTTTTTCTGCTTCCCGCTTTATTTAGTTCCTTTTCAAGCACTAAAGGGGGAGGAGGAAAATCCCTTGGTTATAAGTTTAGGAAGTGATTTTACTGTAATTGTTGCATCGCTGCAATTGCTCGGGTTTGAAGTTCGTCAATCGCTGCTCTTTTGGGCAAAAAGATATTAGGATAAATTGGTTTCCCTACTAAGAGTTCAATTTTATCTTTCATAAAAAAGGGGTAATGAATTCTCCTTTCTTTTTCGATAAAATTGATTCTTAAAGGAACGATTGGCACTTTAGCCTCTTCAGCAAGCATAAATGCACCCCGCTTAAACTCTCTTATTTCTTCTGATTTAGTTATCAGTTCGCCTTCTGGGAAAAAATGAACATATCTTCCTTTAACTAATTTATCTTTTAATTCTGTAAAAAAGATTTTGGTTTCCAAAGGAGTCGCTGGAATTGGAGAAGCTCCTAAAATATGGACCAGAGAACCGACAATTGGAATTTGAAAATTACTAGGTAAAGAGGTAAAGATTGGTTTTTTAGGAAAAGCAGCAAGACCTCCCATTGCAGAGTCAAGTTTATGTACATGGTTAGAAATAAAGATCGCACCATTCTTTATTTTTTTCAAGTTCTTTTTACCTTTAATTCTAAGTCCTCTAATTAAAATAAAATAAAACATCAAAACTGGCATCGCGAAGAAATAATAGAATAAGAAGGAGGCTGCTCTTCCTTTTCTTGTTTTAACGATACTTTTTTTAATTCTTTTTCCTTGCTTGGAATGAGCTGCTTGTCTTCTTTTATAATCATAAATTGTTTCTTTAAAAAATTCTTCTAAAAGACTTATTGATTTTTCAATTTGATAATTTCTTAAATAGTTTCGATATTTAGCTTCTAAATGTTTCCTCCGTTCATAAAAATCGATAAAATAATCAATTTTTTGGGCTAATTCTTGATAATCTCGTACTTTAAACAATGATTCTTCCGTTAAAGTAAATTTTTGCGTTGCTGATTGTTTTGATTTAGCAACGATTGGGACTAAGCCGCTAGCGATCGCTTCCAATGCTGAAATACCTTCGATTTCTGCTTCAGCCGGATGAATATATAAAACACTTTTTTCAATCTTTTTAATTAACTCTTCTTGGCTAAAGAAACTAAACTGACAATTTAAGCGATACTTTTTCGCTAATTTTTTTAAGTGCCGTTCTCGAGGGCCTTTACCTGCCAGTATCACTTTAATATTATCTTTATATTTACTTTTATTAATTGCTTTTAATAAAGTATCTTGTCTCTTTTCTTTTGAATATCTCCCGATTGTTAAGATCTTGATCAAGTCCTTTTTGTCGTTCCGATCAGGTGTGGTGAAAAATCTTTCTTCTACTCCATTAGAAATAACATGAAAGACATTTTTATAATTATGTTTTATTAATTGATCACGAATAAATTCACTAGGACAATGAATATGGGCTACTTTACGATAAAAACGCCACTTCAACCATTTGTAAATAAACCAAGCCAAAGGGCGGCCAAAACGATCTAATCCCATTCCATATGTAATATGTTCGGGCTGCATATGAAAAGCGGCTGAAACAGGTATTTTCATTTGCCTTGCTACTTTTATCGCAACTCTACCCGATTTATAGGGTAAAAAGACATGGACTAAACTAGCCCCTTTAAAAGCTTCTTTAAAAACTTTTTTATCAGGTTTAGCAAAATTCATACTTTGCTTTTCCGCGAAATAAGAAACCAGAGGTATCCTTCTTTTTTTTAGTTGATAAAATCCCTCTTCAGTACTTTCAGCGGTGGAAACCACTCTTACTGTATAGCCTAATTTTTCTAAGTGTTCTTTTGATCTTTTCGCTGTTATTGTAGTTCCGTTTGAAAATTCCCCATAGCTGTCAATTACATAGACAATAATCATTAGTAAATCCCCTCTTTAAATTGTTTCTTTACTGTTAATAAGTATAGCATATAATCTTTTAAAAAGTGTTTTAATCACTAACAACCGTCACTTTAAAATTAAGATTTATTAATAAAATAAAGTTTATATTTAAACTTTTTTAATGTGTTTTACGCTTTTTTAAATTTCTCGTTATAATAATTTTTTCATAAAAATAATCGATAATAGTTTTATAAAGTTCATTTTTTAAGAGTTTATCTTCCCAGCCACTGTCGATGCTAGGATTATCATTGATTTCAATTAGATAAATTTTATCATCGCGTTCTTTTAAATCTACTCCATAAAATCCATCTCCAATTATCGCTGCCGCTTGTAAAGCAGCTTTGATAATCTTTTTAGGCACTTCATCTACTAAATAAGTTTCCACCTCACCAACTACAAACTTATTGTAATTCTCTTCCCAATGATAAATTTGCCAATGGTCTTTTGCCATAAAATATTTACAAACATAAAGTGGCTTATTATTTAAAACTCCTACCCGCCAGTCAAAGGCTGTTTTTAAATACTGCTGGGCGAGAATTATTTCGCTCGTTAAAAATAGTTCATCCAATTTCTGTTTTAATTCCTTTTCATCATTAATTTTAAAAACACCTCTAGAAGCGGCACTATCAGGCTGTTTTAAAATAAAAGGAAAACTTAAGCGCGTGATAATAGTATTTAAATCAGTCTTTTTAGTTACGAGTAAAGTTAGAGGTGTTAAAAGATGATGTTTTTCAATACTTTCATGTAAAAATAGTTTGTTAGCACATTTTAAAATTGACCAAGGGTCATCGATAACTACCAATCCTTCGCTATATGCTAATCTAGAAAATTGATACGTATAGTCATTAACATTTGTAGTGGCGCGAATAAAAAGAGCGTCAAACTGATTGAGGCGATGATAATCCTCTTTAGAAATGAATTCGCAATAAAACCCTCTCTTTTCTGCTGCGTATTTAAAGTTAGCTAGTGCTACTTGGTCGGATGGCGGAGATAAATCATTTTCATCTATTAAAATCGCTAAATCATATTGGTAGTTTTTAAACTTAGAGTTGCTAAAGCGTTTTTGTTTTAAAAACTCATTAGCACTCATAATGAAATCATCATCAACGATAATGTTTTCTTCTTTTAAACTTACCCTTTTTAAAGACCAGTTCTTATTTTTAACAAAATAAAAATTTAAAAAGGGAGCTGCGAAAATCTTATATAATGCTTTTGCAAGCATTTGATATTTTTTTAAAAGAGCGTTACCCCATAAAACAGTTAACTTAAAATCATCACTTTCCACCTCTTTAAAAGTTTTATTCATTAACTCGCTAAAATCTTCACTTAAAGAAGCGATAATACTTTCATCCAAAACATCTTCAATCGTCACTACATTAGGAAAAGCGCGTTGATTGCGGGCGGAAGCTAATAATGAAACATAGTAACCGAGTGATTGATAATGATAACTACTAACTAAGTTAATAATCCGGTATTCTTCGCTTTTATAAGTAGTGGAATTAATAAAATTCTCGGCCCACACTATTTCAACATTAGTTAATTTAGTAAGCCACGATTGATAATTGTCAATAACGATAATGTTTTTAACTTTTTTATAACGCTCTTGAAGTCTTAGTTCCATTTTTAAAGCTGCTTCACCACTTGAATAATAATTAGGCATTATTTTCACTGTTTTAAAGCCAAAGCTTTCATACCAATTTATCAATCGAGGTTCTTTTAAATCTACTTCTAGTGTGAGGCATTCTTTTTGTTCTTGTTTGGCCTTTTTAATTACGAAGTTAATAAGTTCTTTTCCAAAGCCGTGCTTTTGGAAAGCTTTTAAAATAGCGATTGAATATATTCTTATCATTCGCTGATAGTTAAAAATAGTAACGCTACCTACTTTTTCATTATTAAAAATTATTATATATACTATTTGTCTTTTACCCGCAAGACTTCTTTTTATTTGACTTTCATTAAAACGCCTCTCAGTTTTAAATGCTTCTTTTTCTAATTTTAATAAAAATGAGAGAGTTGTAAGATCGGCTTTTTTAATTTCAATCACTTTTAAGCACTATTCCTTTCTATTTTAATGATACGCTCTTTTTTTAAAAAAGTAAGTCAATTTCACTTTTTCACAAACAATTAGTAAACTCTTGATTTATTGGGATTTCCATGCTATATTATCTCTCGTAAGCGAGGCGATTAGATGTTAAAAATTCTCGACTTTTTAAATAAAAAAATGATAAAACCAAAACTCTATGGTTCTCTAAGTGAGTCTTGGTTTTTTTATTTATCTTTTTTAATTATGATTGTTTTAATTATTGTTGCGGTTATTAAAATGAAAAACATTAGTGAAAAGAAGTTAAACCACCTCTTAAGAAGTTTCGCTCTCATCCTAATTGGTTTTGAAATTTATAAACAAGTTATTTTTACTCATCAAAACAATTGGGAGTATTATTCTTGGTTTGCTTTTCCTTATCAGTTTTGTTCAGTGCCAATGTATATCGCTTTAATCGCTAGTTTTGTCAAGCAAAAAGCGGTTAAAGAGGCTTTAATTGTTTTTTTATCGACTTACGCACTTTTTTCTGGTCTTGCGGTAATGATCTTCCCGGAAACCGTCTTTGTCGAAACAATTGGCATCAATATTCAAACGATGGTTCATCATGGTCTTATCGCTGTTTTAGGTTTTGGACTTATTTTTAATACTAATTATTATAAATTATCTTCTTTAATAAAAGGCAGTTTTGTTTTTGCTGTTTCCATTTTTATTGCCGTTTTGCTCAATTTTATGCATAATGCTTTTATTCAAGAAGGTACTTTTAATATGTTTTTCATTAACCCTCTTTATGCAAATAAATTACCTATTTTAAAAGATATTCAACCGCTAGTTTCAGGAAGAATATTTGTTTTAATTTACTTTTTAGGTTTTAGTCTCATTGCTTTTTTAATTTTATTTATTAAAAGAGTAATTATTAAAGCCTATCACCATCAATTTATTATTATTAATAAAAATTTAGAATATTAAAACTTTTTAAAAAACTTTAAAGCCAATCAACTAGTGGTTGGTTTTTTTGTTTTACTCTTAAAGATTTGTGCTCTTAGTAAGAGGATATTGAAGGCGATAAACATCACAATTACAATTGCTAAAGTAATTAAAGTTTCATTAAGGCCACGTGGAGCTAAGCCTAATAGTAAGAAAAGTGGAAAACCTAAAGCGATTGCGTAAAATGATTGATAAATTAAATTGCTTGCTGCTGGAGTTTCAAAGTGCGGATCTACTTCTCTTAGTAAAATCATTCCCGTTGAATTTGTACCAGTTAACATTCCAAAAAGTGAAACAAATGCTTCTTCTTGATAACTAGGAAACATTTTATACGCGAGCGTTCTAACATAAAAGTAAGTCACTATCGTTCCCACAAAAGTAATAATAACTAACGGTAGTACTAAATGCTTCATTACTTCAATTTCAATCGCGGCTGTTCCTGCAATAATCATTAAATCAAACATGAAACCACTAATTCTATTAAGTAAATAATTATTAGGATAATCTCTCGTCATTAAATCTCTTGTTTTTAGTCTTTTGAAAACGAATTTCAATAATACCGCAAATAACGAGCCAATTAAGAAGTTAAAACCCCAAATCATCGGCTTTAAAGTGTCATCACCAAAAGCACCTATTTTTAAATTTTCAACCCCAAACATCAATAAAAAAGTAATAAAATAAACTACCATAATCAAAGCGACCTGAATAGAAAGTCTATCGACAGTTTCAGAAACTGGAATTTCATTTGGAGAAACCGTTTCTTCGATAGAAGTAAAAGTAGCATCCTCACCAATTTTAATACGACCTTTCCTTCTCATTAAATTGATATGAAAAACACCTACTATTCCCGCCACTAAAAAACCAATCGTCGCGATTGAAAGTCCAAAACTTGTCCCACCTACAAAACCATGTTTGGTTTGAAACATGCTTCCAAAGTTATTCGCTTGCCCACTACCTTGTCCAAAACCTAATGGCAGTAATAAACCAGCAGCGGGAAACAAATCTTTTAAAAAGGTTACTGCTAATAAAACAGTTAATGCCGTTCCTACTATCGCTTGAATTAAATAAGTATTAACGGTAATAAGTCCTGCATTAAAAATTTGTTTTTGAGCTTCTTTATTTTTATCTTTAGTCGTTGACTTTAACGTCAAGGCAATTACACCTAATGCTAAGGTATGATAAGTAACAGACTCCATAAACTTATTCATCTTTTTAACGTCAAAAAGTTGATCAAAAAGCCCAAAGGACTTTAATATCAACATTATTAGTCCTCCAATTAAAGCTGTTGGTAATAAAGAACTGCGGATAAAACCCACCTTTCTTCTTAAAACATTCGCTAATAAAAAAACAATAACTAAAATACCTAAAAAGACCCAAACATCAAAAGTATTTAACTCAAATTCCCAAAAATTCATCTTCTTCTCCTTTTGTTTCGTTTTTAATTAATGTATATAAATGTAAGTACTTTAAAGCATTAAATTTACTATCACCCTGAAGATGATACTTCTCATCCCTTAAGTTGACGATTAAAGTGTTATGATAAACAATTGCTAAAGAAACAATCTCCTCTAATAAAAACTCTCTTTTACCATCAACACCGTCTATTAATAAGCGCTCTTTATTTAAAGACAGACGTCCTTTTAAAAGTTTTTCTCTTTTTTGGTGCATAAAAGCTTTTACTAAAACGATATTATCATCACTATAAGTTAAACCTTGATAAGGATATTTTTTAAGATATTCAATTTGAAATTGATAATATTCTTTAATAGTTTTAAATTTAAAACGATCATCATCACTTTCAAAAAGCAATTTTTCAGTATATTCCACTTGATAACCACAATTACCGCAGCCAAAGTAATTACCTTTAGAGTAGATAGTATGAAATTGTTGGCACACTGGACAAAGATAAAAAACACTTTCCAACTCCTCAGCCCGTTTTTTACCCTTATAAGGTAAATCAAGTTTACTATCATCGACAGTGAGAGTGGTTTTAATAACTTCTAATAATTCTTCATTACTAAGAGTCTTCACTTCTTCAACAGTAAGAATCCTTTCTACCTTACCAAATATCTTTCCTTTTCTAATATCAATAGAAAAGCGCGGATTAACACCAAATCCCCCTTTAATTGAGTAAAGCACAACCGGAACTTTTAATAGTTTTGCAAACTTACTAATAGCGATATCAATAAACCCTAAACTACCACTATATGTTCTATTTCCTTCCGGAGCGACACCAATATTACCGCCCTCTTTAATAATTTTCAGTGAAGTTCTAATCGCACTAGAATCACGAACAGATTTTTGTTTGGGGATTGGAGCCACTAAATAATTTAAAATTTTAGAAACATAAGGAATATTAAATAAATCTTCATTAGCGATAAAATAGGTTGGCCTCGTAAAAGAAAGTCCTACAAAAACCGGATCGAGATTGCTAACATGATTAAATAGAATTAAATGTGGTTCCTTAGGTAACTTATATAATTTAGAGCGGAACCGATACTTCAATCTAAAAATACAATAAGCTATTCTTCTCGCTAGTTTATGGAAAATCTTATGTCTTCTTTTTACCCACATAGCTTCCCTCCCAAGAAATTTTTTATCGATTGTTTATATTTTAACATAAGGAGCCTAAAAATAAGATTTTTTTTACTTATTAGAATTAATATTTTTTTAAAAACATTCTCTTTTGATTACCTTTTAGTCTTCGAAATTACAAATAAAAAACCCTCTTTTCTTTTTAAAAAAAGAATCAAAGGGTTTTCTTTAACTACTCTCTTAATGCTTAAACGATGTTATTGTTTTTAATAAATGCCATCGTATCTCTCGCAATTACCAATTCTTCATTGGTTTTAATTACGTAAATTTTAACTTTAGAATCAGGACTAGAAATAAGCAGACGATTGTTGTTGTTGGCTTCTTCATCGATTAAAACACCTAACACTTTTAAGCGCTCTAACACCAACTTTCTCAGGTAGGGTGAATTTTCGCCAATCCCAGCAGTAAAACTAACCGCGTCTAATCCTCCCATATAGACATAATAAGAACCGATATAATCAGCTATTCTTTTTGCTTGAAGTTCAAAAGCTAATATCGCTTGCTTATGACCTCGAAAAGCTGCTTCTTCTAAGTCTCGAGCATCACTTGAAAGTTGACTAACTCCTAAGTAGCCACTCTTTTTATTTAAAATTTCATACATCTCATCACTACTAACATTTAACTTCTTTTCCATATAGCTCAAAATCGCTGGATCAAGAGAACCCGTTCTCGTTCCCATTGGAATACCTTCTAAAGGCGTAAAGCCCATACTTGTATCAACACATTTACCATTAACAACCGCGCTTAAACTAGCACCATTACCGATATGACAAACGATTACTTTACTATTTTCTAACTTTAAAAGTTCATTAGTTTTTTCACTAACATATTTATGACTACTACCATGAAAACCATATTTTCTAATTCCATAATTTAAATACCACTCGTAAGGTGTTGAATACATATAAGCATCAGCTTTCATCGTTTGATGAAAAGTAGTATCAAAAACAACAACGTGAGGGATATCGGGAAGGACTTTTAAAAAACCATTAATCGCTTCTACATGAGCGTAATTATGAAGTGGCGCCATTTCTCCTAAAATTAAAATTTGTTCAATTACCTTTTTATTGACTAAAGTACTTCTATCGAAGACTTCTCCACCTTGAACAATACGATGTCCCACTCCATTTATTTCTTGCATACTTGTTAAAACTTGCTCGTTTATTAAACCATCAATTATCAATTTTGCTGCTTGGGTATGATTTTTAACTGCTAAAGTCTCTTTTCTGATTTCGCCGTTATGCTTTAAAGTACAAACACTATCTTTAAAACCGATTTTTTCGACTTGACCACTCGCAATAACTGTTTCTTCTGGCATTTGATAAAGCTGAAATTTTAAACTACTCGATCCACTATTAACACTAATAATTTTCATGATATCTATCTCCAATCTTTATTTCACCAAACATTAGTATACCTTAAAAAGCCTTAAAATGATACCTGTTTCAGAAAAACAAGTTTCCCTATTAAGGTACTTTTTATTTTTTGAAATTACTTAAATAATCTTTTCCTTTTAAAGTATCCGGCTCCACTTTAGATAAATTATTAAAATCTAACTGCCGCAAATATTCATAACTTACAATAGCGACGCTATTACTTAAATTAAGAGATCTAATTTTATCATTATGAGGGATTCGGTAAACATGAGCGAGATTAGTGGCTAACAAAGTTCTTTCCACACCAGTTGTTTCTTTACCAAAAATCAAATAGACGGCCCCTTTAAAGGCCTTAAAGTCGATTTCATGGTAACTTTTTTGGCCGTAACGGGAAAAATAAAAATAATGCCCTTTATTAACTTTTTCAAATAGAGAAAAGTTTTCATAAACTGTTAATGAAACTTTTTTAAAATAATCCAAACCACTCCGTTTTAAGTACTTATCATCCAAACTAAAACCTAAAGGCTTAATTAAATGTAGTTTAGCATCAATGCCCACACAAGTTCTAATAATATTTCCAGTATTTTGGGGGATAAGCGGTTCATATAAAACAATATTTAACATCAGCTTTCTAACCTCTTTAAAATCTTTAGAGCATCTTCTTTGTACCACTTTGGGTATTTTTGATCAGCAATAGTTTTTTTAATTTGCTCATTATAGTTAGTATTTTTAGTTTTTAACAAGAGTGTTAAGGCATTTCTTAACAAGAGCGTCTTACCTTTCCATAAATAAGCATGCTTGCCATATTTTAAGTTAAACTGTTTATTACTTAAATTAAAAAGATCGGCAATTAAAACATAAGTAGTTTCCCTTTTTTTAAAATGGTGATGCCAATCATTGACAATACCTCTATTTTTAGGACAAACACGCTGACAAATATCACAACCTAATAGTAAATAATTTTTCTTTATTGTAAGTTCTGAGAGCGGCCCTTTTTTTTGATTTAAAGCGCTCAAGCATTGAGCTATTTTAAAGCCACCTCTTAAAGCATTAACCGGACAAGCCTCTATACAAAGCTGGCAATCCCCACAAGAATCATCATTTTCAACAATTACTTCAGGATATCTTTTTGGAGTTAACACTAAACCGATAAAAAAGTAACTGCCAAACTGTTTAGAAATCATTAAATCATTTTTAGCCCAATAAGCTAATCCTGTCAATTCCAATGCTTTTCTTTCATTAAGTTGATGGTTGTCAACTAAGACTTGATAGTCTTCACCTTTTAAAACCTCTTGAGCAAGCCTTCTAATAACATCATGATAATCAAGTCCATAAGTATACATACTAGCTAAAAAAGCATCAGATTGATGAGGATAAGTAAGATTAGGATAAGCAAGTCCTACTACGAAAATGCTTTTAAAACCAGCTAACAAAGCTTCCTTTTGATAATTGGGATAACGAGTAACATCGATAACTCCCACAAAATCAAAGACAGATGCTAATTTTTCTTTAATCATTTTCTTATCCCTCCTTAATAGTTCTCAACTAACAATCTTAAGCCACTTAAAATTACTAATAAAGTACTCCCCTCATGAATAACAACTGCATAAGACATCTTCATTAAACCAAAAATATTCAAAATAAACAAGAGCACTACTACTCCTAAAGCAAAGATAATATTTTCTAAAACCACTCTTTTTAAACGCTTACTAACACGGTGGATAAGTGATAATTTGCTTAAATCGTTTTTTACTAGCACCCCATCAGAAACTTCAATCGCGATATCAGTTCCATCACCCATTGAAATTCCAATGTCAGCACTTTTTAAAGCGACTGCATCGTTAATCCCGTCCCCAACCATTAAAACGCTTTGATTATTTTTTTGAAGAGTTTTAATAATAGCAGCTTTTTCTTCCGGTAAAACATCACTATAACAAGCCGCAATCTTTAATTTATTTTGAACTTCTAAAGCCGTCTTCTTATTATCGCCAGTAATTAAAACCGTTTTAATATCGGCGTTATTAAAATAGGAAATAACATCATTAGCACCCTCGTTTATTTCATCACTAAAAGCTAATAAAGCGAGCGTTTTATTGTCTTTTTTAAAATAAACAACCGTCTTCCCTAACTTTAAAAAAACAGCTTCTCGTTCTTTTAACTCTTTCGCTAAATTACCGTCAGCTTTTAAAAGACTATAAAGGTGATTGTCATAATTGGCTTTAACACCAATTCCTATTTCATTAATAACTGTTAAATCAAGGTTAGTTTGATCTTTAAAATAATTCATCACCGCTCTTGCTAGAGGATGATTTGCTTGATACTCTAAAGAATAAATTATTTGTTCATAAAAAGCTTTTTCTTCTTCTTTAACTTCACTTGAGAAAAGCAGTTCATTTAACTCTGGTTTTCCTACAGTGAGAGTACCCGTTTTATCAAAAGCAATAACATCTATTTCACTAACATTAGCTAAAATATCGCCACTTTTAAAAATAATCCCTTTCTTTGCAAGAAAAGATAGCGCCGATAGGGTTGCTGGAATATCGGTAACCGCTAGTGCACAAGGAGAGGCACCAATTAAAAGCACTATCGTTCTAATAAAACTATCATGATAACCCCATTTAAATAAAAATAAGCCTGCTAAATAAAAAAGTGGTGCTATTATTAAAACAACGCTCACGAAAATTGGTTCTATTTTTTTAATTATGAGGGCTGTTTTAGTGTAACTGGTTTTAGTTTCTTTTACCATTTTTACTATCTTAGCTAAAATCGTTTCTTGTTCAGTTTTATTTATTTTAACAATTAAAGTACCACTATAATTAATCGTCCCTGCATAAACTTCTTCATCGACAGTTTTAAGTTTAGGTAGGTCTTCACCAGTAATAATCGCCTCATCAATTTCACTAATACCACTAATAATAACGCCATCACGGGCAATAACATCACCAGGAAGCACCTTAATTTCATCATCGATTAAAAGACTTTCACTACTGACAATCTCAATAGTTCCATCAGCACTAATTAAACGAGCTTTGGGAGGAGTTAAATTTAGTAGTTTTTCGATGTTAGCACTACTTCTTTTACTAACTAAATCTTCTAAAAAATGAGCTCCTCCAAAAATTAAAAAGAGCAAGACTCCTTCAATATATTTGCCAATAATAAAAGCACCCAAAACACCAAGGCTCATCAAAAGGTGAATATCAGGAAGAAACTTTTTTTCTTTTATTAACGCTTTTAAAAGTTTCATTGTTGCTTCAAAAACAATTTCAACTCCCATTAATAAAACCATTAAAACATATAATGGTATTAATAAATAATTACTTGGAAAAGCAAATTTAACAACTTTTAATGGCTCAATAAAAAGACTCGCCAAAAAGAGTGCCACTCCCACAAGATAAAGTATTAAAAAAATTTGATGGTGATGATGGTCTTGTTTTACTTTTTCATTGTTATTAGACATTTTTTTCCTCATTAATCATTTCTTTAGCATGTTCCACTGCTTGAGTAAAGATTTGATAGACATGATCATCGTTTAAACTATAAATAACATATTTACCTTTTCTAATTCCTTTTACTAACGCAGCTTCTTTTAAAGTTTTTAGTTGGTGGCTAACCGCACTTTGACTAATTGTCAAGAGCGCCACTATTTCAGAAACAGAACGTTCCTTTTGGCTTAACAATGTTAAAATATCTAACCTTGTTGAGTCTGCCAACCCTTTAAATATACTTGTTAATTTTTCTTTTATTTTAAATTCCAACAACATATGAGCACCTCCACATATGAATTATTACTCATATATTATAACATAAATAAAATGACTAAAAAAGCAGCAATTTACTATCTTTTTTAAGCGATAAAAAAACGTTACCAAAACCCTTTTTAATTTAGGTTTGATAACGCATTAATGTTTATTGCTCTTTTAAAATTTTATAATTCAATCTTTTCAAGATAGTGATTAATCAGTTTTTTTCTTAATTCCCATAATGGCTTTGATAAATCAACATAATACTTATGAGCAAATTCAAAACGTTTAACTTCATCCCATAAAGTTTTCATTTCTTCTTTATGGTAACTTCTTATTTCTGTTAAACTCGGTTTATTATAGACGAGATTACCATTAATAAAAATCGGTGTCAGCAAAGAAACAACGCGGTAATTAGTAATCGTCTTACTCTTCCAAGGATGGATAGGATCAAAAAGATGATATGGTTTGCTGGCATCGATGACTTCATCGGATAAAGTAATAACGTCAGCGATTGCTTTATTATTTTCATCATAAAAACGATAGAGCCCTTTTATTCCCGGCAAAGTCGTTTTTTCAACATTATCGCTTAATTTCATTTTTGGCACCCATTTGCCCTTTTCCATTAAGGCCGACAACTTATAAACACCACCAAAAACAGAATCGCTCTTTGAAGTAATGAGACGTTCTCCGACCCCGAAAGAATCAATTTTAGCATCTTGACGTAACAACTCTTGAATCAAATATTCATCTAAGGCATTAGAGGCTGTAATTTGAGCATCTTCTAAACCAGCTTCATCAAACATTTTTCTAATTTCTTTTGATAAATAAGCCAAGTCACCAGAATCAATACGAACTCCTTTAAGACGATGCCCTCTTGGGATTAAGTATTCTTTGGCAACCTTAATTGCGTTGGGAATTCCTGATTTTAAAGTAGAATAAGTATCTACTAGAAAAAGAGCGTCATTAGGATAGGTTTTTGCATAGGCCAAAAAAGCCTCATACTCACTGGGGAAAGATTGCACATAACTATGAGCCATCGTTCCTAAAGCAGGAATGTTAAATCTTCTTTCTGTAAAAGTATTAGCGCTCCCGATTACACCTGCAATATAAGCCGCTCTCGCTCCATAATTGGCAGCGTCATAACCTTGAGCTCTTCGTGAGCCAAACTCAATCACATTTCGACCTTGAGCAGCCGATACTATTCGCGCCGTCTTAGTGGCGATTAAACTTTGATGATTAATAGTCAGCAGCAACATCGTCTCCATAATTTGGCATTCAATAATAGGAGCTATCACAGTCAAAACCGGCTCATTAGGAAAAATTGGTGTTCCTTCTTTAACTGCATATAAAGAACCACTAAATTTAAAACTTTTTAAATAAGTCAAAAACTCTTCAGCAAAAATCTTTTTAGTTCTTAAAAACTCAATATCTTCGTTACTAAATTCCAATTCATCAATATATTGAATGACTTGTTCTAAACCAGCCATAATAGCGTAACCGCCATTATCTGGTATTTTTCTAAAAAAAAGATCAAAAGAAGCCAACTCATTTTTACCTTGTAAAAAATAGCTGTTAGCCATTGTTAATTCATAAAAATCGATTAACATTGTTAAATTTCTCAATCCTTTTCACCTCTTACACTAAAAATTTGTACTTCCTTTTACATCTCAATTATACCATATCAATCATAAATCCTAATAAGAGCCTTAAAGAAAAAAAGATCCTTAATAATTAAGCACCTTTTGTAAACGAAACTTCATTGTTAGTTTTTTTTTGAGCTTTTTGGTAAAAAGAAGCTAACATTTCACTATAAGCACTAACTGGATGAGCTCCAGGCAAATAAAATCTTTTATCAATTACAAAGGCAGGGATTCCTTTTAAATTAAGTTCTTCTAATTCATCGGTATTATCAAAGATTTCCCCTAAAAACATTTCGGTATTATAAACGGCTTCAACATCTTCTTTTTTAAGTCCCACATAACTCCCTAGTTCTTTTAAAACTTCCAGACTAGAAATATCTAAATTATCGACAAAGTAAGCTTTAAAGACATGGTCAATAAAAATACTTTTAAGTTCTTCGTCTGTAATCATGTGCATAATTTGATGAGCTTTACGAGAACTTGTAACGACGACGTTGTCAAAATTAAAATCAAACTGATAGTATTTTTCTGTCAGCATCTTATGAAGTGCTTTTGCTTCATGATAGCTAATTTCTTTATGTTTTGCTAGCATCATATGAACATCTTCTATTAATGTTTCTTTAATATATGGTGTCACACAAAAGCTTTTAAAAACTACTTTAACTTTTTCTTTTTCTTTAAAATTAGCTAGCGCTTCTTCAAAATGTTTTTTCCCTACATATGAAAAAGGACAAACAAAATCAAACCAAATTTCTACTTCCATTTTAATCACCTTACGTGCTATTATATGAGTTTCTCAATTCTTAACCAATCAATATGCCTTTTTATTTAAATAATCATCTAATTAAGAAAATTAAAAGATAAAAAAATAATCTGCTTCATTAAAAAGCAAATTATCTTTTAAATTATTTCTTTTTAAAACTTTATTTTTTCGGTTCTTTAACAATTTCAGCCAGTGAAGTTGCCAAACCAGCAACGGCACTTAAATTAGAAGGGACAATAATTTTAGTTGCTTGTCCTTTGCTCATTTCCGCTAATGCTTCGTAAGCCTTTAATGTCAAGACCGCTTCATCAGCATTGGACTTGCGAATTAACTCAATTCCTTTCGCAGTTGCTTCTTGGATTTTTACAATCGCTTCTGCTTCACCATTAGCTTTTAAGATTGCCGCTTCTTTAAATCCTTCTGCCTCTAAAATCGCTGATTCTTTATAGCCTTCTGCTTGAAGAATTTTAGCTCTTTTTTCACCTTCAGCACGCAAAATCGCTTCTCTTCTTTCCCGCTCCGCTCTCATCTGTTTTTCCATTGCATTACGAATATCGCTTGGCGGTAAAATGTTTTTAAGTTCCACACGATTAACTTTAATACCCCAAGGATCGGTAGCGTCATCGATAATCGTTCTAATTCGCGAATTAATAACATCTCGACTTGTTAAAGTTTCATCTAAATCCATATCCCCAATAATATTACGCAAAGTTGTTGCGGTTAATTTATCAATTGCGAAAATCGGTTTATCAACCCCATAAGTATATAATTTAGGATCGGCAATTGTGAAAAAAACGACTGTATCAATTTGCATCGTAACGTTATCTTTAGTAATAACTGGTTGCGGATCAAAGTCAAAAACTTGTTCCTTTAAATTGACTTTTTTAGAAATCCGGTGAAAAAATGGCACCAAATAATGAAGACCGGTGTTCCAAGTCTTATAATAAGCACCCAATCTTTCAATTACATAGGCTTGCGCCTGGGGAACTACTCTAAATCCTGAAGCTGCAATTAAAAGCAGCACTACAATCACTACTATTAAAACAATTAATCCTGGACTAATAGTACTTAATATTAAATTCATTTTTAGTTATCCTCCTCAATTTCTTTAAATTTACTAACAACTAATTTTACTCCACTAATCTCTTTTACTACTACTTTGTCTCCAACTTTAAAACTACTCTCATCAAAACTTGCAGCTCTCCAAATACTATTTTCAATACTAACCTCACCATAATGATCAGCCGTTATCTTTTTAGTAACGAGTGCTTTTTTGCCAATAAAACGATCGACATTAGTTTTTTCATGCCCTTTTTTAGCAACCTTACGAACTAAAGGCTTAGTGACGATTAACAAAACTGTTGAGGTGACGATAAAAATAACAATTTGCCAATAAATATTAGCACCGAAAATCCCAGCAATAAGCGTTATTAGAGCACTAACACAAAACCAAACAGAGGTTAAATTAAAAGTTTTTAATTCAATAATGAGAGCTGCTAAAAAAATTGCTCCCCATAAATAAAGCAATTCCACTTCTATTGCTGCTAAAACAACCATCTTAAAAACCTCCCTTTATTGATGAGCATTCCACCTTATTTTAACGCGAATAGGTTCTAAATACAAGTAAATTAATTAGTAAAAACTGCGCAGGAACCCTAATTTTTTTCGTAATTATAATACTTTTAGCGTTTTTTTGAAGATGATATTTTCATTAAGACTAGCCTCCGTTTCCTTTCTTTTAGTGATTAGAGATGCCTTTTCTTTAGAGTTGCGGTATAATTAAAACGGGGATAAAATGAAAAGACTCTTAAGATTTTTAACAAATAAAGTTACAATTATCGCTTTTATTACGTTACTGCAAATAATATTTTTTGTCTTGATTGTGCTTTTTTTGGCTGAAAAATATAATTACTTATTAGTTGTTAATTATGGTTTAAGCTTTATAATGGTCATTATCGTTTTAAAGAGCGATGACTTACCCGTTTATAAAATGAGTTGGGTCGTCCCGATGTTAGTAGCGCCCATTTTTGGCGGACTCTTTTATCTCACTTTTAAACCTTTTAGTCAAAGAAGGAAAATTAGAAAAACAGTTATCCAGCTAGACAATATCAGAAAAGAATCTTTACTGCCTTATTTTAAAGAATTACCGCAATTACCAGCTCGCTATCAAAAACAAATTACCTATTTAGAAGGCGAAGGTTGGCCTTATTTTGCTAATACAAATCTCACCTTTTTACCTTCAGGAGAAGCGAAATTAACGAAAGTTATCGAAGAGTTGAAAAAAGCTCAAAAGAGCATCTTTTTACATTATTTTATTTTAGATGAAAAAGGTCAAGTTTGGAATCATATCTTACCTATCTTAGTTAATAAAATAAACGCTGGCGTCGATGTAAGACTGTTATATGATGATTTTGGGACCTCTTCTAAAGTTAAAAGCAATTTCAAACAACGAATGAATCAGTTAGGCATTAAAACAACTATTTTTAATCCTTTAAAATTGCGTTTTCAAGTTTCACTTAATTATCGCGACCACCGTAAAATGATTATTATCGACAACGAAAAAGCTTTCACTGGCGGTATTAATATCGCTGATGAATATGTCAATATTAAAAAAAAGTTTGGTCATTGGCACGACGCTGCCATCTTTTTAGAAGGGGACGCAGTGATTGCGATGACTGCTTCTTTTATCGAAGCCTGGAATTTATATAATCCCGATAAACTAACTTTAACTGACCATTTACCTACTAATAACTTTGCTTATGATGGTTACGTCATCCCTTATCACGATTCTCCTTTTTTAAAAAACTATACTACTAAAAATCTCTTTACCCAAATGCTTTACGCAGCTAAAGATGAAATCTTTATTACTACCCCTTATTTTATTGTCGACTCGGAAATAATTAATACTATTAAAATCCAAGCTTTAAGCGGTGTTAAAGTAACTATTATCATTCCTAAAATACCCGATAAAAAGTTTGTTTATGTCCTCACTAAATACTATTTAAGAGAATTGGTTGACATTAAAAACGTTTATATCTATCAATATACACCGGGATTTATTCATTCAAAAATTGTTTATATCGATGGTGCTAGCGCCGCTATTGGTACTGTTAATTTTGATTTTAGAAGCTTTTATTTACACTTTGAAAATACCGTTTGGTTTTATCAAAGTAAAACCCTACAAGAAATTAAAAAGTTTTTAGATGAAACGATTGCTAAATCAACTCAGATGAGTCTGAAAGACTTAGACAACAAAAATATTTTTTACCGTATTTTTCGCTCTTTACTAGTAGGAGTTAGTCATCTCTTATAGTTTTTCAATAAAAGCTAACAATTCTGCTAAGCTCCATTTTTGATAACTTTCACCCGCTTCTAAATAACTAATGTCTAGTTCTCTTAATTGTTCAATTAAAACATCATCTTCGATATTAGTAAAAATTAATTTAAGATCGTTTTCTACTGCAAAGCCTTTTAAATAACTAATAAAAGATAACTCTTTTTTAGCGAAGCGGTTTATTTTCTCATGATAATAAAATATTTTAGTAGTGCTTAAACTCAATTGCTGTAACTCATTAGTACCAATTAAAACTCCCAACTCGGATAATTCTGTTAATTTTAAATAACTTTTTTTATGAGCATTAACTACGATAATATCGATGAGATGATAAGGAATTTGATAAGTTTTAAAAAGACCAATTAAATAGGCGTTAAAACCTCGTTCTTTAATAGTGTCTTCACTAATTACTAATGCCAGTTTTAAATATTTGCCGGTTTTTTGATAAATTTCCGCTAGAGCTTTAAAGCTCTCTTTTAATAAGTATCTTTCTAAGAAAGCTAACTGATTATGAGCTTTCGCTAAATAACGATAATAATCACTTTTAATTGAGAGGCTTTCCGTAAAAAGATCGACTAAATAAGCATAAACCTTATTAGTTTTTAAATTGATAATTTGTTTAAATTGCAACTGCAACTGTTGTTGTTCAATAAGTGTTAAAATTTGAGCCAATAATTCACTTTCATATTTATCTTTTTGATAAAGGTCATACTTAAAATAAAAGTAAGGAAGACGATTTAATTTAGCATAGTGATGCGCTAAAGATAAATAAGTTAAAATTTTATCAACAGCACTTTCTTTAGTTTCAACAGGGTACCTTAAAACTCCCATCAAAAAATAATCTTTTAAAGCCAACTCTCTCAAATAATTATTAACAGTTCTAATATCATTAAAAGGTAAACTAACTAGAAAACTACTACCATCATATTGATAAATAGCCTCCTCTTTAAAAACAACCATTTTAGCTCTTAAACGTCTTAAAATTTCTTCTTTACCGTAAATTTTAGCTAATTGCTGCTCTTCTTTTAAAGAAACTAATAAAAAGGTGCGTTTTTCACCCTTTAATTTTGAGAAATCTTCTTTAAACTTAACAAGCGTTTGAAAATCATCATTAGTTCCATAATTGGCCTTAATAATCGCCCTTTCTAACTCTTTAACAAGTTCAGTAACGTCAGTTAAGGAACCGTAAATAACCGTTTCATAAAAGAGCGTTATTAAATAACTTTTTTCTAAATACTTTAAAGTCAGAGTGAGGGGGGCTTTAGTTTGATAAACGGCCGTTAAAGCCTCGTTTAATTGATTGCGTTCATGAAAAGGCCATTTTAATAAAAAACTATCTAAAGATAATTGTGATTTTGTTAAAAATAGTTTCTTAAAATTATCATTGCCATAAAGGTAATCATTCTCTAAATAAAAGAGCGTTAAAAAATCATTTTTAAAGAAAGATTGATAAATTTCAGTCAAACGCTCCTTTTTTGTAAAACTATTTACTGTTTTTAAATAAAAACCTAGCCAAGCACTAAGAAGTTTTAACTTTAAATCCTCCTCATAAAGTGGATATAACTCTTCTTGATAAAACATTATTGCTTGCCTTTTCCCTAAATAATAAACAAAAACTTGTTTAACAGCACCATCAAGAAAAAGATTATCAGTAATAATGTTATAATTGTATTTAGTTTCAGCTGTTAAAAAAACATGATCTTCTTGATTGTTTAAAGCTATACCAAGTGGAGATTTTAAAAGTTTTTCCTCATTAAAATCTTTTAAATATAACCGTCCTTTTTTAAAATGATAATAACTTTTATCGAGCACAATTAAAAGATCACTAAAATTAAAATAATTATTGATTATCGTTAATGTTTCTCTTAAATTATCTTCTAAAGAAGTCGCGTAAGGCAGTTCTTTAAGTTTATTGAATACTTCTTCAAAGTAATAAAAAGCTTCAGCAGTTTTAACTTTAATTTCTTTTTTAATTTTTAAAGGCTCCGCTTGAGTTGTTATTTTAGGAATTACCAATTGAGGTTTGACTTTTTTAAGAGGCTTTTTTAACTCTTTTTCAACTTCTTTTAATTTTTTTTGATAAAAATCTCGACTCTTTAAATCGCTTTTTGAGTAATAATTAGTTAAGTTTTGAAAAAGCACTTTTTGCTCTTTTAACGACAATAAAGAGAAGTTTTTTTCATATTCAGTTTCTAGTTTTTGAACTAGTTTAAAATTGTTTTCTTTAATATTTATTAAAAGTTGATAATAAATGCTAATAATTGAATCATCTAACTTTTCCTTTAATGCTTCTATCTCTTCTGCTTCATATAAAAGTCTTAATTCTAACTGAAAGAGTTTTTCTAAGTCTTCATTAGTAGCGATAGTTTTTAAATAAGCGATATCATCTCTTAAAACATTTTCATCTTTCGTGAGAGCAATTCTTTCTAAAAGTAATTCCGTTAAAATCTTTTTATCAATCCGGTAGTATTTCAAATCATCGATTAAATGAAGATAAGGTTGCTTAAATGTTTTATGATAGGCAATTATTTTTAAAAGATATTGGCCTTCTTCCAAGATTGGCAAGGCTTCTTTATAAAGGTAAATATATTTAAGTGCTGTTTCATTTTCTAAAACAAGAAGTGCCGTAATAATATTTTCTAAAGTTTCTAAATAAAGTTGATTTTTATCATGATGTTTAAAATAAGGCAAACTAAGAATTAAATACTCGGAGGCTTCTTTTAATTGACCATCATTAAAAAGCAGTTGTCCAATCTCTAAATTCAAATAGTAAAAATCTTCTTGAATAGAAGTAGCCAAGTTAGAAAATAATTTATTTAGTTTTTCTTGCTTATTGTTCAAATTTTATCAACTCTTTTAATAATGTCATCGCCTCTTTTAAATAATTATCCGCGACCGCTTTAAAAGGGATATTTAATTTCTCGCTTAATCCTATTTTATCTTTATATAGCGCTACTAAATGCCATTGTAAAGCTTGACTAGCGCGTTGATAGTAAAGTCGATGTAAATCGCTATTTAAAGGCGTTCTCCCTAAATAAACCTTTAACAAATTAAGACCATGGTTAAAATCGATATTACCATAACATGCAATATCAAAATAAGGATCATTATTACCGCTAAACTCAAAATCTACTATATACATTTTCTCGCCTTTAATAAAGTTTGATGGTTGGGCATCACCATGAGTAAATACTAGTGGTATTTTTTGATAATATTGTTGGTATTTAGCTTTTAACAATTGTTTAGTTTGATAATAATTTTGGCTTAAATTTTCATTAATACTTTGATACTTTTCGAGACGTTCAAAATAATTATAATCATATTTAGATAAATGGCTTTGATGAATGGTTTTTAAAACAGCACTTACCTCTTCCAAATAATTATTAGGATCCATATCAGAGAGTATTTCTCCTTTAACATAGTTGGTGATTTTAACACCACTTTTCAAATCAAAATAAATCGTTTTAGGAGTGATCTTTAATTTTTCCGCTCTTTTTAAGTGATACAATTCTTCTTCTCTACTTACAAAAAGATGAGCGTCTTCACCTGTCACTCGTGTTGTGTATCTTTTATTTCCATCTTTAACGACAACAACATAATTACTCATGCCACCCATTAAACGATAATCAATAACGGGATTTTCTAAATAATTTTTAGCCGCTAAAATAATCTTTTTTTCCATTTTTACCTCTTTTCTTGTTTAACTTCCTTGCTAATTTCTTTAAAGCTTTCCCCCGATGGGAAAGTTTTCTTTTTAAACTTGGCTCTAACTCTGCTAAAGTTTTTTGGTACTTTTTCAAATATAAAAGCGGATCATAACCAAAGCCATATTCTCCCTTTGGCTTTTCGCTTATAACTACTTTTAGTTTACCAACAAAATAACTAGCCTTCTTAGTATTAGGATCATAAAGAGCGATGACAGTTTGCATCACTGCTTTTCTACTTTTTCCTGCTAATTCTTTTAAGAGTTTACGATTATTTAAAGTATCATCACCAGCATATCTTTTTGAGTTAATTCCTGGTCTATTATTAAGCGCTTTAACCATTAACCCAGAATCATCAGCAAGCGTTATTAAGTGGTGTTTATCGCCGAAGTGTTTCGCTTTTAAATAAGCGTTTTCTTGAAAAGACGAGCCCGTTTCTTGCAGATCTTCTCCATCTTTTAAATCTCTTAAAGAAAGAAACTCAATTTTAGTGTTTTTAAAAGTTGCTTTTATTTCTTCAATCTTATTTTCATTTAAGGAAGCAATTAAGATTTTTATCATTTCACATTTAACTTTCTTTCTCTATTTTAAAAGATGAACGAATTTAGTAACCTTATGAGAATTAGCAATGACAATTAGTTTATCTAAGGGTTTAATGAGTGAATCCTTTTTCGCTAATATCGCCTTTTCATCTCTAATAATTAATAAAATATTAACTCCGTATTTATTACGAGGATCAAATTCACTTAAAGCGACTTCTTTAAAAGTATTTTCAACAATAAACTCATAAATACCATAATCATCAGAAAGATGATAATAATCTAAAATATTATCGCTCATTATTTTATGTGCTAGTCTTCTTCCCGCCAAGGATTCCGAATCAATAACGTTAGTAGCGCCGACTTTTTCTGAAACTTTAGCGTGATATAAATCATCCACTTTCACTGTTATTTCAGCGGCATTAAGATCTTTCAAAATCATCGTCGTTAAAATTGAGTTTTTGACATTACCCGGAATACTAACAATAACATGATTAAAAAGTTCCGCTCCGATTTCTTTTAACACTAAATCATTAGTTGAATCACCAACAATTGCTTTTTCGACACTATTAGCAATTTTGTTAACCTTTTCCTCGTTAAGATCTAAAACAGTAACGTGGTAACCAAAATTAGCTAATTCTAATGCTAGGGCACTACCGAAAGCATCTAAACCTATTACTAAAAATGTCTTTTTCATAATTCCCTTCTTTCATGAAAATAATAGCATAATTACTTTTTAAACTCAATCAAATGATGTATAATAGTCTTTGTGAACAAGATGAATGAAAGAGAAGAAATTATTTCCTTTGACGATTTATTCGAAGAAGATGAAAGTAATAAAAAAACTGAAAAACCACTGGAAAATAAGCGTACCTCCCTCATTATTATCGGAGTTTATTTCGCCATCTTCTTTTTAGGTACTCTTTTAGCAAGTTTTCTTTTTTCCTTAAATAAAAACAATTTTGAAAGTTTCACAGCGACAGAAACTATTATTGATTATTTAACTTATAACAGCGGAATCTCTTTCGCCTTTGAAAGCGAATTTTTAGAAAGCAACAATAACAATAATGTTAACTATTTAAAATATCAGGAAGATGTCATTATTTATAGTATTGATTTAGAGGATACTATTAAAAAAGCTTTTCTCGATACCACTGCTCTTGAGGAAGATGAAATTAGCGATTTTTTTAAAGCTGAAGTAAGCTATTTAAAAATTAATAATCTCAACAATAACAACTTTTTAACTACTTTTAACTTAACTGCTAATGATTTTGACCTTCAAGTTGAAAATAGTCGCAGTTTAAAACTAAGTGTTTCTGCTTTAATTAACTTTCTTATCTATCTTCTCACTAGTCTCTTTTTACTCGTTTTAGCGAGAACCTTCTTTGCTAGTGACTTTAGACTTTTAAAAAAGCATAAAGTTCTCACTGTTATTAGTATGGTTGTTGTTGGTTATTTATTTTTAATGATTGGTAATATTTTAAGTAACTTTTTATCAACTGTCGTTAGGAACTTTTCTAACACAAAAGAAATAATTAGCTTAAATCAATTTTATATTAATAAAATATTAAATTCTAGTAGTGCCTATTTGATGATTGTTCCTACTGTTATCTTAGCACCCATTATCGAAGAACTCGTCTTTAGAAAAGCTTTCTTTTCGCTTTTTAAAAATGATATTGTCGCTCTTATCGTTAGTTCTTTAGTTTTCGGACTTATTCATGTTTCTGGTGAAAGCGGAATTTATTTATTAGTTAATTTAATCATTTACGCCATTCCTGGTTTTGCCTTAGGGTTTGTTTATTTAAAAAACAATAAAAATATTTATCCTGTTATTTTCGTTCATGCTTTAACTAACTTAATTAGTGTTTTAGCAGTTTTATTTCTACTTTAATAGTTTTATTAAATGTTTGTTTTTTAATTTTAAAGCATAATCTAATGGGGTCAGTTGATACTGATCCTTTTTTTGAGGATGTTTTAATAATAAACCAGCAATTTTTTCATCCGCTTTTAATAAAACAGCAGCTCTTAATGGATTGGATTCAATGTTTTTACGATAAACGCTCGTCTGGCGATGAGAAGTTAAAAAATCTAAAAGTTCAACGTCTTCATTTTCGAGCGCAAGATCGCTAATAGTATTGCCGTATTTATTAACAACATCGATATAAGCCCCATATTTTGTTAGTAATTTGACATTATTTATTAATTTTAAACGCGCCGCGACAAAAATGGCAGGTTCTAAATGTTTATTAACTAAATGGGGATTTTCACCTTTTTCCAGTAAATATTTTAAAAACAGTTCATTGCTAAAGGAACTCGCTAAATGAAGCAAAGTATTGTCATTTTTATCAAGTTTTTTAAGCATTTTAGGTAAAGTAAGCAAATAATTAAAACATTCGATAGAACCACCTTTTAAAGCAGCAAACAAGGCTGATTCACCTTTATTATTAAGATGTAGGTAATCGGCGCCGTTTTCGATTAATAATTTCACTAAAGTCAGCTCTCCTTTAAAAAGCGCTATAAAAAGTGGTGACTCCTTTTCATTATTAAAAACATTTACCGATGCATATTTATTTAAAAGACTAATCACCATTTCTTTTTTATTTTTCCGCAATGCTTCAAAGAGCGGCGTTTCGCCTCTCTTATTAACAATATTAGTATTAATATTATTGTTTAACAAATAGTAAAAAACCTCACGAGCATTACCTAAAATTGCATAATGAAGTAAAGAATGACCTAATTCATCTTGAATATCTAAATATAAAGGGTTTTTATAAAAAAAGTCCAAGTCATTGTCTCGGGCTTTTAAAAAAGCGTCCATTTCACACCTCAAGATAATTATACCTTAAAATAAGAAAAGATAAAGGACTGAATTTTTCTTTTTTTAAGACACTAACTTTAAAAAAGTCAGTTTAAAGCACCTTAAAGACAAAACTATCACTAAGAAAATTTTAAAGATAATGTTAAAGATGAAATTATTACAATTTAATTAAAAGTAAAGCCAATGCTTTCGCTAATTTTTAAAGAGAAACAAAGCCCTCTAGCGGCGGTTGTAACACCGTGATTTTTAACTAGCGCTTGCATGATTCGTTCTTTTTTATATGTTCTACAAACAATTAATAATAAATCCTTTTCTGAATGCAATCTAATTCCAAAAAAGACTGATTTTTCGGTTGTAACAGAAGATTTACCATGTAAGATTGTCCCACCACTAGCTCCTGATTTTCTGGCTTCTTGCATTGCATCATATGCAAATCCATGATTGCAAATAAAGATGATTAATGATTGTTCAAATTCTTTACTCATCGCTTTTACCTCCCAGCAATTCTTTCCTCAAAACTTCTAAATTTTTAGCCGATATACTACTTAATTTAATTCCAAAGGCAACTCCTTTACCTTTTGTAGTAAAATTGAATTTTTCTTCAATCAATTTTAGTATTAAAGATAAATCACTTTCTTTAACTAATACCATGGAAACATCCTTTTCAGTGGTTGCTAAAGATAAAAATTCTAATATTTCAGTTGGTGCGGTCCCTTTGCCGATAAAAGTTATTCCACTTGTAATGTAGTCAAAATCATTATTTAACTCTTTTAAAATAATATCTGCCTTACCATGATTGGTAATTAAAAGCAATAGTTGCATTTTATTTTCCCCCTTTGTCCATTTCGATAATGCTATCATCTCGTTCTTCTTGCGGTTTCGCAACTCTCTTTTGACGAAACTTAAAAACTAACCCTAGTATCTGAATCGTAATCAGTGGGCTCATCGCTACAAAAGCAACCACCCCAAAAGCATCCGTTAAAATATTGGCACCTAATACTTCACCTGCACCAAAAATAAATGGCATTAAAAACGCTGATGTTAAAGCTCCTGAAACCGCACCACCAGAATCAATTGCAATCGCATAAAATATCTTTGGGGTCACAAATAACATCGCCAAAATAATTAAATAAACTGGACCTATAATCCACCAAATACTGATGCCTGTTAACACTCTTATACTCGCTAAACCTAGAGCGATGGAAACTCCTGTTGATAAGCTAATGTACATCATTTTTTTAGAAATTGTCCCACCTGACACTTCTTCAACTAACTTATTTAAAACAATAACCGAGGGTTCAGCAGCGATGGAAACAAATCCAAATAAGACTCCTAAAGGGATTATTAACCAAGCCTGTTTAGAACCTGCAAAAAACGTTCCTAAAGCATGGGCCATATTAACGAGTCCCGCATTAGCTCCTGTTAAAAATATCACTAAGCCAATATAAACATATAAAAAAGCAACAATTATTTTGATTACTCTGCCTTTAGTGTATTTAAAAACAAAGATTTGAAAAATAAAAAAGAAGACTAGAAAAGGTAAAATGGCAATTAACATTTGCAATAAATTTAAAATAAAATAATCAAGAAAAGTAGAAGTAAGATCGATTGATGGTACCGATGGTTGGAAAAAAAATCCTAACAGTAAAACTGCAATAATCGGTCCAATACTCGCAATACCAACTAGTCCAAAAGAGTCTTCTTCAATGGCTTTATCTACTCTCGCTAACGAAAAACCATAAGCAAGCGACATAATAAATGGAACTGCCATCGGGCCTGTCGTTGCACCACCAGAATCAAAAGCGATCGGAATAAAAGAAGGATTAATAAAAGAAACAATAATTCCCACCATAAATACTAACCCATAACTAATTATTATTAAAGCCTTTAAAGAAAACTGGAAGATAATTCTTAAAATCGCTAAAACAACAAACAAACCAACCCCAATTGAAATTACAAAAATAAATGTTAATGGATTAACAACATCTTTAAATTGATCGCCTAAAACCCACAAAGCCGGCTCTGAAATTGTAATTAAAAGTCCTACTATAAATACTACACCGACAATTAACATTAATTTTTTTGTTTTTATTAATGAAGCACCAATATCAGAAGCTAACGCCATCATCGATTCTTCAGCGCCAATTGAGAAAATAGCGAGGCCGATAATTAAAAAAAGAGCACCCAAAAGAAATCCTAAAATAAGTTCTATTTCAATCCCAATACTAAAAGTAATTATCGTTACGATAATTGTCATTGGTAAGACTGCTTTTAAAGATTCAATAATTTTTTCCTGGAGTGATTTCAGCATTTTAGCCTTCCCTTATTTTTTAAATTTTAACATAAATGGTTTTATTTTAAAATGCTTTTAAAAAAAAAAAAACATTTTAGTTCCGCCACCATCCATTTTTAAAAATTAGAAAGGCTTCTCTTTGAGCCTTGCTTTTTAATTTAATATTAATTTTAAAACCACTTAAAAACGGGTCTTTAATCATCTTTTCTGCATTTATAAGAATTCTAATAAAAAAAGACCCGAAGGTCTTAATTTGTTATCTTACTGATTCTTTCAAATTTTTACCCGCTCTAAATGCTGGTGTTTTTTGTGCTGGAATTTGAATAACTTTTCCAGTTCTTGGATCTCTTCCACTTCTCGCTACCCTTTGTCTTACTTCAAAAGTTCCAAATCCAGTAATTACTACTTTTTCATTAGTAGCTAATGTTTCTGTAATAGTTTCAACGATTGCAGCTAATACTGTTTCTGCATCTTTTTTTGTTACAGCAGCTTTGTCTGCAACAATTGCAATTAATTCTGTTTTGTTCATAATGAACCTCCTTTATATCTTTATATCGCCATTATATCACTTTTTATTTAGACTAGCAACTTTTTTAGCTGTTTTTTTTCTCGTTTAAGTGATAACTATGCGGTTAAGAGCCTATTTAGAGATTGTTTTATAATATTTCTTCTTCTTTTAATTTTCGCGCAAGTAAGCCGTATATAGCCTTTTTAAAGGGTATTTTTTCAAAAATTACTTTGTAAGCGGTTGTAATAATGGGTAAAGATAATTTTTCTTTTTTTGCAAGTTGATTTAAAGCTTCAATCGCTCTTAAACCTTCAATTGTTTGTTTTTCTGCTTCATAGACTGCTTCTATTGTCAATCCTTCGCCTAACTTAACTCCTGCCCGATAATTTCTAGAATGTGTTGAAGAAGCGGTGACTATTAAATCTCCTACTCCTGTTAACCCAAAAGCTGTTTCTTTCTTACCGCCAAAAAACTCTACTACTCGGGCAATCTCTAAAATACCTCGCGTAATTAAAGCGGCGCGAGCATTTTCTCCCAATTGATAGCCTGTTATCATTCCACTCACCACTGCAATCGCATTTTTAGTCGCTCCTCCTACTTCAGCACCAATAACGTCATTAGTCGTATAAACGCGAAGATAAGAGTCATTAGAAAACACTTTTTGAATTGTTTTAGCAAAACTATCGTTTGTCGAAGCCACTGTTAATAAGGTTAATTTTTTCAAGATTACTTCTTCAGCGTGAGACGGCCCCGTTAAGTAAGCATAATTTCCTAAATAAGCATCACTTATTTCCTCTTCAACTAAAGTACTCATTCTTTTTCCACTCGTAATTTCTAATCCTTTAGAAACCACAATAAAATTAGTTTTTTGGGTTAGCAACTTATTAATATCTCTTAAAACTATCCGCATTACTTTTGTTGGTAGAGCTAATAATAGAGTATTAGAAAACAATAAAGCCTTGATAAGCTCATTAGTAGCGGTTATAGTTTCGTTAATTTTAACATCGAAAAAGGGATGAAGTTTCTCATCATTTATTTTATCCACATTAGTTCTTTTAACATCATAAATTAAAACCTGATGATTGTTGTCTGTCAGTAAGTTAGCTAAGGTTGTCCCCCAAGCCCCTGCACCAATAATAGTTATTTTCATTAATCCACCTTCTTTTTATAAATAATATTTAATGGCGTTCCTTTAAATAAGAAAGCTTTTCTAATCTCATTTTCTAAATATCTTTGATAACTAAAATGTAAATAATTTAAATTATTAACCCAAATCACAAACGTTGGTGGTTTAATAGTCGTTTGTGTAATATAACTAAAGCGCGCTGTTCCTTTATTAAACAATTTTGGCGGAGTGATTGTGGTTGCTTCTAAAAGAAATTCATTTAAGACACTTGTTTTAAGTTTTCTTTGATAGTTTTCAAAGGCGACATCGATGCTTTTAAAAATAGTTTCTATTCTTTCATTTTTCAAACTAGAAACAAAACAAACATCACTAAAAGATAAAAACTTAAATTCTTCTAGCACTTCTTCTTCTTTTTCTTTCATCGTTTTAGTATCTTTTAAAACTAAATCCCATTTATTAACGACGATTACACAAGCCTTTAAATATTCTAAAATTAAACCAGCAACGTGTTTATCTTGATTAATTATCGCCCTTGAACCATCTAAAACTAGTAGCACTACATCAGCACTATCGATCGCTTTTAAAGCTCTTAAAAGAGCATATTTATCGGTAGACTCATAGATTCTTCCTCTTCTTTTTATTCCAGCAGTATCAATAATTGTATACTTTTTATTATTTCTTATAAAAGTAGTATCGACAGCATCTCTAGTAGTGCCTGGGATGTTTGAGGTAATTACCCGCTCTTCTCCTAAGATGGTATTTACTAAGGTTGATTTTCCAACATTGGGATAGCCAATTACCGCTAGTTTAACCGAATCTTCTCTTGCAGGCTCTTTAAAGTCTTTCATCTCAAAAACAATTTTATCAAGTAAGTTACCAATCCCAATACCATGATGAGTAGAAATAGGGATAGGGTCGCCTAAACCTAAACTATAAAATTGATAACTTTCCGCCATCATCTCCATACTATCGATTTTATTTACTACTAAAAGTACTGGTTTATTAGTTTGATATAATGTTTTTCTTATTAATTCATCTGCTTCATCAATCCCAATTCTACCATCCAAGACAAAAAGCACTAGGTCACTTTCTTCAATCGCGAGTAGTGCTTGTTGGTGGATTTGTTCTAAAAAGGGAGCATCGCCAATTTCGATCCCCCCAGTGTCAATAATTGCAAATTTTTTTGTAAGCCAGCTAGCAATACCATAGATCCGATCCCGGGTTACGCCAGGCTTATCATCAGTAATAGCTTTTCTTTCTCCAATAAGTCGGTTAAACAAACTTGATTTACCTACATTTGGTTTCCCAACTATCGCTACTGTAAAAGGCATCTAATCACCCTTTATAAGACAAATTATTTTCTTATTCTTTTAACTCTTCTTGAGATTCTTCTTCAACCTCTTCATCAAGGTCTTCTTCCAACTCTTCATCGAAATCTTCTTCTAACTCTTCGTCGAAGTCTTCTTCCAATTCTTCTAAATCGTCTTCTAAACTTTCATCAAGATCTTCTTCAAAATCCTCTTCTAAACTTTCATCAAGATCTTCTTCAAAATCCTCTTCTAAACTTTCATCAAGATCTTCTTCTAAACCTTCATCAAAATCTTCTTCTAAGTCATCATCATTTAAAAAATCATCAAAGAGGTCACCTAAAGTCGTTTTTTCTGCTTTATCAGTTAAAAATTGTTGATATTCTTCTTTATTACTTTCGATTAAATATTTTTTAATTGACAATACTAAATGCCAACTCTTTTTATTAACTTCTATTACGGTCGCGGTAACTTTGTCGCCGACTCCAAAATAATCTCTTGGACTCGTGATTCTTTCTTCTTTTAATTCATTAAGAGGAATAAAACCATTGACACCTTTAGCTTCGACAGTTAAACCATTTTCTAATATTTCTAAAACTTTACAATCAACAACTTCTCCGCGTTTAAAATTAACATTTTTCCAAGGATTATCTAATAATAATCGTCTTGATAAACTAATTTTTTCTTTTTTAGTATCGATTAAAGTAATTTTAGTTTCTACTTTATCACTTATTTTAACAAAGGAAGCGAAATTATCATTAGGATTCCAACTATATTCGCTAACATGAAGTAATCCTCTCACATTTTCAGCTAGTTCAATAATAATTCCAAAAGGAAGTTTTTGAACTACTTCACCGACAACCGTATCACCTTTTTTATGATCTTTAACATAAGACTCAAAAGGTGTTGGTAGTAAAGCTTTAATTGATAAATCCAAAGACTTGTCTTTTTTAATAACTTTGACAGTAACTTCTTCTTTAAGTTTTAAAACATCTTTTATATCATCAATACGACTATAACTAATTTGAGAGATTCTTAACCTACCAACAACATGCTCAAATCTAATAATCGCCATGTGTCTTTCTATTCTTTCTACAACACCAGTAATAATATCACCGGTTTTAATCGCGTCAAACTCTTCTTCTCGTTGGCGCTGTTTTTCTTCTCGTTCTCGAATTCTTTTTTGTTCAAAGATTTTCTTTCTAGAAACGATAATTCTTGGTCTTCTACCTTCTTTGGCTTCAATAACATTAACTTCTAACGTTTTGCCTTTTAATTCGTTTTTATTTCTAATATACTCATTATCTAAAAGACCATAAGGTAAAAAAGCACTAAAACCTAAAACACGAACATGGAGACCACGTTCATCAACTTTAGTTACTTTGACGGAAATCACTTCTTCATTTTGATAAATCTCTTTTACTTTTTGGAAGTTTTCTTGTCTAATAATTCCTTTTCTGTCCAACAAAATAAAACTAGCATCGGGATTTTCTTCTATTTTCGAAACAATCGCTTCGATAACATCTCCTTCTTTAATAACATCTTTAAAGGAATTGAGTTTTTCCCCAAAATGATTTAAATACATCCGTGCTTCTTGTTTGTTTTCTAAAGTGACATAAATAACGTCTTTTTCAACTTTAAAAACTCTCCCTTGAACTTTTTGTCCTCTTTTTACTAGCGTAAAGCTCTCTGTTTCTAAAATGTGATTATTCTCGGCCATAGTAAGCCCCTCTCTCCTCTATTTCTTTTTTTATTCTTTCCACTGTTTCAAAAATTGAATAGTGGGTTGTATCCACAATTATAGCATCTTTAGGGATAATAAGTGGTGAAACTTTTCTTAAACTATCTTTTTTATCCCTTTCTTCGATATCTTTGACGACTGAAAACAAGTCAACATCAAAACCTTTTTCTTGAAGTTCTAACATTCTTCGTTTCGATCTTTCTTTAATATTAGCTGTTAAAAATATTTTTAAATCAGCTTTGGGTAAGACAACTGTTCCGATATCTCTCCCGTCCATAATTACTTTTTTACCTTGGGCGGCTTCTCTTTGCACCTTCACTAAATATTGTCTTACGTAGGGAAAAGAAGCTACTTTTGAAACATTTTTGGTAACTAAATCGTCCCTTATAAATTCACCAACATCGATCTTATCAACAAATATTTTGTCATCTTGATAAGTGATGGTTAATCTTTCAATGAAATGATAACTTTCTTCATCATTTAAATCAATACCTTCTAGCAAGGCCATATAAGTTATCGCTCTATACATCGCACCAGTATCGATGTGGATAAATCCTAAATCGTGAGCAATTTGTTTACTAATTGTTGATTTTCCACTCCCTGCTGGGCCATCAATCGCAATATGAAACTCTTTCATAGATTCCTCCGCGCGCCTTCATTATAACATTTTTAATCATAGATATCTATTATTGTTGTTTTATTTTATGATATTTATACCGATATAAAGTTTTAACTTCATGAATTGTCAAAGGCCGATAACTGCCTTTAGAAACTCCTTTTAATGTTAAATCAGCAAACTTGATTCGCACTAATGAAGTAACTCGATATCCTAGTTCTAAAAAGATCTCTTTAACTTGATGATTTTTACCTTCTCTTAAAGTAATTTCAACTAATGATGTTTTCTTTTTGAAATCTTTTTCTTTAATTTTAGCATAACTAGGCCTACTTTGATATCCTTTTAATGCTATTCCTTGAGCTAAAACTTTTAATTCTTCTTTTTTTATTAAACCATCTAAACTCGCCAAATAAGTTTTAGGAACATTATACTCTGGTCTCGTTAATATATATGTTAATTCGCCATCATTAGTCAAAAGAATGAGGCCAGAAGTATCATAATCTAATCTTCCTACTGGAAAAACATACTCTTTTCGATCTTCTTCATACATAAGATCTATAATTGTCTTCCGACCTTTTTCATCATTTAATGAGGAAATAACCCCACGAGGCTTATTCATCAAAAAATAGAGGTAATTAGCTTTCGTAACTTTTTTGCCTTGATAGACCACAATATCATCCTTGTCAAGATGATGCCCAGGAGCTAATATCACCGCTCCATTGACTTTAACTAAACCTTTTAAAATCAGTTCTTTACTTTTTCTCCTCGAAGCAATCCCTGCCTCACTCAAATATTTTTCTAATCTCATTTTATCATCAATAAAAAAGGTGAATTATCACCTATTATCTCTCGCTACATATGAACCATCTTGGGTAGAAATAATTATTTTTTCACCTTGATTAATAAAAAGCGGCACTTTTACTAACAAGCCAGTTTCTAACACCGCATCTTTAAGTGCATTTGTTTTAGTATCTCCTTTTACACCAGGCACCGTTTCTGTAACGGTTAGAGAAATTTTATCTGGTAAAACAAGCCCTAAAATTTCACTACGCTCGAAATAAATAATTTCCACTTCTAAAGTTTCATATAAATATTTTGCTTCTTCACTAATTTGATTTAAATTAATTTCTACTTGATCATAAGTATCTTGATTCATAAAAACAAAAGTATTATCGGTTCGATACAAATACTGCATCTTGACTCGTTCGATATTAGCTTGTTTCATTTTTTCACCAGCTCTAAAAGTATAATCAATCGTAGCCCCAGTCCTTAAGTTTTTAAGTTTAGAATTTACATAAGCTTGACCTTTACCAGGTTTTACATGTAAAAACTCAATTATTTGATAAATGTTGTTGTCATATAAAATAGTCAAACCAGTTTTAAAATCTGCAGTACTAATCATCTTCTTACCCCTTTACTTTGCTTTAAACTATTATATCATTTTTTAAGCACTTTTGATAATAATTTTTCTAGAGCTTGATAGTAACTATCTTCTTTTAACCCCACGACATAAACATCAGCGAGATCACTTAATAAATCCACTCTTCGAAAAGTTTCTCTCTTATAAATATTTGATAAATGACAGACGCCTTTTGGTACTTTCACATAACTAAATGCGTCTCTTAAACTAACACTATAGTGAGCTAACCCTCCTGGATTTATTAATAAAAAATGATAATCACTTGCTTGCTGTAACAAGTCGATAATTTGTGCTTCACTATTAGATTGAAAAAAATCAAAAGAAACAGTAGGAAACTTCGCTACAATAGTTTGATTTAACTCTTTTAATGTTAAACTGCCATAATGCTCTGCTTCTCTTAACCCCAACAAATTTAAGTTCGGTCCATTAATTATTAGCGCTCGCATATAAATCCTCATCTTTCAATAATTTAATTATTTTTTTAACCACTTCATCGACTGAATGGTTACCATCGACAATAAAAGTTTGAAAAAAATAATAATATTTCCTTCTTTCTTGATATAGTTCTTCAAGACTTTTTGTTTTTAATAAAGGTCTTATCTCTTCTTTAGCCTTTCTTCTTTCTAAGTTTTCTAAACTTACATCCAAATAAATAATTAAACCTTCCATCAAAAATTTATTTTCTCGCGATAAAACAATTCCTCCGCCAGTTGAAATCACTATATTATTATGTGTTATAATTTCTTTTAAAGCATTTTTTTCATACTCTCTAAATTGTTTTTCCCCTTCTTTAGAGAAAATATCAGTGATAGATGTTTTATGTTTCTTTTCAATATAATCATCTAAGTCTATCGCTTTAAAAGCGAGTTTTTGAGCTAATTTTTGAGCAATAGTTGTTTTTCCTGCATAAGGCATTCCAATTAAATAAATTCGCATTCTATCACCAAAAAAGCGCTAGCTCTTTAATTATTTTATCAAAAGCTTGTTCATCGTTATTAATTTTAATAGTTTGCATTTGATTATTAAAAAAAGTTTCTTGTCTTTTCGCGTATCTTCTTGTATTTCTCTTCATTAGCGTTAAAGCTTCTTCTTTTGTTAATGTTCCCTCTAAATATTGATTCATTTCCCGATATCCCAAAATGTTGGGCTTAATGCCTTTATTTCTTAAAGCGATTACTTCTTCTAAAAAGCCTTTTTCCATCATGATATCAGCTCGAGTTTCAATTCTTCGATAAAGTTCTTCTCGTGGTAGCGTTAAATAAATAATTTTGTATTGATATCTTGGTTTATCTTTCTTTCTTCTCGCACTTCTTTTTATTCCTTCAGCTAAAAAAAGCGCTCTTAAAACTCTTCTTCTATTGTTGGGGTGAATGTTTTGGGCTGACTGTGGGTCTTTTTTTATTAAAATTTGATGCAGTTCTTGATTATTATATTCATGGTAGAGGTTTTCTTTTTTAAAATCTCTTTTTGGTCCTCTAAAATCATAATCATCTAAAACGGCTTTAATATAAAACCCCGTTCCTCCCACAATTAAAGGATGTTCAATTTTCTCAATTAATTTTCTGGCTTCCTCTTGATATCGAGAGACATCATATTCTTCAGAAGCCGCTACATGATCGATTAAATGATGAATTACTCCAGCTTTTTCTTTTACTGTTATTTTAGCGGTCCCTAAATCAAGTCCCTGATAAACTTGTGTTGAATCACCATTAATTATTTCCGCTTGAAAAGTTTGCGCTACCTTAATCGATAAACTTGTTTTACCAACTGCAGTGGGCCCTACAATCGCCACAACCTTTTTCATACTATTCTTTTAAACCACTTTTCTACTTGATAACTACTATAAAAAACAATCACTGGTCGACCATGAGGACAGTAATAAGGATTTTTAGCTTTTTTTAAGTCTTTTATTAATTGGTTTACCTCTTCATTGCTTAAAGCTTGATTAGCCTTAATAGCACCCTTACAGGCGATGCTTTTGGCGAGGTTATCCCTTAAATCGCTTAAATTTAAAGTTTGATATTTTTCTAATGATAAAATTATCAATTGAATGAAATCATCAACATCTCCATCATCAAGCCAAATTGGTAAACTTTTTAAAAAAAAGCCTTGATGACCTGCAAGTTCTAATTCAAAACCTAACTGATGGATTTCCTTTAAATGGTTTTTTAATATTAATTCCTCTTCTTTAGTTAAAGATAACACGAGAGGGATTAAAAGGTTTTTAAGCACTGTTTTTTTACCTAAACTTTGATAATATCTTTCATATCTAATTCGTTCTTCAGCAGCGTGTTGATCGATTAAGTATAATCCTTTTTCATTTTGGAATAATAAATAAGTGCCTTGAAATTGACCGATATAGTCAAACTCGGGAAAGATTGTCAGTTCTTCTTTAATGCCATCGTCATGAGGATATTCTAATTCCAATTCATTTAAAAGATAATCCTCACTTGTTATTGGGGTAAAGATTTCTCTTTCTACGGGAAGATGTTTTTTATGGAAGGCATTTTTTACCTCTGTTTTTATTAAACTTGCTAAACGATATTCATTAATTATTTTAACTTCTCTTTTTTGAGGATGGATGTTAACATCAACTAATGAAATATCAATATCAACAAAAAAAATAGCGACCGGATATCTTTTCGTCATCAACATCGTCCCATAACCATCGATAATAGCGTTCGTTAAAAGGTAATTGTTTACCAGTCTTTTATTTACTACTAAAAAAATATTATCCTTTCGAGTTTTAGTAAATTTAGGATCACCTAAATATGCTTTTAAATGAATATTATCGATTGTTTTAGAAATAGTAGTTATATTTTCACTTAAAGCTGAACCAAACAAAGTGTTGAAAATCATTTTAAAATCATTGTTTCCATAAGATTGTTTTAAAAGTCTTTCATTATGATAAATCTTAAAGGCAACTTGAGGATTAGAACTAATAAAACTATCACAAGTTTTAGTTAAGTGTCCTAATTCAGTCGTTAAGTTTCTAATTTGTTTTAAACGAGCAGGAACATTATAAAACAAATCTTTAACAGTCACTTCGGTACCTTTATTAAGAGCGACAGGCTCTAATAATTGATACTCGCCACCATGGTAGACAATTTTATAACCACCACTACCTTGATTAGACTTTATTGCCATTTTAGAGACTGCAGCGATAGCCGGAATAGCTTCTCCTCTAAATCCTAAAGTTTTAATATAATCTAAGTCGTATTCACTTTTTATTTTTGAAGTTGCATGGCGTAAAAAGGCTTTGGGTAAATCAGTTTTACTAATTCCTTTACCGTTATCAATTACTTTAATTTCTTGCATGCCGCTGTTTTTTAAAATAATTGTAATTTCACTTGCTTCAGCATCAAGAGCATTTTCAATTAATTCTTTTAAAACGCTATTGGGACGTGTCACAACTTCTCCCGCCGCGATCCGATTGGCAACTTTATCTGATAATTTAATAATCATTTGCTTTCCTACTTAATTTCTTCTTGAAGTTTTTTAATCATTAACAACGCTTCGATTGGCGTTAAATCATTAATGTTAACTTCTTTTAATTGATGAATAACATGTTCGTTTACTTGATCAAAAATCGCCCCTTCTTTGACATCATCAAAGTTGAAAATTGTTAAAGCGATTTCCTGTTTCTGGTTTTCTTCAAAACCTTCTAAAATGAGTTGACTTCTATGAATTAATGGTTTAGGTAACTTAGCTAGTGCCGCTACATTTATCCCATAAGATTTATCAGTCGCACCTTCACTAACTTGATGAAGGAAAATTAACTTCCCTTTTTCTAAAACAGCCTTAACATGAATGTTTTTTACCCTTTTTAATTGCTCCAGTGCAGTTAGTTCGTGGTAATGGGTTGAAAAAAGCATTACCGCTTTGACTTTTTCATGAACATATTCTACGATACCTTGGGCTAAGGCCATTCCATCATAGGTAGCTGTCCCTCTTCCAATTTCATCAAATAACATCAAACTATTTTTAGTAGCGTTTTTTAAAGCGTAGTTTGTTTCTACCATTTCCACCATAAAAGTAGATTTGCCACTAGTAATATCGTCTTGAGCTCCAATTCTAGTAAAAATAGCATCAAATAACGCAAGCTTTGCTTCAGTTGCCGGAACAAAAGAGCCGATTTGAGCCATAATAACAATTAAAGCAACCATCCGCATATAAGTTGATTTACCACTCATATTAGGACCAGTAATAATTAAAATTCCATTAGGCATAATACTAACATCATTAGCAATAAAGGGCTCTGGGTTGAAAATTTCAATTATAGGGTGACGCCCTTCTCTAATATGAATTTCTCTATTCGTTCTAATTTCTGGCTTAACATAATTGTTTTCTAAAGCGACCCTCGCTAAAGACTGCATCACATCAATAAAACTTAGTTTATCTGCTAGGATTTGTAATGACTCCTGATAAAAACTTACTTTTTCTCTTAATTCTAAAAAGAGTTGATATTCTAATTCTAATAACGACTCTTTGGCGTTTAATATTTCTGCTTCACGAGCTTTTAGTTCACTGTTGATATATCTTTCGCTTCCGACAAGAGTTTGTTTTCTTAAATAACCAAATTCTTCTTTTACTAAAGGAATATTTGCTTTGGTAATTTCAATATAATAGCCGAACACTTTATTAAAACCAACTCTCAGGTTTTTAATATTAGTTTTTTCTCTTTCTTTCGCTTCGAAATCTAAAACCCATTGTTGGCCTTTATTTTTAAGATTTGCTAATTGATCTCTTTTTTCATGATAACCCTCTTTAAAAATTCCTCCCTCTTTAATCGTGATGGGGGCGTCATCTTTTAAAGCGCTCGTTAACAATTCTAATAATTGTTGATGAGAATCTAACTTTTTAGCAAATTCAGTTAATTTTGTTTTTTGATAACTTAATAGAGCCTCTTTAACTTTTGGCACTTGTAATAATGAGTTTTTAAGTTGAATAAAATCTTTCGGATTAGCATTAAAATTGGCTATTCTTGCCGTAATCCTTTTTAAATCATAAATGTTATTTAAAGCTTCTCTTACTAGGTAAAGTGGGCCTTCTTTTAAGGCTTCAATATAATCTTGCCTAGTTTTAATTAAAGTTTCATCAGAAAGCGGATTTTCAATCATTTGTTTTAATAATCTCGAACCCATATTAGTTTCATTTTTATCGAGTACTTTAAAAAGGCTATATCCTTCCGTTAATTCCAATGCTTTAATACTATTGTTGTCTAACTTTAAATACTTATTAGAATCAGCAATTTCTAATTCATTAAAAACATTAATCAAGGACTCTTCAATTTGAGATAAATAACTAAGAAGATGAAGGACTGTTTTTTTACTTTGAGAAGTTAAGTTATCAGCTAAATTATGGGCGCTCAAATAATTATTATGTTTTGATATTAAAACATCTGGAAAATATTTTTCTAAATGATAAACTTCTTTACTTAAAACTAATTCTTTAATCGCTTTTTTAGTTACTTCATCCTCTAATTCATCTAACGAAAGTTTCTCCCATAACACTATTTCACCAGTGGAAATATCGGCGTAACAAAAACTATAATTAAGTCTTTCTACTCCAATCGAGGCTAAATAATTGTTTTGCTTTTCCGCAAGCAGTAAATCATCAACCACCATTCCTGGAGTTATTAATTTAACAACTTTTCTTTCTACTAGTCCATCGCCAGGTTCACTAACTTGTTCGGCAATAGCGACTTTATAGCCTTTATTAATTAACTTTTGCAAATAAGGATTGACACTATGGTGAGGAACACCACACATCGGGATCCGTTCTTTTGCCCCTCCATCTCTAGCTGTTAAAGCAATTTCCAACTCCTTAGAAGCTACTTTTGCATCTTCAAAAAAAAGTTCGTAGAAGTCTCCCAAGCGAAAAAAGACTAAGCAATCAGCGTAGTCCTTTTTAATGTCTAAATATTGTCGAATCATTGGGGTGTACTTCATTTAAAGGCCTTCATTAAAATTTATAAATTAAAAAAATCATAAATTGTTCTAGGATTATATAATGGATACGTTAAAATATTTTTTTTGAATTTTCTTTTTTTCCTTCTTCTCTTTGTTTTTAAATTAACAAAACTATGGAAAGGATAAATATTAACAGGCTTTTGAGATTTTAAAGGCGCAACTGGGATTTCTTTTTCTTTTAAGTCACCATCTTTTTCAACAATAACAGGGAACTCAGTGTCTTTTAATTCTTCGATCTCAATTGATAATGCTTCGATTTCATCTTTTAATTCATCGATGTGAGTTAGTAAACCACGTAATTCCTCTTCAGAAATGTCGACGGATTCTTTTTCCTTAACAACTTCTTTAACGATGATAGGTTCTTCTTTGACAACAACAGGTTCTTCTTTTATTGGAGTCGGCTCTTCTTTAATAACTTCCACTGGTTTTTGAACTTCTTCTATAAATTCTTCCTCTTCAAATAAAATTCTCGGAACTAATTTTTCATAAATATTAGCATCAGTAGGAACAAAATAGTTAGCTTTAGTTTCTTGAGCATTTTTTAAGATATATTCGATAACTTCTTCTTTTTTTAATTCTATCGAAGCTTTTATTTCGTTGTTAATGGCGTATCTTTGTAAGATAATAACTGACATATTATCAATTTTTTCGCCTTCGCTATCAGTATACTGACCTCTTTCTTTTAAAACATCTTTAACTATTTCAGCCAGTTCATGTTTTTTAAGTCTTCGTGGAACGGAAACGCCATATTTTAAACCAATTTTCCTAATTTCAACTAAAGTCGAAGCCTTATAAAGAGCACCTCTAAAGGTATCTGGATTCAAACCATCGATTTCATCTTTTTTATCAAAAAATAAAGCATCTAAATTTTCATTATATGCTAAAATGTTTTCTCTTGTCGGGCTCGTAATTTGCTCAGCCATATCTACTAACTTGTTAAATTGAGGTTCAGAAACCTTTTTCTCAATCATTAAATTAACAAGTTTATGCCATAGTTCAACTTTGTAAGCTTTTATTAGTTTACCGTCATTAAACTGCGGTAATAAATTAATTAGTTGTGCATCAGAAAAATAATCATACCAACCAATTCGATAACGCATCTCATCAGATAACTTTCGCACTTGTTCTTTATCTTCTAAATAAGGATCAAGAACCGTTCGAGCGGTCATCATTCTTAACTTCCTTGGTAACGATAATTTTAGTGTTTGGAAATACTCTTTAATTTCCTCACTTGGCAATAAAATCAATTTTTCAAGAATATCGCTTAGTGTAAAGTTTTTCTTGTTTATTTTAATCGTGTCTTCCTTTTTTAAATAGGTCATTATACCCCTCCCTGTCATTTATAGTTCAATTTTACTATATTTTTTTCGATAATTCAATCTATTTTAAGAAAAAAGCCTAATTAAACATTATTCCTGCTCTAATATAGGCAATTTCAGTCCGCTTTCAATAATCCTTTTTATCTCAATTAGCAATTGATTTAATTCGTTTTGAAGAGTTAAATAGTTGTGTAAAAGAGGATTCTTGTTTAAAAGATTTAATTTTTCTTGATACTTTTTTTTAACTTGCGATAGCATTTTAACTTTATCTAAGTATTGCAAGTTAACAAGTTCTTGTTGCAACTCTTTCAATTCTAAAATTTCTTTTAAAAGGTATTCATCTTTATGAATAATTTTTTCTAATCGTTGATATTCAAGAATTGTCTTATCCTTTTTAATCAATTCAATTAATGCTTTTTTACTCACAAAGTTCACCTATTAAAAACCATGTTTTAGCTTCTGTTATTTTTACCTTTACTATTTTGCCTATTAAAGATGCTTCACCTTTGAAATTAACTAATTTGTTGTGTTCGCTATAACCGGCCAATATGTTATCGTGCTTTTTAGAAAAACCATCTACCAGGACTTTGATTTCTTTGTTCAAAAACTTTTTAGAACCGCGCAAATAACCTTTGTTAACTACTGTATTAAGTCGTTTTAAGCGATCTTTTTGTTCGTTTTCGGTAACATTATCAGGATAATTATATGCAGGTGTTCCTTCCTTTTTAGAAAATATAAAAGTATATGCACCTTCAAAGTTGACGGTTTCAACTAGTTCAATTGTCGCCTTAAAATCCTCTTCAGTTTCATAAGGAAAACCAACAATAATATCTGTTGTAAGGGAAATATCAGGTCTTACTTTTCTTAGTTTTTTGACCACTTCTAAATAGCGTTCTTTAGTATAACCGCGGTTCATTTTCTTTAAAACTTTATTGGAACCACTTTGAACTGGTAAATGGAGATGTGGCATCACTTTTTCCAACTTAAAAGCGTTAATAGTTTTATCATCAATGTCGCGGGGATGAGAAGTCGTAAAGCGGATTCTCTTAATAGCAGTATCATTAAGATCTTTTAATAAATCGCCAAAAGTATAATCTCCACTTTCGAAATCTTTTCCATAGGCATTTACGTTTTGGCCTAATAGTGTTACTTCTTGATAACCCGCTCGTGCTAGTTCTTCAACTTCTTCAATAATCTCTTTTTTCGCCCTAGAACGTTCTTTCCCCCTTGTATAAGGAACAATACAATAAGTACAAAACTCATCGCAACCATACATAATCGTTACCCAAGCTTTGTATTGATGATCTCTCACTTTAGGAAGATTTTCAATCACATCCCCTTCATATGAATAAACTTCAATAACGCGTTCTTTAGTAAAAATAGCTTGCTTAATATATTCTGGCAATTTATGAAGATTATGAGTCCCAAAAACAAGATCCACATAAGGATATTTATTTAAAAGCCTACTAACAACTTTCTCTTCTTGAGGCATACAACCAGCAATTCCTAAAAGTAAGTTAGGGTTAGTTTTTTTAAGACTTTTCAGTCTCCCCAATTCTCCCCAAATTCTATTTTCAGCGTTTTCTCGTACCGCACAAGTATTTAAGATAATAATATCGGCATCTTTTTCATCTTTTGCTTTTTGGTAGCCCATCTTTTCAAACAAACCAGCAATAATCTCGCTATCAGCTTCATTAGCCTGACAACCATATGTTTGAATTCTATAATTAAGACCAACACCAAGATTTTGATAAGACTTGTCAAAAGAAAAATCTAAATAATCAATTTCAGCAATTCGCTTTCTTGCTTTTTTATAACTAGGTTTAAAATATTTACTAATATCAACTTTCATTTATTGCACCACCGCAAACATTATAAAATATTTTAAGGGCCAAGGCAAAACATATGATAACTTAATTATTATTGACATTCTAAATGAATCCTTGTAATTTTCTTTAAATCAAAATCCATTAAAACAGCATTGAGTTGCTTATCCCCATCTTCTACTTTATTAGGTTTAGTAAAACCATTTAAAAAACGATTAATAACAATTTCCTTATCAACACCGATAATGCCATTTAAAGGCCCAGTCATTCCGACATCAGTAATATAAAGAGTACCTTTTGGTAACACTCTTTCATCAGCGGTTTGGACATGAGTATGAGTGCCCACAATCGCAGTTGCTAAACCATCTAAATAATGTCCCAAAGCAATTTTTTCACTAGTCGCCTCAGCATGAAAATCGATAAAAGCATAATCATATTTTTCCGTCGTTAAAATATTTTTAGCCACTACAAAAGGGTTTTCTAAATTGGCGTCCATAAATGTTCTGCCTAATAAATTTATTACTAACAACTTTTTCTCATTATAATTAATCGTTAAAAATCTTTTTCCTGGCGCCTTTAAATAGTTCGCAGGTCTTGCAATATTTGCTTCATCAATAAAATTAGCTAACGTTCTTTGACCCCAAACATGATTTCCCATGGTAATAGCACTAACGCCAAGTTTCATTAACTCTTTATAATAATCTTCTTTAATTCCTCTTCCGTTATTTGCACTATTTTCACCATTAACAATAACGATATTTGGTCCATAAGTTTGTTTTAGATACGGCAAATATTTACTTAAGGTCTCTCTTCCTGCTTTACCATAAATATCACCAATAAACAATACTTTCATTTTATTACCTTCCTTAACAAAAAGGGAGAAAACTCCCCTTTATTTCGCGATATCAGTCGCTCTTGTTTCTCTTACAACTGTGACTTTAATCGTCCCTGGATATTGTAAATTCGCTTCAATATCTTCTTTAATTTTACGGGCAATCTTAAATGTTTGCGCGTCATCTATTTTAGTAGGCTCAACTATTACCCTTATTTCTCTTCCAGCTTGAATAGCATAGGAACGCTCTACACCTTCAATTTTGTTTGAAATATTTTCCAACTCAGCTAATCGTTTTAAATAATTTTCAATCGATTCGCTTCGTGCACCTGGCCGTGCTGCTGATAAAGCATCAGCCGCAGCTACTAAAACTGCAATAATCGTTTCCGGCTCCTTATCACCATGATGGGAAGCTATTGCATCAACAACTTCTTTCGGTTCTTTATAACGGGAGACTAAGTCAACTCCAATCTCAACATGAGATCCTTCAATCTCATGATCAACAGCTTTACCGATATCATGTAGCAACCCTGCTCTTTTAGCGATTACTTCGTTTTCACCAATCTCCGCTGCTAGCTTTCCTGCGAAAAAGGCAACTTCAATACTATGCTTTAAAACATTTTGTCCGTAACTAGTGCGAAATTGCAATTTACCTAATAATTTAATTAAATCAGGATGCATTTTTCCAACGCCAGTTTCGAAAACAGCATTTTCGCCAGTTTCTCTAATAAAGGTTTCCACCTCAGCTTGGACTCTAGCAACTACTTCTTCAATTCTACCCGGATGAATACGGCCATCTTCAACTAATAAAGATAAGGTTCTTTTAGCAATTTCTCTTCTAATAGGATCAAAACCTGATAAAACGACCGCTTCTGGAGTATCATCGATAATCAAATCGACACCTGTTAAGGCCTCAAAAGCTCGAATGTTTCTTCCTTCTCTTCCGATTACTCGGCCTTTCATCTCCTCAGTTGGTAAATCAACCACGCTGACTGTTCTTTCAGTTGTTGTTTCACTAGCATATTTATTTATCGCCAACGACAACAATTGTTTCGCTTTATGATCAGCTTCAATTTTCGCCAATTCTTCTTGTTCTTTAATATACAAATTGATTTCATTAGCCATTTCATTTTCAACTCGGGTCATAATCGTCCCTTTGGCTTCATCAACCGTAATTCCTGAAATTTGAATTAACTTTTCTTCTTGTTCTTTTAGTAAATCATCCACTTTGTTTTTTAGTTCATCGACTTCAATTCTTTTTTCATCTATTCTAATTTCTTTAGAGGCAAGATGTTCTTCTCTTTTGTCTAAATTTGCAGAACGATTATTCAACATTTCCTCACGACGAGAAAGTTTGTTTTCCAAATCAACAACCATTTGCTTGCGTTCTTTAACATCTTTGTCAAACTCTTTTTTTAGATTAAAAATTTCTTGTCTAGCTTCTAAAAGCGATTCTTTTTTATAAGTATCTGCTTCTTTTTTGCCTTCTTCAACAATCTTTTCTGCTTCTTCTTTGGATAATCTTATCGATTTTTCATGATGAATAACACGTAAAAAATATCCGCCAATTGGTCCAACAACTAGCAACAACAAAGTGGAGATAAGTAAAATAATCTCTAAATTACTCATATTTATTCCTCCACATATTTATTTTTATATTTGAACTACAAAATATATTTATCTTCTTAGTTTAAAAAAAACTTTAAACTATTGTTATTATAACCATTTTATTGTTTTTAGTCAATTTTTATCACTACTTTTTTCGCTTTAAGTTTTTGTTATTAACAAATAGTATTTATTAGTTTTATTATTAGCTAACAACAATTTTTATCTTACTATTATAAAAGCTTTACTACAAGACCCTTTATAATAACTACAATTTAGTTTAACCCGCTTAATAAAAATTTTAATTATTAAAGTGTTTAAAATTAAAATCCTTTTTAAAGCCTTATCAAATAATATCTTAATTACTTTAATCACCATTAATGCGATCTTTGATGACTATTTCAAGCAACTATTATCGCAACAGCAACCAAAACAAAATAATGGCGCTTTTATTTCCATTTTAGATATTGTATAATGATTAAAGGTGATATAATGAAAAAGCAAAAAACTAAAATACCCTTTTATAAAAAATATCGAATTTTAACAATTACGTTAGTGATGTTTTTAATTGTTTTACCACTAATAGTCATTCCTACTATTTATGTAGCTCACTTTGCTAATAGTAAAGACATTTTATTTTCAGACAAGTCATTAAAGGCCGTCCCTTTAAATAAACAAGATAAATTTGAAATCGATGTCTATTTAGATGAACGTAAAGAAGTATTAGATAATGACGATAATTTTAAAGCAACCAATTACATTTTTTACCTTGATTTTAAAAGTTTATATACTTCCAAAATAAAAGACATTAATATTGAAGTTCAGTTATCGGCTAAAAATGACAAATATGACAGTGAATCAATCTCTAAATCAATCAAAAATGAGAGCGAAAAAAATAAATTTGAAATCCCTTTTGCCTACAATCCTAAGAAAAAGATTTTGCCTCTAGTGAGGGTAAAAGAACCCACTCTCTATTTAAAGATAACTTTTGAATTTGAGGATAGTAGTCTTTTAAAACCTGAGCCCATCATTATTAAAATAACTCCAAAACAATATAATTAATTCACTCTATTAAAAAAATCTTCTCCACCTTTGTGAAGAAGTTTTTTTTATTATAATTGATAATATTCTCTAACTTGTTTTTCTATTTCGTCTTTTAATGCACTATTTTCATCTAAATATTTTTTCGCGTTTTCTCTTCCTTGGCCAATCCTTTCATCTTTATATGAATACCAAGCACCGCTTTTTTTAACAATATCTAAATCGGCTGCGAGGTCAACTATTTCTCCGGTCTTAGATAATCCTTGACCGTAAATTAAATCAATACTTGCTGTTTTAAATGGCGGTGCCACTTTATTCTTAACAACTTTTACATTAACTTTATTACCTAAAAGCTCGCTTCCAATTTTTAATTGTTCCCCTCTTCTAATTTCTAATCGTACTGAGGAATAAAACTTTAATGCTCTTCCTCCTGAGGTTGTTTCAGGGTTACCAAATAAAATACCTACTTTTTCTCTAATTTGATTGATGAAAACACAAATCGTTTTTGTTTTACTAATTATTCCCGATAATTTACGCATTGCTTGACTCATTAGGCGCGCTTGTAAACCAATATGCGAATCGCCCATCTCGCCACTTATTTCCGCTTCCGGTACTAAGGCAGCTACTGAATCGATTACCACCATCCCAATTGCACCACTACGTATTAAAGCTTCTGCGATTTCTAATGCTTGTTCGCCAGTATCTGGTTGCGATAAAATTAAGTTTTCAATGTCCACGCCTAATCTTTTCGCATATTGAGGGTCTAAAGCATGCTCAGCATCGATAAAAGCGGCGTAATTTCCTGATTTTTGCATTTCTGCGATTGCATGAAGTGCAAATGTGGTTTTACCGCCAGCCTCAGGTCCATAAATTTCAATAATTCTCCCTTTTGGATAACCGCCAATACCTAAAGCAATATCAAGAGCTAAAGAGCCAGATGAACTAGCTTCAATATTTTTATCCGCTTCTTCTCCTAACATCATAATTGAACCTTTACCAAATTGTTTTTCAATTTGTTTCATAGCACTATTTAGTGCTTCATTTTTCTTTTCCATTTTTAATCCTCCAACTTATATATACATTCAATTTTCAAATTTTACTTTAATTATTCTTTTATCAATACTTCTTTATTTTGCCAAAAATAAATTAAGCCACTAATTAAGGTCGTTAATACCGCCAAATAAAAGACACTATCTAATAGATATTGAGCTTGAGCTCCCATTAAATAAAAGAGTCCAAACCCATTAAATAAAAATAGAATAATGCTTATCATCGTTAAAACGGTTTTAATTTTACCAAAAATATTAGCCGCGATAACCTTGTTATCCTTCGCCGCAAGCGTCCTTAACGCCATAACACCGAACTCTCTAAATAAAATCACTACAACTAAGCTCCACCACCAATTATAATTAGTTCTCATCGCGACAATGTAAAGAATCGCTGTAATAGTAATTAACTTATCGGCGATTGGATCTAAAAAAATACCTAAGGTAGTTATTTCGTTTCTCTTTCGCGCTAAATAGCCATCAAGGAAGTCACTGAATGATCCTAATAGAAAAAGCAAAGCGAACAATAATTCTCCTAATGATAAAGCTAAAATAGTCTCGATTTTTTGAAAACCGGGAATTAAGACTACCATCACCATAATGGGGACTAAGATAATTCTTGTAATTGTGATTTTATTTGGTAAAGTTATCATTTTTATTATACCTCGTTTTATCTAAAATAGATTATTGTTATTTGTTGCAATAATATTACTGTAATGATATAATCGTTAGTGGCGTTAGCGAAGGAGGTAAAGAATGGCTAATATTAAACAACAAATCAAAAGAAATAAAACAAATGAAAAAAGACGGATTCTTAATAAAGGTTTTAAATCTTCCACTAAAACTGCCATCAAAGCTGTTTTCAAAGCGGTTGAAGATAACGATAAAGATAAGGCGCTTTCTAGCTTAAACTATGCTAACAAGAAGTTAGATAAAGGACTTGCAAAAGGTATTTATCATAAAAACTATGTTAGTAACCATAAATCTAAATTAACTAAACTAGTCAATTCATTAAATTAATTACATTTCCCTTTTGGAAGTGTTTTTTTTAGCTTACCAGCTTTAATCTCCGGCCATCTTGAGGCTTATAAGTAACATGCGGTGCTTTAAACTTACTGGGGCCATATTTAGGATTATAGCCAATTACATTAACATACTCAATTAAACAATCGCGTTCCTCTTGCATCTTTGCTAAAACATCATAAGTCATCTTAACATCTTCTAATGCACGGTGAGCATCCGCTCTAAAAACGCCATAAGTCTTACTAGCATTTTCGAGCCGGTGTGGATAAGGATGTCGGTCTTTATAAACGGCCATTACATCTAATAAATCATGTTTGACAAAATAATCATTATTATTAGTCATTCTTCTAATTAAATTAGTTAAAAAACCATAATCAAAAGAAATATTATAAGCGATCAAAAGCGTTCTATCTCTCATTAAATTTCGGAAAGCTTGATAAGCTTCAAATTCGCTAATACCATCTTTTATTAACATCTGATCAGTAATCCCAGTAATCTCAGTTATTTTAGCATCCAATGGTTGGTCTTGCCTAACTAAAACTGAGAGTTGTTCTTCTAAAACAAACTCACTACCAACATTTTTTAAAAGTAGCGCCCCAACTTCGATAATTCGATTCAAGTAGGGGGACAAACCAGTTGTCTCGAAATCAAAAACTAATAAATAATCATACTTTTTTAGTGTCATATTCTCCTCCTAACACTTTCAATAACCAAATCTCTAAAGCTAATTTCTTATCAATTTCACCGCTTTTTATACGGTAATCTAAGTTAGCTAAAGACTGATAATAATTAATCAAAACGACCTCTTTTAGCTTATTAGCATTTAAAACTAAGTAATAAGCGCGGCCATCAGAAACATCAAAATATTTTTTAATTTCATGCTGTCGGTAACCTTTTTTAAGCAAGCTTTTAGTAGTAATCATTTCTTTAAATTGATTGCTAATTCTACCAACAATAGTAACAGGATCTACATTTTTAACTAACAAATCATAATAAACTTCTAACATTCTTTTTTTATTATGGGCAATAATGGCGTTCGTTAACTCGAAAATGTTATCTTCTAAATTACGTGGCACCAACAATTTCACATCTTGTAAAGTGATTTTTTTATTATTATAGGCATATAACTCCAGTTTCTCAATCTCTCGAGCTAAAAGATGAAACTCAAAATTAACTCTCGCCAATAATTCATGAAGAGCTTCCTCTTCAATTTTATAGCCTTTATTACCAAAATGAGTTTTTAAATACGGCAACAGATCATCTCTTTTCATTTCAGTAACAGTTTCAATAAAAAGATATTTTTTCGCCTCTTGAGAAAGTTCTAACTCTTCATTAAAAGGTTTTGTAAGCATGAAAATTACTGTCGTATCGCTTTTAGGATTAACAAAATATTGCTTTAAAGCAGATAAATCATCAGCCCTTTCTTCATAAAAAAACCAGGGATTTCTCACCTTAACTACCTTTTTATCCGCAAGCAAACTGACAGTCATTATTTCCTCAATAAACTCATAGACATCAGTTTCACTCAAATCATAAGTTAAAATATTAAAAGGTTCTACTTTTAAGTTTTTAATTAGTTCGTCAACTTTGTTTTCAATTAAAAAAAGATCGGTGCCTAAAAAGGCATATAAACGTTCTTCCATTTATTTTACCTCTAAAAATTATTATACACTAAAATTGCTGTTTTGTATAACAAAACCCGCTTTAAAATTTGGAAAACGATACTTCTTTATCGTAATCGTTTGAGTCTCTTTTAAAGCCATTATTTCCACCCCAAAAGCATTTAAACGTTCCAAAACTTCAGGGTGAGGATGACGATAATTATTAACACCCGAACTAATAATTGCGTAAGCGGGATTTACCATTTTTAAAAAATCAAGCGTCGTTGCATCATTACTACCATGATGCCCCACATGCAAATAATCGCTTCTTAATTTTTCTCGATAAGAAAGCAAATCGCGTTCTCTTCTTTGACTACTATCACCAGTAAACAAATAACTTTTATCATCAATTTCTAATCTCAAAACTAAAGAGTTATCATTGACATTATGATAATCTTTACAAGGTCCTAAAACTTCTATTAAGACATCCCCACAATAAAAGACATCATCTTTTGTGCGCTTTAAATTAAAATGTTCTAACTCATTAACAATTAAAGAGTCATCATAAGCATTAAGATATAAGTTAGCCACTTTAAATTCAGATAAGATTTTAACCGCGTCTCTACAATGATCTAAGTCTCCATGAGTAATAAAAAAATAATCAATTTCAATCTCTCCTCTCGTCTTTAAAAATTGATAAGTTCCTTCATTGGCATCAATTAAAATATTAGCCTGATTAAAAGGCCTACTAATAAAAGTTGCGTCACCTTGTCCGACATCTAAAAAATAGAGATAGCCTTGAAAATTATAATAAGGATAAAAATAAGCTAACAAGAGAAAAAGAACTAAATAGCCGCCTCTTCTTATCATTTTTTCTTTTTCTTGAGCTAATAAAACAAAAACAATTACCACTAAATATAAAGAAATTGCATAAAGTTTAAAATAAGGAAACTTAATAAAAAGTCCCCCTTGAAAAAAGGCAATAAAATTATTAAGACTGGAAAAAAGTGGCTCACTTAAATAACTGCAATAAGGAATTACACTAACAAGAGTCAAAGGAAAAATAAAAATTGGAAAAAGATAGCTTATTAACAGTGAAAACGGCAAACTAATTATTAGTATTCCTCCATTAAAATTACTTAAAAATGGTAATGAGACTAAAAAAGCAACTATTGCCGTCTTTAAAAAACCCTTCCCCGCCACGATAATAAAAAAGCTTACTAAAAAAGTTAAAATAAAACTAGTATGATAACACCGATAAGGATTAATTAAGAGGACCATAAAAGCAAGCGATAAAGCATCTAAAGAGGAAATGCCATCCTCTTTAAACATCATTAAAAACAAATAACTTAAATAAGCTCTTAAAAGACTGATGGGAAAGCCTAAAACAATAACATAAATAGTTAATATTACTAAAATAATAACTTCTTTCTTATTGCTACCTTTAAAAAGCCTTTCTAATAAAACAATAAAGAAATTAAGATGCATTCCCGAAAGTGCAAAAAGATGACTAATCCCCATTAAAGAAAGCGACTTTTTAAAATCACCACTAAAATCATTCTCCGCCAATAACAACGCCTCTATATACCCTTTTGTTAAAGGTGGATAGCTCTTAAAGTAATTTAGAAGTGAAGCTTTAATCTTACTTAAAACAAAACGCTCTCCTACTTTAGTTATTTTAAGAGCTTTCAATTGATAATAAATTTTCAAACTATAGTAATAGTTTCTTTCATTAAAACTAGCCGGTCTTCTTTCAGTTTTAAACTCTTTTAATTCAAACGCTATTTCCAACAAGTCACCAACTTGATATTCTTCATTACTACAAAGCAAATACTTAGTTCTTTTTTCACGAACGAAATAACGATAATAACCATCTCTTTCACTTTTAGCAACCACGATAAAAAGGTTGCCGTGAGGCTTTGGCTTCTCAACTTTATCAAAAACCAATAAAAAGATAAAAAAACTAACACCTACTAAGATTACTTTAATTTTATGCTGATAATTTCTAATTAAATAATAAAATAGTAAATAAAGCCCACAAAAAAGCAAATTTTGATAGCTAATTAAAGCAATTAAAATACTAAAAGCATAATAATGAAAGTAATTAAACGGTAATAAAGTCTTTAATCTTTTCATAAACTCCCGCTTTAATACCAGTAACTTCCATTATTTCCTCAATCTCTTTAAAATAACCGATCAAATTGCGGTAATTAATAATCTCTATTGCCTTTTTCTCCCCAATTTCAGGCAAAGTCATTAATTCTTCTTTAGTCGCTAAATTTAAGTTTATTTTGCTAGTTTCTTCTTCTTCTTTTATTTCATTTTCAGCACTTTTAAAAGGGATTAAATAAACACCACCTTCAACAACAAAATCATTTAAATCATAGCCGCTTAAATCGGCTTGATAAAGGAGTGGTTTCGCATAATAAAAGAGTTCTTTTAAAGTCGTTAAAACAGAAACCGTCTTTAAACCCGGACTATTAACCGCTCCTATTACCGTTACTTGGACCAATTCTGGTGCATCATTTTTTGTTATAGTAGGAGCAGTTTCTTTTTTATTAGTTTTAAAGATAACTAATACTAACAAAAAAAGCAACACCAAAAATATTTTTATAAATCTTTTCATACTATCACCAATTTATATCTATCAAGTTTTGCTTTTTTTTACTTTATTTTTATTATTAATTTATAATTTTATTTCTTTGACACCTAAAAAACGTTCATCAAATTGATAAAACTCTCTTTCTTCACTATTAAAGACGTGAACAATAACATCCCCACAATCGATTAAAAGCCAATTAGATGACTTCCCTTCAATCCCTCTAATTTGATAAGCTCCTTTTAGCTCTTCTTTTAAATAACCAATTAAAGCATCGCTTTGTCTTTTTTGACCGGTTCCAAAAATAACATAACGATAAAAAGGTGATTGGTTTTCTAAATCATAACCTTTCACTGCTTTCAAATTTACTTTTTCAATACTCTGATAAATCTTTTTTACTAGTTCCATAGGCCTCCTTATAATAATTAAATGTCTTTATTTGTTCTTGATGGGGTTTTAACCCTTTTTTATTTAAATAATCAATCGTCTCTTCAAGTGTTTTTAAATATGCTAAATCGAGATCTTTTAATGACAGCTCGTAAACGAGCTTAGCACTCTCATGCTTCCTTGTAGCTTCAGAAAAGTCACTTACACAAATAATCTTAGTTTCCAAACTCATCTTTATTTTACCCCAAAGATGATATTTTATCGCTTCTAATATTTTAACATTAGTAATATTTAGTTGTTTCGCTAATTGATAAGCGGAATAAGCATGATACATAAACGGCTCTAATGACTGAAAAAGCAAGTCATCATTAATAAGTTTTTGATGCTCTTTTAATGTTAACAATTTAGTAATATCATGGAAATAGGCACTAATAGTCAAAACTTCTAAATCAGCTTGATACTTTTTTCCTAATTCTAAAGCTCGCTGTTTAACACCGTATGTATGTGCAATTCTCTTTTTATCCGCTTTTAAATAAGTTAACATCACTTTTTCATAGTCCATCGATAACACCCTCACTAATAAAAACATTAGCACCTTTCGGTTTAGTAATTTCTAAGGTGACCGCTCCTTTAACAACTAAAAAACCTAGCTCCATTAAATTAATTAAATACTTTTTATTTTCTAACTTAAGGAAATTAGTTTCAAAATCTTTCACTGTTGGTTTAAACAATTCTCCTTGATGCTTTTTAAAAAGCGCACTGGCGTTTTCTTTTTTGGTACGATGTAATTTTAACTTATTGCCATAAAAGACAAAACTCGTCTCCCCTTTAAGCAAAGTAATCATAAAAAGTCCGAAAACAATGATAGTTTGGCTTTCTTTTAAATTATAAACAAAAGCTTTAAAGAAATCAGGGATTAAAGGATAATAATCTTGATAACTTAAATAATCATCAATAAAACCTTTTAAATACACTCCAGGAGTATCATATAAAGTAAAATAAGGCGTTTTTAATTTTAAAATATCCTTAGTTAAACCAGGTTTCTTACTAGCTAAGATGGCCGTCTCCAACTTATAATGAGAAGCGATTTTATTAACTAAAGTCGATTTCCCACTATTTTGTAGTCCTACTAAATAAACTTTTTTAAAATTATTACTAATGATAACATTTAACAATTTTTCCAACTGATAACCTTTTAAAGCAGAAATTGGTAAGACACTCAAAAAATTCGCAAGTTCTCTTTGATGGTTTTTCTTTATGGTGTTAACCATTTTATCAAAATCAACTGTTTTCGGTAGTAAATCAACATGATTCACTAATAAAATCATTTTATTATTATAAAAATTATTAAGATTATACATAAATAAGGTATTTAAATGTAAAAGCGAAACGAGATATATTATTACTCCATCATGATCAATTTTAGGAAAACCACTCTTATAAACATGATGTTGATCTTCCTGATAATGTTTTAAAATAAAACAGCGATAACAAAGTTCATTGCTGAGTTTAGGTGTATAACCTTCTATTTCTTTAGAATCGGTTTGTAAAACCACTCCACAGCCTTTACAACGCATAATCTTTTAATACTTCTTGATACTTATTAGGATAACGTTTCGCTATTTTTCTTACTACTCTTCGAGCGAGAAAACGATTAAATTTAGTTGTCCAAACATCACTTTGTTTTAAAATCGGATCAACTAATATCGTGTAAAAATCCATTTTATTACCGCCTAAAACATCGGTGATAATTTGATCTCCAATTACCGCTATTTCATTAGTTTGATGTTGTATAGGCAAGAGTTTTAAAGCTTTCCGATAAGCTTTTTTAAGTGGTTTATGAGCTTTGGCAACGAATAAATAAGGTAAGCCAGTTAAAAACTCCGCAACTCTTTTCTGGGAATTGTTAGACACTATTATAATTGTGAAATTAAGAGTTTGGAGTTCTTCTAATAGTTTTATTACTTCTTTTGATGGTCTTTTAACATCATAGGGAACTAAAGTATTATCCAAATCTATCATCAATACTTTTATTTTTTCTTTTTGTAAAACTAAAAAATCAATTTCAAAAATTGATTGTTGGTAATGGTTGGGGAGATACTTTAATAATCTAGCCATTAAGAAATCTCTAATATTTCCACGTGAAATGATTTCCCGTTTTCCAATCTTACTGGTGTTGTTTCTTTCACTTCTAAGCCTAAAATGGCTTTTCCTACTGGTGAATCAATCGAAATTAAATTTAAAGCTGGATTAGCTTCAATCGTACCTACTAAACGGTAAATTGCTGTTTTATCTTTTTCAACAAACCTTATTTTAACAGTTTTACCGATATTTACTTTGTCATCTGAGGAAACTACTCTAATTATTTTATGATTTTCTAAAATATTTTCAATCTCTTTAATTCGTGCTTCCATACGAGCCTGAGCATCACGGGCAGAGTCGTAATCAGCATTTTCTGATAAATCGCCTTGAGCGCGAGCTTCTTGAAGTTGTTTTACTACTTCTGGTCTTTTAACATCTTTTAATTGATCGAGTTCATCTACAAGTTTTTGCAAACCTTCTTTAGTTATTTCAAACAATTGTTTCTTTTTAGCCAATTTCAAAAACCTCCTTTTGTCCTAAGTATTATACATTATCTTTTGAAATATTAAAAGTGGATAACCGTTTTTTTCAGTGCCTGATCGAGTTTTAAATAATTAGGATAAAGTTTTTTTAATAATTGATAAAACTCTTTTTGATGATTGGCTACTTTTTGATGCGCATATTCATGCATTAAAACGTAATAACTAAACTCTTTTTCAAGACTTGCCAATAAGACGTTTAAAACAAGATAGTTTTTACCTCGGTGATAAGAACCATACTTGCTTTTAAGCTTTTTCAATTTAATCGGAACTGGGTTAATATCATATTTAAATAGAGTTTGTTTTACATCAGTTTCAATTGCTTTTAAATAGTTTTTTAAAGCGTCTTGATAAACCAAAGCACGATAATCCTCATTAATTGCGCTAGTAATGAAGATATTGTTTTCTTTTATTTGATAATTAAAGAGGCCTTCTTTTAAAACTAAATTATACTTTTCTCCCCATAATAAAAACTTATTTGCAGGAACTGGTTTTATCTTTTGATAATAACTAACGATATTAGCTTCTAACTTTTTTAAAAGGTCGTTAAGTTTCATTGATTTACTTAAATGAATTTCTAGATAGCCTTCTTTAAACTTAAAATAAGAATGTTTATTAGTGGTTTCAATAATTTGATAGGGCAAGGCAATTCCTGCTTTTATTAAAACATTCATTGTTTTCTCACTAAATCATAACTTTCTACTTGAAAAGGCACTTCAATATAAACGATTTGTTGAGGATGTCTCGCTACTTGGAGTATTTGAAAGTTTTCGTCATACATCACTTTTAAAGTAAAGTCGCGGGGCTTTTTGTTAGGTCCAAAAATTGCCAACTGATCTCCGACTTCAAAATAATTGCGTTGTTCCAGTTTAACTAACTCTTTTTCAGTTTTTAACACGATGCCAACGAATGTTTGTTTGGGAATTTCTAAGTGCCGATTATATAATTGATCTTGACTGTCTACAAATCCTTTTAAAAAACCGCTTGATGTTAATCTGTTTTCCGCTTTTAAGAGTTCTTCTTCATAATAGCTAAAATCACTGATTTTCCCTTTTTGATAAAATTCATCGATCAACATTCTATAAGCATTAACGACGGTTGCGATATAATGAATACTTTTCATTCTTCCTTCTATTTTTAAAGAATCAATTTCCATTTTAATTAATTCAGGAACTAAAGTTATCGTTTGTAAATCTTTGGCTCCCATCGAAAATGGCTGTTCTTGAGAAATCTTTTTATCTTGGCTATAAACATCATACAACCATCTACAACTATGAGCACAGCCTCCTCTATTGGCATCTCTTAAAGTTAAAGTATTGGAAAGTGTACATCTACCACTATAAGAAGAACAAGCTCCTCCATGAATAAAAACTTCCAAAGCAGTTTTGGTTGCTTTTTTAATCTCCTTTATCTCCTTTAAAGAAAGTTCTCGCGCCAAAACAATTCTTTTCGCTCCTAATTGTTCATAAAACTTAATGGCGTGACTATTAGTAATTGATTGTTGGGTACTGACATGGGCTTCTAAATTTGTGTGAGCCTTCACCATTTTTAAAATATAAGGACTCGCCACTATCACACCATCAACCGCCGCTTCCTCTAAGGCTTTTAAATAAGGAATTAATTCCTTTAAGTTTTCGTTATGAGGAACGATATTTAAAGTTACATAGAGCTTTTTTTTCAATTGATGAGCAAAAAGAGCTCCTTCTTTAATTTCTTTTAAAGCAAAATTAGAAGCACGTGCTCTTAAACTAAACTCCTCACCGCCAATATAACAAGCATCGGCGCCATAAAGATAAGCGATCTTTAATTTTTCTAAATCTCCAGCAGGAGCTAATAATTCAATCATCTTGACCTCTTTTATAAATTGTCTTCGTCTTTAAAAAGCCTTCATCCCAAACTTGTTGATATTTGTTTAAGAGTTCTTCCTTTGTCTTTTTACCCTTAAACATTTTTAAAACATCAACACCATAATCATCATCATAAAAAATGCTATCGATTAAAAAATAATCTATGTTGTTTAAATCTTTTAAATAATCAATTACACTACTAACATCGCTGCGGTAAATATGAGTACCAAATTGATCTTCCATAACCGGTAAATACTCCGCCCTTTTTTCTTCTTTTAAAAAGAAAGTTTGGTCTTTTACTTTTAAATCCTTTTTAATCTCTTTAAAATAACTACTTAACAACATCCTTTTAGAATAAAACATATTAAAATGCCCGTGTCCTAAGAGATAGGTTTTAGCTTTGCTTTTTAAAGTCATTTCAAGAAGATCCTTTAAAGTGATTTCTTTTCCTAAAAAAACCCCTTGAAAACCTGTCTCATAATAAATGTTTAAATCATTAGTATTAGTTATTAAAGTTTCAGGTTGGTAAATAAGGGGGATCTTTAAGGCCTTTAATAAATAATAATAACCAATATCGCCAACAATTATTCCCGTTAATTCAACCTCTAACGAAGCTAAAAACTTTAATAATTCTTCTCCTTGCTGGTGCAAAAAAGCTTTAATGCTTAAATAAAGCTCTTTTTGATCTCTTTTAGTCCAAGTAGCTAATTTAGTTATTTCCGCTTTCGTTAAGAAAGAAGTTTCCCTCGTACTAAAGTCTTTAACTCCCACTACGAAACCATCAGCTTCTAAAGCCAGTTTTTGATAGTTCTCGAGACGATGGATTGTTGTTAATAGTTTCATTTTTATTCCTTTACTTTTCTTTTAGAAATACTTAAACCGTCACCTTTGTTAATAAAAGTGGTTGTAAATTTTTCATTGTTAATTAAAAATTGACGATAAGTTGCTATTTTTTTAATTAATTTTTTTGTTTGTTTAGAAACCAATTCTAACTTTAAATCATGAAAATTCAAATTATCAGTAATAATAACACCATTTTCATTTAAGTAGTTTTGATATCTTTTAAAAAAATTAAGATATTGGGCTTTCGCAGCGTCAATAAAAATGACATCATAGCCCTCTTTATAAGGTGTTATTGTTAAAGCATCACCTAATCTGGCAGTAATTACCTTTTCTTTATGATAAAGCTCAATTTGTTTTAATGCTTCTTGATAGTAAACTTCATTTCTTTCAATAGTTTCTAAGTATTTTACCGTCTCACTTAACATAATACTAGAATAACCAATTGCCGTTCCTAATTCTAAGAGGGTTTGATATTTATTAGCAATAATAATTTCTTTAATCAACGCTAAAGCTTCATCAGAAATAATAGGAATATGTTTTGATAAGGCTAAATACTTTAATTTATTCATCTTCTAAACTACTATAATAACTCGCTAAAACCTCTTCTAAGAGTTGCCATTCATCTTCGGTTTCGATATCTAAAAAATAACCTTCATTGCTATTTTCTTCAACAAAAACCGCAGCACTTATTTCTTTACTATCGACAAACTCAAAGATAACATAGTTCTTATCGCTGTTTTCATCATAATATGTCAAAATCACTTCTGCCATTCTTTCCTCATCACCATGGATGATAGTTATCATTTTTTCAGTCATTGCTTTCCCCTTTATAATCTAAATAATTTTGTAAAATTAAAACCGCCGCTAAACTATCTTTAGAAGTTTTTATTTTTTGAGATGATAAATTAGCCGCCTTTAAAGTTTTAGTAGCCTGAATTGTTGTTAGTCTTTCATCCCATAGTACTATTTTAGCACTTGTCCGCTTTTCTAAACGTGATTTAAACCTCATCACTGTTTTTGCTTTTTCACCAATTTCATCGTGCATATGTTTGGGAAGCCCTAAAACTACGACATCGATTTTGTGTTCTTGAAGATAGATTTCCAAATAATCGAGTGCTTTAATATAGTGATTGCGTGGAAATCTAAAAGTTTTTAAGGCTTCAGCAACTATCCCACTATCACTTTTTGCCATCCCTAAGGTAACTTCGCCAAGATCAAGACCTAAATAAATCATTGCTTTTTCATCTCCTTAATTAACTCCTCGAGTAAAGCTAGGTTTTTAGTTCCTCCTTGAGCGTAATTAGGGTTACCGCCACCGCTACCACCTGAAACTTGGTTTAGTTTTTTAATAATTTCTCTTGCTTGTCCAGTACTCATCACTAAATAAGTGGCGCTATCTTTTTGAATATTTAAAAGTAAAAGCGTTTCTTTTTTTAACTTTTGATATATTTTAACTAGCAATGGTCTTAAACTCTTATCAGCTAAATTTTCAGTAATAATTAAATTGTTTTCCTGTTCTCTAATTAAGTCGTCCATATTTTTAAACAAGAGTGCCTCTTTTTTATCTTCAACTAATCTAGTAAGTTCTTTGTTTAAATTTTTAAGTTCAGTAATCTTATTAAGAAGTTCAATTCGGTCTTGGTAAGAACCTTGGAGTTGCGGCGAAAGGTAATTTTTATCGACTTTTAAATGATAACTTTTTAACTCTTTTTCTAAAGATAAATATTTGTTTTTTAACATTTCTTCTTCTTTAAATAGATTATCATTTCTAGTTTTAAATTCAGCTTTAATATTAGGACCCGTAAAAGCCTCAACACGATAAATGCCAGAGCCAATTGAGGTGATGCTTGAAATCATAAACTTACCAATTTCTTTTGTATTGGTAACGTGGGTACCACCACATAATTCTAAAGAATAATCACCAATAACAACAACTCTCACTTTCTCTCCATATTTTTCATTAAATAATGCTTTCGCTCCTAATTCAATGGCCTCTTGATAGCTTGTTTCCATAACCTTTAAAGTTATTCCTTGATCTATATAAGATTTTACTAGTGCTTCTACTTTTAAGATTTCTTGATCGCTAATATCTTTAAAATGATTGAAGTCAAACCTCAATAACTCGCTACCGACATAAGATCCTTGTTGTTTCACATGGGATCCAAAAATATCGATTAAAGCTTGATGAAGAATGTGAGTAGCAGTATGATTTTTAATAATCTTTTTGCGGTGTTCTAAATCGATTTCGGCTACTACGGTTTCCCCCTCTTTAAAATCACCTTCTACTAAATGTAAGTGTTGGTTATGAGGAAGTTTAATAACAGCTTTGACACTTTTACCAGCAATAGTTCCGATGTCATGTTCTTGCCCACCCATCGTGGCATAAAAAGGAGTTTTTGCGAGAACAATCCCCTCAGGGAAAACCTTAATAATAGTTGTTGTTAATCGGTAAATGTCATATCCTACAAATTGATCTTGCCTTTTAAAGGCTAAATACTCTTTTTCTTGGGCTTGCATCGAGTCAGTTGCTTTTCTGCTTTTTCGACTTCTTTCTTTTTGTTCTTCCAACAATAAGTAAAAACCTTCTTTATCGATCATCATTTGATGCTCTAAAGCGTATTCTTCTTGTAGTTCTAAAGGAAAACCATAAGTGTCATAAAGAAGGAATGCATCTTCTTTTGATAAGAAACTTTTATCTTTAGAAAGTTTTTCAATCATTTCTTCTCCTAAAGAAAGAGTTTCTAAAAACTTATTTTCTTCAGCTGCGATAATTTCAAAAATGAAGTTTTGATTACTAATAATATTAGGATAATAAGCTCCCATAATCTCGATAACAGGAGCGATTAGTTTTGTTAAAAATGGCCCTTCAATAGCGAGCGCTTTACCATGTTTTAAAGCTCTTCTTAATAACCTTCTTAAAACATATCCTCGGCCTTCATTAGATAAAACAGCACCATCAGAAATTGCCATTACTAAAGTTTTAAGATGGTCAGCTATTATTTTAAAACTGCCTTCACCTTGATAGGGCTTTTGAGCAATATCGCTTAACTTTTCAATAATTGGTAAAAAAAGATCGGTTTCAAAATTTGTTTTAGTATTTTGAAGCAGACAAGCAAACCTTTCTAAACCCGCACCGGTATCGATGTTTTTACTAGGAAGTTCTTGATACTCGGATCTTTTTAAACCGGCTTTAGCATTAAATTGCGAAAAGACAATATTCCAAATTTCTACATAACGATCATTATCTAAATCTTTTTCAATTAAGATTAATCCCCGTTTATCATAGCTTTCACCGCGATCGTAAAAGATTTCGGTATTAGGGCCTGCAGGGCCTTCACCAATTTCCCAATAATTATCACTTTGGGGAATTAAATGTTGTTCTTTAATACCTAAACTTAACCAAAGTTCCCGACAGACAGTGTCACTAGGGTGATAAGTAATATAAATTTTATTTAAAGGGAAGTTAAAGTATTGCTTGGAAAAAAGCAATTCATAAGCTAACTTTAAAGCTTCTTCCTTAAAATAATCACCAATACTAAAGTTACCCATCATTTCAAAAAATGTATGATGCCTAGCTGTTTTGCCAACTTCTTCAATATCATTCGTTCGCAGACATTTTTGAATGTTGGCTAAGCGGGGATTCAAAGGCGTTTCCCTCCCATCAAAATACTTTTTCAAAGGTGCTACTCCAGCGTTAATCCATAATAAACTTTTATCATCTTGAGGAATTAAAGGAGCACTTTTAATAATTTGATGTTGGTGCGCTTTAAAAAAGTTTAACCATAATTCTCTAATTTCATGATGAGTCATTTTTTTCATCTCTTACCTCCAAAAAATAAAAAACCCCATAATAAACTAATCTAAGGGCGAGTTACCGCGTTACCACCTTAGTTCTAGCTCACACTAGCACTTAATTTATTACTTAAGGGTAAGTATACCACACTCCTAAGCAGCTTCATTAAACTTGCTATATACCTTTTCCACCGACTAGATACTCTCTAAAATAGCGCCTTTAATTACTTCTCTTATTCACCATGTAATTTATTTTATCATATTTTTTCTTCTTTTAAAACAATTTCCTCGCTTTTTATTTTCTTTTTAAAAAGCACTTTAAAAAGAGCCATCGCCCCAAAAGAAGCCCACAATGTTACGAACATATATCTAACTGCATCTAAAATATTTACATTCTTAATAAATGGTTTTAAAAGTTTTTCTAAGCCATCCTTTAAAAGAAAAGCAACGACACCACCAATAATAAGTTTCAAAACATTAACTAATAAAGTATCTTTAATATCATAATTGATATATTTCTTTTCTAAAAAGTAGCCGATGCTGAGACCAAAATATGCTCCGCCCGCTAAATAAATTTGATTATCATTAATAAGCGGTATTAAAATTAATAAAACCGGGATAAAATAAAGCGCTCTTATATGCTCTTTATCACTATCACCAAGTTCTAATAAAAAGAAACCTAAATAACCAAACAAAACTCCTAAAACAATCCCCACTAAAACATCATCTAAGTAATGTTGCCCTAAATAAAGTCGCGAAAAAGGAACTAATATTACCAATGGAATTAAAAGATATTTAAGCCAGCGATATTCTTTATATTCCTTTTCAAAAATGAGTGAGAAAGTGACTATTCCTTGACTATGACCAGAAGGCATCGAAGAACCGTCAGTTTCTTGCAAAATTGCTTTCGCCCCTTCTTGATAAGGCCTTTTTTTATTAGTTTGGCTTTTTATAATACCATTAATAGTCATACTAAATAAAAAGACAGTCATCAATTTAAAGGCAAACTTTTTATCGATTACCCAATAAAATAACAAACCGACTCCTAAATAAAAATAAACATCGCCAAACTCAGTAATAATACGCATAATCAAATCTAAAATCGGATGAGAAAATTGTTGAATAAAATTAATTATTTCCATTTGTTTTCTCCTTTCTTTTCTGATAATTAAGATAAATCATATTTTGTAACGTTGCTTTTACGTAAGCTGGTAAAGTAATAACATTCAAACCCTCTTTTAGACTGCTTACATGATAATTACCATTTTCAAACTTTAAGATTCCTCTTTTTAGACATTCTTTTAACATCTCTTCTGTCGTATACTTAGCATACTCGATTCTATTCTCCATTTCCACTAAATCGAAATCGACAATTGAAAGTAACTGACCAATCCCTTTCGGAAAAATATTTAAATCGGTCAACTCCACAACAGTAACATTGGCACTTTCTTGCTTTTGATAATTAATCGGTTTTTCTAAAGGAACTGCGAAAACAAGTTCGCAACCTTCTTTAATTAAAATATCAAGAGGATTATTGTTAATCAAACCACCATCAATGTAATATTTTTCTTTAATCTCTTTCGCTCCAAAAACAACGGGGATAGAGGCGCTGGAAATCACATAGTCAACAGGATTTTCCACTTCATTTAATAATGTTATTTTTTCTTCCCATTGACTTTTAAAAAGATAACTCTTTAAACTTGGCGATTTAATTTCAGTACTAATAATATACAATAATTGTTCGCTATTTTTAAACTTTTCTTCCTCAATATACTTAGAGGCTATTTCTTTTAGAACTTCAATCGACCATAAACCTCCGCCTCTAATATTAACCTTTTTACCAATAGGATTGTTTTTAATTCCATAAAGCCAACTTGCTTTTAAGCCTTCTAAATTACTACCTAAATAAAAATAACCATTAATAGCGCCAATCGACGCGCCAGAGATAATACTTACTTGATCTAATAGGCGATATTTTTCTAAAACTTCAAGGACGCCAATTTGATAAGAACCTTTAGCGCCACCGCCGCCCAACATTAACCCTATTTTCATTTTAATAGACCTCTTTTAATCTTCTTTTTAAGTCTCTTTCTTTTAAAGTCTTTCTCTTATCGTAAGTTTTTTTACCTTGGGCAATCGCCACTTCTACTTTCACTAAGGCGCTTTTAAAATAAAGTTTTAAGGGAATTAAAGTATAGCCGTCTTGTTCTTGGGCTTTTTTTAATCTTAAGATTTCTCTTTTATGCATCAAGAGCTTTCGGTCACGCTTTTCTGCATGATTAAAAATTGATGATTCTTTATATTTGCTAATATGCATTGAAACAATAAACAATTCATCATTTTTAAGAGTAATATATGCCTCATTAATATTGCACTTACCAGCTCTTATTGATTTAATTTCTGTCCCTTTTAAAACAATTCCTGCTTCATAAGTTTCTTTAATAAAATACTCATGATGGGCCTTTTTGTTTTTTGTAATAACTTTCATAATTCCTCTTATTTATTATAGCAAATTTTTACTTATCTACTAAAACAAATGTAATTTGTCGTAAACTCACATTAACTTCTACCAATTTAACCGAAATTCGATTTGATAATTGATAAGTCTTTTTAGTGGTCTCATTAATCGCGGTTAAAGTCTTTTCATCAAAAGAATAATAGCTGTTTAAAAGTCTAAAAGGAATAAAACCTTCAATTCCATCTTTAACCGTTACGAAAATTCCACTTTTAATCATCCCTGTAATAACACCCTCAAATTCTTCATTTAAAAAGTTTTGCATATATTTAGTAACCATATATTTATCTACTTCTCTACTAATAGTTTCCGCTTTTACCTCCATTAAACTTGCTTGTTGGCAAATAGCTTTTAAGATGGTTTGGTAATGGTTGATTTTTTTATTTAGTTCTCGTGGATATAAAATTAATTCTTTAATTAAACGGTGCAAGAAAAGGTCAGAATATCGTCTAATTGGCGCTGTAAAGTGCGAGTAATTATTTAAAGCAAGTCCATAATGGCCTTTATTTATTTCGCTATATTTAGCCTTAGCCATACTTTTAAGTAAAAGATCATTAATATAATCACTTAAAGGATGGTCCTTTACTTCTTCTAAAAAAGATTGTAAAGCTAACGGCGTTAAGTGATTAATTCTCGGTGTATTAATTTTTAATTTATTTAACTCTAAAAAAAGATTGTTGATTTTTTCTAAATCCGGTTTTTCATGAACTCGGTAAATTGCTGGTAAACTCAAATTAAAGAAATGACTGCCTACAATTTCGTTAGCTAAGATCATAAAATTTTCAATAATTTTTTCAGAGGCACCACTCTTTTTAAGTTTAATTTCAATAATTTCATTTTTATCGTTTAAAAGATATTGATATTCTTTACTTTTAAACTCTATCATTCCCGCTCTTTTCCTTAGCACTGAAAGTTTTTCACTCAATTCTTTCATGTTGGTTAACATTTTTTCATATTGAGGACTTAACCGACCCTTATTTGCAAAAAAGTCATTCACTTCTTGATAAGTTAATCTTTTTTTAACTACAATTACTGTCTCTTTGATTTGATAATCAACGATTTTAGCATCTTCACTCAACTTTATTAATAAACTAAAACCGTATCTCGCTTTATTTTCAGTTAAACTACACAAATCATTAGCTAATCTTCTCGGTAACATCGGAATAACACGATCTGCTAAATAAGCGCTAGTCGCTTTATTAAAGGCGCTTTTATCGAGTTCACTACCCGCTCTTACATAATGAGAAACATCGGCGATATGAATATTTAAATAATAAAAACCAGCTGCTTTTTTTAAACTAATTGCGTCATCTAAATCTTTAGCATCCGCTCCATCAATCGTAATGATATCATCTTCTTTAAGTACTAATCTTCCTTCAGTTTCGATAAGGTCGCTTAAATTATCAGCTTCTTTTAAAGCTTCAGGACTATCCTTTAAAGGAAAATCATGTGAAGCAATGATCATTAAAATCTCAATATCGGGATCGGTTACGTGGCCAACATAACTAACAATTTCCGCTTCTAAATAATTTTTATAATAATTAACCACTTTTACTTTAACAATATCGCCATCAAGATGGTTATCATAGTTATTAACTTTAATTGGTAATCTTAGTTCTTCTTTTACTACTAAAAAAGTTTTGTTTTTAACTTTTTTAACTTCACAAAGATACTCTTCTTTATTTCTTTTAAGAACTTCCACTACACTAGCAAAATAAGGATAGTTAAATGCCTTTTTCCTCTCAATTAAAACAATATCACCGTCTAAAGCAGTTTTAAGCTTCCTTTTATCGACAGCAATATCATCAACAAAACCTAAATAGCTGTCTCTTTTAATAATATTAATTTTACCAATCGTTAAATTTTTTCTTAATTGGTATTTATTATTTTTATATCTTAAAATATTTTTTCCTACAAAAACATTAAAAAGCGCTTCTACTTGAGCCGCTGTTTTATTGAGTTCTTCAGTTAATTCTTCCATCAAATAACTTCTTCTCGTTTGAAAAAGTAATAAACAATTGTTTTTTTCCTTCATGCTGTTAGTTTACCATAATGTTACTTTTCTTTTTTTATTAATTCTTTTCAAGCCTTTAAAAAAGCGACTTAGAAAGCCGCTATTTTTATTATTTTAAATTATACAAACTTTTTTTACCTAAGTATTTCGCACCCTCGCCGAGTTCGTCTTCAATCCGCATTAACTGGTTGTATTTAGCAACCCGATCGGTTCTTGAAGCAGACCCCGTCTTAATTTGTCCGGCATTAGCCGCGACCGCAATATCAGCGATAGTAGAATCTTCAGTTTCACCACTACGATGAGATATTACAGCTGTATAACCAGCTCTTTTAGCCATTTCAATTGCTTCAAATGTTTCTGTTAAAGTACCGATTTGATTGACTTTTATTAAAATTGAATTAGCAATGTTTTTTTCAATTCCTTCTGCTAGTTTCTTTGTATTAGTAACGAAAAGATCATCGCCCACTAATTGAATTTTAGCAGCTAATTTTTTTGTTAAATAAGCCCAACCATCCCAATCGTTTTCATCAAGACCATCTTCAATAGAAATAATCGGATACTTATTTACTAATTCTTCATAAAAATCACTTAACTCTGCACTAGTCAACTCACGATTATTCTCGCCTGCTAAAACATATTTTTGAGTTTCTTTATTATAAAACTCACTAGCCGCTACGTCAAGCGCTAAATAAATATCTTTACCTGGTTGATAACCGGCATTTTTAATCGCTTCTAAAATTACTTTTAAAGCTTCTTCATTGGATGATAAATTCGGCGCGAATCCTCCTTCATCACCAACGCTCGTATTTAAACCACGTTTTTGTAGAACTGCTTTTAAATGATGAAAGACTTCTGTTCCCCATCTTACTGCTTCAGTAAAATTAGGCGCGCCTATCGGCATAATCATAAATTCTTGAAAGTCAACATTATTATCAGCGTGAGAACCACCATTTAAAATATTCATCATTGGTACTGGTAATTGTCTAGCGTTAAAGCCGCCTAAATAATTATAAATACTAACACCTAAATATTCCGCAGCCGCTCTCGCTACCGCCATCGAAACACCTAAAATAGCATTAGCACCTAATTTTCCTTTATTAGGGGTTCCATCTAATTCAATCATCTCTTGATCGATTTCGACCTGAAATAAAACATTCAATCCTAAAACATGTTCCGCGATTATATCATTAACATTATTAACCGCCTTTAAAACACCTTTTCCTAAATAACGATTTTTATCTCCATCTCTAAGTTCCACAGCTTCATGTTCACCAGTGGAAGCACCACTTGGTACTAAAGCTCTCCCAAAAGCACCAGATTCCGTATAGACTTCCACCTCAACTGTTGGATTTCCTCTTGAATCTAAAACTTCTCTTGCATAAATATCTGTAATATATGGCATCTAATCACTCCTTTTTAAATAGTTTTACCACATTTATTATACTACCTTATCGCTTTTTTTCAATCTTAAAACAAGTTAAAGCACTTACATTTTACCTTTTCATTCGCATAAAAACAGAATAACTAATTAAAAGATATATTAAGATATGAAAAAGATCTAAAAAGATTGCTAGAACATTGGCTTGAAAGTAAAACATCGAAAATAAATACAACTTCGGATTAAAGGCCCCTAACCAAATTATTTTTTGACTAAAATAATAGTGAGCAATATATCTAGACACTACGACAAAATAATCTCCTAAAAACAAAAAGAAAATTGCTAAAATCGAATAAGTAAGATGATAAAAATGAAAACTTTGATAAAGTCTTTTCACTAAAAAGAAATATAATATTAAAAAGGTGAAAATATTGAAAAAATCTAATTTAGTCCCCGCTAAATAGAAATTAACAATTCCTAACAAAGAACCAAAAACAACCGCCCCCAAGAGGCCCTCTAAAATAAACCTTAGTAATTCTTTTCGGTAAACTCTTTCTTTAAAAAACATCATATCACTACCTTACTTTATTCGCGTCCTTATTCCAATAAATGTTCACACGCCTTAACCATTATACTATCAGTTAAGCTTTTTTAATAAAATTATCTTCTTCATTAGTTAAAAATTCTTCTTCTTCTTCTTCTTTAACTTCAAGATGTAAAATGCTTTTTTGATAAAAACGAGAAATTCTTTTATATGTAAAGAAAGTAACGACACTAACTAAAGTTGATAAAATTAAATTAAAAGGTAAAGCTGCAAAAAGCAAATAATAACCCATATAATTAGTTTCCGTTATCCCTGGAATTACCCCTAACATTCCAAAGACAGTGTCAAACTTAAATAAAGCGATATAAAACGGCAAAACAAAAAGAAAATTAGCTAATAAAGCAATAACTGTCCAGAAAAAAGGAATTGTAAAAGTCGCGATAACAGCACCTTTTTTAGTACGATACTTTTGATAAAATAACGAAGCAATTAAAACCGTTACCACAGCAATAATAAGATCTGATAGTTCTCCTACTCCCATCGTCGTCGTTCCAATAACAACCTTTAAAAAAAATCTTAAGAAAGCAATCACGACCCCTGATATCGGCCCAAATAGATAACCTCCTAAGTAAATAGGAACTGCCGAAAAATGAATTTCTAAAAATCCTGGAATAAACGGCAAAATCCAATTAATAGGTATATAAAGAAAATATAAGATAATGGAAATAGCTGAAAAAATCGATAAAGTAACCAGTTTTTCTAACTTCTTCTCATTCCTTTTCTGCTTCACTTCAAACCTAATTGCTAGAAAAGCCAAAGCAACAATAACCAACGCTACAAAAATCATTAAAAACAGTTTGTTTTTCTCTAAAAAATTTACAAATTGATCCATCTTTCTCTCCTTTTCAAATAAAAAATCGCCTCTTCAGGGCGACAAAAAAGCATAAAAATAATACTTCTTCCATCCAGACTATACTGTCGGTATAGGACTTTCACCTATTCCTGCCCTAAAGCTCGCGGACTTTACCGCCGATCGAGGAATTACACCTCACCCTGAAGTTCAATTCTATTGTAAAGCTTATTACTTTAGTTGTCAAACAATATCTAATTTGAAAACCTTTTCTTTCCTTATTGTTTCAGTTTTGTATTATAATGAGATAGTAAAGGAAAGTGATAAAAATGGAAAAATTCGCAGCTTTAATAATTTTAGATGGACAAGGTATCGCAGCTAAAAACGATGCTAACGCAGTAGCATTAGCAAATAAACCTATTTTCGATAATTTAATAAAAAACTATCCCCATAACACTTTATCCGCATCAGGATCTCGTGTAGGTCTTCCTGACGGACAAATGGGAAACAGCGAAGTTGGGCATTTAAACTTAGGAGCGGGGAGAGTTGTTTGGCAAAGTTTGTCGAGAATTAATGAAGCTATTAAAGATGGTTCATTCTTCAAAAATGAAGCTTTTTTAAAAGCGCTAAGCTGGGTTAAAGAAAATAATAGTAAACTTCATCTTTTTGGACTTGCTGGTAGTGGCGGAGTCCACGCTAGTAGTGAGCATATAATTGCTTTATATCAATTAGCAAAAGAACACGGTTTAGCTGACAAAACTTATTATCACGCCTTTTTAGACGGCAGAGACACTTCACCCACTAGCGGTTTAAACTTTTTAAAAGAAATTCGTGCCTCGGGGCTTAAAATCGCCACTGTTAGTGGACGTTATTACGCCATGGATCGCGATGATAATTGGGACCGACTCCAAAAAGCAATCGATAATATTACGATTGGAAGCGGTAAAAAATATCCTAACTTTGAAAAAGGCGTAAAAGCTAGTTATCAAAACGGTGTAACCGATGAATTCGTCATTCCTTTTTTAGTCGATTCTAATGGTTTAGTTAGTGAAAAAGACGCTATTATATTCGCTAACTTTAGACCTGATCGAGCGATTAGAATTAGTACCGCCTTTTCCAATCCTCAAATGGTAAAAAATTATTACCGTGCTGGAAAGGCAACTTTTGATAGCAGCCATATTCCGAAAGAAATCTTTTTCGTTTCGATGATGCATTACCAAGAAACTGTTAAAGGCGAGATCGCTTTTCAACTTCAAAACTTAACTGATCTTTATGGCGACGTGATTGCCAGAAACAACCTCGCCCAATTAAGAATAGCGGAAACGGAAAAATACGCCCACGTCACTTTCTTCTTTGATGGTGGTTATGAAAAAGATTTACCAAAGGCAAAAAGAATTTTAATCCCTTCTCCTAAAGTCGCTACTTATGACTTAAAGCCGGAGATGAGCGCTTATGAAGTCGCTGACGCTGCCATTAAAGAAATTTTAACCAAAAAATACGCAACTATGATTTTAAACTTCGCTAATCCTGATATGGTCGGTCATACCGGCTCTATTCCCGCAACTATTAAAGCAGTTGAAGCGGTTGATTATAATTTAGGAAGGGTTTTAGAAGCCATTGAAAAAATAAATGGTGTCGCTGTTATTCTCGCTGATCATGGTAACGCAGAAATGATGAGAGATTCCAATGGTGATCTTCATACTGCACATACTACTAATTTAGTACCGATCATTATTACTAAAAAAGGAATAACCATTAAAGACGATGGCGCCTTATGTGATATCGCACCAACCTTACTAGATTTACTAAATATTGAAAAACCAACTGCAATGACCGGAACATCCTTAATCAAAAAGCCTTAACGGGCTTTTTTAATTTTAAAAGATGGAACCGTTTAGAGCCAAACAAAAGACTCATTTTATTATTTATTGTGTATAATGAATTTGATGAATTATCATTTTGAGGTGGAAGATGTCATTACTTAAAAAATTAAAAAAGATCTTACAAGAAGAAAAACCCCATTATCCTTTTAACTATTCGATTCCTAATTTATGGAATTTATTTAATCATCAAAGTATTACTAAACTTAAAAACGGGGAAGAATTAATCAACCCTTATGACTTTTTATCTGATTTAATAGAGCGCGTCCTTCTAACAAACAATGACACTAATGAAAGAACGAGCCTTTCCCTTAAAAAAGGTCTTAGCGATAAAAGTTGGTTAAAAGAAGCGGTTATTTACTCAATGATGATCAGAACTTCTACTAGTTGGGATCATGACCGCAATGGTTATTTAGATGAAAATAATATCTATCACTTAAAAGAGACAGGTACCTTTATCAAAACTTTAATGCTACTTCCCTTATTAAAAGAAATGGGTGTTAATGTCATTTACTTATTGCCGATTTCTAAATATTCACTTAAAAACAAAAAAGGAGAATTAGGAAGTCCTTATAGCGTTTCTGACTTTTTTAAATTAGATGAAAATCTCAGCGATCCTATCGTGGCTGGAAAACTAACTTTAGAAGAACAGTTTGCACTTTTAATTGAAGCTTGCCATAATTTAGAAATAAGAGTAATGATCGATTTTATTCCCAGAACAAATTCCACAGAAAGTGCTTTAATCGCTACTAACCCCGAATGGTTTTATTGGATTAAAACTGCTGATTTAAATAGTTATAAACCCCCTAGAGTTCCCAAAATAGGAGATAAAACAGTTTCTCCTCTGCCAAAATATATGGAAGCGGTCTATGCTAGTTTAGAAGTTCAAGAACATCTCAAACTATTTCAAGAAAATCCTCAAAAACAAGATCCAAACTTATGGCGAAAACTCATTGCCGATTACGAAGATAAAAAGGGTGATATCCTCACTCTGATCGATAACTATTATGGCTTAACAATCGCACCAGCATTTAGTGACCACATCAATGATGTCCAACCTCCTTGGAGTGATATCACATTTTTTAGAATGTATTTAGACCATCCCCTTTTAACAAAAAAATATTTAATTGATGAAAATATCCCCCCTTATATTCTCTTTGATACTATTAAAGCTAACCTTTTCCCAGGCCAAAAAGAGAACTTACCATTATGGGAATTATTAACAAGCGTTATTCCTTATTTTCAAAAGACCTTTGGTATTGATGGTGCTCGCATAGATATGGGGCATGCTCTCCCTGAGAAACTCGTAAAAATGATTATTGAAAAAGCAACTTCAATCGATCCTAGTTTCGTCTTTATTGCAGAAGAATTAAATCCTGAAAACGCCCAAAAAGCGAAAGATTTAGGTTATGACATTATTATCGGCAATGCTTTTTCTTCCATTTTTGATGTTTATGGGAAAGGGATGCACAACTATCTTCATAACACTTATAAATTACCGATTTTACAACTCGCTTTAGGAGAAACACACGACACGCCTAGGTTGGCCTCGAGGGAAGGAGAAATGATTTTAAGTAAATTTATTACGATAATTAATATGTTCGTTCCTAATACAGTTCCTTTTATTAACTCTGGTCAAGAAGTTTATGAAAGACAAACGATGAATACTGGTATTGATCCCCGGGAAAATGAACTTTATATGTTGCCAGAAAGCGATCCTTTTTATAAAAAATTGGCGCTTTTTGATAAATACGCTTTTCATTATTTAAATCACATGAGTCACGACATTAAAGATAATTTAAAGAAAATTAAGCCCATCAGAGCAAAGTATCTTCCCGCAATAACAAATAAAAAGAACTATCTCCCTCTTTCCTTTTTAGAAGGAAGAGACCCCATCGGTTTTGCTTATCAAGCTCCTGATGAAATCCTTTTTATTATCGGCAATCCTTTTTATGACTTTAGTCAGCATCTTAAGGTTGACTTAGCAACGCTTAAAAAACAAATTCCTTTGACTACAGATGCTTTTCTTTTATATGGCATGCATGAAAAAGGCACGAGAACGATTCAAGAATTCGACGCTAATGGCAATCCCTACTTCTTAATGGGGCCAGGTGAAATAAAAATATTCACAATCAAAAAGGGGTAATTAATCATCGTTTTATTTTTTTATTCATCAGTATAATATTACAATTAAACTTTAATATAGTTTTATTAAGGTCTTAAATAATCTTGGTATGAAAAAACATTTAAATTAGTGTTTATCGTTAAAACAGCGCTGACATCGACTACTTTGTTAGCTATTTTTATTTTTTTAAGATGATAATCTATTTTAGTAATTTTGGCATTTAAATAATTTATTCTGCCTTTACTATAATAATAAAGTTCTATTTTAAGATCATGCTTTAAAGCGATTTTAATATTTTCATTTAAAGTTTGATATTGGTCTTCAGATAAAAGTGGCTTTTCTAAATAAAGCCTTTTTTTCTTTAAAGCAATTAGTGCTTCTTTAAAGCCTGTTAAGGCATCAAAAGGAAGCCACTTAATCAAGCCACGGTCAAAATTATGCATAGTGCCCTCCAATCGTTTTATTTCTTCTCCTTTTAGTAGAGTAATCTAATAAAACTGTCGCTTTATCTACACTATTGTTAGAAAAACGCATCTTAATTTCATCTAAGGAACTCTCTAACTTTTCCTCTAAGTCTGCTTTTAAATAATCTTTAAATAAAGTTAATTGGCTGGCTTTATCAGTTGTTAGGTTAGTAACACCAATGGAAATTTTTCTAATTGGTTTTTTTTCATAATTATTTTCAAGAAGTATTAAATAGTAATGAGATAGTTCGCTTTTTAAACGAGTTTTATTTTCCATCCTCATTTGTCTTTTAAAACCACCACCGAATAATTTTGAGTAACCAACCGCCAAAGTAACGACGAAAGCCATTTTCTTATTTAATCGCAATCTTCTCGCCAACTCCTCTGCCATCTCTTTAATAATTAATTTCGCTTCTTCTAATGAGTAATCTTTAAACAATACTTGACCAATGCTGTAGCGTTTATTAAGCGCCTTTAGCTTATTTTGGTCTTGTATTTTACTTAAATCTCTTCCATTAGCATGATGATATAACTCCACTCCAATCACGCCAAAAAGTTTGCGCAATACATTGACATTATAGTGAGCTAAATCGTAAACAGTTACAATTCCTAACTGTGCTAAATTTCTTTCCATCCTTTCCCCAATTCCCCACATTTTACTAAGGGGACTGACGGGCCATAACTTAGTTTTAATGTCCTCATAATTCCAAACCGCTAAATAATTCTTACTTTTTTTCGATTCCAGATCTAAAGCAAGTTTCGCTAAAAGCATATTCTCACCAATCCCGCAAGTAGCATATAAAAAGAGTTTAGAATAAATTTCTTTTAATATTTTTCCCGCTAATTCTTCTTTACTTAAACGGTAATAATTTAAATAATTAGTAACGTCCAAAAAAACCTCATCAATTGAATAAACAAAAAGGTCCTCTTCGCTAACATAATCCAAATAAATATCAATCACTTTAAGAGCGTAATCTAAATAAGTTTGCATCCGTGGTCTCGCAATTATTAAGTCCTTTACTTTATTCACTTCATAAAGGCGCATCCGAGAAGGATAACCTTTAGCTCTCAAATAGGGGCTGACAGCCAAAACTATCGAACCCGCTCTTGCAGGATCCGCAACAACCAAAGGGGTAGTATAGGGATTTAAATTTCTTAAAGCACATTCAACGCTAGCATAAAAACTTTTCAAATCAAAACAAAGAATAGCTCTTTTTTTCATTTTACTCCCCCTCCTTTTGCAAGCATTCTAACAAAAACAACTGTTAAAATACAGCCAAAAAAAGGCTCTTTATAATAAAACTAAATTGCCTTTTTTTTCAAATTTTCCAATGCTATCTTCAGCTATCTTATTAAAGTACTTAAATCCGGTTTTCAAATAACCATTTTAAATTTTAAAAATTGTTTTTAGAAAAAGGAAACTCCAATAGCTGATAAAATCGCTAAAAGCGCGACAATCAAAAAGACTACTTTCCCGAATTTTTTTAAGGTCTTAGCGTATTGCCAAGCTAACCAAACTACGACAATTATTAAAAATAAATTAGCTACAAATTGAAACCCTGATAAATCTACTGTTTTATCAACCCAACTCAAAATCACCAATGTAAGTGATATTAAGGCGCTGATTATTAAAGAAAGATAAGCCAAAAGGCCCATCGCCTTATTATCTTTTTTCATTTTAATTCTACCCCCACTAAACGATCCACTTGCAAGGCAAAAACAAGTCCTTCAGCCGCGCTATTAGAACCGAATTTTTGATAAATACTTTCCATTATTTTATCCTTCTCTTTATCCAAACAAACAATTAAAAGCACATCTTTTTCAGGATGAATTGTAATTTTGAAAAACTTTTCATCCTCATCACTAAGTGAACTTTTACCACTAATCACAGTGCCACCCCGCGCCCCTAAACCGCGCGCAAAATCCATTACTTTTTCAGCATAACCGCGATTTGAAATATAAACAATTAAACTTTTTTCTTTCATAATATCGCCTCATTATCCATTATTTCTGTTAAAGCCATTCTATTAATAGATGAGAGTGATAATGTTAAAGCGATTCCTGTTTTCTTTTTAGACAACTTAAACTTCGTTTCAATCTTAGCTAAGATTTCTTCTTCATCTTCACGAGCGATCAATGATAAAACAACGTCTTTTTCTTTATTTTCTAAAGCTAAATAAGCCATCATTTGGTTAGAAGCAGTTCCCTCCCCTAAAAAGATTAAAGAATAATCAGCTTTAAATTCAGTTAAAGCCTTAGTAACTTGTTCGCCTTTTCCTCTTTGAACTATTGTAATAAGTAATTTCATTTTCTTCCCCCTAAACGACAACCTCGCCCAGATCACGGATATTAGAACGGATTCCAAATGCTTTGGAAACTGTTAAAGAAAAAACAATTCCGTTCGCTTCACTTTTAACACCGTATTTTTCATTTAAGGCTTTCATAATTAAATCTTGATCATGCTTAAAGCCCACTATTAATAAAACATCTTTTTCAGGATGAATTGTAATTCCAAACACCTTTTTATCTTTTTTTTGCGCACTCCTACCATGTAAAATAGTGCCACCAGTAGCTCCAAATCTTCGTGCGACTTCCATCGCTTTATAAGCAAAACCGCTCTTAACTATCGACACAATTAATTCCATATAACCTCCTTAAAATGAAACAATATCATCTTGACCTTGATACTTCTTTTTATTGACTTGTTTACGGTGATAAACTATTCCTAAAATTTGCAAGCAAATTACTGGAGCCATCGAAACAATAACTACCAACCCATAAGCATCCAAAAGTGGATCGGAACTAGCAATCGCATTGGAAGCTCCAATAGCAAACGGCATTAAAAAGGCCGTCGTCATCGCACCACTAACAGCACTCCCTGAGTCATAAGCGATTGCCGTAAATAACTTAGGAGTGAAAAATGTCAATCCAAAAGTAATCAAATAACCTGGTAAAATAATCCATAAAACATGAATACTATAAATTATTCTCAGCATCGATAACACCAAAGCAATTCCAACGCCTAATGAAATCGCCCCTAACAATAAAGTTTTAGAAAGCGTTCCTGCCGTAACCTCTTCAACTTGGTTATTAACCGCCACAATCGAGGGTTCAGGAGCCGCTACTAATAGACCAAAAACTAAACCAACAATTACTAATAACCACGGTTTATTGCTCGCTAAATAGCCACCTATTTCACTGCCAATCATTGAAAAAGCCTGATTAGCTCCCGATAAAAACAACACCAATCCTAAATAAGTGTATAAAAAAGCCATTAAAATTTTAATAACTTCTTTTTTTGATAATTTAAAATCCAAAATTTGAAAAATAATAAAAAAAGCAAGAAATGGTGCAATCGCAATCGCCATATCAAATGAATACTTAATTAAATATTCCCCTAAAGTTAAATTTTCAGTTACCATGCTAATTTGATCAACATTAAGAGGATAAAAAAGTCCTAAAATTAAAATAGCAATAATCGGACCAATAATAGTTACCCCTACTAAACCAAAAGAATCTTGTTCACTAGTAGTGCTGTTTCTCGCCCTACTAATACCATATGCCAAACTCATAATAAAAGGCACTGAAAGCGGACCACTAGCAAAACCTCCTGAATCAAAAGCAACCGCGATAAAACCAGGATTATTTTTATTGACGATAAAAGCTAAAAGAAAAGTTAGCGCATATAAACCCATCAATAACCATCTCAGGGGAATTTTAAATAAGATTCTCACTAAACCCACAGTCATTAAGAGTCCGACTCCAATCGCCACTGTTAAAATAGTAATCATTTCAGGATTAATAACATCCTTTAATTGGTGCGACAAGACTCTTACGGATGGTTCCGCAACAATAATAAAGAAACCTAATAAAATACTAACGATAATAAAAATTGATAACTTTTTCTTTTTAACGACATAATTACCAATTCCATCAGCTAAAAAGCTCGTCGATTGAAAAGCCCCTAATTGAAACAAAGCCAAACCAACCACTAATAAAAGCGCCCCTACTAAAAACATTAAAATTGTTTTAACTCCTAGGCCAATAAAAAAAGCTATCACTACAATTACAATAGTAACGGGGATAACCGACATAAATGATTCTAAAAGCTTTTTTAAAAAGTTTTTAATTATGGCACTCACTTCCTCGTTAACATCTTATCTAAAAAAAAACCAATATGCAAGCCAATTAAAAAACAAATTCCTTAGCAATATAATGGAGATGGTCAGCCGCTCTTTCTAAGTTAGCAACTAAGTTAATTAAAATAGGACTCGATTCTGGCCTGCACTTACCCTCATTAAGTCTTTTAATATGGCTATCAACAATCTCTTTTCGTTTTCTATCAACGCTATCTTCCAAAAATTCAACTTGTAAATATTTTTCTTTATCACTCGTAATAAAAACAGCCATTGACTCAATAAACAAGTTTTCCATCACCACAAACATACTTTCCAACTCTTTTAAAGCCGCCTCTGTAAATACTAAATCAAGTTCTAAACAAGTTTTCGTATATTTAATTAAATTACTTGCTAAATCACTAATTCTTTCTACGTCATTAATAGTGTGAAACAATTTAGAAGTGATGATTTTTTCCTTCCTAGATAATCTTTGTCCAGACAATTTAATTAAATACTCAATTGTTTGTTGGGTTAAATTACTACCATTTTTAATACAATCGTTAATAGCTTCCTCTTTTTTCAAATCTTTAAAAAGAAAACTATTAAAAGCGAGCCTTAAACAATTCATGGCGTTACCCGCGATAACAACCAATTCTTTTTTAAGTTGGGGAATCGCGAGGCTAGGAGAATTAAGCAAACGTTCTTCCAAAACGATAGTCGCCCTTTTATCTTGATCTTTAACTTTAATTAATTTTTCACTTACCTTCACAAAATAAGCAGAAAATGGCAAAAACATTAAAGCACATGCTAAATTAAAAAAAGTATGAAACATCGCTATTTGAGTCGCTTCTTTAAGAAAAAGCGCCTTTAAAACAACATCATTAAAACTAGGCCATAAAAGTAAAAACACCATGAAAATCAGCGAACCTGTTAAGTTAAATAAAATATGAATTAAAGAAGCCCTTTTAGCATTAACATTCGCGCCCAAGGAAGCATACCAAGCGACGATGGTCGTGCCGATATTGGAACCTAAAATAATATATAAAGAAGCGTTACCGCCCCCCCCAATTACTATTCCTGCGATTACCATTGAAATAATAATCGCCGTAATCGCAGAGCTGCTTTGAAAAATAGCAGTTAAAACAATTCCAATTAAAAGCAGTAAAAAAGGGTTTTTCATATTTGCTAATAAATTAATAACGAAAGCCGCTGATTTAAAAACATTCATGGCGTCACCAAGCAAATAAAATCCAACAAAGATTAACCCTAACCCTTGTAAAATCCTTCCTATCGTTTTTAACTTTTCCTTTTTAAAGAAAAGATCAACGAAAGAACCAATAAAAGCGAACACCATCGCGAAAATAACAAAATTAAAACTTTGTAAAGCGGCGATTTGTGCGGTAATAGTAGTCCCGACATTAGCTCCCATAATAATAGTCGTCGCTTGCAGTAAAGAAATAACCCCAGCATTAACAAGCCCTACGACCATCACCGTCGTTACTCCACTTGATTGAACCACTGCGGTTGTAGCTACTCCAACTCCAAAGCCTTTTATTTTACTATCCGATATTTTGTTTAAAGCACCTTCTAAACGAGTATTAGCAAATCTTTTCATATTATCCGACAAAATACCCATTCCCACTAATAAAGCACCAATACCAGCAATTAATATCATCGTCGCTTCTAAATAGATCATTTCTTTATCACCATTACTATTTTACTAAAAATCAGTCTTTAAATATATCTCTTTTTTTAAAAAGAAATTGCCTAAATACTATAAAACGTCCTAATACACCTATAATTTTCTCTTATAACCACTTAATTAAAACGTTTTCATTTTCAACTAATTTACACTATAATAACGTTGGTGATAATAATGCAAACTAAAATTTATTTAACAATTAAAATTACAGTCGGGTTTATAATAGCAGTTTTATGCTCTTATTTTTTGAAACTACCTTACTTTTATACTACCGGAGTGATAACGCTACTTTCCTTAGCTCCAACAAGACTTAAATCATACCAAATAGCTTTAATAAGATTTTTAAACTTACTTTTAGGTTTTTTAATAGCCTCTTTAATCTTTTATTTTAGCAATTTTAATTTAGTCGGCTTAACACTTTTCATTATTATTTTTATTCCTTTAAGCTTTTTGTTAAAACTAGAAAAAGGCCTCTCTGTCTCGTTAGTCTTGATTTCTCAAATTTATTTAGAGAAAAATCTTTTTTATTTATTAAATGCTAGTTACATTTTTATCATTGGCGTAGGAATCGCTTTATTGCTCAATTTAATAATGCCCAAACACTACAAGCTTATCGCCACTAACAAAACTTTAATCGACAAAGAAATTAATCACATCATCCAAACAATTAGCTTAAATCAGACTCCCTCATTTTTAAATCTTGATAAACTCATTAAAGAAACCTTCAATTTGATGGAAATCGAACTAGAAAACATTACCAAAACAACTCTTAAAGAAACCTTTTCTTATTTAAAGATGAGAAGCGAACAAATATCAATTTTAAAGACCATTGCCAAACAATTGTTGCCGCTAGAAGAAATAACAGAAAAAACTATCATATTAGAGTTTTTAACTACTTTTAAAGACCAAATTGGCGAAGACAATTACGCTCTTAACCTTAGTGATGAACTCGAACAATTGTTGCTATTCTTTCAAGAACGCCCCTTACCAGAAAAAAGAGCCCTCTTTGAAATAAGAGCTCAATTGTATACCGTTTTATTAGAATTACAACAGTTCTTAAATTTAAAAATAGCTTATCATGAAACTAAATATCAAAATGAGTAAGTAAGGCCGCAGGCTTTTTCCTTAGCAACATACTAACCGGCACCAAAGCTATTAAAACATTAGCGAAAATTATTCCTAAACTAGCTACTAAAAAGGACAGCGATGTCGCTCTCACTTTAAAAATCATATTAAAGAGAGAGTTTCTAAGTGCATTTATTAAAATAGTGCCGATGATAATACCAATAAAAGAAGTCATTAAAGTGGTTAAAAAGTATTCTAAGGCAAAAGTCGCTTTTATTTCATGCTTATGAATTCCTAAAGCTCGGTAAATACTTATCTCCCTAACTCTTCTTGTCAATGAAGAACGCACTAAAAAGAAAAACACTAAACAACTAATAGTAATCGCTACGATCATTTGACTAATCGATGAAATTTGCGCTTGCTTTAAGTTTAATTTTTCACTTTCAATCTCACTTTCCCGCAAGTTGTAAATATCATCACTACCAGGATCACTACCATCTAAAGAATAAAGATAAGTAGCCCTAAAACGACCCCAATACCCATAGTAATCTGAAGAGGCTAATTTTTCTCTCGCTTCTTTAGTAATGTAAAAAATCCTTTTATCAGCATCAGTCTGGTAACTGCCAACAATACTAACGTTATACCGATTTTTAATATTTTCTTTTTCATCTTCTTTTAAATTTTGATAAATATGATAAATATCTTCAGGAACGATAACTTCCATTTCATGATTAATATTATCCGGTTTTCTTCCTTCAATAATTATAACTTCATCTAGGTACTCTTCATAATAAAATAAGTATTCATCCTCGCCAAAATAAATTGCATGAGTATAAAAAATTTCATCAAAAACATCAATAGTGCCATACCATGCCTTCGTATTGGTATTAGTAACTCCTACAATCTTTAAATCTATTTCCCTTAAATAAGAACTAATATAAGGATTAAAGGAAATCACTTCATCAATTAAATCACTCGCTCTAAAAATACCATTCATATAATAGTAAAGATGATTTTCATATTTTTCATCTAAAACACTAGCATCGATAACTATTTCACGGTTATTTTCAGGCATTCTTCCCTCAATAATATCTTTTTCTTTTAAAGCGTCAAGTGGTAAATAACTCTCAATATTAAGTTGGCTCCCTGCTTTACCTGTTTTAAAAATAAAATAACCTTGAACATTACCTGGATAAAAAAGATAATTATCGTCATCAAGGTACTTTAAATCACTTTTGTTTAGATCACTTATATAAACATTTTTATCATAATAAATCTCGCTATCATCAAAAAACAAATTAGAAAACAACACATGGATAGCCATAGAAAATAGAACCCCTAAGAGAATTAAAGAAACAATTTGAAGTTTTGTTTTTCTCCCAACATTAACAAGTTTTTTTAAAGCTTCAATTAACGATTCTTTAAAACTGAAATTAGCTTTTTTATGGCGTGGTTTAGCTTTTTTATCTAAATCACTTAAAGAAAAACTAGTCTCCAAATCTTGTTCGTTTTCAATTGTTTCTTTTTTTCCTTCCATAAATTTAATATTAGAATTTGGTTCAACAACTCGAAGTCTTAAGTTTTTATCAGTAGTTTTTAAGTAAAGTTGGTTATTAATTTTAACAATCATTAAATTGATTTCATCACTACTATCTTTTTTATAAGTTTTAATAGTGTCCGATAAATTTTCCGCTTTTAAATCACCTAAATAAATAACATCGCTGTCGTATTCTAGAGTTTGATAATCTATTCCGTGATTGATGTTATCTTCGTTTACTTTTCCGTCCTCTATACTAATAATCCGATCAGCATAATTGTTGGCTAAATTAATATTATGAGTAACTAAAATAACAAGTTTTTCTAAACTAATTTTTTTAATAATTTTCATAATTTCAACACTGTTTTTTAAATCTAAGTTACCCGTAGGTTCGTCTGCGATAATCACGTCAGGATTTTTAGCAATCGCTCTCGCTATCGCCACCCTTTGTTTTTGTCCAAAGGATAAATCGCTTGCTAATCTTTTTCTAAATCTAAAGAGACCAACCGCTTCTAAGCAGTAACCAATACGGTAATCCACTTCTTCACTATCGACGATTCCTACCATGTTTAAAGTCAGTTTAATGTTATCATAAACAGTTCTATCTTCTAATAAATAATAATTTTGGAAAACAAAACCAATTTTATGTGCCCTGATTTTATCCCATTCTCTACTTTTATAACCTTCCATAAGCTTATTATCAAAGTTTATGATCCCTTGAGCACTATCAAGGCCACTTAAAACATTTAAAAGCGTCGTTTTCCCACAGCCTGAAGGTCCGGTAATAGCGATTAAACCTTGTTGGGGAAAGTTTAAAGTAGTATTATTAATAACGTGAATTTGATTGGCTTTGTTTTTATTGAAATATTTATTTAAATTAATTGCTTTAATCATTTTAGAGTTCCTCCTTTAAAGCTTCAATAACCGTCAAATTAAATATTTTCCGGTTAAACTTTAAACCTTGGAAAATTGAAAACATTAAAAATACTATTGAAATAGTTAAGTAATCTTTTAGCGTTAAATGCCTAGTTACTTGGTAAATACTTTTATTAATTAAGGCCAGCAAATTTAAACCTAAAATAGCTATTAAAAAAGCAACGAGAGCGATGAAAACTTGTTCAAAAAGAATCATCACCGCTATTTCTTTTTCTAAAACACCGACAGAACGATAAACAGCGAAATCCTTATTACGGGCTTGCATCATATTTTTTAAAATATTATAAGAAACTAAAAAGAGTACCGCTAAAATCCCTATTAACACTAACCAAAGGAAAAAGACAGCGATGTTCAAGCCTAATTTAGTCATCTCTTCCTCTTGCAAATAAGGATCAATTACTCGATATTTTTCATTTTCTAACAATATTTTTTTGACTAGTTTGATTTCCGCCCGATCAAGAGCTATTAAGTGCAGTTCGTCAATTTCTTCTCTTTCAAAATAAGTCTTGTTGAGTTTAAACTCTTTTTCATCAAATAATAAATCGGGGTGAAAATAAATATTAGCACTGTCGTCCATGACTTTATCTTTAATAGTAAAAGTTTCTTGACGCTCATTAATTATTAACGTAATTTGATCACCTGCGCTGAAGTTTCTCAAGGACCAAACGTCAGAAAGATAAATATCTCTTTTATTTTCCAAAGCTTTCTTTTCTAATAAAGTGCTACTTAAAAGAACATTAAAATAAATTTCATAACTTTCATTTTCAAAATAAATGGCTTCTAAATTGGGCGGTGAAATAAAGACATGACGATATTTCGATTCAAATCGGGAATCATTTTTAAGAGCTAAATAATCAGTTTTAGTAAATGAATCGCCACTTCTTTTTAAAAGGTAAATCTCATTATCAGGAGTATAAAGTCCCATCTCAATCCGCACTGATAAAATTAAATTAACATAAAAAAACAAAAAAGCGATAATTACTAATAGCGACAAACTTAAAGTAAAGATAGTCCTCTTAGGAGTAGCGATAATGTTTTTAAAAGCTAATTTAAAAGCATTTAAAAAGGTGTTAGTTGTACTCTCTTCATTTAAAACTAAGGCTTCCTCTTGTTCGCTTTCTAAAATAGTAATTACTCGATCATCTTTAATACCACCATCTTCTAAAATAAGATTTCTTGTTACGTAAGCTTCTGCCTCCCCATAATTATGAGTAACCAATAAAATTAGTTTATCTTTACTAATTTTTTTTAATAATTTCATTATTTCTTGGCCACTTTCTTTATCTAAATTTCCAGTTGGTTCATCGGCTAAAATTATTTTAGCATCTTTCGCTAACGCCCTCGCGATAACTACTCGTTGCTTTTCACCACCAGAAAGCTTAGCGGCTTTATGATGAAGATGTTTTTCTAAACCCACTTCTTTTATTAATTCCAGGGCACGTGCTTTTCTTTTTTTCTTATCGTAGCCTCCGGCTTCTAAAGCGATAATAATATTTTGATAAACAGTAAAAGCGTCGATAATATTATAACTTTGGAAGACAAAACCGATATTTTTAGCTCTAAAGTTTTCCCACTCCTTAACAGTGAAATGAGACGTTTCTTCACCATTTAAATAAATTTCGCCATCTTCATAAGAATCAAAGCCGCTTAAAACATTTAAAAGCGTCGTTTTACCACTGCCGGATTCTCCAGTAATCGCCACAAACTCATTTAAAGAAAAATGAACACTGACGTTTCTAATACCTTCGGTAACACCTGTTTTAGTTTTATAATATTTACTAACATTTTTAAATTCTATCATCGTTTTATTCTTCTTCCATCATTTTAATAAATTCATTCACCATTAAAGGATCAAACTGCGTTCCACTATTGGTGCGCATTTCTGCTAAGGCTTCTCTTTTAGTTTTAGTTTTCCGATAAGGTCTTAAAGTTGTCATCGCGATATAAGCATCGCAAACACTAATAAGACGAGCCTTAAACGGTATTTCTTCACCTTTTAAACCGCGCGGATAACCAGTACCATCATATCTTTCATGATGCGATAAGACATCATATGAGATTGGATAATAATCTTCAGTAACAGATAATATTTTAAAGGCAATCTCAGGATGGGTTTTAATTTTTTCATATTCCTCAGCTGTTAAAGCTGTTTCTTTTAAAAGCAACTCTTTTGAGATTCCAACCTTACCAATATCACAAAATTCTCCGATTAAAGCAATTTCATTTTGTTCTGTTTTTGATAAATTCAATTTAAGTGCTAATTTAAGTGCTAATGCCTTTACTAAATCAGAATGGTTTACATCGATTGTCCGCTTCTTATCAACTTCATCTTTAAGAACTTTAACAAAATTACTTTTATGACTTTTAGCTTCACTAAGCTTGTTTCTATACATTAAATTCTCCGCCTCTTGAAAAGCCATTTCCAAACTGTTTTTAATAGTTTTCGTCACAACCCCGCCAGAGATAGAAATGTTAATCCCTTTTATCTTTTCTTTTTCAATCTCATACTTAGCTCTTTTTAATAATAATGTTGCTTTTTGATAGTTTTGCCCAGGAAGAATAATATAATATTCATCGCCACCAACTCGGCAAACTATATCTTTTTCAGAAAAAAAGTTTTTAAGATTATTAGCTACTTTAATTAGCAATTCGTCACCATAATGATGACCAAAAGTATCATTAATTAATTTTAAACCATTAACATCAAAGGTGATAATAGAAAAAAGGTGATATTGATCTTCAATCAATTTTTTGACTTGTTCCTCAAAATAACGCCTATTATAAATATTAGTTAAAGGGTCCAGATAACTAAGTTCAAAAATAGCTTGCTCACGATTTTTAAATTCAGTAATATCAGAAGAAAAAACACTAATACCAATTACTTTCCCATTTTTATCAAACATTGGGGTAAAATGTTCTTCTAAATATTTACCCTTCTTTACTTCGACTTCTGAATTTTGAACTTTTATTTTTCCTAATAACGCTTGATTAAAGCTTTTTTTCAGCCTTTCTTTCATTCTAGGGTGACTAATATTATCTAAATAATAATCTCCAATAGCGATATCTTTATTATAATATCTTTTTATTTGTTGACGATGAAAATTATTAAATAACAAATAATTAAGATTTTCATCAAGCGCATAAATCTCCATATGTGGCGTCGCATCGATAGAATATTTTAACAATATTTTTTGTTCATTGGCTTCTTGAGATTTCCTATAATAAATAGCATTATTATCAGCTATAACTCCAGCTACTAAAGTTGTTAAAGGAAAAATAATTAAGAAAACCGGTAAGACAAAACTAAAATAACTACTATCAACACCAGAAATTAGAAACAGCAAAACAGAAACAATATGAACAACAAGACCTAATAATAAAAAGTTTAAATATCTATTTTTTAAAAAACGTTTTTCAACTAAAGGCCAAAAAAGTCCAATTAAAGAGGCAGAAGTAATGGTTAATAATCCCGGTAAAAGACCGGTAGTTCCTTTAAAGATTCTAAAAACCAAAGCCATCGCCCAAGCAACTCCGGTAGGAATCGGTCCATAAAATAAACCTGCTAAACTTAAAATAACAGTTCTCGCATCAAAAATATTCCCGCTTTCAAATTCTAAAGAAAGAATCATTGTCGAAATGGTTAATAAGCCAATAATAACTCCACGAATTATCTTTCTAAAGATCGATCTCCCCTCCTCTTTCAATCTAATTAAAGAAGAAACAGAAACAAAAAAGATCACAATTAAACCATTTACGATTAATTTTTCATATAAATTACAAGAAATGTATGCCAGTACCATTTTATCCCACTCCTTTATATTAAGTTTATGGTATCACTTTTACCATATTATTTCTATCAATAATTACATTATGATAGAATATCGTATAGAAAAGGAAAGGAGAGTTTCCAAATGATTTCTTTAAAAGATACCAATTATTTAAAAAAGGCTATTGCTTTAGCACGCACTTCACTTAAAAAAGGTGACGAACCATTTGGCTCAATTTTAGTTCTAGATGAAAAGGTTTTGTTTGAAGGCCACAATGAAGTTTCTAGTGGAGATCATACTAGGCACCCTGAATTTGCGATTGCCAGATGGGCAGCAACCAATTTAACTAAAGAAGAAAGAAAAAGAGCGATTGTCTATACTTCAAATGAGCATTGCCCAATGTGTGCTGCCGCCCATGGCTGGGTTGGCTTAGGGAAAATTGTTTACGCAGTTTCAGGAAAACAATTAGAACGTTGGCAGAAAAATTGGCAACTTCCAAAAAGCCCGGTTAACTACTTTCCTATTAATAAAATTATAAATGTTGAAGTCCTTGGACCTATTAAAGAATTTGAAGATGAAGTAAAAAAACTTCACCAAGAATTTTATAATAGGCCTTGACCTCAAAAAAACACCATTAATTATGATGGTATTTTTTTATTAATAACTCTCTTATTAATTTGAAATCTTTTCTAAAAAAGCCTCAATAGGTTGATTTCCCATTAATTCTTTTGTTTCATCAATTACTATTTTTGGAACCCCAGAGACATGGTATTTTTGACCAATATCACCATAAGTATGAACCTCATAAACTTCTGCTTTAATATTATTATTTAATTGAGCTAATCTTAAAGCATTAATGGCTGCACCTGGGCAATGAGGACAGGCAGTAGTAACGAAAACTTTAATATTGGTCGGCTGAGAAATTGTTTTTATTTCTTTAATGACGTTTTCTTCATAAAGTTGAGCATAATTGCTAGCATCAACTATCGTTGTTAATAAAGTATTGATTTCGTGACCAGCGGGAATTCCATAAAAAACTCCTCTTGCTTCAGCTTTAGCATTAAACACTAATAAAGCCGGCGCTTCACTAATCTGATATTTTTCTTTTGCCTCTTGTTCCTCATTAAGACTATAAATATTAACTGCTAACATTTCGCTTAAAGGTTCAATTTCTTTAATTAATTGTTCGGTTATTTTACTGCTTTCACTATCTTTTTCAGTAAATAAAACTAAGTTAACCTCTTCTTTCATCACACTGAGCATTTCTTTAATTTGCTCAGTTATTTCTTCATTTAATAATTTTTTCATTTTTTTCTCCTATTCATTAAGATATTTATTTGCACTAAGTGCAGCTACCGCACCTTGACTAGCGGCAGTAATTACTTGTTTATAAATAAAATCAGTTACATCTCCAATTGCGTATAATCCCGCTAAAGATGTTTCTTGTTTAAAATTAGTTATTACTTCATTAAACTTATTCAAAGGTACTAAACCTTTTACCAGCTCACTATTAGGAATAATACCAATTTCGATAAAAACTCCCTCAACTTCAAGTTCTTTGAGGCCCTCTTTATTAGACACTACCACTTTTTCGACATTGTCTTTTCCTATTATTTCTTTAATTTCACTACTTAACTCATAAGTAATATTATTGCTTTCTTTTACTTTATCAACTAAGATTTTATCACCAGTAAAATGATCCATAATTTGGACGATGTGAACGCTCTTTACATACTTAGCCAAATCTAAGGCTGCCTCTAGAGCACTATTCCCACCACCAACAACAACTACATTTCTATCACGGTAAAAAGCACCATCACAGATAACACAATAAGAAACACCTCTTCCAGCAAATTCTTTTTCGCCTTTTACGCCTAACTTACGCGGATTCCCACCAGTTGCGAGAATAACCGTTTTACTTGTTATTTGTTTTTCATTACTTAGATTAGCAATAAAAAGTTCTTTTTCTTTAGTTAATTTAGTTACTGAAACATTTAATAAGATATCGACGTTAAAATTACTGAGATGAGTTTTAAATTTATTGTTTAAATCTTCACCACTAATATTATAAAAACCTAAATAATTATCGATAATTTTAGTATTTAGTAATTGCCCGCCGTCCTCTTTAACAACCATCAAGGTCGCTAAATCATTTCGGGCCGCATAAAGTGCTGCATTAATTGCACCAGGTCCGCCCCCAATAATAACAACATCATATAACTCTTTAATAATCGTTTCTTTTTCTTGAAAGCTTTTATCAATCTTAAAATCAAACATTTTTAAACACTCCCTTTAATACTTTGTTACTTTACCATTAACGATTATAACATAGTAACCAAATAATAAAATTGATATGCATATCTCAAAAAAGAACAAGTCTACTTCTTGTTTTTAACAGTTTAATTACAATTTATAATCACTACTCTTCTTTAAAATGCCCCAACCCATCCTAATGGATGATTGGTACTCATCCTGATAAAAACCATCGCATAAACAGCGAGTCTTTTTTTAAAAAGTATGTTGTCATAAGTTAAATAATACCAGTCTTAATTGTCTTTATTAATAAGATTTATAACAATTTTCACAATTGTATCTCTTTCATTGGGGTTAGATAAAGCAATCATTAACACTATCGCCACCAAAGCATTATCTTCCATAATTCTCGCTCCATCTTTTTTATAAAGAATGCCATAAATATCTAAAAACCATAAAAAGATACTCGCTGCTATTCTTTTATTGCCATCATAAAATGCATGATCTTTTACAACGAAGTATAAGAGATTGGCTGCTTTTTCTTCTATTGATGGATATACATCAACGCCAAAAGCAGTTTGATAAATAGCATTTAATGCTCCCTGAAATGAATAGTCTTTCTCTTTACCGAACCATTGTGTTTTTCCATAATCAGGCATTTTCTTTATTTCATTAATGGCGTCTTCATATTCAAGTTTAATCTGTTTATCATCTTTAGTTATATTAGTAATAGTCAATGATTGATGATCATACTTATCAAGTGTGTCAAGAGCGTAAGCATATTTTGAAATAATTTTTAATAATCCTTTTGTTTCATCAATAGTCAGTTCTTTCCTGTCAACCAAATCAGCGATAACTTTAACGGTTGATGTAAATGATTTATAATTAATCTCATTAGAAATTAATTTTTGTTGATCAACTACATAACCTTTATGCATATATTCTTTTAATATTTTATTAGCCCATTTTCTAAAAATAATACCGCGTTTTGACTTAACACGATAACCAACAGAAATAATCATGTCTAAGTTATATATCTTTACTTTTCTTTTAACTCTTCTATTCCCTTCCAATCGAACTTCCGAGGATTCCTCGGTAGTTGCTCTTTCTTCTAACTCTTTTTCTTTAAATATATTTCTTATATGTAAATTAATATTATCATAAGAAACATCAAAAAGTTTAGCCATTTGTTGTTGGGTTAACCAAACAGTATCTTCTTCAGGGCTAACTCTAACCTCAAGTTCTAATTTTTCATCTTTAAAAATAATAACTTCATTTTCTTTTTCCACTGTTTCACCTTCTCTTTTAGTTTTAGCAACTTATCTCAACTTTATCTTATATATAGATTATAAATTCAGTTTTTCTTTTTAAAATAGTTAATATATAATTTTTCAGCGCTTTTATCAAGTAATATTTAAAATATTTATTAAAAACGGTATTAACATGATGAAATGTAGCCAAAGTTATAGGTCTATGAATGAGATGTTCCCACTCTCATAGTAATATATATATTATAAAAGTGATGCCATGTAAATGGGCAAATAAATAATATTATTAACTAATTTAAGATCTTTAGAATGTAAAACAATTTTCTTTGTAATTCTTTTTTTGAACTTTAATGTAAATTTGTCTAACGACCTAACGCTTCTATAACTTCCAGACTTAACTTCAATGGGTATTAATTTATTTGAATCTGTAATAACAAAATCTATTTCCATTGTATTTTCACTATTATTTCTATCATTTTTTGAATAAAAAAACAATTTATGTCCGTTACTAACTAAACTTTGGGCAACTATATTTTCTGCAAACATTCCTTGGTTTATATTTAGGTCATTCAATAATAAGTTATTGAATAAAAAGTTTTTTTGTTTGTTATTATCATTTATAGCTTGTGTTACTAATAATCCTGTATCCCCCATATATAGTTTAAAAGATGAGTAATCTCCGCTCATTGCAAGTCCAATATTAGGATCTGTCGTGTTAAAACAAGGATTAACAATCTTTGCTTCAATCAACCACATAAATGCATCGTTATATGTTCTACTTCTAGCATTCTTGGATAAAGTTGATAACATGAATTTTTTTTCTTTCTTGGTTAATTCAGCGGGAATCTTATCAAATATCGCTGTTACATAATTAGAATTTCTATTTGCAAACTTTACTATATCGTTACGATACAAATTTAATATATTAGTTTTCACTCTTTCAACATCGTCAAAATCCTTGTTCTCTAAATATGCCATTACAGCTTGTGGCATACCGCCAACAATCATATATAGTCTGAATTTAGTCATGATTTTATGGTGTATGTCCTGGCCCAATGGTTTTAATTTCTTTTTAAAAATTTCAAGAGTTTTATATGAGACATTATCCCCAACTGCCCACAAAAATTCTTCGAAGTCAAGTGGAAACATCTCAATTTTTTCTTCTTCAGATGGAATTAAAATATCCTTAACATTTTGCTTAATAGAAAGTAAAGACCCAGTTTCAATATAATCATACCTACCATCTTTAACTAATTGTTTGATTAATTGTCTAGCTTCAGGAAATAACTGGACTTCATCGAAAATTATAAGTGAATTTCTTTCTACTAATTTAGTTTCATATAAGATAGATAATTTCATAAAGAAAAGATCAAGGTTGGTTTTATCATAATCAAAAATATCTTTAAGATTTTTTGACATGTAAGAAAAATCGATTAAAATATAACTTTCGTATTCATTTTCGCCAAACTTTTTAATAATATAAGTTTTACCTACTCGCCTTGCCCCCTCAATTAAAAGAGCAGTACGACCATTAGACTCCTTTTTCCATCTAAGTAATCTATTATATATTTTTCGTTTTAACAAATCATTAATCCCTCCTTGCCATAATTAAATTATACCATCAATTTACTAAAACGCAAATATTAAACCTTCTAAAATACACGAAATCATAAACATCAAGAAGTGAATTAAACACAGAAACATTAACATTTTACTTTAGTATACAAACTAAAACTCAAACATTGAACGAGTATTAATGTTATATTTTTTATATTTTTATTCCTTGACTCACTTTCATAGTAATATAGACAATATTCTAAAAATTTACTCAAACATTTAAAAATATAACTTGAAGTCCGTCATTTTCCGCCATCGTTAGATTTCGACCCCCTTTATAAAATAGAGCTCTAAACTTATAAAAAAGCTTAAATATCTCCTCTTTTGTATAAATTAAACTTCATCTCATAATTTTGCCAGGCATGCTAATTTCCGACATACATTTTTTTTCCATATTAGCTCTCAACTCACCAATAATATATTTCTCATTGAGTAACTTGTCATGCTTATAAATAATAAAACTGCCCCAATGGGACAGTCGGTTTACGAATGTGTTAGGACGAGTATTTTAATACAATTTCGTACCCCACTAAAAAAGTTCGTACCTTTATCAAAAAAATTCGTACCCCTGAGATATTTTCGTACCCTCAATTATTTCAATACTAAAAGTAGAAATATGCTTATTTTTTATTTATTTTTAAAGCTTTTAATTCTTCTACACTTGGATAATTGCCATCTTTATTTCTTCTATGTAGCATCGCATGACAATTAGGGCACACTGGAACTAATTCTTTAAACGGATCAATTACATAGTTTTTCTTAATTTGACTAATTGGAATAATATGATGAACATGAATGAAATCCCTTCCAATTTCACCATACTCTTCAAAAAAATTAAAACCACAAACCCTACAACTTGTTCCTAAATGTTCAAGACATTTTCTTCTTGCTTCTTGATTTCTTTCATACTTTGTTACAAGTATAGTTTGCTCTTCACCCTCAAGATACTCATTAACCTGCTCAATCATTATGTCTTTTGATTCGTCCTGTTTAATTCTGCTTTTTATATAGTTTGATAATTCATCATTGATTTTAACAGGTCCTTGTGGTGCACCATTAAGACCGTGCCTCATCATATCTTCTAATGTTATATTAAAACTATCAATTTTTTTAATAAGTCTAAGTCTAACAAACTTATTATTCTTACTTTGTTCATATAGTGTTTTATCTTTCCAATAAACACTATCGTCTCTTATTTGACTAAAACTAAGGTTGATTCCCTCTACTTTTGTTATATATCCTAGTTTTGAATAAGGTTTAGTATTATAAATATAAACTGTGTCACCAATACTAAAACTTGCAACTTGTCTCCAATCTATAAAACCAAAATCCTCAAATGATTTATCATGATCGTATTTATTGTGATTTGCAGAAATAATCCATTCCATAATAAGCCTCACTCTCTTATATAATCTATTAATATCTACTTTTTTGCCTTTTAATTATTATATCATTTATTCTCCTATATTTTTATTGTCTCAAAGCATATCGTTCATTGTTCCATATATATAAACAAAAAAGGGATGATATCCCTTTAACTTCACACATATTAAAAGATTTAGTTCGTCATAAGTTTTTTTGAATATGTGTTAGGGCGACTACTTTGATACAATTTCGTACCCCTCTAAAAATTTCGTACCCTATTAAATTTGTTTAGTTAGTCAGTTTACGACTTTAATGACATAATCATGCAACCTGTATCATTGTCTAGCTGTCTTGCCTTATTAAATGATGTAAGAACATCTATGTTCCTAGAGAGTGAATAAAACATATTGACAGCAAAGATAAATACTGCATTACCATCAATATAATCAGTTGGAGCAATATAAGTGTTATTATTTTTAGAGAAAACATCCATCATATTTTTATTACCAGTTGAACATCCTGTGTTTACGATAATTTTATTAGACAGTTTTATATACATTTCAATCTCAGTTGATGAAAAATCATGCTTAGGTTCATCTTGTAAATAAATACTTTCATGAAGTTTAGGCATGATTATTCTACCATCTTCACCATGACACGAAATGATAATATAATCAGCATTTAATTCTACTTTATCTTCTAACACATCAATAAAATCATTGGGTCTTCCAATATATTTAATTAAAACCAGGAATCCATAAAGTTCTAGAACCTGTCTTAAGGCTTGTG